>Ga0068868_100000987_pt1 | contig 19400 bp, 14 predicted proteins | sample KBSMisM42_FD_64660 | JGI IMG/M metagenome (GOLD analysis project Ga0068868, IMG submission 64660) | Miscanthus rhizosphere microbial communities from Kellogg Biological Station, Michigan, USA - KBS Miscanthus M4-2 | ecosystem: Host-associated > Plants > Roots > Rhizosphere > Soil ...
GCGCGCACCGTGACCGTCGGCCAGATCGCTCAGGCCGGCTCCGAGATGCTGCGCCTCTTGCGCAACGGACGCATCGAGTGGCGCGGCGAGGCGCCGGAATCGCGGCTCGCGGAGCTCAAGGCCGGCCAGCAGGTCACGATCTCGACCGCGGACGGCGCGGTGTTCAACGGCACGATCCGCGTGGTGGCGCCGACGATTCAGGCGGGTAACCGCACCGGCCTCGTCTATGTCGACTTGCCGCCGAACGAGCGGCTGCGGCCCGGCATGTTTGCGCGCGGCGACATCGCGATCTCGCACGCGATGGCATTCACGGTTCCTCTCCAGAGCGTCGTGAGCGCCGACGGCTACAGCTATGTGTTCGTGCTCAAGCACGACAATCACGTCGAGCGGCGCCGCGTCGAGACCGGCGGCGTGCACGACGCCGAGATCGAAGTGTCGAACGGCCTCGAGGCCGGCGACATGGTGGTCGGCAAGGGCGCCGGCTTCTTGAAGGACGGCGACCTGGTCGACGTGAGCTCGGAGGCCGGCTCGTGAACTTCGTCACCTGGTCGATTCGCAATCCGGCGCCCGTCATCATCCTGTTCATCGGGCTCACGATCGCGGGCCTGATCAGCTTCCCGAAGCTCGGCGTCCAGGATCGGCCCGACATCGAGTTCCCGGCCGTGATCGTCACGATCACGTATCCGGGCGTCGCGCCGACTCAGATGGAATCCGAGATCACGCGCAAGGTCGAGGACTCGGTCGCGACGATCTCGGGCATCGAGCAGATGACCTCGACGGTCGACGAGGGCGCGTCGACGACGAGCATCGAATTCGCGTTCGGCACGGACCTGAGCCGCGCGATGGATGACGTCCGCGACGCGGTGACCCGGATTCGCAGCGACCTGCCGCCCGACGCGAACGAGCCGATCGTCTCGCGCAACACAACGGCTGGCGGCTCGCTCGTCACCTGGAGCGTCGCGTCCGAGACGATGTCCGACACGGAGCTGTCGTGGTTCGTCGACCTCGTCGTGTCGCGCGAGCTGAGCTCGGTTCCCGGCATGGGCCGCGTCACGCGCGTCGGCGGAGTGGATCGCGAGATCCGCGTCGACCTCGACCCGGATCGCATGGCGGCGCTCGGGGCGACCGCGAGCGACGTGTCCCGCCAGCTGCGCAGAATTCAAGCGGAGTACCCCGGCGGCGAGGCGCGCCTTGGCGGCCTCGAGCAAACCGTGCGCACGACCGGCATCATCACGTCGGTTTACGACCTCGCGGGACTGCCGATCTCGCTACCCGACGGCCGCAGCGTGCGGCTCGACACGATCGCCGACGTGCGCGATCAGGCGAGCGAGCAACGCGCGATCGCGCTCTTGAACGGCAAGCCGGTCGTCGGCTTCCAGATCGTGCGCGCCTGGGGCGCGAGCGCGCTCGGCGTCGCAAAGGATTCGCGCAAGGTCGTCGAGCAGCTCGCGAAGGACTACCCGCACGTGAAATTCGCGGAGGCGAGCTCGACGGTCGGCTACATCCAGACGTCGTACGACTCGTCGATGGAGATGCTGATCGAGGGCGCGCTCCTCGCGATTTTCGTCGTCTGGCTGTTCCTGCGCGATTGGCGTGCGACGCTCGTCTCCGCGCTCGCGCTGCCGCTGTCGATCATCCCGACGTTTTGGGCCATCTGGCAGCTCGGCTTCACCTTGAACATCCTGACGTTGCTCGCGCTCACGCTCGTCGTCGGCATCCTCGTCGACGACGCGATCGTCGAGGTCGAGAACATCGTGCGGCATTTGCGCAACGGCAAAAAGCCGCGCGAAGCCGCGATGGACGCCGCGATCGAGATCGGTCTCGCGGTCGTCGCGACGACGCTGACGATCTGCGCCGTGTTCATCCCGGTCGCGTTCATGGGCGGCATCGCGGGCGAGTTCTTCCGGCCGTTCGGCTTCACCGTCACGGTCGCCGTGCTGTTCTCGCTGCTCGTCGCGCGGACGCTCACGCCGATGATGGCCGCGTTCTTCTTGAGGCCGCACGAAGAGGTTGTGAGGACGCCGCGGATCATGACGTGGTATCTCGGCCGCGTTCGCTGGTGCCTCGCGAACCGCTGGAAGACGCTCGGCGTCGCGACCGTCGCGATCGGTGGGATGCTCGCGCTGTTCCCGCTGCTGCCGACCGGCTTCTCGCCGGCAGGCGACAACGGCTTCACGCGGCTCACGGTCGAGCTTGCTCCAGGTTCGTCGCTCGACGACACGCTCGGTGTGGCGGAGACCGTGCGCAAGCGGCTCGCGACGCTGCCCGATTTCCAGAGCTGCTACACCACGATCGGCACGCAGGGCCGCAGCAGCGGATTCGGCGGGGGCGGGTCCGCCGGCGCCGTGCGGCGCGCGAACCTCACGATCACGATCGAGAACAAGACCGGCACTCGCGGCGCGCAGCAGGCCTTCGAGCGGCGCGCGTCCGAGCTCATCCGCAACATTCCGGGCGCGCGAATCCAGTTCGACGGCAGCGACGCCGATCGGATGGGCATCACGCTCGCGGGCGACGACTCGGGCGCGCTCGCGCGTGCAGCGGCGAGCGTGGAGCGCGAGATGCGCCAGCTTCCGGGCCTCGGCACGATCACGAGCAGCGCCTCGCTGCAGCAGCCCGAGATCGTGATCCGGCCGCTTGCGGACCGCGCTGCCGACCTCGGCGTGACCACCGAGACGCTGAGCCTCGTGACGCGCATTGCTACGAGCGGCGACGTCGACACCGGGCTCGCGAAGTTCAATCTCGACAACCGCCAGATTCCGATCCGCGTGCGGCTCACCGACAAGTCGCGAACGAACCTCGAGCGCCTGAAGCTGCTCGCAGTGCCAGGACGCCAGGGGCCGGTGCCGCTGATGAACGTCGCGGACGTCTCGCTCGGCTCGGGTCCGGCGGAGATCACGCGCGTCGATCGCAGCCGCAACATCACGCTGAACGCGACGCTCGCGGGTCTCGCGCTCGGCGACGCGCTCAAGGCCGTCGACAACTTGCCGTCGATGAAGTCGCTTCCCGAGGGCGTCCGTTCGCTGCGCACCGGCAACGCGCGCTGGATCACGGAGATCTTTACTCAGTTCGCGCTTGCGATGGGGATCGGTGTGGCGTGCATCTACGCGGTGCTCGTGATGCTGTTCCACAAGTTCATCCAGCCGGTCACGATCCTCACCGCTCTGCCGCCGTCGGCCGCCGGCGCGATCGTCGCGCTGCTCGCGTGCGGCTACGCGCTCGCGATCAATTCGCTAATCGGGCTCCTGATGCTCATGGGCATCGTGACCAAGAACTCCATCCTGATCGTGGAGTACGCGATCATGGCCCAGCGCGAGCAAGGGATGTCTCGTTTCGACGCGCTGATCGACTCGTGCTCGAAGCGCGCGCGGCCGATCGTGATGACCACGATTGCGATGGGCGCCGGCATGATGCCGGTCGCGTTGGGTTGGGCCGGCGACCCGAGCTTCCGGGCGCCGATGGGTGTCGCGGTCGTCGGCGGCATCGTCGTCTCGACGGTGATGAGCCTGTTCATCGTGCCCGCGACGTTCACGGTGTTCGACGATTTCCAGCAGTGGCTCGGACGACTGTTCCGGCGCGCGACGCATGCCGACGCACACGTCGGTCACGGTGGCGCGGACGCTGGGGGCGAGTTGCCGTCGACGAAGCCCGCGATCTGACGCCCCGGGCTGCTCGGTCTAGCTGGGCTGCTTCGGTCTACTTCAGCCCGTACCTAAGCCGCAAATAGACTCGCCGCTCGTAGACTTGGCCGTCGCGCGTGAACGGCTCGTACCGGTACTTGGCAACGGCCGCGAGCGCGGATTGCTCGAAGCGGCCCGTCGGCATCGCTTGCCGCACCCTGAGGTCGCGTGTCAGTCCGGCGCGATCGACCACGTACTCGACCTCGACCCAGCCCTCGATCTGCCGAAATTGCGCATCGGACGGATAAACCGCCGTCACGAAGCTCACGAGCGTGAGCTCGCTCGCCGGCGAAGCCGTTGCGAGATACTCCTCCTGAGTCCGCGCCGTGGCCAAGTCGCGCGCGAGCGAGCTCGCGAGCGACGGTGCGTGGCCGCTGGTCTCCAGCGCCTTGACGCCGGTTTCGGCCGCCGGCCAGTCGGCGCGCGCGATCGCCGCACGTACGCCGCTCGCGATCGCGCCGACGAGCGCGTCGAATGCCTCGCCGAGGCCCGCCGTCTGCGGGGCGTCTTTCTCGACGGCTGTCAGGATCGTCAACGCGTTGTCTTCGGCCGGCGGCACGAGAGCGCCAGCTTGAATTCGCTCGCGTGCCTTCTTGACCTGCGGTGCTAGACGTTGAGTCTGCTGCGTGACGCGCGCAGCGGCGATCTTCTGGTCGACCGCGGACATGGCTGCGGCGTCGGCTCCGAGCGTGCGCGCGGCGTCGGCGAGCCTCACACCGCCATTCAAATCGCCGGCGTCGAGAACGGTGCGCGCCGAGGCGATCAAAGCGGCCGCGAGCTCGCCGCGGAGTTTAATGACGCGCGGATCGTTGCCGGCGAGCTGCGTGGCTCGATCGACGTTACGCAACGCGCTGTCGCCGGCGGGGTCGAGCAGCTCGCCTTTGCGCAGGCGGGTGCTGGCCGTGTCGAGCACTTTCTCGAGCTCGGCCTGTGCGGCGGACTCGGCGGTGGCAGCGGGCGAGGCGGAGGCCGCTCTGTCGTTGCTGCGAGCTGCCGGCTTCGCGGCGTCCACGCGCACGCGCGCGAGTTGCGCGTCGAGGAACGCGAGCCGGCCGCTCGTCGGCGCCGTTTTTCGGATCGCGTCGAGCGAGGTTGCGGCTGCGTCTAGCGAGCCCATGAGCAGCGCGTTCTCGGCCTTGGCGAACAGCGCGTCTACAACGGAAGCGAGGCCGTCGCGCGCCTTCTCGTGCGTGGGCTCCGCCGCGAGCACGTTGAGATAGTAGTCGAGCGCGTTGTCACCCGGCGGGGCAGCGAGGCGGCCCTCTTTGAACGCAACCTCGGCGCTCGCGACCACGTCCGCGAAGCGGTCGATCGGCGCTGCAACGGGGGTGGTGGCGGCGGCCTGGTCGGCCGCAGCCGCCACGTTTCGGTTCGAGCCGGCACGATACGACGCGACGGCCAGCGCTACGGCAATGAACAACACCGAGGCGCCAGCCGCGATCATCCAAGTCGGAATCCGCGGGACCGCTTTACGGGGTGGGCTGATGACCACCTGGGGCGCCGCGACGGCGGCGCTGCGCAGCTGTAGACAGCGGTTCGCGGCGGACTCGATCAGCAGGCGTGTAATCCCGGCCGCAGGCGGCTTGATCAACAGGCGATGGATCCTGCGCTCCGAGAGGAACCCGATCAGACGCTGCGCCTCCTTACGGTCGGCGGCGACCAGCGTCACGGCGTGCCGGTCGTTACGCCCGAGATCCGTAATGCATTTCTCGAGCCGCACACCGAGCAACGACGCTTCGATGACCGCGATATCGCAGCGCCGAGCGTCGATCGCCTCGAGTAGCGAGCTCCAGTCGTCCGCGACGGCGAATCCATAGCGATCGCCGCAAGCCCGGCGCACGCCTTCGCGGACCGCCGGGTCGGCCGCGAGCACATGGATTTGCAAGCCGGCGGCGGCGACAAGATCGTCGATCGGCGTCGGCGGCAGCGTGTCGTCCGCGCTGAGCACGGGTATGGCGTCCGCGTGCTGCGCCCCATCTCGGGTCGTGACTTCGACAGGGGAGCCCGTCGAGCCGCTAAGGGTTCGATATTCGAGAGCCATTTCGCTCGCTGTACTTGTACTTGGGTGCCGGCGCACCCGCGCTGCGGCTCCTGCGGTTGCACTCAGAAGGCGGCGCAACCTTAGTTGGGTAGTACGGAACGACGAGACGCGATCTTCGCATAGTTCGCGGCGGTGATTGAACCCTTTTTTGTGACGCCCGTCACGCGGGCGTCGATCAGTCGCGAGGGCGGCTGGCGGCGACAGAGGGTGTTAGGGCGGCGACATCTCGCTTGCGTCGTACATCTACGCGGCCTCGCGGCCGCGTATTCGGCGATGCAGTTCTTGTGCGCGCCGCTGATCGGGGTGCTGTCGGATCGCTATGGCCGCCGGCCCGTGATCCTGCTCGCGCTCGTCGGCATGGGCGTTCAGCGGCCGAGCATCCGGCCTGCCCAAGGGATGAAGTACTTCCAATTCGGGGCGTCCGTGTGCCCGCCCTCATGCTGCCGCCATGCGAGCTCGCCGTCGAGGAGTCCGACGTTCACCGCGGGCGGCTCCGCGCTCGCATAGTCGTCCGAGACGCCGAGGTCGCGCGCGCCGAGCAGCCGGAACACGGGCTGCGCCGCGACGGCCGCCATGAAGCTGCCGCGCTGGTCGAGCCATTTCGCGTCGCCTTGCTCGGGCACGCCGTAGCTCAAGAACGTGGGCCGCGGCGCGCAGAGCGCGATCAGCTCGTGCGCGTCGACGGGCAGGTCGCCAGGATTCATCGAGCCGAAGTCGGCCTTCGCCGCGCCGTACTTCAAGAAGTTGCCCGCCATCCAGTGGTACTCGCCGCTCGCGGTGAGATTCTCGACCTGCTCGCCCCAGCGCCGTCGATGCAGCTTCGCGCCGCCCTCGCCCGAGGAGCCGACGAGCACGACGGCGAAACGCTGATCGAACGCCATCGCGATGAGCGCCGCCTTGCCGTAGCGCGATACGCCCTCGACGCCGACGCGGCGAGCGTCGACGCCCGGCTGCGTCGCGAGGAAATCGAGCCCACGCGAAGCGCCCCAGGCCCATGCGCGGAGCGCGCCCCAGTCGTCGGGCGCACGCCGCGCGCCCTTGTTGGCGAGCCCGATGATCCCGCGCGTGAGTCCCGCGCCGTTGTCGGCCTGCACGCTAGTCGGGCTCAGCGACGCGAAGCCCCATCCCGCCGCGATCAACTGGTCGGCAGCCGGGGGATCCGCCGGCGGCGCGTTAGCCGGTGGGCGCGGCGCGAAAGTCGGGCCGCGCTTGCACGGCACGCGGCCGTCGTTCGCGGCGGGCTCGGCCCCCGCGGCCTCGGGCAGCGCCCCGGCTCCGAGCATGATCATCACGGGCGCCGGTTTGCTCGCTCCGGCAGGCAGCACGAGCGTCATGCAGATCTCTACGGCAATCGCCGGATACCCCGAGTTGTCGACGGTGCCGACGAGCTGGCGCCCGACGACCTTGCGGCCGCCGATCGTCCACTCGCGCGTCGCGATCGTCGTCCAGGCGACGCGCGGGACGTTCGCCGGCACGCGGCCGACGACCTCGCGCTCGAAGTCCGCGACGATCTCGGGCCGCCGCTGGCTCCTCCACACGTCCGCCGTCGTGACCCGCGTGCCGTTCTTCAGCGTGAGCGGATCGGGCAGCAGGGGGTATGGGTTTGCGAGAGCCTCGTCGTAGTTCGCGTGGTCGGGCTTCGACTCGTCGCCGCTCGGACCCGAGCGCAGCTCGCGAATTCCGAGCCGCGCGAGCATCGCGGCGTGATCGGCGACGGTTTCCGCGCGCAGCGCGTCGCGCTCCGCGTCCGTCGGCGGCTGCGCGCGTGCGGCGCCGATGGGCGGCACGGCTGCGATGAGGAACGTGAGGGCGGCCCGGCGCCACGCGCTGCGACCGCCGCCGCAAACCACGGGCCTCATGAGCGACTCGGGTCCGCTGTCGGCCGCTCAGCCATCGCGATGCTTCGCGATGAACTCGCCGAGCTCGCGAAACTCGCGCGCGCGTACGCTGCCGCGCCGCCACGCGAGCGCGATCGTCCGATAGCTCTTGTCCCCGAGCGGATACGTCTTGACCTGCGTGCCTTGGAGCAGCGCCGAGCCGACCGCCATCTCGGGCAGGAACGTTATCCCTAAGTCCGCGTCGACCATCTCGATCAGCGTTAGCAAGCTCGACGCCGAGACGGGGTTCGACTTGCGAGCGTCGCGCAACTTGCACGCGTCGATCGCGTGCTCGCGCAGGCAGTGCCCCTCGCGGAGCAAGAGCACGCTGCCGGCGTGCAGCCTGTTGAAGCGATAGTGCTTCGCATCGACCAGCGACGTGCCCACCCGCGCCGCGAGCAGAAACTTGTCGTCGAACAGCTCGAGCGTCTCGACCGCCGCGAGGTCGTATGGCAACGCGACCAGCATCGCGTCGAGCATGCCGTCGCTGAGTTGCCGATGCAGCTCGTCGGTGAGGTCCTCGTGCAGGAACAGCTTGAGGTTCCGATACGTCTTGCGCAGCGCAGGCAGCACGCGCGGCAGCAGAAACGGCGCGATCGTCGGAATCACGCCGAGATGCAGTGGCCCTTCGAGCGCTCGGGTCGAGCCGTGCGCGACTTCGACGAGCGCGGCGAGATCGCGCAAGCAGAGTCGCGCGAGCACAACAACCTCCTGGCCGACCGCCGTGATCGTCACACGGCGGTTCGTGCGGTCGACGAGGTTCGCGCGCAGCAGCGACTCGAGCTCTTGGATCGCGACGCTGAACGCGGACTGCGACACGAAGCACTGCGCAGCTGCGCGGCCGAAGTGCTTGTGCTCCGCGAGCGCGACGAAATAACGCAGCTGCTTGAAGGTCGGATAGTGCGCCACCGGCGCCGACTGCATGGCGCTCGAGGTCACTCAGCGGGCTTCGTGCGGTGGCCGAAGCGCACGCGGAACAGATCGATGTATCCCATCCGCTGCATCTCGGGCGGGGCGAGCAGGCTTTCGAATGCGGTGGGGTGCTCCGGATCGTAGAGCGGCAACACGGTGAGATGGGCGTTGCCCTGTGCGTCCTGCTCGGCGGCCTGCTGGCGCGCGCGCCAACGGCTGCCGAGATCGGGCAAGTGCGAGGTCGTGCCGATCACGACGATCTCGTCGATCGACGTCGTGTTTCCGCGCCCTTCGGCTCGCGGCGCGAGCGTCGCGGCGTTCGGCGGACGCACCGGAGCCGAGGTGGCTGCGAGCTGAGCGGCGGTCAGCGTGCTCGGATCCTTCGGCTTGTCGGCGAGCTCCTTCGGAGTGATCGTGAACACGGTTGGGGCCGGATCGAGACGCGGTGGCAGCGGCACGTCCCTCGATTGCGCGAACGTGGACGGCGCGAGCGCAGACTGCGCTAGCAGCAGCACCGCCGCGCCGAGCGCGGCGCGCCGCACGCGTGCCGCGTGCTCAGCGCTTCTTCGGCGCAGACGATGTGGCTGGCGCATCGAGCCTGTCCTTCCAACGGAGCGTTTTGAACCAGTAGTTCGTGGTCGTCGGCAGCCAAGTGTCCGCCTCGCGGGAGACGATCCAGGCGTTCAAGAACGCGAGAAAGTCGGGGTCTCCTTTGTTCACCGCAAAGCCCGCTTTGCTCACGAGCAGCGGATGATCGAGCGGCACGTCGATCTTGTCCGAGTTCTCGAGCGCGAGGAACGTAGGCACGGGCTCGTCCTCGAGATAGCCGTCGACCTTGCCCGCGAGCAGAGCGGCGCTCGCGGTGTCCGCGTTCTCGAACGCTTGCAGCTTCGCGTGCGGCAGAAACTGGCCGAGGAATTCGGCGGCGACGGAGCCGCCGATCGCGGCGATCGTGTAACGCCCGTCGTCGAGATCCGCGAGGCTCTTCACGTCGGCCGTGCTCTTCTTCTGCGCCGCGAGCGCGAGTCCGCTCTCGGCGTAAGGCTGGCTGAAGTTCACGTGCAGCGCTCGGTCCGGCCTGATCGAGAGTCCCGCGGCGATCAAGTCGATCTCTCCGGACTCGAGCGCCGGGATCAGCCGGCCGATGTCGTAAGTCAGGATCTCGACTTTCAGGCCCATGTCGGCCGCAAGGCGCTTTGCGACATCGACCTCGAAGCCGATCAACTCGCCGTTCGCCGTGCGTGCGGCCCATGGCACGTAGAGCGCGACACCGACCCGCAGTGTGCCGCCCAGCAGCACCTGCTGCAGCGCACGCGCCGACGCGGGCTGCGGCGCCGTGGCGGCGAGCAGCGCCGCTAAACCCAAGCTCAAAATCGCGCTACGCATCGACGACGCCTTCCCGCTAACTACTTGAGACATGTGGAATCTGCGGTTGGTTCGCCGTCTGAGGCCTTTGCGTTCACACTTTTCGTCGCCGGCCCGGACCGTTTGCTCTATCGAGCGCGGCGCCGCTGCCGGGAGGTATGATGGAACGAACCGATTCGTGATCATCGTAACCGATCCTCCGGCCGGCCGCCGTGCCCGGGAACGCAGTGGAACATGAGCGAGCATTCTGACCGCAACGCTGACGGCACAGCCAAGCCGCCACCGCCGACGCGTGCGCAGCGGCTCGCGGCTGCGGGCTTCTTGGGCGCGTTCGGTCTCACGATCCTCACCGTGCTACTGACGGGGCTCAAAGTCGGAGCCCCGGCCGCGCGGCACGTGCTGCAGCCCGCGCCGATCACGGCCGGCTCGAGCGCGCCCGCGCCGGCGGCCACGAGCTCCGCGGCGCCGGCCGCCGCGCCGGCGCCGACGACTGGCGACCCGAAAACGAGCGACGATGCCGCGCGTGACGGCGAGGAACCCGAGCGCGGCGACGCGACGCACAAAGCGTCGCGGAAAGACGCGCGGGATCGGCCCTCGAACGATGCGCGCTGACGACGGCTAGTTCGAGCGAGCGACCTCGGCTCGGCTCCGGTCGCGCGGATCGACCGTCGCCGGTTGTCCGCCAACGGAGCGCACCCAGTCACGCGCGTCGGCGATGCACGTCGAGTCCTGCTCCGTGCACGCGATCCACCAGTACTGGGAATTCGGAGCGCGAATCACCGAGAAGCCGTCGGTGTAGGTGAAGCTGCGCACGCCGTTGGCGGTCCCGGCGGCGAAGCGCGTGCCGAGTCGCCGGTCGTTTGCCGGCACGAGCACGTTGCCTGCTTGCTCGGAGTCGTTGCAGAGCCAGCGGCCCTCGTAGCGCCCCGTGCCGGGCGCGCAGCCGAATACGAGGAGCGGGACGGAGCACGCATTGATCAGACCGACGTCGACGGTATCGCCGTAGTTGTAAACCGCGTCTTCGCGCACGCACTGATTGCGCGGGCCGAGCGCTGCGCCGGCATTCGCCGATTCCGCCGCGTCGCGCGAATCGAGCTTGAAGTCGACCCGCTTCGTCAGCGTCTGCGGTGCGCGGCTTTGCTCCGCCGGGAAGCGCCAGCGCGACACGGCCGCGACGGCGGCCGCGTCGAAGGTGCCTTTCGGCTGGGACGCGGTGACGTGCGCGCCCTCGACGGTGCCTTGCGGGGTCACGGTGAACTCGACGTCGGCGTAGCCTTCGACGTGACGCCGGCGCGCGTCGGCCGGATATGACGGCACGCCGGCGATCAGCGGCTGCAGACCGCCCTTCTCGGGCTCTGCGCCCGACTTGCTCGCGGGTTGCGCGGCCGCGTTGCTCGCGGTCGATGCCGGCGCCGCGGAAGACCGCAGCAGCGGCTTGGCGGCTTCGCCGTTGTCGCGGCAGACCTGGCAGCTCTGCACGATGATCTTCGGGCTCGAGGTGCGTGCGAGCCAATCGCGGCGGTCTTCACCGTTCACCGCGACCGACACGAACGGCTGACCGTCGACGAAGTAGTCGACGCGCGCACACTGTTTCGCGTTCGTCTTGACGTCGAGGTAGCTACCGTGCGCCTCGACGTTCGCGCTGCACGTGTCCACGATGCTCGTGCAGTCGCAGCGCAGCGGCTGCGCGCCGATCGAGCCGGCCGATGCGAGCGCTAACACCAGCGCCGCCGAAGAAAATGTCGCCGCGTTCACGGGATTCTCCGCAGTCTTTTCGAGCTGAGACTCTGCGTTGATCTTAGCGCAACGAGTCGTGAACGGAACCGGGGAGCCTTATGTCCAATCGGATCATTGGATCTGCGCCCCGAGTGGGCGAGCAGAAGGACGGGTGGGGACCCGTTCCAGCGGTCAGCAGATCGCCCGCCGGCGACCGCGTCGCCCGCGGAAACGTTACTGCGCCGCGAAGCGAATGCGCGTGTAGGAGCGCTGCGCGATCGGGCGGTTCATGAAGACGCGCGGCTCGAACTTCCACTGCTCGACCGCGGTCATGGCCTCTTTCCGGAAGAACTGCTCGTGCGACGCGGCAGCCACCGCTACGTGGCTCGTCGAGCCGTCGGGCTCGACGGTGAACTCGACGTCGACCCAGCCTTCGACCCCTCGGTCGAGCGCGCGAGGCGGATAGACGGGCTTCACGTACGACTTGACCTTCATGGCCGAGGCCGGAATCGGCTTCGCAGACTCCAGAGCGACTTGCAGGTCGACGAGCTGCGCGCGGGCGGTGCGAACGGCGTTCGTATCCGCCCCGAGGTGCTCGGCCTCATCGATCCAGATGCCGGCCGCGTCGGTATCGCGTGCCTCGAGCGACTGGGATGAGCGCGCGAGGAACTCGCGCGACAGCCGATCGCGCGCGGCGCGCGTGAGGTCGTGGTTTGCATGCTTCGCGATCATCAGCTCGAGGTAGCGCTTCGCGCTTTGCTCCGCCGGCGTCAGCAAGCGACCGGCGGTCATCGCGTCCTCGAATTTCTGATTCATCTCGATGACGGGGTCGACGACGGGCTTGGCCGGCTCCTCTTTGACTTGCACCGGCGCTACCTTCGGCGGCGGCGCCTGCACCGGCAGCTCGGGCTTGAACGCAGACTCGGCCACGGCCGCGCGACCGGATCCGGCGGGCCAGATCTTTTCGGCGAGCGTCTTCGCGCCAGCGTGCGCGGGCAGCGCGGCACGGATTCGCTCTACGATCGCGCGTGCGTCGTCGAAGCGGCCCTGCTCGAGCGCGGTCTCGCCGCGACGCACGAGCTCGTCTGCAACCTTGTTGAGGCCCTGCACGGCCGCCGCGTTGCCGGGCTCCGCCTTGACGACGCCGCGGTACAGCGTCCACGCGCTGTACTCCTCGGGCTCGACGAGCATGCCTGCCTGGAACGCGAGATCGGCCATCCGCAGCGGATTGTCCAGTGCAGCCGAGGGCGCGCTCGGCGCGTCGTCGCTCGGCGGCGCCGGAGGGATGTTCGCCATTGCGACTGCCTGCGTCGGCGCGGGCAGCTCGGGGGGCACCGGAGCGTCGCTCGATCCCCACGGCCTCAAAATCACGAGCCATGTCACGCCCACGGCCGCGACGACCCCGCCTGCCACGTAGAGGAGCAGGTCGCTCTGCTTAGCCGAGTCTTTAGCTTGCGTCATGGCTTATACCCAAAGGCGTTTGATGCTCTTGAGCTTCGCGAGCACGCCGTCGACGACGCCGCCCGTGGTCTCGGGTGTCGCGTCCACCTCGTGACGCTTCACGAGCTCTGGGTTCTTGAGAAGCATCCGATGATGCTGAAGCGCAGCCTGGAGGCTGATCGCGCAGCGACCGGCCGAAAGCGGCTTGCGCAGGAAGCGGAAGATCTGGCCGTGATTGATGAGCCAGACCATGTCGAGCACGTCGCGGTGCTGCGAGACCGCGATCGTCACGAGCTCGGGCAGGTGCTCCTTCAAGCGCGCGGTCATCGATTGGATCGTGGCCTTGTCCTCGGACACGTCGGTCACGAGCACGCCCGGGCGATGCTCGGTCAGGATCTTTACGACGTGCACGACGTTGCCGGCGCTATAGACGGGCAGGCGGCCGCGCACGGCCTGCTGAACCGTATTGATCACTTCGCTGTCGCTCGAGAACACGACGATGCCGAGCCCGCCCGTCGCGGACTTCACCGGCGCCGCGTCGCTGAGCGGAGCCGCCTGAGGTGCGAATTGCGGCGCCTGCATGCGTGCCGTGCTGTCGAGCCGCAGGCTCGGGGCCGGGGTCCTCACAGCGGCCTTGTCGTTCGGGCTCTGCGAGCCGCCGACCTCGGTGACCGTGTCGGCCTCCAAGATGATCTCGACCGTGTCGGGCGCCAGCTCTTGTTTCGGCTCCGGTGCCGGCGTCTCGCGCGCGAGCTTCGCCGCGAGCTCGATCGTTTCGCGCAGCTGCTTCGGCGCGCACGGCTTTGTGAGGAAGCGGAAGACCTCGCTCTCGTTGATCGAGCCTTCGACGGCGTCGAGATCGGCGTAGCCGGTGAGCAGGATGCGGACCGTGCGCGGCGACATCGCGCGCACTTTGCTCAAGACCTCGACGCCGGTCATCCGCGGCATCCGGTGATCGGCCACGATCACGTCGATGTTCTTGTCCTTGACGATGTCGAGCGCCTCGGCGCCGTGCGACGCGAGGAACAGATCGAACTGGCGGCGGAACATGATCCGCATCGAATTGAGCACGCGTTGCTCGTCGTCGACGAACAGCAGTCGCGCTCGTTCGCCTCCCGTCTCCGGCAGCTGCTCCGCCATCGTCATCCGCTACACCGCCTCCGCGAGCATCTCCTGCTCGGGCATTTCCGCATCCGCCGGCTGGGCGTGCGCGGTTTGTTTGATCGGCAGCACGACCGTGAACGCCGAGCCCTTGCCGACCTCGGACTCGACCAGCAGCTCGCCGTGATGGCTGCGGATGATCTCGTCGACGATCGACAGGCCGAGGCCGGTGCCCGTGCCAACTTCCTTGGTCGTGAAGAACGGGTCGCGGATCTTGCCGAGGTTCTCTTCTGGAATGCCGCAGCCCGTGTCCGAGATCCGGATCGCGACGTGATTCGCGTCGTGCAGCCGCGTCGTGATCACGATCTCGCCCTGAGTCTCGATCGCCTGTGCGGCGTTCGTGATGATGTTGAGGAACACCTGATTGATCTGCGACGGCGAGCACTGGATCTCGGGGACCTCGCCGTAGAACTTACGAACCGTCGCTTTGTGCTTGATGACGTTCTTGGCGATCAGAAGCGTCTTGTCGAGACCGTTGTTGACGTCGAAATTCGCGATCGGCGCGCGATCGAGACGGCTGAAGTCCTTCAAGCTCTGCGCCATCTCGGTCAGCTCGGCGAGACCCGCGATACTGTCGCGCGTGAGATCCTCCGCCTCGGCCAAGCTCGCCTCGAGATCGTCGTCGCGAAGCATCAGCTTCACGTCTTTGAGCGCGTGCACGAACCGCGCCTGGTACTCCGCGCGGTCGGTGAAATCTTCGGCTTTGATCGAGAATGCCCCCATGCAGGTCGTGATGAACCGCCGCATGAGGCCGACGCGCTCCTGAATCAGCTCGGCATTGTTCGCGAGATAGAGGAGGGGCGTGTTGATCTCGTGACTGATGCCGGCGACGAGCTGACCGAGCGACGACATCTTCTCCGCCTGGACCAGCTGCACCTGCGACTCTTTGAGATCCGTCAGCGTGCCCGCGAGCTCGTTGGTGCGCTCGGTGACGCGCTGCTCGAGCGACTCGTTGAGCCTCGCGAGCTCGTCGTTCGCGCCGTTGATCTCCCGATAGCTGCCGTGCAAGCGGAACGCGACGAAGCCGACGGCAAGCAGCAGCACGACCGCGTACACGGCGAGCATGAGCCGCGCCTGGTCGACTCGCTCCACCGCCGCCTTGTAGAGGTCCTGCGCGGCCGAGCCGAGATTCTTGCCGTTCACGACGACCGGAGCCGCTGCGATCTGCTCGAGCTTGGTGCGGATCGAGTCGCGCTTCGTGACCACGGTCTCCATCGCGTTGCGCAGCCGCAGCGCGTCGGCCGGCATGCCCTCGACGCGCTCGTCGCGGCCGAGCCCGACGAGCAGGCGGCGCAGCTCGGCCTCTTGCACCGTCGGCCGCGAGCCGGCGAAATCGAGTGTGCCGACGACGAGCTGGAACGTATCCGAAGCAGCGCGCTCGAAATGTTGATCGCGCATCTGCTGAATCACCCGGCCGCCCGATTCGCGAATGAATGCGACCGCCGCGGCGTATTCCGATTGATCGTTGAGCAGCTCGGTCGCGACTTTCACCGCGTCGTTGATCGTGCCGGTGTACGTGTCGAAGGAGTTGCGGAGGCGATTCTCTTGGCTACTGCTTCCACGCATCTCGAACAACGTTTGCGGAAGCTGCTGCGGCTGCGACTCCACGCGCGAGAGCAACGCGCGCGCGCCTTCACCGGGCGGCTGCAGCGCCGTCCACGACGAGCTCAGTGTCGTGACGAGCGAACGAAAGTCTTCGTTCATGCGCTCGAGGTCGGCACCGATGGTGTACTGAGCGACGTGCACTTCGACCGGAAGGGGGCGAGACTCGAGAGCGAGAGAAAACAGCAGCCCCAGAGCGGCGAGCGCTACTACGATCGCAAAAGCTGTGCGCTTCATGGCGAACCGATTTACGTAATCGAGTACGCCAACACTAGGGAAAAGGCCGAAGCGCTTCAGTGATAGGATTCACAACCCGCGCGGCCGTCGCCACCTGGCGACGATGCGTTATGTGGAATGCGCTATCCTTCGCGGCCACACCGCGACGCGCGGAATCGGAGATCTGAGAGCGCCGCCATGTCCACCTTGCCGAGCGAATTGCCGCGCGCAGTGCGCGATCCGGAGACCGCGAAGCCCGCGCCGGCTATGGCTTCCGCGCAGCCCGCGGCCGGCGCGTCGGGACGCTTCAAGAAGCTCCAGGCGGAGCTGCGCGGGCTCGTGGGCAAGGCCATCGGCGACTATCGGATGATCGCCGATGGCGACCGCGTGATGGTGTGTCTCTCCGGCGGCAAGGATTCCTACACGCTGCTCGACATGCTCCTGAGCCTGCAGCGCCGTGCGCCGGTGAGCTTCGAGCTGATCGCCGTGAACCTCGACCAGAAGCAGCCCGGGTTCCCGGCGCATGTGTTACCGGCCTACCTCGACGGCCTCGGCGTGCCGTATCGGGTCGTCGAGGAGGACACTTACTCGGTCGTCAAGCGCGTGATCGAGCCCGGCAAAACGATGTGCGGTCTCTGCTCGCGATTGCGGCGCGGGATCCTGTATCGGATCGCGAGCGAAATCGGCGCCACGAAGATCGCGCTCGGTCATCACCGCGACGACATCGTGGAGACGTTGTTCTTGAACATGTTCTTCGGCGCGCGCTTGAAGGCGATGCCGCCGAAGCTCAAGAGTGATGACGGCAAGCACGTCGTCATCCGTCCGCTCGCGTACTGCGCGGAGCGCGACATCGCGCGTTACGCGCGCGGCCGCGAGTTCCCGATCATTCCGTGCAAGCTGTGCGGCTCGCAGGACAACATGAAGCGCCGTGAAGTGAAGGCGATGCTTGCGAGCTGGGAGAAGGAAGATCCGGGCCGCACCGATCGGTTGTTCCGCAGCTTGCAGAACGTCACCGCGTCGCATCTCGCGGACCGTGCCTTATTCGACTTCGAAAACATCGGCGCAGACGACTAGCCGGCTAACGCTTGCGCCTGGTCGCCCTCTGGCGCCGTCGCCGGGATCCGCTCGATCGCCTCGATGAGCTCGCGCGCATTCGCGAGCCGCGACGAGACGTCCTTCGCGAGCAGACGGTCGAGCAGCGGCTGATTGGCGCTCAAGTGCGGCGCGAGCCTTGGCAGCGGAGCGTGGCTGTGCTGATCGAGGATCGCTTGCGTCGTGTCGCCGACGTAGAGCTTCTCGCCGGTGAGCATCTGATAAAGGATCACCCCGAGCGCATATAGGTCGGTGCGCTCGTCGGTCTGCTCGCCGCGGGCCTGCTCGGGGCTCATGTAATAAGGCGTGCCCGAGATCGAGGTGGGGCTCGAGTCGGCGGCTGCCGCCAACTCGTCTTCGCGGCGGAGCCCATGCGAGATTCCGAAATCGATCAATGCGACGCTGCCGTCGTCGCGCAGCATGACGTTGCCGGGCTTCAGGTCGCGATGAACGATGCCCGCAGCGTGGATGATCGACAGCGCGTGCGCGATCTCGTTCGTGTAGCGCAGCGCATCTGGAATCGGGAGCGGCTGGGTCAGCTTGCCGCCGAGATGGCCGAGCGGAAAGTACTCCATCGCGATGTAGCAGTAGTGGCTCGTGACGCGGAAGTCGTATATCTCCGCGACTGCCGGATCGTTGAGATCGTAGAGCATCTTGAACTCGTCGACGAAGCGGTCGAAGTTGTCGTCGCGCGACAACGAGCCGCGACCGCGGTGCAAGACCTTGAGCACGACCTCTTTGCTGCGCTCGGCGCTGAACGCCACATGCACCGAGACGTTGTCGTGCGTCGCGAGGCAGCGGCGCATGTCGTAGCCGAAGAGACGCAGCACGCCGCGCACGTTGCCGTCCCGGCGTGCGAGGCCGCCCTTGCGAAGCATCGCGCGCTGAATCGCGCCGACGACCTGCTCGCGGCCGGCTACCTCCTTCGGGATGTAGTCGAACGCGCCGGATTTGATCGACTGAACCGCGGTGTACTCGCTGCCCTTGCGCGTCAGCAGGATGACGGCCGGGTTTGCGGGATCGGCCGCGATCGCGCGCAGCGCGCGCAGAGTCGCGTTGTCGGAGCTGCCGTCCTTCGAGAAATCGCAGCCGACCAGCAGCACGTCGAAGCTTCGCAGCCGGTCGGCATCGCGCAAGACTTCCTCGAGGTCGCCTGCCATCGATTGCACGGCCGCGCCTTGCCAGCCTTTGACGGCGAATCGCAGCAGCGTCGAGCGAAATTTCGAGTCGCCTTCGAGAATGAGGATGCGCGGGGCGGTGTCGCTGCTCGGTTCCACAACTCGAAACCGTAGCAAATACACGGTGTTGCCGGAGTGATTGGGTTCACGGTCGGCCGGACGCACCGGCACGCCGCGCCTTAGTGGCGGCTCAGCGCGGTTTCTGCGCCCGGTCGCGGATGCCGGCGAGCATCTTCGGCACCTCGCGGCGCATCGTCGCTCGGACGAGGAAACGCGGGACCGGTAGGCCGATGTCGATCGCAAGCTCGTTCACGAGCAGCACGCTGCCGTCGGTCTGCGGCAAAAGCCACCAGTTCCCATCAAGCACGTCGATCGGGCCACTCACTCGATGCACGCCGATGTGTGTATACGGGTCGTAGCTCAAGCGGAACACGTGCTCGAACGCCGGCACGAAGAACGCGATCTTGATCGTCTGCGTGAACAGCTCCGCGCGGCCGTCGTCGAGGATCTCGAGCGAACGGCAGCTAACGATGTTCGGCGTGTACTCAGCCGAGCGCGGGCAGTCCTTGAGCACGTCCCATAGGTTCGGCACCGGCGCCAAAACCTTCACCGCGAAGCGCATGTGCACCACGCCGTGCTCGATCTGATCGGGGTGCACCTGGATCTCGCCGCGGTCGAGCAACACACGATCGACCCAAGAGAGATCGGGCTCCCGCTCCGCGGTCCGCGCGGGTCCTACGAGCAGAGCGCCGAGTGCCGCGAGGGTGGCGATGTGAAGTCGAGTGCCGCGGCGCGCGCGCAAGCCGTTGCGAGCGGCTCAGCGCGACTTCGACCCCGAGGCCGGGGTCTCGTCCGCGATCGGGTTGCGCAAAACGCCTAGCTTCGAGATCTCGACCTCGACCGTGTCGCCGGCCTTCATCCACAGAGGCGGCTTGCGGCCCGCTCCGACGCCGCCGGGTGTGCCGGTGACGATCACGTCGCCGGGCGTAAGCTCTGCCCACTTCGAGCAGTACTCGATCAGCTGCGCGACGTCGAAGCAGAGCTCGCCGACGCTCTCGTCTTGCACGACTTCGCCGTTCAAGCGCGTCGTGAGCCGCAGCTTGCGCGGATCGGGCACCTCGTC
>Ga0068868_100000996_pt1 | contig 19322 bp, 20 predicted proteins | sample KBSMisM42_FD_64660 | JGI IMG/M metagenome (GOLD analysis project Ga0068868, IMG submission 64660) | Miscanthus rhizosphere microbial communities from Kellogg Biological Station, Michigan, USA - KBS Miscanthus M4-2 | ecosystem: Host-associated > Plants > Roots > Rhizosphere > Soil ...
CCTGACGGAGGGTTCACCGTCTCCAATCGCGCAGCAATACGCACCGCGCTAGAGCGCCACCGCTTGCCTTATATAGTTCCCTGGCGATCCTATGTGGCTGAAGGCGCACTGATGGCGTATGGACCTGATCAGGTAGATATCTTCCGCCGCTCCGCTGATTATGTTGATCTTATTTTAAAAGGCGCCAATCCCGCCGAGCTGCCCGCGCAGGCGCCTACCAAGTTCGAGCTCGCCATCAACATGAAAACTGCAAAAAGTCTTGGGCTGACTGTGCCGCGCAGCTTGTCGATAGCCGCCGACGAAGTAATTGAATAGACGTGATGTCTGCTTTTGACCCAAAGCGGACATGAGCCGTCCAGTGAAGCAACTACGTTTCGCGCTTAGTTACCAGTCCATACAGCACATTGGCTTCGACTGACTCCACGCCATTGGTGCGGACATATTCGAAGCAGTGTTTTCGTACGCGCTCCCGCTGCGCTGCATCGAGTTGTTCGATCGTGCCGCGATAGCCGGTTCCGAGAACCATCGGCCACCAGTCTTCGGGCGAGCGCAGGCGATGCCGCCTGTTTTCCGGGACAACGTCGGGCATCTCCGCGCCAGTCGACAACAGCAGGGTGCGCAATGACTCTGGCTCCGAAATCCGATCCCAGGGATTGAACCCTTTGTAAAGATCGGCCCGCTCGTTCCGCACGGCGTTCCAGAATGCTGTGTTTACAGGCTCGAAGAACCGCGGTCCCCAGGTGGTGATAGCGAGCCGGCCGCCAGGTCGCACGAGCTTCCAGAGCGTCTGGATGGCTTGCTGCATGTCCGGCACAAAAAATATGCCGAAGACACAGATGACCACGTCGAACGTGGAAGGCGCCAAGTCAAGATCGAGCATGTCCGCAACTCGAAACTCGATGTTCTCGAGCCCGCGTTCTCTTGCCTTAGTTTTGGCAAGCTCAATCAGGTTTTCCGCAAGATCGATGCCTAGCACGAACCCGTTTGGCCCCACAGCCTTTGCGGCGGGGATAGCGGAGGCGCCGCTTCCACAGCAGACATCCAGAATTTTTGCGCCAGCTTCAAGCCGGAGGCGAGAGACGGTCTGCTGACCATACCACTCCCAGAACGTGTTGACGGGGTGATCGTAAAAGTCGGCAGCAGCGTTGTAGGTGGACATCGCTCTCTGCTTCGCATCGACGGGCGTAGCCATCTCCAAGCCTCCCTATCGAACGATGATACCAGCCAATCAACCGATCCGGCCATCACGGCCAGTAGGATCGCTATCAAAATGCCGGCCGATGTCCGCTATTGGCCCTTAGCGGACATCGCTAGCTGCACTGCACATGTCCGTTTTCGGGGGTAAAGCGGACATGGCAGCGCGTAAGCCGTTCAGGCCGGTATTAAGAACGGCAGTGCGAGAAACAGCGCGAACCCGGTGAGCACTAGGATTTGCTCAATGTGGCTGCGATTGAATAATTCAGGAGACATCGGCTACCGCCTTCAGTCTGCAAACAGCAATTCCAGCTACGTCTAACGTAATCGGTCGTTCGGGGTCTCGAATGTGAAGTAGCCCACACGAACGAGGGACAGCAAAACGCCCTAGGACGTCTTCACTTTGACGAGATCCCGCATTTCGTCCTGCGCGACCTCGGACAGGCCCATCCAAACGATGAGCGGTAAGTAGAATAACAGCGGCATTTTGCACCTCGCATTCGTTCGAAAAAAATGATCCGCGCCCCGCTTGGGCGCGGTCCAGCTTCTCGATCAGATGATGTAACTCTGCCAGAGCCACCTCGCGGCTTTTGCCTGGGCTTCGACCCTGCCGAAGGGCAGATGGTAGTCGCCTGGCATTGTCGACTCATTCCAGTTTTCTGGGCGGCGATATTCTGCGATCCGTCCTGCAATAACGATGCGACTGGTCCAGTTTGGGAAGCTGTTCGGCATTGGCGTGTCCTGCATTCGTGGAGTCAAATGGGCGTAGCTATAAAGGAGATCGTAAGACGGCCTTGGCTATTCCCGGCATTTGCGCGCCGACGCTTCACAAGATTGCGAAGACACCAGCAACAGACTTTTCGAGCCATTGCGAATGACCGCTTTTGGCCGTCGCACCAAGCCGACGGCGGCTCTCAAGATGCCTTCGGATACCGCTCGCGGCGCTGAAGAGGCCTCTCTGAGATGTTCAACCACCGATCATAGAAACGTTATCGGAAAGTGAAGCGCTCGCCGCCAACTTAAAGGAATAACCGAACGTGTTTTGCAGTCTCCTCCCGTGCAAATCCAATCACAGGAGAAGCAACATGAATAAGTTTCTAGTCACCTCGGTTGTACTGACTCTTCTTGCGTCGGCGGCGTTTGCTCAATCGTTCGATCCTGACAACGGCACCGGCAACGTGCTGTCGTTCGGCGTCCAATCTATCTTGCCGCAGAACGAAAGCGGGATACGAGCCTATGGTATGGTTCCACGCGCCCATTCGGCTCATGTGATGAGACGTCACAAGGAGAACGCAGCCTCCAGCGGAAATTGGGGCTTCGGTTTGCGCAATGGCGCAGTCCCTGAAGTCAATGACCCTGTCGGATTGGTTTCACCGCAAGCTGACTTTAGCGGGGGCTGATCGCCTTTGGCCCATAAGAAAAGAGTGTGAGCAATTGCTCGCTCTCTTTTCCTTCCCAATTCGAACAAATCGAACAACAGGAGTAGCAGCCATGCTTGCCATTTCGCGACGCAGGATCACCGCAATAGCGGTCACGTTCGGCCTTCTCGCAATGTTTCCCTCAATCCTCCTAGCCCAACCGCCTGTGGACGACAAAACGCTCGCCACGGCCTTGCGGGCTGGTGGATTTGTGATTCTTGTCCGCCACGGCGCGACATTCGCCGATCAAGCTGACACCGATCCGCTCAATCTCGATAACATTTCCGCTCAACGCAATCTCAACGACAGCGGCAAGGCGCTGGCAAGGGCCTTTGGCGGGGCGCTGCGACAGGCTGGAGCTCCGGTGGGCAAGGTCTACACCAGCAAGTTTAACCGCGCGTACGAGACTGCGACGATTGCCGGGTTTGCGGACATCGAGAAGACTGCTGATCTGACCGAGGGGGGCCTCGTCGTGACGCCCAACGAGAACAATCGCCGCGCGGAGGCGCTACGCAAGCTGCTAGCGACGGCCCCCAAGCCTGGCACCAACACCGTTCTCATCACCCACAAACCGAACATCCTGGAAGCGCTGGGCAAGGATTGGTTCGATGTGAAGGAAGGTGAGGCGTCAATCTTCCGCCCTGAGAACGGCAAGTACGTCTTGGTCGCCCGCCTGCAGATGGCGGACTGGCCGCACTTCGCCGTAGAAGCGAAGCAATGACTAAGCCGGGACGGCAACATCCGCGCTGTCTGTTTCAAACGCCGATGTCCGCTTTTGGCCCTTAGCGGACATCCCCTGCCTTCCCTCATCAATCCTCGGGTTGCGGCGAGTCCGCCCGTTCTTGTTTGTTAGCTAGGTCGAGGAAAGCTTGCGCCATTTGAAGCAGGCGAGCCCTGTCGGCCGTGTCGGAAACCCGTTCGGCAAGCGCCAAACATTCTGCAGCGTAACGACGATGGTCGTTAGCAGATGACATGCGCCCAATCCCCCAATCCTCCTGAGAATTCGCTCGCCTGAGCGGGGTTCCAGACAAAATGCTTCACAAAATTGTTCCAGAACAGTGTCCCAGTAAGCTGAGTTGCCCCACCAGACAGAACTCTGGAGGCAATCATGTCGGACCCTGAGACATACAGACGGTACGCCAAGGACTGTCTTCGCATTGCCGAAAAGATGAGCGCCAGCGACAAACAGACCCTATTGAAAATTTCGGAAGCGTGGGAGGCCCGTGCACGAGAGGCGGAGCAAAAACAGAACCGTGGCACATCGGGCATCGATGATGTGAACGGTGCCGCAGCACCGTAATCGTCTCGAAACCCTAATCGGAATAGTTGAGCAGAAAATGGAATCGCGCGGTTTTACCTTTCCTCAAAGCGGTCTTAACCGTTGGAGCGGGAACGATATTCCGCCTACCGCGTTGCTTGGCTAATTATGTAAAAATACACAGTTACCGGGTGACCCGCTGATGCCGTAAGAGCCGCCAATGACGCCGTCCACTCAGTACAGAAGATTGGCCGCTGAGCTTCGAGCCAAGGCCCAACAAGAGGAAAGTCCCGCGGTAAGGGCGGAATGGAATCACTTGGCTCAATGTTATGTGCGGTTGGCCGAGCAAGCCGATAAGAACCAGCGAACCGATATTGTCTACGAACCAACGCTGAGGTCCGAGCGCAGAGATGACGATACGGTATCGCCTTAGCTGAGTGCAGAACCAGTCATCTCCGGTGGCATGGCTGCTATTGGCCTAAAGCGGACGTTGCGTTTGGTCATCGTCTGGCCCGATTGCGCTCCATTTCTTCACACGCTACCGGTCGTAATCTGCTATGATTTTGTATCGCGCAAGGCGATGCAATCACACGCAAAGACGCCAGTTCATCGCGCTTCTAGCAGGCGTGGCGGTTGCTTGGCCGCAGTCCCTAATCGCTCAAAAAAAAAGAAACCTCAAGACCGCCAAGGCGCTCGGCCTGACCGTACCGCCGTCGCTGCTCGCCCGCGCCGATGAAGTGATCGAATGATGTCCGCTATTGGCCCTTAGCAGACATTGATTTGTGCAGCGCCAATGTCCGCTTTTGGATGCGAAATGTCTGAAGCGGACATGGTGGCTGTAAACAATCTCCCGGTTTGAGTTTCGGGACGTTTATGACGCGCGCTTCAAGCTCATTGGTAAAACAAAATTCCCTATTCTTGCGTGCGAATACCCTGTTCCTCCAAAATAATTGCCTGTTCTGTTGCGTAGGGAATTTTGCCGCAAGTCAGTAATTTTGCTCGAGTATTAGGGTTCGAAATCGGCTCACGCGGGCCGATTTGACGGATATCCCTGTTAATTTCCCTGTTAGCAGGGAATTCGGCAATGGAGACGGGTTCGACTTGGACTGCGTGCGCCACCATTTTTCCTCGATTTTCCTCCGATCGCATGACGCGCACGCGACGAGCATTTTGTATCCATGATGCTGAGCGTCACGGAGCAAAGCGATGGGGTCGATCGAATTGCCGATGATTGCTTTGATTGGTTTGCTGGCCGGCACAGTGACGATGGCAGCTGCCGTCGTCTGGTTGGCGAAGTCCGTTTCGATTGCGTGACATCGAACGAACATCGCGACACCATCCATCAAGCGCACCGCTACAAAATAATACTCGGATTGCGGATGCACTGATCGCAGTCGAGCAAATTCACCTGCTTGGCTGAGATCTTCCATTGGCCATTGAGCTTGCGAAAGCGATGGCCGGTCCATCCGCACAGGGTGCGGATTTCATTGTCCCAGAATTCGCTGATGATGAAATTCGAGCGTACCATGCGCTGCTCGCCGGTGCGGCCAAGGAAGACTTCGACGTTTGCGACAACGCGCGACGTCCGTGATGAAGGTGCCTGCGACCACGCATATCCTGTGCGCAGGCGATAGACGCGATCTTCAAGCCGCCGGCGATCGTCGAACATGACGGCGATCTCGCGTCGCGGATCGCCGCGTTCCGGTGTTGAGGGCACCCAGTAGGCGCATTCGGGCGCAAAAAGCTTCAGCCAGTCTTCGAACAGAAGATTGTCCAGGATGCGCGCCTCCTGCTCGACCAGCCGCCGGAACATGTCGCGCTCAGCTGCATCTTCAATCGCGCGGTCGTCAGTCTGCCAGTCGGAAAAATCCTCGACCAGCTCGCTGTAGAAGGCATCGGTCACGTAGTACGAAAATCGTGACGGATCGTAATTTGCCTGGCTGCCCATCGTCATGGCTCCCGACGAATGGCGATGTCGGGTTCGGCCTTCATAAGCCGTTTCCATTCGCGGATGTACTCGCGCATGAAGAGCTCGTCGGTCGCCGGCCCTTTGATCGTCCCGTCTTTGAGGGTCTCGATACGGCCCGGTATGCCGAGGCCGCGATGCATGTAGATCCATTCGTCTTCGATGCAGCGAAGACCGCGCTGGATCTGCTCGAAATTGGTGATGTCGTCGACCTCGCCGAAATTTGGAAAACCTTCCTGCGTACGCATGCGAAGCGCGTTGATGTCGTTCAATGCGTCGGCGCCGATGCTGCCCTCGACATCGTCGATCTTTGTGCCGTACCAGATCGCGTCGGTTTCCTCGTAGGAAACCGGTTGGAAGACCTGGATGTGGTTGCCGAGCAGCGAGAGATTAGGAAAGACGTTGATGTTCACGGGCTCGGAGCCTGCAAGGTCGAGAAGCGACTCGGCCTTGTCGCCGTATTTCGCGCGCAGCTTCTCGGCGACATGCTCCATGCCTGGGTGCAAGGATTCGATCGCCCAAAGACTGCCCGGACGTTTCTCCAGATTTGGACGCTTGTCTTTGAAATGATGGCCGTTGCCCATGTACTGGATGTACATCGGTTGCTCGTCGGGCTGTTGCTTGTAGTAGGACATGCCCTTCGCCGTATCCTCGTCCTTGAACCGGTTCTCTGTTTCAAGCAGTGATTGATGCGAATAGATGACATGGTAGCCGTCGCCTGAATTGTCGTAGGCCAGCTTCCAGTTGCCCCTGTATTTGAATCGGTTGGCTTCGCACACGGTGACCTTGCCGCCCGGATTACGGTCGAGCCATTCATCGATCGGTTTCTTGATAGGTCCGAGGTGGTCTTCGATCCGCGGCGCCCCGACGTTGAGCGTCCCAAAGATAAAGCCACGATAGGATTCCACGCGGGGCACCTGGGCCAGATTGAACTTCGGGTCTCGAACAAGCTTTTCCGCGTATCCGTCCGGCCAAGGCACACCGCGAAGCTTGCCCGAGTTTGCGAAATTCCATCCGTGATAAGGGCACTGAAACGAACGCGCATTGCCCTTGTTCCAGCGGCAAAGTGTCGTGCCGCGGTGGGTGCACCGGTTGAACAGCGCTCGGATGACGCCTTCTGAGTCGCGCGTAATGATGAGCGGCCGCAGACCGAGCTTGCCCGTGATGAAATCGTTCGCGTTCGGAATCTGGCTCTCGTGCGCGAGATAGACCCAGGTGCCGCCGAAGATGTGCGTCATCTCCGTGTCAAACACCGCCGGGTCGGTATAGATCAACCTATGAACCCGATCTTCCTGCACGAGCTCGTCCCAGTCGTATAAAGGGGCGTTGGCGGCGCGCGACGGGATTCGCATCCGTTCCAATGTTGTCATCGCGGGGTCCTCTTATTCTTTGCCTCGCCTGCGCGCTTCGTCAGAAGAAATCGAAGTACTCGTCCTGCTCCCACTGCGTGGTCGCCTCGCTGCCGCGGTCGATGCCGTTGTCCCTGGCATATGTTTCGTAGCGCTGCAGCTCGGTTCGCTTGATCTTGGTGTAGTAGTCGACAAAGGTCTTCCCAAATTGGTCTCTGAACAAGGGCTCCTGGTCGAAGAGCGTCAGCGCGTCCGCGAGCGTCGCCGGAAGCATGGGACGCTGCGACGTGTACGGATCGGTCTCGGGAGCGCCGGGATCGCGTTCGTGGTCGACACCATCAAGGCCTGTAACAATCTGCGAGGCGATATAAAGATACGGATTTGCCGAGGGCTCGCCCATGCGGTTTTCGATGCGCGTGGCCGGATCCTTTCTACCGCCGAGGACCCGCAGCAACACCCCGCGATGATCGAGGCCCCACGCGGCCCGATCCGGCGCGAGAGAGTTGATACGGAAACGCCGGTACGCGTTAACGGTGGGGTTGGCCAGCACCGTGCTGGCAAGGGCATGGTGCAACAAGCCGGCCAGGTATTGCTTGCCGAGAGGGGAAAGCACCTCTTCTGATGACTTCGGTATGAAGAGATTCAGTCCGGTTTTCGCGTTTGTCAGCGACTGGTGCAGATGCCAGCCGCTTGAGTAGAAGCCTTTGAGCGCCGGCCGGCACATGAAGGTCGCCAGATAACCAAGGCGCCGGCAGACCTGGCGCGTCGCGGTCCGGAAAAGAACGAGATTGTCGGCTGCTTCGAGCGCGGTGCGGGGTGCGAAAGTGCATTCCACCTGTCCCGGCCCCCATTCATTCTCGAATGACCTAAGCGGAAGATCCAGTTTCTCCAGCGCATCCGCCACCGCCGAAAGCGGCGCCTGCATCCGGTCCAGATTGCTTTCCGAGTGAAAGGAATATCCCGGCTCGACAGGACAGACATTCGGCGCGCGGCCCTTGAGGCCCGGCGCGCCGATGTTCTCAAGAGTCAGTTGTTGTTCGGCGAGCTTTAGCAAGTACCATTCGACCTCGAGGCCGATGCCGCAGTCCATCCCCCTTTTTTTCAGCCTTTCGATCTGTTTCCGCAGCAGATGCCGCGGTGAAAAATAGAAAGGCTTTCCGGAGACAAAATATTCGTCGCACAAAATCCAGCCGACATCCGGCTCCCACGGAAGAACCCGAAAGGTTGCAGGATCGGGAACTATGATCAGGTTCGGTGACCCCGTCATTTCGTCGAGGTTCATCCCGCCGCCTCGCGTGAAGGAAGCAAACGTCCGCGCGCCGGACGCATCGAGCGTCGTAGTTGCGACGTTTATGTTGTACCCGTTCTGCAACGCATCCAGGAACGCGGGAAGTGTGACTGTTTTCGCACGCGAGGCGCCGTGCGGATCGGCCCAGGCAACGCGAAACAGTTTCAACTTTTCTTTTTTGACGCGCGCCGCAAGCGCCTTGGCGAGACGGCGTTGATCGTCCGTCCAAAGACCGTGCCTTTCGATAAATCCGTTCGCTTGGCTCATCACCGCGTCCGCACTGGATAGGCTTCTTTATCCCATTTTTATCGCCGGCAGCGCTCAACCTGCAGTGTCATTCCGGAGCAATTGATCAAGCTTGCCCTCCCGGTCGAGCGTTTGGAGTTCTTCATGGCCTCCGACGTGAAGGTCCCCAATAAAGACCTGCGGAACGGTTACCCGTCCGTTTGCTCTCTCGATCATTTCGTCGCGGCGCTCCCAATTGCCGCCGATGTCAATCTCAGTGAAAGAAATTCCTTTTCGCTTCAGCAGCGATTTTGCCGAAGTGCAGTAGGGGCAATAACGCGCCGTATAGATGCAAACCTCTTTCATTGCACGATCGCCTGATAAACCATCGTCCGCATCAAGTAACGATAATGCATTCGTTGCGCCGGCGCCTGCATTAGGAGGATGGCGATGAGGTCCTGCTGCGGATCGATCCAGAAGTAGGTTCCCGTGACGCCGCTCCACGAGAAGTCGCCGACCGATCCCGGCAGCGGATTGCGTCCGGCGTGTGTTCTCACCGCGAATCCAAGCCCAAAGCCAAGGCCCAGCTCCGGCGATGGCGCCAGCGCGCCGAAGAGAACGGGCGTCGACGGACTGCGGCGCGTCTCTGGCGTCAGGTGGTCGGACGTCATGAGGGTGACGGTCGCCGGCGAAACGAATCTCGTGCCGCCGAACTCGCCGCCGTTGAGTAGCATCTGGCAGAAACGCACATAATCGCGCGCCGTCGACAGAAGTGCGCTGCCGCCGGAAATCCAGTTTGACCGGATGGTCGGGTCGCGCATCGGCGGGCGTTTGCCTGAAGCAGCATCGACCTGTGGCTGCGCTGCGCGCGCATAGGCGATCGGTCCGAAGCTTGTATCCTTGAGCCCGAGCGGCTTGCAGATTCGCTCGATGACGAAGCGGTCGAGGTCCATTCCGCTTGCCGACTCGACCACGCGGCCGAGCACGTCTGTCGACATGCCGTATTGCCATGTGCTGCCAGGTTGATAGGCGAGGGGTACCATGGCGAGCTTGGCGGCCATTTCGGCATTGGTCTGCTTTTCATCGCTAACGTTGGTCGCCTCGTAAGCCTGTTTCAGCAGCGGACCCGTCAGATGCCCATAAGTGAAGCCGGACGTGTGACGCAGCAGGTCCTGCACGGTCATTTGTCGCCGGCATGGCTCGGTGACCAGGGTTTTCGCCGATGTGTTGTCGGAATCGGTCACGACCTTCAGTCCGGCAAATTCGGGTATGAAGTGCGCGACCGGATCGGCAATCAGCAGCTTACCTTCCTCGGCGAGCATCATTGCAGCGAGAGAGGTAAACGGCTTTGTCATCGAGGCGATCCGGAAGATCGTATCGACTTCCATCGCAGTGCCTGCTTCGCGGTCACGGTAACCAAGCGCTATCTCGTACGCGATCTTGCCGCGCCGCGCGATCAACGCGACGGCGCCGGGTACGATTCCCTTGTCGATGTCCGCTTTCAGCGTGTCCGTCAGTCGCTGCAAGCGTTCAGACGAGAGGCCGACGTCTTCGGGTTTGTCGGCCCGCGGCAACTCAAAGCTCATTGCTCATTTCCTATTTCCAAAACTGGCGAGATGCGAGCGCCGCGCCGTCCGCCATTGCCTTGAGCTTGGCGAAGACCACGTCTGGATCCACGGCCGCTTGCCCGACCCAAGTTCCGAAGCCGCAGTCACTGCCCGCGATGACGTTTTCGCGCCCGACGAGGTTGGCGTAGCGGGCGATGCGTTGCGCGATCAGCTCGGGATGTTCGATGAAATTCGATTTCGACTCGATCACGCCCGGAATCAGAACCTTGCCATCCGGCAGCTTCATGCGCTCAAACAAAGTCCATTCGTGCGCATGGCGCGGGTTGGCGGCCTCGAGCGAGATCGCCACGGGGTTGGCTGCAAAGACCAGGTCGATGACGTCCGTCAACGGCACATCGCGATGATGCGGTCCCTCATAGTTGCCCCAGCAAAGGTGCATGCGCAGCTGCTCCGGCGGAATGTTTGCAACGGCATGATTGAGGGCCTCGATGTGAAGCTGCGCGCGTTTGCGGAACTCCGGCAGGCTCAAGTCTGCATACTGGATGTGACGTCCCATGCCGAGGTCGGGGCAGTCGATCTGCAGCACGAAGCCGGCTTTCGCGACGGTCTCGTATTCGTGACGCATCGCATCGGCGATCGCGTAGATGTAGGTCTCGAAATCCTTGTAGTGGTCGTTGCGAAAGAACAACGACACCACGCCGGGCGAGGCGGCGCTCATGAAGCCACCCACGGACTTCACATCCTTGAGGGCAGCCTTGAGATTGTCCGCGTCGCTTTGCGGAGCCTGCTTGTCGCGAACGCTGATCGGCGCGTTGCAGGCCGGCGTTTTGCGGCGCGAGCGGCCAGGATCGCCGAACACGCGTTTTTCCAGGCGCGGGAAATCGGCAAGGTCCTGATAGACGAATGTATTGCCCGTGCCGCCAAAACCGTTGAGTCGATCCTTGATGTAGGTGGCGTAACTCGGTTTCGACAATTCGCCGTCATTGATCAGGTCGACGCCGGCGTCGGCTTGTTTGCGGACGATTTCGGCCACCGCGGCGCGCACTCGCGCTGCGAGCGATTGCGGATCGACGGGTACGCCTTCCTCCTTGGCGTACATCATGCGGATGAGATCATCTGGACGCGGCAGGCTGCCGGTATGGGTGGTTAGAAAACGGTCGCGGCTACGTTGCACGGCTTGAACTCCCTGAATGAACTGTAAAGCAGGCCGTGGCCGCTAACCACGGGTGGGCCGCTCGCGTTGACAGCCTCGAGTGGGCTGCGTATGTACCCGGCAAACAGCAGCCCGAGATTGACATGAAAGTCCGCAACTCCCTGAAATCCCTGCGTGGCCGGCACCGCAACAACCGCCTGGTGCGGCGTAAGGGACGGGTCTACATCATCAACAAGACCAACCGCCGCTTCAAAGCCCGGCAGGGCTGAAATAGGCGCATTGGCGCCTGTTCCGTCGCCCCATATTGGCCAAGAAACGCGGAGAGTTTAAACTCCGCTTATGCGCACTCGATTCCTCGCAGCACTCCTGATTGCCGCAACGGCCGCGATTTCTGCCGCGCCGGCCGGCGCGCAATCGGGTCACTGGGTCAAGCCGCCCGACAAGCTGCCGCAGGTCGGACGGGGGGACAAAACCCGCAACCTCGACTTTTTGTTCGGCGCGCTGAAGGTCGCGCCTGACGATGTCACCGCCAAAGCGATCGAGGAACGGATCTGGGCATTGTGGACGCTCTCACCGAGCGACACTGCCAATCTTTTGATGACTCGCGTGAAGACCGCGATCGAGGCAAAGGATCTCGATCTGGCGATCAAGCTTTTGAGCGCGATCGTGAAGGTCAAGCCAGACTATGTGGAAGCGTGGAACCGACGCGCGACGATCCACTACATGAAGAAAGATTACGGCCGTGCCCTGAACGATATTCGCGAAGTTCTCAGGCGCGAGCCCCGTCATTTTGGCGCGTTGGCCGGCCTCGGGCTGATCATGCAGGACATCGGCGACAACAAGCAGGCACTGGAAGTCTATCGCCGCGCCCTCGCGCTCTACCCCCGGATGGAGCGCATTCCCGATCTCGTGAAGACCCTGCAGGAAAAGGTCGAGGGCAGGGACATCTAATCCCCGGCTTTATCGCTGTTACACGTCAACCCGCCGCTGCATCTGCGCCGACATAGGCGATGCGCAGCATGTTGGTTGCCCCGGGCGTGCCAAGCGGGACGCCAGCAACGACGATCACACGTTGGCCAACCTTTGCAAATCCTTCCTTGACCGCAATCCGGCAGGCACGATCGACCATATCGTCCTGGTCGTGAGCATCCTCGGTCACGACGCAGTGGACGCCCCACGCGACCGCCAGGCGCCGGCCGGTGGCGATGTTCGGTGACAGCGCAACGATCGGAGCGCGCGGGCGCTCGCGCGCCACACGTAGCGCGGTCGAGCCCGACGCCGTCCAGCAGATCACTGCGGCAAGATCGAGCGTGTCGGCGATGTGGCGCGCCGCGTCGGCAATCGCATCCGCACCGGTCGCTTCGGGTGCGGCGCGCTGGGCGGTGATGATATTGCGGTAAAGCGGATCGCCTTCCACCTCTTCTGCAATCCTGTTCATCGTCGTGACCGCCTGGATCGGAAATTGTCCCGCTGCCGATTCAGCCGACAGCATTACTGCATCGGCGCCTTCGAAAATGGCAGTGGCCACGTCGGACACCTCGGCGCGCGTCGGAACAGGCGCATTGATCATCGATTCCAGCATCTGCGTGGCGACGACCACGGGCTTGCCCGCCACGCGGCATGCGCGCGTCATTTGCTTCTGCACGCCAGGCACTTTTTCCAAGGGCATTTCCACGCCGAGATCACCGCGCGCGACCATCAAAGCGTCCGCAAGATCCATAATTTCGGACAGTCGATTGACCGCCTGCGGTTTCTCGATCTTGGCCATTACGGCCGCCCGCGCCCGCGTGATCTTCTTCGCCTCGGCGAGGTCTTCCGGCCGCTGAATGAACGACAGCGCCACCCAGTCGATACCGGTTGCTAGCGCAGCTTCCAGGTCCGACCGATCCTTATCGGCCAGCGCCGAAAACGGGATTGTCGTGTCGGGCAGGCTCACGCCCTTGCGGTCGGAGAGCTTTCCGCCGACCGCGACCCGGGTCGTGATGCGTTTTGAATCGGCCTCGGTAACAGTGAGCCTGACCTTGCCGTCATCGATCAGCAGCGTGTGGCCCGGCCTGATGGTGGCAAAGATTTCGGGATGCGGCAGGTACGCTCGTCTGGCATCTCCGGCGGCGGTGTCGGCGTCGAGCACGAAGGTGTCGCCGGCTTTCACGGTCGCAGAGCCGCCGGTAAAGGTACCGAGGCGAAGTTTCGGGCCCTGCAGGTCGATGAGCACTCCAATCGGCCGGCCGGTGTCGCGCTCGACGGCGCGGATCATGCCAACCAGCTCGCGCATGCGATCCTGGGTGGTGTGGCTCATGTTGATACGAAAAACGTCGGCGCCCGCCTTAAACAGCTGCGCGATCATGTCGGCATTCGACGACGCGGGTCCGAGAGTGGCGACGATCTTGGCGCGGCGCAGACGTCTCATGGTCGGGCGCCTCCGGCCGGCGGCGACAACGTCGTCGGTGGGCGCGAATTTCCAAGGGGCGCGCGCGGAGGCAATGGGCGCTCGGGCGCTTGTTCGGCGGTGTCCGTCAACTGCACCGTCCAGGAGCGCTGCTCGTTGGTATCGACCTCGAAAAAGCCGGTGCGATCGTAGCCGCGCGCCAGACAGTTCTCAGTCCCGCGGATAGTGAACTCTTTCTCACGTGAGCACATGTAAGCCTTGCCAGACCACTCGCCGCCACGGTCGTAGTCGACCGCATAGATGTAATAGTAACGTGCAACCAGTGCGCCGCGCAGCAGCGTTTCGCAAGAGCGTGACGAAACGTTCCACCAGCCTTCTGTCGTCCAACCCTCATTGTCCTTGTATCCGATCGCGACACCCACGCGGCTGCCGGTGTTGTTGCAAAGGCGGAAATCCGCCTTCGCCTTCGGCGCCGAAACCACGAGCGACGCGATGAGGACCGCCGGGAAGGCAACGAAATGCAGAATGTGACGCCTGAGGGCGATGAATGGCAAAGCAGTCATACGTGTCGGCGGTTTCGAAGGATGCGCGGTTGTGGCGTGATCAGTCACGGAGTGTCAATGACGATGGCACGGAAGTCGTTTACGTTTGTGTAAGTCGGCCCAGGGGATAGCAAATCCCCGAGGGCGGTGAAAAATCCGGTCGAATTGTTATCGGCAAGGAAGGCGGCGGGATCGAGGCCTTTGGCCTGCGCGCGCGCCACTGATTCGCCATCAACCAGCGCGCCCGCGGGGTCGGTTGCCGCCCCCGAGCCGCCGTCGGTGCCGTCCGTATCGCCGGCGAGCGCCGCGACCGCCGGCAAGCCCGCGAGGCCAATTGCGAGCGCCAGCGCGTACTCTTGATTTGGCCCGCCACGCCCTTTGCCGCGGATCGTCACGGTCAGCTCGCCGCCTGAGATCACGACAGCGCGTTTGCCTTGATCGCGCAATTCGCGTGCGAGGCGTGCATGGGCAGCGGCAACATCGCGCGCTTCGCCTTCAACCCGGTCGCCGAGCGAAATGCATTCGTATCCGTCCGCACGGACCGCGTCTTCAGCCGCGCGCATGGCGTCGGCCGGCCGGGCCGCCAGCTTGAACTGGCTGTCGGCAAATGCCGGATCGCCGGGCTTTGGCGATTCATTTCTCTGGTTGGTCAGCGCTTGCGTGATCGCCGCCGCAGGCGCGATCTTGTATTTCGCGATAATGGCCCGCGCGTCGGCCAGCGTCGTCGGATCGGGAACGGTCGGCCCCGAGCCGATCGCCGATGGATCGTCGCCCGGCACGTCCGAGATCGCGATGGTCAAAAGCTTGGCCGGATGAGCGTGGCGCGCCAGACGCCCGCCTTTGATGCGCGAGAGATGTTTGCGCACGGTGTTGATTTCACCGATGGCCGCACCCGAGCGCAGAAGCGCGCGGGTCACGGTTTGTTTGTCCTCAAATGATATTCCTTCCGCTGGCGCGATCCAGTTCGCCGACGCACCGCCAGACATCAGCACCAGGACGAGATCGTCCGCGCCTGCGCCGTCGGCCAAAGCAAGTGCGCGATCGGCGGCCTCTAGGCCTGCAGCGTCCGGGATCGGATGCCCGGCCTCGATCATTCGAACCTTGCGAAGATGACGCGCGTAGCCGTGACGCGCGACGGCCACGCCGGTCAGGCGTTCCGCCGCAGTTCGCCTCCGGTCGAGGTAGTGCGCTTCGGCCGTCTCGGCCATCGAACCCGCGGCCTTGCCTGCGGCAAGCAATATCAGTTGGCCTGACGGCAAAGCCGGCAGGAGAGGCGGAAGGCATGTTGCCGGATGTGCCGCCGATACCGCGGTGCGAAACAACCCTGCGAGAAAAGAGCGCAGGTTATCGTTCGAACTTCCCATCTCTGCCCACTGTCGAAAAAACCTGCTTATATAGGCCGCTCGACCGGTCGGCCTTAGCTAGCCGGGTGAGGCGAGCATTGAAAAGACAAGGAATCGATTCCGGTCAGTAGATCGAACGATCTCGGGTGCGAAGTCAAACCCAAGCACCTGTCCGGCATCGGTTACCCTCGTGAAATGGTTTGGTGTCCAACGATTTGGCGTGTGACGTGCTGATCTAGCGAACTGCAAACAAAGGATGCCGGTGCAAAGCCGGCGGGCATGCACAAGAGGAGGCGACTGTGATGCGAAGGACTAAGTTGGCCGCGATCGGGGCGTTTGTCGCGGCGGCCGCGATGTTGTTGGTTGCCGGCGCGCCAGCGCAGGCACAAGATTCGATCAAGATCGGGTGGGCGATTTCAAAGACCGGACCCTTTGCGGCGGGCGCCGGCGTCACCACTCTGCCGAACTATCAGGTATGGGTGAAAGACGTGAACGATGCCGGCGGCATTAATGTCGGCGGCAAGAAGCTCAAGATCGAGGTAATCGAATACGACGACCGCAGCAATTCGGAAGAAATGATCAAGGCGGTCGAGCGGCTCGCTACGCAGGACAAGGTCGATTTCATCCTGCCCCCCTGGAGCACGGGGATGAATCTCGCGGCGGCTCCGATCTTCAACAAGCTCGGCTATCCGCAGCTCGCTGTCACGGCCAATACCAACCAGGCGTTGGAGCTGACAAAGCGCTGGCCCAATCTGACTTTCTGGCTCGGTCTGCCGTCGGAGATCGTCGACGGTATCGTCGAGACCTTCGCCAAGCTTGAGAAGGACGGCAAGATCAACAAGAAGATCGCGATGATCGCGGTCGGCGATCAGTTCGGCATCGAGCTGTCAACGGCGACGCGCGCAGGACTGAAAAAGGCCGGCTTCGATCTGGTCTACGACAAGTCCTATCCGTTCGGAACGCAGGATATGCAGCCGGTACTCAAGGATGCGCAGGCGGCCAATCCCGACGTTCTCCTTGCCTTCAGCTATCCACCTGACACCTTCGCGATTACCGACACCTCCAAGGTGCTCGGCTTCAATCCCAAGGTCTTCTTCGTCGGCGTGGGCACCGCGTTCCCGATGTACAAGGGCAAGTTCGCCGCGGGCGCGGAGGGGATCATGGGCATCGGCGGCTCCGATGCCTCGCTTCCGGGCATCAAGTGGTACATCCAGCACCACAAGGAAATCATCGGACGCGAGCCCGATCGGTGGGCGAGCCCGATCACCTATGCCAGTTTGCAGGTTCTGCAACAGGCGATCGAGCGCGTGGGCAAAGTCGACCGCGCGGCCGTCATCAAGGAAATCAACACAGGCAGCTTTGACACCATCATCGGCAAGGTGAAATTGGAGAACGGCCTCAACAAAAATATCTGGGCCGTTGGCCAATGGCAGGGCGCGGACTTCTTCGGCGTTGCGCCAATCTCGAAGCAGGGTGCCAAGCCTGTCGTCGCCAAGCCGGCGTGGTAATAAACAAACTGGTCATTCCGGGGCGCGCGCCTTAGCGCGCGAACCCGGAATCCAGGTAGTGGATCCGCGCCTGTAACTGGATTCCGGATCGCCATCCGGAATGACGGTGAAAGCACTTCTCATGACTCTCGCGCTCGACATCGTTCTCTCCGGGCTGGTGCTTGGAGGGATGTATGCACTCATCGCATTGGGGCTCACGCTCCAGTACGGCATCGCGCGCATCATGAACCTGTCGTACGGCGAGTGTCTCGTCGCCGCGGCGTTTGCCGCGCTCTATCTCTACAGCGGCATGGCGGTGAACCCGATTATCGGGCTGCTCGCGGTCGTGCCGGCCTCGTTCGCAGCCAACTGGCTGCTCTACCAGATCGTGCTGATGCCGCTGGTCCGGCGCGCAAGAAACCAGGGCATGCTGGAGGTCGACAGCATCCTTGGCACATTCGGAATTCTGTTCGTCATCCAGGGCCTGATGCTGCTGACTTTCGGTGGCTCGTTGCAGAGCTATTCGTACCTGTCGGTGCCGGTCCATATCCTTGGCACCACGCTCGCACTCAATCGCATACTCGCGCTGCTATTTGCCGTGGTTATCGGGGGCGTTCTTTATGTTTTCCTGACACGGACGCGCTACGGCACGGCGCTGCGCGCGATCGCAGTTAATCCCGACGCGGCGCGGCTCTCCGGCATCGACATTCACGCGGCCTCGGCGCTCGCCTTTGCGGCGGGCGGCGCCATTGTCGGGGCGGGCGGCGTCCTGATCAGCATGTTCCTGACGTTCAGCGCGGCGATGGGCGTCGTCTTTACGATGAAGGCCCTGATCGTCGTCATCATGGGAGGCGTCGGCAATATGCTCGGCGCGTTGATCGCGGGCTTGCTGCTCGGAATTTCCGAGACGGCGGTCGCGAGACTGGTCGACCCCGGCCTCACCATCGCAGTCACCTATGCGCTGTTCCTGAGCGTCCTTCTGTGGCGGCCGACCGGTCTGTTCGGGAGGCCGGCGCGTTGAGTGCACGACAATTTACGCTTGGCGCTGCGGCCGCGATCGTCATCGCGGCGCTTGCCGCCTTTCCGTTGGCCGCGAGCGGCTACCACCTCGCGCTCGCCATCAGCCTTTTGTATTTCACGGTGCTGGCGACGGCCTGGGCGTTGTTCTCGGGTCCCACGCATTACATCTCCTTGGCGACGGCGGCTTTCTTCGGCATCGGCGCCTATACCACCGCCGTTCTCACCGATTTCATGCCGTGGCCACTCGTGCTGCTCGCGGCCGCAGTCGTCGGCGTGATTGTCGCGCTGATTGTCGGCCTGTCGACGCTGCGCCTGTCGGGAATCTATTTCGTGATCTTCAGCTTCGGCCTGGCCGAGCTCATCCGCCAGCTGGTTGCCTGGTATGAGATCAATATCCACGGCTCGGTCGGGCGCTATATTTTCGCCGACACCACATCGGAAGGCATTTACTTGCGCCTGCTGGCGCTCGTCGTCATGGTGCTCGGAGCCGGCTGGCTGATCCGCCACTCCCGGCTCGGCCTTGCCGTCCGCGTCATTGGCCAGGACGAGGCCGTCGCGAGCCACTGCGGCATCGACACGACCCGCGCCAAGCTCGTTTTGTTCGCGGTGAGCGCCGGTTTCATGACTGTGACCGGAGCGGTGATGGCACCGCGCTGGACCTATATCGACCCGGCGATTGCGTTTAATCCAATGCTCTCATTCGAGGTTGTCATCATGGCGCTGTTCGGCGGCGCCGGCACGTTGTTCGGTCCGCTGCTTGGCGCTGTGCCGCTCGTACTGCTGTTCGAGGTGCTGATCGCCACCTTTCCGAACTATTTCAGCATCGTGCTGGGCGCCGTCTTCGTGCTGATCGTTTATGGCCTGCCGAATGGGGTCATCGGCCTGTTGCAGGCAAAGCTGCTGCGCCGCGCCGCACATCATGTCGCCATGTCGCCGGTCGCCGAAGCGGTCACAAGGCTCGTATGGCCGCGCGCGGCGCAGCACGATGCAGTCCACGACGCGCCGGTCCTGCAACTCGCGAACCTGCGCAAGGCCTTTGGCGGCCTGGTCGCCATCGACGATGCGAGCTTCACGCTCCGCCGCGGCGAAATCCTCGGGTTGATCGGCCCCAATGGATCCGGC
>Ga0068868_100001000_pt1 | contig 19303 bp, 15 predicted proteins | sample KBSMisM42_FD_64660 | JGI IMG/M metagenome (GOLD analysis project Ga0068868, IMG submission 64660) | Miscanthus rhizosphere microbial communities from Kellogg Biological Station, Michigan, USA - KBS Miscanthus M4-2 | ecosystem: Host-associated > Plants > Roots > Rhizosphere > Soil ...
TCGTGATGCAGGCGGCCCCGACCACCACGAGCAGCTTCGCTCCAAGCCGGTTGTAGAGGGGCCCGGCCACGAACGAGACGAGGGCGAAGGTGGCGAGGAACGGCAGCATCCCGATGCCGGCTTCCAGCGGCGTGTAGCCGAGCTGCTTCTCCATGAACTGCGGCAGGTAGAGCAGGGCGGCGAAGAAGGTCGCCGACATGAAGAGGATCGCGATGCAGGAGGCGGTGAAGCTCTCGTTCCGCATCACCTCCTTCGGCACCAGGGCGTGGGCGCCGGCCCGGCGCTCGAGCGGTAGGAAGGCGATCAGCATCGCCGCCGCCAGGGCCAGCAGCCCGATCACCCGCGGGTCGCTCCAGCCCCAGTCGGACACCTGGTCGAGGGCGACCAGCAGCGAGACGAGGCCGATCGAGATCGCGGCGATCCCGGGGTAGTCGATCCGGCGCTCGCTGACCTCGGGCTCCTTGACGTGGACCAGTGACCAGGTCACCGCCACCGCGAAGGCCGAGATCGGGACGTTGAGGAAGAAGATCCAGCGCCAGCTCAGCTCCTGGGTGAGGACGCCGCCGATCAGCGGCCCGACCGCGTTGCCGAGGCCGGCGGCGCCGATGATGATCCCGCCGGCGAGGCCGGCCTTCTCTTCCGGCAGCAGCTCGTAGGTCATGCCGAGGATCGCCGGCCACATCAGCGCCCCGCCGATCCCCATCAGCACCCGCGCCCCGATCAGCAGCGCCTCGGTCGGGGCGGCGCCGCCGAGCGCCGACATCGAGGCGAAGATCGCGGTGCCGGCGAAGAAGGCGTTGCGGCGGCCGAACATGTCGGCGAGCCGGCCGCCGGTGACGATCAGCACCCCGAAGGTGAGCGCGTAGGCGTTGACCACCCACTGGATCGTGTTGACGTCGGTGTCGAAGTCCTGCTCCATATTCGGCAGGGCGACGTTGATCGCCGAGAAATCGTTGGCGATGACGACGACTGCGACCGCCATCGCCATCAGTGGGAGCCAGGGGGTCCGCTCGCCGGATCCGGTGGACTGCGGGGTTGCGATCCGCGCAGCCTACGCTAAGGTTCGGAGCCGAATGAGCTTCCGGCTCGACAGCCTCGCGCTACTCCTTCTCCTCCCCCCTCGGGGGGAATAGCGCTGGGCGGCGCGATAGCCGCGAGAGAAAAAGGCCATTCGAATCACAGAGAGAAGGAGAGGTCCGATGGGACCCCGAAGCGACACCAAATCCGACGTAAACCGCGTCCACATCTTTGACACCACGCTGCGAGACGGCGAGCAGTCGCCCGGCATCTCGCTGAACACCGCCGAGAAGGTCGAGATCGCCCAGCAGCTCGCCCGCCTGGGGGTCGACGTGATCGAGGCCGGCTTCCCGATCACCTCGCCCGGTGATTTCGAGGCCGTCCAGGAGATATCCCGCAAGGTCGAAGGCCCGACGATCTGCGGCCTGGCCCGCACCCACAAGGCCGACATCGACGCCGCCTGGGGGGCGATCAAAGAGGCGCCGCGACCGCGCATCCACACCTTCATCTCGACCTCCGACATCCACATCGAGCACCAGCTGCAGACCGACCGCGAGGACGTCAAGGGACAGGCGCGGGCGGCGGTGACGCTGGCCAGGTCCTACTGCGAGGACGTCGAGTTCTCGCCGATGGACGCGACCCGCGCCGACATCGAGTTCACCGCCGAAGTCTGCGCGATCGCCGTCGAGGAGGGCGCGACCGTCGTCAACATCCCCGACACCGTCGGCTACACCACGCCCGAGGAGTACGCCAACTACTTCCGGCGCCTGTACGAGCTGGTGCCGGCGCTGCGCGAGGTCGAGATGTCGGTCCACTGCCACGACGACCTGGGGATGGCCGTCGCCAACTCCTACGCCGGCGTCCTGGCGGGGGCGCGGCAGGTCGAGTGCGCCGTCAACGGGATCGGCGAGCGGGCCGGCAACTGCTCGCTGGAGGAGATCGCGATGCTGGTCGGCGTCCGCGCGGACGTGCACGGCCTGCATACGGGGATCAATACGCGCGAGATCGTTCGCACGAGCCGCATGGTTAGCCGTCTGACCGGCTACTCGGTGCAGCCGAACAAGGCTGTCGTCGGTCGCAATGCCTTCGCGCACGAGTCCGGCATCCACCAGGACGGCGTGCTGAAGGAGCGCAGCACCTACGAGATCATGGATGCGACCGAAGTCGGCCTGGAGTCGAACTCGATCGTGCTGGGCAAGCACTCCGGCCGCCACGCCCTGAAAGACGCCCTGGAGCAGCTGGGCTTCAAGGTCGAAGGCCAGGCTCTGAACAACGCCTTCAAGGCCTTCAAGGAGGTCGCCGACCGCAAGAAGCAGGTGACCGCGCTGGACCTGGAGGCGATCGTCTCCGACGAGATGCGGGACCGGGCCGAAGCCCACGAGCTGGCCTGGTTCGAGGTCGAGGCCGGGACCAGGCGCCCGCCGGTGGCGAAAGTCGCGGTGACCCAGCCCTCAGGCGAGGAGTCGGTCGGCGAATCGAGCGGCGACGGCCCGGTCGACGCGATCTTCCACGCGATCCAGAATGCGGCCGGGACCGAGTGCGAGCTGGTCGAGTACAAGGTCGAGGCGGTGACCGGGGGAGAGGACGCCCTCGGCGAAGTGACCGTCCAACTGCGCGCCGCAGGGCGCCTGGCCACCGGCCAGGGAGTGGCGACCGACATCCTCGAGGCATCCGCCCGCGCCTACGTAAGGGCGCTGTCGAACGCTTTGGAAGGCGCGGCGACCAGAGAGGCCGAGGCGGCTACGGCCGAAGCGGCCGTGGAGCGTACGCCGGGGCCCTAGGGATTCACCTCGGTCGGGAGGGGGACGTGGGTGTCCCTCTCCCAGAGACCGTCGCGCAGCTGGGCTGGACTTGAGGGTTCGAGCGTGACTTCTTGAGCCTCTGTGAGAGGGACACCCACGTCCCCTGCGCAGGAAGTCACGCCCGCGGCGCACGGAGGTGTGAGAGCTGACACAAAGCGCGCACCAAATTTGATCCCGCCCCCGCCACGCTGGCCGGGTGCCCGCCGAGTCCGCGAGAAACATCCCTGGAGAGCATTTCTCGCGGACTCGGGATGACGACCGGTGGTTGGCGGAGATCGCGGCGAGACAGCATGGGGTGGTGGGGCGCTCGCAGTTGCTGGAGGCGGGGTGGAGCGCGGGGGCGTTGCAGAAGCGGCTTGAGAGTGGGCGCCTACACAGGCTTCACACCGGGGTTTATCTCGTCGGCCACCGTCTGACCCAGAGAGAGGGACGCTGGATGGCTGCCGTTCTCGCCTCAGGCCCTACTGCGGTTCTCAGCCACTGGTCCGCAGCGGCGCTCTGGGACATCCGGCCGAACGCGCGCACCACAATCGACGTCACCACCTCGCACAGCAGTCGCTCCTGGCGCCATATCCGCCGCCACGTTTCTCACGTGCCTGCTGACGAGCGCACGGTTAAAGACGGGATCCCGGTGACGAGCGTGCCGCGGACGATCTTTGACCTTGCCGCCACCGAGTCCGCGGATGTGGTGGAGAACCTCCTGCGTGAGATGGAATTCCTAGAGCTGCGGGATCGGCTCTCCCTGTGGGACCTCGTCGGGCGCTATCCAAAGAAGCGAGGCGTTCGTAGGGTGACGGCCGCTCTGAAGCGTCTGAAGGACGATCCGGCCGGGAGGAAGAGAAGCCCCCTGGAGGAGCGCTTCAGCCCGTTTCTCCGCCGGCACCGCCTGCCCCTGCCCCGTTACAACGACTGGATCGTCCTCGGCAACGGCAAGCGCTTCCAGGTCGACTGCCACTGGCCGGGCACCAACCAGATCGTCGAGCTCGATGGCTGGCAGGCTCACAAGTCTCGCTCCGCCTTCAGAGAAGACCGCGCCCGCGACCGCATCCTCCACGTCCACGGCTACTCGGTCATCCACCTCACCTGGAACCAGCTGGACGACGAACCGGAGGCGGTTGCCTCTGACCTTCGGGTTTTCCTGGGGATAAATAGATAAAGAAGAAGAAAGAACTCCGCCTGAGCCGGGCCGCTGCAACCTCTACCTGCGCAGTGGAGGTTGCAGCGGCCCGGTATGAAGCGGCTCAGGAAGGACGTGAAAGACAAACGTCCGTGATAACGTACACCTATGGCCCCCACTATGACCAAGACTTCGACCGTCGCCAGTTCTCCCTCCGTCGGCCCCCGCATCCACGCCCTCCGCGATGCGATGGGCCTGTCCCTCCGCGACCTCGCCGAGCGCTCGGGCGTCAGTGCGCCGATGCTCTCGCAGGTCGAGCGCGGGGAGACCAGCCCGACGCTGGCTGTCGCCGGGAAGATCGCTTCGGGGCTGGAGCTGACGCTCTCGCAGCTGCTGCGCCTCGATGAGGGCCAGCACGTCGCGATCAGCCGCGCCGCCGGACGCCGCCGCTCCGAGCGCGGGGGGCACCGGATCGAGGAGTTGACGCCGCCGCTGCCCGGGCAGCGCGCCGACGTCTCCCTGCACGTGCTGGAGCCCGGCGCCACCACCGGCGGCCGCTCCGACCCGCCGATGCATGAGCCCGGCAGCCGCGAGACCGCGGTCGTCCTCGCCGGCACCCTGGCGCTGGTCGTCGACGGCGCCCGCCACGAGCTTCAGGAAGGGGACAGCGTCACCTTCGACGCCGACCTTCCGCACCATTTCGAGAACGAAGGCCAGGAGGCGACCCGCTTCCTTGCCGTGATCGCCGCCGGCCTCAGGAGGTCCTAGCAATGCCAAAGACGATGTTCGACAAGATCTGGGAGACCCACGAGGTCTCGCCGGGGCTGATCTACATCGACCTGCACCTGGTCCACGAGGTCACCTCGCCGCAGGCCTTCGACGGCCTCCGCCTGGCCGACCGCAAGGTCCGCCGCCCGGACAAGACCCTCGCCACCGCCGACCACAACACCCCGACCGACGGGACGATGGCCGCACGCCTGATCGCCGACCAGCTCTCCCGCGTCCAGGTCGAAACCCTGGAGCGCAACTGCGCGGAATTCGAGATCCCGCTCTACTCGCTCGGCTCCGACCGCCAAGGCATCGTCCACGTGATCGGCCCCGAGCTGGGGGTCAGCCAGCCGGGTATGACGATCGTCTGCGGCGACAGCCACACCTCGACCCATGGCGCCTTCGGCGCCCTCGCCTTCGGCATCGGCACCTCCGAGGTCGAGCACGTGCTGGCGACCCAGTGCCTGGTCCAGAAGCGTCCGAAGACGATGCGGATCAACTACGGCGGCGAGCTGCGCCACGGGGTCACGCCCAAGGACCTGATCCTGGCGACGATCGGCCGCCTCGGCACCGGCGGCATGACCGGCTACGCGGTCGAGTACGCCGGCCCCGCGATCGAGGCGCTCTCGATGCCGGGCCGGATGACGATCTGCAACATGACGATCGAGGGCGGCGGTCGCGCCGGGATGATCGCCCCCGACGAGACCACCTTCGAGTGGGTGCGGGGACGCCCCGGCGCCCCCGCCGACTTCGAGGCGGCGATGGCCCGCTGGCGCGAGCTGCCGACCGACCCGGACGCCGGCTTCGAGACCGAGATCGAGGTCGACGCCTCGAGCATCTCGCCGATGGTCACCTGGGGGACCAACCCGGGGCAGGTCGTCGAGGTCACCGACCGCGTCCCCGACCCCACCGAGCTGGAGTCGCCCGCCGACCGCGAAGCGGCCGAGCGCGCCCTCGCCTACATGGGCCTGCAGGCGGGCACGCCGATGACCGAGATCGCGCCGGAACGCGTCTTCATCGGCTCCTGCACCAACTCGCGGATCGAGGACCTGCGCGAGGCCGCGGCGATCGTCGAGGGCCGCAAGGTCGCCTCGACCATCAACGCGATGGTCGTCCCCGGCTCCCAGCAGGTGAAGAAGGCCGCCGAGGAAGAGGGTCTCGACGAGGTCTTCAAGAGCGCCGGCTTCGACTGGCGGGTGGCGGGCTGCTCGATGTGCCTGGGCATGAACCCCGACATCCTCGACGAAGGCGAGCGCTGCGCCTCGACCTCGAACCGCAACTTCGAGGGGCGCCAGGGCAAGGGCGGCCGCACCCACCTGGTCAGCCCGAAAATGGCCGCCGCCGCGGCCGTCGAGGGCCATTTCGTCGACATCAGGGATTGGAGCTGAGCATGCGACCGATAGACGTAATCGAGGGCAAGGTGTCGGTGCTGGACCGCGCCGACGTCGACACCGACCAGATCATCCCCAAGCAGTTCCTCAAGCGGGTCGAGCGGACCGGCTTCGGCGAGTTCCTCTTCTACGACTGGATCCGCGACGGCGAGATCCAGCTGGAGCCGAACCCGATCCTCGTCACCGGCGCCAACTTCGGCTGCGGGTCCTCCCGCGAGCACGCGCCCTGGGCGCTCGAGGACTTCGGCTTCAAGGCGATCCTGGCGCCGTCGTTCGCCGACATCTTCTACTCGAACTGCACCAAGATCGGGCTGCTGCCGGTGATCCTCGACGAGGAGCACTGCCGCGCCGTCGCCGAGGCGGGGGAGGCCCGCATCGACCTCGACGACGAGACCGTCAACTGCGCCGCCGGCGTCTTCCAGTTCCAGATCGAGCACGACGTCAAGAATCGCCTCGCCAACGGTCTCGACGACATCGGCATCACGCTGGAAAACGACGGCGCGATCGACCAGTTCGAGACCGGCCCCGCGGCCTCGCAGGGCCCGGTCACGACCAGCCTGTAGAGAGGGGAGGCCGCGAATGGCCGACCAGTTCGAGGAACCGATGAACACCGGCGCCCGCGAGTGGGACGCCGAGACCTACGACGCCGTCTCCGATCCCCAGTTCGAATGGGGGATGGAGGTGCTGGAGCGGCTCGAGCTGCGCGGCGACGAGGTCGCGGTCGACGCCGGTTGCGGCTCCGGCCGCGTTACCGCCGAGCTCGCCGACCGTCTTCCGAACGGCCGCGTGATCGCCGTCGACGGCTCCGAGCAGATGGTCGAGAAGGCGAAGGAGCGCCTCGGCGACCGCGCCTCCTACGCCGTCGCCGATCTGGTCGAGCTGGAGCTGGCGGAGCCGGTCGAGCTCGTCTTCTCGACCGCGACCTTCCACTGGATCGGCGACCACGACCGCCTCTTCCGCCGGCTGCGGGCGGCGCTGAAGCCGGGCGGCCGCCTCGTCGCCCAGTGCGGCGGCCAGGGCAACGTCGCCAGGCACACCCGCGCGATCGCCACCGTCGCCACCGACCCGGAGTACGGGCAGCACCTGGGTGCGGCGAAAGGGATCTGGAACTTCGCCTCACCCGAGGAGACCGAGCCGCGCCTGCGTGATGCGGGCTTTGCCGAGGCCCGCTGCTGGCTGCAGTCGAAGCCGGTCCAGCCGGCGCGGCCGCTGGAGTTCATCTCGACCGTCACCCTCGGCCCGATCCTCGACCAGCTCCCGGAGGAGAAGCGACAGCCCTTTGCCGAAGCCGTCCTCGCCGAGGAGGGGCAACCGCTGGTGCTCGACTACGTCCGCCTCAATATGGAAGCGACCGCTTCTTGACTTGTTCCTTTTCGGTGCCAGGCAACGGAAAAGAACAGATGAAGAGGCAGGTGCGTAGAGTGCGGCGCCGATGAGCGGCACTCCGCGCATAGTCGTCCTTCCCGGCGACGGGATCGGCCCCGAGATCGTCGCCGCGGCCCGCGAGGTCCTCGACTCCCTCGGCGAGTTCTCCTACGACGAGCGCCTGATGGGCGGCTGTTCGATCGACGAGCACGGGACCGCCCTCACCGCCGAGGTCCTCGAGGCCTGCCGCGGCGCTGACGCCGTCCTGCTCGGCGCCGTCGGCGGCCCCAAGTGGGACACGACCGACCCGGACGCACCGCGCCCCGAGCAGGGGCTGCTCGGCCTCCGCAAGGGGATGGGCCTCTACGCCAACCTGCGCCCGGTGCGGCCGAGCCCGGCCCTGGTCGGCGCCAGCCCGCTGCGCGAAGAGCGGATCGCCGGGACCGACCTGCTGGTCGTCCGCGAGCTCACCGGCGGCATCTACTTCGGCGACTCCGGCCGCGACGGCGACGTCGCCCACGACACCTGCACCTACTCGGTCGAGGAGATCGACCGGATCGCCCGCACCGCCTTCGACTCCGCCCGCCGCCGCGCCGAGGGCTCCGGCCGCCAGCCGAAGGTGACCTCGGTCGACAAGGCCAACGTGCTCGAGACCTCCCGCCTCTGGCGCGAGGTGGTCGGCGGCGTCGCCGGCGACTACGGGGACGTCGAGCTCGAACACCTGCTGGTCGATAACGCGGCGATGCAGCTGGTCTCGCGCCCGGCTGACTTCGACGTCGTCCTCGCCGAGAACCTCTTCGGCGACATCCTCAGCGACGAGGCGGCGATGCTGACCGGGTCGCTGGGAATGCTGCCCTCAGCCAGTCTCGGCGCCGAGGGTGCCCCCGGCCTCTTCGAGCCCGTCCACGGCTCCGCCCCCGACATCGCCGGCCAGGGCGTCGCCAACCCGCTCGCGACCTTCCTCTCGGCGGCGATGATGCTGCGCCACGGCCTCGGCCGCGGCGAGGAGGCGGCCCGGATCGAGGCCGCCGTCGACGGCGTCCTCGAGCGCGGCCTCCGCACCCCCGACCTCGCCTCCGGCACCGTCGTCGAGCCACCGACCAGCGAGAACCCCTCTCCTCAGACCGAGGTTGGGACGGAGGCGATGACCGCGGCGGTCCTGGAGGAGCTCTCCTAGCTAGTAGTTAGGGAGCCGGCGGGGAGGGGTTCGGCGGACAAAAGCGGGGAGGGTCCGCCGAACCCCTCCCCGCCGGCTCCGCTCAGACCGCTATGGCGCCGTCACCGCCCACTGGCCGTAGGCGTAGTACTCGCCCGCAGCTTTCGCTTTTGCGACCAAACCGAACCCGAGGCGGGTGTTGTTCTCCGCGATCAGCGGCGCCGCTTCGTCGAGGTTCACCGATTCGGTGACGTAGACGCAAAGGTTGCCGCCGGTTGCCCCCGGAGTGGTGCCGCCGCCAAGGCCGCTGCAGTTCGCGCTCGTCTCGCCTTTTTTCAGCACCGTGACGGCGGGCTGGTTCAGCAGCGGGAACTGGAAGCTGGCCGCGCCGCGGGTGAAGTCCCCGGCGGCCGTGGCGGTGTCGCCGAGGTCGAAGACCCCGCGCAGCGTCTGGCCGCTTTTCAGCGTCCCCAGCAGTGGCGCGACGGTGTCGGCCAGTTTGCCGAGCGTGACCGAGCCGTCGCCCAGCTTCGCCGTGGTCACGGCTCCGTTGTTGAGTTTGTTGGTGGTGACGACACCGTTTTTGATCTTCGAGGCGATCACGGCGCCGTCGGAGAGCTTGTTGGTGGTGATGATCCCGTCGCCGAGGTTGCCCGGGAGGACAGCATTGGCGCCGAGCTTGCCCGCCGAGACCGCCTTCGGGGCGATCTTGCCGCTGGTAACGGCAGCGCGCTTCAGTTTCGCCGCGCTGACGGCTCCGCGCTTGAGCTGGTTGGTGCCGACGGCGTTCTTCGGCAGCCCGGCGGCGACGGCGACGCCGCCGAGGGCGACGAAGAGCGCGAGGGTCGCAATCAGGTTCGCGTAGTTGAGCTGGGGACGGGGAATGCGCATCGATTGGCTCCTTCGGATCGGTTCTGGGGCACCATTCGCGCCCGCGGTGCTGAAGCCCTTCGTTTGATCGGGCATAATTCCCCAACATGGATCCGGTCGATTTGATTTGGAGGAACGGCGAGTTCGTCGCCTGGGAGAACGCGCAGACGCACGTCCTCAGCCACGGCCTGCACTACGGGACCGGCGTCTTCGAGGGAATCCGCTGCTACGAAACCGGCCGCGGACCAGCGATTTTCCGCCATCACGACCACCTCGACCGGCTCGAGAAGTCGGCCGAGCTCTACTACTTGGAGCTGCCCTACTCGGCCGAGGAGATCCGCCAGGCTACCCACGAGCTGCTGCGCCGCAACGGCCTCGACAGCGCCTATATCCGCCCGCTCGCCTACCGCGGCTACGGCAGCCTCGGCCTCTACGCCAAGGACGCCCCGGTCGACGTGATCATCGCCGCCTTCCCCTGGGGCGCCTACCTCGGCGAGGAGAGCAAGAACGGCGGCATCCGCGCCAAGGTCTCGAGCTGGCGCCGGATCAGCCCCGGCGGCTCGATCCCGCACGCCAAGGCCTCGGGCTCCTACCTCAACTCGATCCTCGCCAAGACCGAGTCGACCAACGCCGGGTACGACGAGGCGATCCTGCTCGACGAACGCGGCTTCGTCTGCGAGGGCTCGGGCGAGAACATCTTCGTCGTCCGCGACGGTCAGATCGTCACCCCGCCGCAGGTCGCCTCGATCCTCGACGGGATCAACCGCAAGTCGGTGATCCAGATCGCCCGCGACCTCGGCTACACCGTGGTCGAGCGGGACATCGCCCGCGCCGAGCTCTACCTCGCCGAGGAGGTCTTCCTCACCGGCACCGCGGCCGAGCTCGTGCCGGTCCGCGAGATCGACGACCACCCGCTCGGCGAACCGGGCGAGATCACCCGCCACGTGCAGGCCAAGTTCGAAGACGCGCTCTGCGGCAAGGCCGAGGAGTACCTGGAGTGGCTCGACTTCGTCGAGGCCCCGGAAGATGCCGCGGCTCCCGCAGCCGCCGACTCTCCCGAGGCCCCGGGCTCGGAGTCGATCGGGCGAATTACCCCCGCCGCCTAAGCGGCCGGCGCGGCGCGTCCGCGCACCCGGGCCACGGCCCACCCGATCTTCTTCGATTCGAAAGGCAGCAAACAGATGGAACAGGCGAAGCTCTACGACAGCACCTTGCGTGACGGGATGGGCGGTCGCGGCATGTCGCTCTCGGTCGGCGAGAAGCTCAAGATGGCCCAGGCCCTGGACGCCCTCGGCGTGCATTTCATCGAGGCCGGTTTCCCGAGCAGCAATCCGAAGGAAGCCGAGCTCTTCGAGCGGCTCGCCGGGGTCGAACTGGAGAACGCGACGATCGTCGCCTTCGGAATGACCCGCCGGCGCGACCGCGCCGCCGCCGAGGACGAGGCGCTGAAGGTCCTGACGTCGTCCTTCGCCCCGGCGGTCTGCCTCGTCGGCAAGAGCTCGCCCCTGCATGTCGAGAAGGTGATCCGCGTCAGCCGCGAGGAGAACCTGGCGATGATCGCCGACTCGTTCGCCTTCTGCCGCGAGCAGGGCAAGCGGGCGATCTTCGACGCCGAGCACTTCTTCGACGGCTACCGCGAAGACAGTGCCTACGCGCTCGAATGCGTCGCCGCGGCCGTCGACGGCGGGGCCGAGGACGTCACCCTCTGCGACACCAACGGCGGCAGCCTGCCGGGCTTTGTCGCCGAGGCCACCGCCGCCGTGGTCGCAGCCGTCGGCGATGCGGTCGAGATCGGGATCCACACCCACGACGATTCGGGCTGCGGGGTGGCGAATTCGCTGGCGGCGGTGGAGGCCGGGGCGCGCCTCGTCCAGGGCTGTATCAACGGCTACGGCGAGCGCTGCGGCAACGCCAATCTGACCTCGATCCTGCCGGCGCTGCAGCTGAAGATGGGTTTCGACGTCGTCACCCCCGAGCAGCTCGCGAGCCTGACGTCGACCGCGCACTACCTCGACGAACTCTGCAACCTCGCCTCCGACCCCGACCGGCCCTACGTCGGCCGCAACGCCTTCGCCCACAAGGCGGGAATGCACGCCGCCGGCGTCGAGGCCGATGCCAGCACCTTCGAGCACCTCGACCCGGCCGCGGTCGGCAACGAGCGCGACATCGTCGCCTCCGAGCTGGCCGGCAAGGCGACCATCCGCAGCCAGGCCGAGCACGCCGGCATCGAGCTCGACGACGAGGCGGCGTCCCGGGCCGTGGCGCGGCTGAAGGAGCAGGAGCACCGTGGCTACCACTACGAGGCCGCGCCGGCGTCCTTCGAGCTGCTGCTGCGCCGCGAGGCCGGTACATACAAGCCGCTCTTCCGGCTCGAAAGCTTCCGCGTCGTCGTCGAAAAGCACGAAGACGGCGAGGTGACGACCGAGGCGACGATCAAAGTCGAGGTCGATGGCAAGCGGTATTTCCAGGCGGCCGAGGGCAACGGTCCGGTCAACGCGCTGGACAAGGCCTTGCGCGGGGCGATCGCCGACCGCTACCCGCACCTCGCCGACGTCGAGCTGACCAACTACAAGGTGCGGATCCTCGACGAAGCCCACGGCACCGGCGCCGTCACCCGGGTCCTCCTCGACTCGGCCGACGGCGAGCGCGAGTGGGGGACGACGGGGGTCTCGGAGAACATCATCGAGGCCTCCTGGCAGGCGCTGGTCGACTCGCTGGAGTACGCCTTCCAGTGACCCCGGATAACCAACAGGATCGCCAACAGGATCGCCAACAGATTCCCCTCGCCAAGCCGGATTTGAGCACTCGCGAGGAGGAGATGGTGCTAGAGGTCCTGCGGTCCGGGCAGCTCTCGCTGGGGCCGATGGGAGAACGGTTCGAGCGCGAGTTCGCCGCCTGGCTCGGGGTCCCCGACGCGGTGATGACCTCCAGCGGCACGACCGCCCTGCACCTCGGGGTGCGGATGCTTGGCTGGGGGGAGGGCGACGAGGTGGTGACGAGCCCGTTCAGCTTCGTCGCCTCGGCCAACTGCCTGCTCTACGAGGGGGCGAAGCCGGTCTTCGTCGACGTCGAGGAGGAGACGCTCGACATCGACCCCGACGCCGCTGCGGCCGCCGTCGGCGAGCGCACCGTCGGCCTGCTGCCGGTCCACATCTTCGGCTACCCGGCGGCGATGCCCGCTCTGGAGGCCCTTGCCGCAGAGCATGGCCTCGGCATCCTCGAGGACGCCTGCGAGGCGCTCGGCGCGGTCGACTCGGAGGGCCGCAAAGTCGGCGCCCGCGGCAACCTCGCCACCTTCGCCTTCTACGCGAACAAGCAGATGACGACGGGGGAGGGGGGCATGATCATTCCCCGCGACGGCGACGAGGCGGCGCGGCTGCGCTCGGAGCGCAACCAGGGCCGCGCCGTCGACATGGGCTGGCTCGACCACGACCGGCTCGGGTTCAACTACCGCCTCTCCGACCTCGCCGCCGCCCTCGGCGTCGCCCAGGTCGAGAAGCTCGACTCGCTGCTCGAGCGCCGGGCGGCAGTGGCGCGGATGTACGCGGAGCGGCTCGGCGCGATCGAGGGCCTGCGGACGCCGATCCCGGGCCGCAGCTCCGAGCTCCGCAGCTGGTTCGTCTACACCGTCCGCCTGCCGCAGGGCGCCGAGCGCGACGCCACCGTCGACCGCCTCGCCGAGCGCGGCGTCGCCTCCAAGGCCTACCTGCCCTGCATCCACCTCTTCCCGCACCTACGCCAGCTCGGCTACCGCGAGGGCCAGTTCCCGGTCGCCGAAGCCGCCTCGGCCGACTCGCTGGCGCTGCCGTTCTTCCCGGCGATGGGCGAGGCGCAGGTGGAGCAGGTCTGCCAAGAGCTCGCCGCGGCCCTCGGTCAGGGCTGAGGCACGGCATAATCGCCGGCCCGATGGGACGCTTCCGCAAAGACCCCGATCCGCGCTTCTGGCGGCTCAACCGTTCCCTGCCCTTCGACTGGCAGCTGGCGATCTACGACATCGACCAGTCGATTGCCCACGCCCGCGGCCTGCAGGGGATCGGCGTCCTCAGCGACGACGAGCTCTCGCAGATCGAAGAGGGCCTGGAGCGGGTCCGCGTCCGCATGGGCGCCCACGGCTTCGAGTTCGAGGGAGCCGACGAGGACATCCACATGGCGATCGAGCGCCTGCTCGGCGAGGAGATCGGGTCGCTGGCCGGGAAGCTCCACACCGGCCGCTCGCGCAACGACCAGGTCGCGACCGACGTGGCGATGGTCGTCCAGAACCACTCGCTGGAGGCGATCGAGCTCTGCGGGGCGGCGATGGAGCGGCTGCTCGTCCTCGCCGAGACCCACGCCGACTGGACGATGCCCGGCTACACCCACCTCCAGCGCGCCCAGCCGGTCTACCTCGGCCACCACCTGCTCGCCTACTTCTGGATGCTCGCCCGCGACGTCCTCCGCTTCCAGTTCGCCCTCGACAGCGCCGGCGTGATGCCGCTCGGCTCCGGCGCCCTGGCCGGCGTCAACTGGGAGATCGACCGCGAGGGCGTCGCCGCCGACCTCGGCTTCGCCCACGTCAGCCACAACTCGATCGACGGCGCCTCCAACCGCGACTTCGTCCTCGACTACCTCGCCGCCGCCTCGACCTGCGCGATGCACCTCTCGCGCCTCGGCTCGGAAATCGTCATCTGGTCGAGCAGCGAGTTCGGCTTCTGCGAGCTCGACGAGTCCTTCTCCTCGGGCTCTTCGATCATGCCGCAGAAGAAGAACCCCGATTCGGCCGAGCTGCTGCGGGCGAAGAGTCCGCGCGTCGCCGCCTCCTACCAGACCCTGCTCGGCGTCATGCACGCGCTGCCGCTCACCTACGGCAAGGACATGCAGGAGGACAAGGAGCCGCTCTTCGATGCGATCGACACGGTCGAGGCCTGCCTCGACGCCACCGCGGGAATGCTTGAGGGGATCGAGTTCGACCGCGAGCGGATGGAGGCGGCCTCCGGCGACGAGATGCTGGCCGCGACCGAGGTCGCCGACCTCCTGGTCCGCCGCGGTGTCCCCTTCCGCGAGGCCCACGGGATCGTCGGCGGCCTGGTCCGCGACGCGGTCGAGCGCGGGAAATCCCTCTCCGAGCTGACGCCCGAGGAGCTGCGCGAGCGTTCCGAGCACCTCGACGACTCCTACTACGAGGTGCTGAAGCGGAGCAGCTGGCTGGAGTCGAAGCGGATCGCCGGCGGCACCGGCTCGGCGCCGCTGCAGCGGCAGATCGAGGAGGCGCGCGAGACGCTGGCGGCGGTCCAGGCCAGGGTCGAGGAGGAGCGGGGCTGAGCGACGCTCGCCTCGGCCGGGATTTTTTTGACCGCTCGGTCCATGTAGTGGCCCGCGAGCTGATCGGCTGCACCCTCCTCTACCGCGGTTGCGGTGGCGTCATCGTCGAGACCGAGAGCTACGACGCCGACGACCCCGCCTGCCACGCCTACGTCGGCCTGACCGAGCGCACCCGCGTCCTTTTCGGCCCGCCGGGTCGCGCCTACGTCTACCTCTCCTACGGGATCCACAGCCTGCTGAACGCCGTCGCCGAACCCGAGGGGGAGGCGGCTGCGGTCCTGATCCGGGCGCTGGAGCCGACCCACGGGGTCGAGGAGATGCGCAGCCGCCGCGGCGGTAACAAGCCCGACACCGAACTCTGCTCGGGGCCCGGGAAGTTGACCGAGGCGCTCGGGATCGACCTCGGCGACAACGAGCGCGACCTCAGCCGCGAGCCGTTCCTGATCTCGCCGCCCGCCGGCGAGCCACCGGAGGTCGTCACCGGCCCCCGGGTCGGGATCACCAAAGCGGTCGAGCGGCCCTGGCGCTTCTGTGCCGCCGGCAGCCCCTACCTCTCGCGGCCGAGATTGTCCTCGCCATAGCGGGGACGATCTCGGAGGGGCTCAGCCCGCGGTGACGCCACCGCCCCCGCCGGATTCCGGCACCGCTTCGGGGGCTGCTTCTTCGGGCGCCGCTTCCGGCGCGACTTCGGTTTCCGGCGCCGGTTCGGCGGTTTCGGGTTCGGGCGTCGCTTCGTATTCGCCTTCGGGTTCGACGTAGCCTTCGGTTTCCGGCGCCACATAGCCGCCTTCGACTTCGGCTTCCTCGGGGTCCCTGCCTTCTTCCTTGGCCGCCTTGCGCGCCGCCCGTTCGGCCGCGTGTTCGGCCTGGATGTCCTGCCAGGCGGAGATCACCCGCGCCCAGATCAGGGCCGGGAAGGTGCCGCCCATCACCGGGCCGCCGTTGTAGAGGGTGGTCATCGGCGTCGTCGTGTCGGGGTAGCCGACCCAGACGCAGGCGGTGACTTCGTCGCCGATCCCGCCGCAGAACCAGGCGTCGCCGTTGTTCTCGGTCGTCCCCGTCTTGCCCCACTGCCCTTCGGCCCCGATCTGGGCGTTGGTGCCGGTGCCGCCGGAGACGACGGTTTCGAGGATGCCCTTGGCGGTTTCGACCGTTCCCTGGTCGAAGACCTGGTCGTGGAGGGAGTCGTTGTCGCCGCCCTTGATCGTCTCGCCGTCGTCGTTGGTCACCTGGGTGTAGGCGACCGGGCTGTCGCCGGGGCGGGGGGCGAGGGTGCCGCTGACGCGGTCGCCGTTGTTGCCGATCGTGCTGTAGGCGTAGGCCCAGCCGAGCGGGGTGACGCCCTCGGCGAGGCCGCCGAGCACCATCGCCGGGTTGGTCGAGATCGGGTCGCTGTAGCCGGCCTTGTGGATCGTCCCGGCGATCGCGCCGGTCTTTTCATGGAGGTTCTTGCCCTGCAGGCCTTCCAGCGCCAGCGCCGCGTAGATCGAGTTGTCGGAGTAGGTCGTCGCGCAGACGATGTCGCAGGAGCCGAGGTAGGAGCCCTCGTCGTTGGTGACGTGGAAGGTTTCTTCGCTGTTTTCCCCGAAGGGGAAGAAACGCTCTTCGGAGGGATAGACGGTGTAGGGGGAGATCCCCTGTTCGAGCGCGGTCAGCAGCGTGAAGGGCTTGATCGAGGAACCGGGCTGGCGGTGCCCCTGGGTGGCGAGGTTGAACGGCCGGGTGTCGAAGTCGGGCCCGCCGACCATCGCCTTGATGCCGGCGTTGCGGTTGTCGATGACGACGACCGAGGCGGTCGCGGGCGAGTAGCCGAGGTAGGAGCTGACGGCTTCTTCGGCCGCTTCCTGCAGGCGCAGATCGAGCGTCGTCTTGACCTCGAGCCCGCCGAAGAAGGCTTTCGAGGGGCCGTAGCGTTCGACCAGCTGCTGGCGCAGGTAGGCGGTGAAGTAGGGCGCCCGCGAGTCGAGGCTCGGCGGTTCGATGCTGGCGGGGGAGGGGAGCGCCTGCTCCTGCCCTTCGCGCATCTGCTCTTCGGAGACGTAGCCCTGTTCGGCCATTTTTTCGAGCACGACGTTGCGGCGGGCGAGCGCGTTTTCGGGGTAGATCTTCGGGTCGTAGGCCGAGGGCGACTGGATGATCCCGGCGAGCATCGCCGCCTCCCAGGGCTCGAGCACCGCCGCGCAGGGTTCGGTTTCGGTCCCGCAGCCCGGGTGGGCGGCGCCGAAGTAGGTCCGCGCCGCGGCCTCGATCCCGTAGGCACCCTCGCCGAAGTAGACCGTGTTCAGGTACTCGGTGATGATCTTGTCCTTGCTCCAATGGCGCTCCAGCCGGTAGGCGAGCGCCGCCTCCTTGAACTTGACGAAGAGCGTGCGGTCCCCCTGGGCTTCGAGCGCGTTCTTGACGAACTGCTGGGTGATCGTCGAGGCGCCCTGGGCGGCGCTCATGCTGAGGATGTCTTTGACGAGGGCGCGGCCGATGCCCTCGAAATCGACGCCGTTGTGCTCGTAGAAGCGGGCGTCCTCGATCGAGACCACCGCGTTCTTGATGTTGGGGGAGATCTGGCCGGAGCTGAGGAGGATCTTGTTCTGGTCGCTCGAGAGGGTGCCGATCTCTTCGCCGTTGGCGTCGACGACGACGCTGTTCTTCGAGGCCTTGTACTGGGCGAAGTCGTAGATCGCCGGCAGGTCCTGGGAGACCGCCGCCATCATCCCGAAGACCATCGAGACGACGGCGAGGACCCCGAGCCCGAGGAGCACGAAGAGCACCCGCAGCTTCTTCAAGCGCGGTTTCGATTTCTTCGGGGGCGAAGGTGGCCCCGGCGTCGCAGTCGCGGGAGCCGGGGGGATGGGCGGAATCTCACCGCCGTCGCTTCGCCGGCGCTTTAGTCCAAGGACAGCCATCAAAAAAGTGCTCGACGTCCGTGACGGACCGCCGAGCGAAGGCGGCAGTCTAGCATTGCCGCGATGTCGGATCTGACGCAGAACGCCGTCGACGTGCTGCCCGAGGGGCGGCTCGCCGAGCAGCTGAAGGGTGGCAGGCCGCTGCGGGTCAAGCTCGGGATCGACCCGACGACCGCCGACATCCACCTCGGCCACACGGTGGTCCTGGAGAAGCTCGCCGAGTTCCAGCGCGCCGGCCACCAGGTCGTCCTCATCATCGGCGACTTCACCGCCCAGGTCGGGGACCCCAGCGGCCGCTCCGCCACCAGGCCTGTCCCGACGGCGGCGGAGATCGAGGAGAACGCCGCCACCTACCAGGAGCAGGCCTTCAAGATCCTCGACCGCGAGAAGACCGAGGTCCGGCGCAACAGCGAGTGGCTGCGGATGGAGCCCGAGGCCCTGCTCGGCCTGCTGGCGCAGACGACGGTGGCGCGCCTGCTCGAGCGCGACGACTTTCAGAAGCGGATGGCGGCGGCGCAGCCGATCGCGGCCCTGGAGCTGCTCTACCCGCTGCTGCAGGGCTACGACTCGGTCGCGATCGAGGCCGATATCGAGCTCGGCGGCACCGACCAGAAGTTCAACCTGCTCTTCGGCCGCGACGTCCAGGGCGCCTACGGCCAGACGCCGCAGTCGATCATGACCCTGCCGATCCTGGTCGGCACCGACGGCGTCCAGAAGATGAGCAAGTCGCTCGGCAACTACGTCGGCGTCACCGACGCACCGGAGGAGATGTTCGGGAAGCTGATGAGCATCCCCGACGAGGCGATGGCCGAGTACTACCGGCTGCTGCTCGGCGGCGCCCAGCCGCAGGGGCCGCCGAACGAGGCCAAGCGCGAGTTGGGCCGCCGGATCGTCGACCGCTTCCACGGCGAGGGCGCCGGAGCGGAAGCCGAGGAGCACTTCAACCGCGTCCACGTCCAGCGCGAGGCGCCGGCGGAGATGCCCGAGGTCGACCTCGGCACCTACCGCGCCGACGGCAACGGGCTGGTCCACATGCCCCGGCTGATCGCCGGCGCCTTCGGGATCAGCAGCAGCGAGGGCCGGCGCCTGCTGCAGCAGGGGGGCGTCAAGCTGGACGGCGAGCCGGTGGCCGCAGAGCCGCTCGATCGCGATCTCGATAGCCTCGACGGGCGCGTGCTGCAGGTGGGAAAGCGGCGATTCTGCCGCCTTAGGTCCACCCCCTAGGCAAACCCCTGCTCAGGCGCTATACTCCTTCGTCCTTCTGGGGTTGCCATGGGCAGCCCCGAGCGTCGAGAGCGGCGAGTCCCGCCGTAGAGAGCGCAGCGGTCTTTGAAAACTGAGCAGCGTGCATCTCCGCGGACTTCGGTCTGCGGAATGTTCAGCCCGACCCATCCGGTGCGCCAGCGTGCCGGATGGTCTTGATTTACCTCGTCATGTCGGTCGTCGTATTTGTGTACTCGACGGCCACTGAGATATGACAGGCTCTCTGTAGAAGTACATTTCACGGAGAGTTTGATCCTGGCTCAGGACGAACGCTGGCGGCGTGCTTAACACATGCAAGTGGTGCGACGAACCAGGGCTTGCCCTGGGGCAAAGCCGCGAACGGGTGAGTAACACGT
>Ga0068868_100001002_pt1 | contig 19289 bp, 16 predicted proteins | sample KBSMisM42_FD_64660 | JGI IMG/M metagenome (GOLD analysis project Ga0068868, IMG submission 64660) | Miscanthus rhizosphere microbial communities from Kellogg Biological Station, Michigan, USA - KBS Miscanthus M4-2 | ecosystem: Host-associated > Plants > Roots > Rhizosphere > Soil ...
CGCGCCGCGTGGAGCCCGTCCTCGATCGCCCCGACGGCCTGTCCCGCTCTCTCCTCGAACAACGCCACCGGCACCCCGTCCGGCAGGCGCAGCGCGTTCATCAGGAACTCGACGGCGATTTGGCCCGCGTCGTCGATGCGCTCGACCGCGACCGCCGCGGCCGTTCCGGCCGCGCTCTGGTAGGTGCGCGGGCTGCGCGTCTTGGCGCGCCGCTCGATCGCGCCGTCGGCGAGCAGCGTGACCTTGCCGTGCGCGCCCGCGCCTATCCCCAGATAGTCGCCGAAGCGCCAGTAGTTCAAGTTGTGCGCGCAGCGGCCCGCTCGCTCGTAGGCCGACACCTCGTAACGCCGATACCCGCGCGCGGCCAGCAGCTCGCGGCCGCGACGTTCCATCTCGAGCACGAGCTCCTCGACCGGCAACGGCGGCGGCTTGCGATGAAACGCGGTGTTCGGCTCGAGCGTGAGCTGGTACCACGAAAGATGCGGAGGTTGTCGATCGAGTGCGGCCTGCAAGTCCGAGAGCGCGCCGTCGACATCATCGCCGGGCAGCGCGTACATCAGATCGACGTTGAAAGTCTCGAAGCCCGCCGCGCGCGCGAGCTCGATCGCACGCACGGCTTCGTCCGGCCCGTGCACGCGTCCGAGCCTCCGTAGCTGCTCGGCACGCAAGCTCTGCACGCCGATCGACAGCCGGTTCACGCCCGCGTCGCGATACTCGGCGAAGCGCGCGGCCTCGACCGCACCGGGGTTCGCCTCGAGCGTCACCTCGACCGGCCTTGCGACCTCCAACCGCTCGCGAATACCCGCGAGCAACCGCGCGATGGCGGCGCCGGAGAACAAGCTCGGTGTCCCGCCGCCGATGAACACGCTCGCAAGCGCTCGGCCTTGCGCGAGCGGGACCTCGCATTCGAGATCGCGCAGCAGCGCGTCGACGTAGGCCGCTTCGTCGAATCCGCCTTTGCCTGCCTCGTACGAGTTGAAGTCGCAGTACGGGCACTTGGCTATGCACCACGGCAAATGCACGTAGAGCGCGAGCGGCGGCAACGCCGTGAAGACGGGACGGCGGATCAGAGGTGCGCGGCGCGCCGATGAGACCGGCGCGCGTCGCGTTGCCGCGGTCGCGGGTCCGGCGGGAAGCGAGTCCATCGGCCGGCCGCTATTGCGTGGAGTCCGTTTGCGGCTGGTGAGCGCGGCGACGCTCGACTTCTTTCTGCATCTTTTCGCGCGCCTTCGCCTCGCTCTTGGCCTTTTCCTGCGCGGTCGCCGGCGTCGCTTCGGGCTTCGCGCAGGACAGCTTCGCCCAGTCGAGCTCGCGTTGCTGGTCGAGCTGATTCATGTAGTTCGAAGTCGCGTAGATGAAATCGAGCCGCGCGCGCAGCGCGTCTTCGAACTGGCGTATCTGAGTCGGTGTCATTTGGCTTCCGCCGCTCATCTTGCCCTTGAGCTCGCAGTGGAATCCGCCCTCGCCACCACTGACACGGAAGTCCTCGAACCCGATCTGTCTGTCCGCGTTGACGCCCCAGTTCCAAACGAAGTCGTTCTGCGGCAGCTGGTAATAGCCGAACTGTGCGTGCACGGCGCTCGCCGCGAGCCCGGTCACGGCGGCCGCGGCGACCAGCACGAAAGCTTTCGGGCCGTGCATAACCTCGCCCCCGTCCTCAGTCTCTCAAGGATACCGCCGAATCGCGGGGCGTGCGCTATGCTTGCGCCGCGTGACGGCCCCTCCTGCTATCTCGGTCAAGCGGCTCGCCATGGATCGCGGCGGGCGGCGGGTGCTAGACGATATTACGTTCGATGTCGCCGCGGGCGAGGTCGTCGGCCTGTTGGGGCCGAACGGCGCCGGCAAGACGACCACGCTCGGCGTGCTTGCGACCCTTCTGCCTTACGACGCCGGCGAAATCGAGATCGCCGGCCACGATTTGCGTACTGAAAAGCGCGCCGTACGCGCGGCCATCGGCCGCGTGCCCCAGGAGATCGCCGTCTATCCCACGCTGACGGCGCGCGAGAACGCGGTGTTCTTTGCGCGCCTTGCCGGCCTGCGCGGCGCGGCCGCGCGTAGAGCCGCCGCGGATGCGATCGAGCAGGTCGGGCTCGAGCAGCGGGCCGACGAGCCCGCGTCGACGTACTCCGGCGGCATGCAGCGCCGGCTCAATCTCGCGTGCGGCTTGCTCGGCGAGCCTCGCGTCGTGCTGCTCGACGAGGCAACGGTCGGGGTCGACCCGCAGTCGCTCGAGAGCATCGTCGCAGCGCTTCGGCGTCACAAGGAGCGCGGCGCCGCGCTCCTCTACTGCACGCATCACATGAAAGAGGCCGAGCAGCTCTGCGACCGCGTCGTGCTGATCGATCACGGCCACGTCATCGCGCTCGGCACGCCGCAGGAGGTTGTCGCGCAAGCCGGCCTGGAGCTCGCTGCGGAGGTCGTGACCGAGCGGTCACTGCCCGACAGTTGGCTCGAAGGACTCGACGGCGCGCACGTGCTCGAGTCGCACGCCCGCGGGCTCGACGAGACCGGCAGCTTCGCGCGCGTCTCGATCGCGGAGCTCGCGGTAGCGGCACGCGTGCTCGCCGCCGCCGAAAGCCACAGCGCCGTGCGCGAGCTGCACGTGCAGCGTCCGAGCCTGCACGACGCCTTCTTGGCGCTCACAGGGCGCGCGACGCGCGATTAGGGAACAGCCGCCGTGTCGCTCCGGGTGATCGTTGCGAAAGATCTGCTCCTCCTGTTCCGCGACCGCGTCGCGCTCGCGTTCATCGCGCTTGCCCCGATCGTCGTCATCAGCGTTGCGGGCTTCTCGCTTGCGAGCCTCTATGGCGGGGACCGGACGGGCCAAACGGCGTACGACCTGCCGATCGCAGATGAGGACGGGGGCGACCTCGTCAAGCAAATCACCGAGCGTCTCGCGAAGGACGCGAGCGTGCGCGTGCGCGTCGTCGCGTCGCGCGAGGAGGCCGAGCGGCTCGTCGCGACGAAAGCGGCCGGCAGCGCGCTCGTGATCCCGCGCGGCACGGGCGCGGCTCTCTCAGCCGGCGAGCCCGCCCACGTGCTGCTCTACACCGACCCGGTGAAGTACCTCGAGCGCCTCAACGTACGGCTCGGTGTGCTCCAGGCGCGCGACGCGATCGCCGACGCCGAGCGCGAGCGCGTTGCGCAGAACATTGCACAGCAGCGCGAGTCGTTGCGCGCCAACCTCGAGAAGCTCGGCGCTGCGATCCGAGCCGCACGCTCGGAGCTCGACGAAGCAAAACGCGAGTCGAAGGAGCTCGGCGAGCGCGCGACGCGCGTCTACGATGCCGAGGTCGCGCGTATCCGCGCCGACGTCGAGAAGCAGATCGACCAGCAGGTTCGCACGCTATCGACGCAGGTCCAGAACGAGCTCGGCACGCGGGTCGAGAATCTCCGCGCGCCCGCCCGCAGCTACCTCGACTCGCTGCGCCAGACGCGCGCCGACTTCGAGAAGTGGTTCGCGGAGCTCCAGCGCCTCGCAGCACGCCGCGCCGCCGACATCCCGCCGCCGCCGAAGTTTCCCGAGCCGCCGCCCGAGCTCGTGCGCGCGCTCGACTCGCCGTTGCCGCCGCTCGACTTGCCGGCCCATCTCGACATTCGCGTCGAGCCGCGGACCCCGAAACCGGTCGCGCCGCCGAATCTGCCGGACGTCGCTCTCGACGTGCCGACGCTCGACGTCCCGGACGTGCCGCCGCTCGGCGCGGCGCTCACCGTCGAGGAGGTCTCCGTCGGCGGCGGCGCGAAGACGATCAACAGCTTCGACCAGCAGGTACCGGGCTTCAGCGTCACGTTCTTGTTGCTCGGCCTCCTTCTCGGCGTCTCGCTCGGCCTGCTCGACGAGCGCGACTGGGGGACGTTCGATCGAATCCGCGCGATGCCGATCGCGCCGCGAAACGTGCTGCTCGGCAAGCTCGCGGCGCGGTTCATCGTCGGCATGGCGCAGATGATCCTGCTGTTCGCGGTCGGCTACTTCTTCTTCGGGATGTCGCTCGGCCCCCAGCCGTGGGCATTGCTTCTGCCGATGGCGAGCATCGTGTTCGCGGGCACCGCGTTCGGGCTGATCATCGCCGGCGTCGCGCGCACGCGCGACTCCGTGCTGCCGCTCGGCGCGATCGTGATCATGTCGATGGCCGCGATCGGCGGCTGCTGGTGGCCGATCGATCTCGAGCCGCGGTGGATGCGCACGGTCGCGCTCGTGCTGCCGACCACTTGGGCGATGGAATCGTTCAACGATCTGATGATTCGCCTGCGCGGCGTCGAAGCCACGTTCAAGTCGACTGCCGTGCTCGTCGCATATGGGATCGCGTATCTCGCGATCGGTCTCTGGCTGTTCCGCCGCCGCCTCGCGCGGCGCTAGCGGCGCGGCGTCAGACTCTTCGGCACGCGAGCACGACGTTGGTGCCGCCGAACGCGAACGAGCTCGTGAGCGCGAGCTCCACGCCGCGCGCTTCTCGCGCTGCGTTCGGCACGTAGTCGAGATCGCACTCGGGATCGGGTACGCGCAGATTCATCGTCGGCGGCAGCGTGGCGGTGCGGAGCGCGAGTATCGTCACGACGAGCTCGACGGCCCCGGCCGCGCCAAGCAAGTGCCCATGCATCGACTTCGTCGAGCTCACCGGAAGCTTCTTCGCGTGCGCGCCGAACGCGCGCTTGATCGCGGCCGTCTCGACGGCGTCGTTCGCCGCGGTGCCCGTGCCGTGCGCATTGATGTACCCGACTTCGTCCGGCGCGACGCGCGCCGATTCGAGCGCGAGCGCGAAAGCGCGCGCCTGACCGTCGATCGACGGCCGCGCGATGTGCGCACTGTCGGTCACGAGCCCGTAGCCGACGATCTCGCAGAAAATCTCGGCGCCGCGCCGCCGCGCGTGCTCCCGCTCCTCGAGCACCACGACGGCCGCACCCTCGCCGAGCACGAGCCCGGTGCGGTCGCGCGCGAACGGCTTGCACGACGCCGCGGGATCTGAAGGGTCCTCGGTCGCGAGAGTCTTGAGCGCTTCCCAGGCTTTCAGCGTGCCGAGCGTGAGCGGCGCCTCGGCTCCGCCCGCGAGCGCGAGCGGCGCGGCGCCCGCGCGGACGCGGAGCCACGCCTCGCCGACCGCGACGGCCGACGACGAGCACGCGGTCGAATAGGTGAGGTTCGGGCCCGTGAGCCCATGCTCCAGCCCGATCCACGCTCCGGCGGCGTTGTTCATCGCGGTCAGCACGGTGAACGGCTTGATCCGGTCGGAGCCGTCGCGATAGAGCGTCGCGTAGCCTTCGTCGGTGGTCGTGGAGCCGCCCATCCCCGTGCCGAAGAACACGCCGGTGCTCGCGCGCGCCTCGTCGGTCCATTCGATGCGGGCGCTTGCGATCGCCTGCTTCGCCGCGACGAGGCCGAGTTGGCTCACACGGTCGAGCATCCGGAGCTGTTGCGCCTTGAAGTGCACGCTCGCATCGAACGGCGCGCGCGCCGCGATACGTGTTCCGAGGCGCTCGGTCCAGTCCTCGTCGAGCACGCCGATCGACGAACGGCCCGCGGCGAGGCTCGCGAAGAATGCCTTCGGATTGTCGCCGCCGGGCGCGACGAGGCCGAGCCCGGTAACGGCGACACGCTTCACCGCGCGCGCGCGCCGCGAGCGCTCGATCGCTTGCGTTTGCCGGGCGACGCGGCCGGCTTCGGTGCACGCCCCTTGGTCGCGCTCGCCGGCTTCGCTTTCGCCGCGGCGCGTTTCGCCGCCGGCTTCGCCTTTGCCGCGGGACGCTGGGGCACCGGCTTTGCGTCACGCTCGGCGACGAGCCGCGCGACGTAGTCCGCGATGTCGCCAAGCGTCTTGAAACGCGGAATCGTGTTCTCGGCCGTAATCTTGAACTCGTCCTCGATCTCGAATACCAGCTCCGTGATCGCGAGCGAATCGAGCTCGATCTCCTCGAGCAGCGTGTCGCGCTGCAATCGCTCGGGCGGCAGCTCGAAATCGCGGATGATCATCGCGCGTATTCTGTCGAAGGTCGTCATGAGTTCTCCCGCAGCGTCAACGCTGCGCCGCCGGAGCGGACGCCACCTTAGCATGTGAGCCGCGCCCCGAGCGCCCGCTCGAGCCCGCACGCGTCGCGAGCGACGGGACCGGCGGCGCGCGAACCTTGCCACCGACGACCGCGCCCGCGGTGAGCAGCGCGGGCCATGCCTTCAGCACGGGCAGCAGCGCGCGAGCCGCGGGCCGCATCGCGAGCGACGCGAACAACGCGGCCCAGCGGATGCGAGCGCTAAACGCGCGCCGCCAATCGAGCTCGTACAGGCGCGCGGTGCGCTCCTGGCGCTCACCCGAAAGCAACGCGTCGCGCTGCTCCTCGAGACGCGCGCAGAGCACGAAGGCGCCCTGCATCGCCATGCTGATCCCCTCGCCCAAAATCGGATGCGCCTCGCCGGCCGCGTTGCCGACCGCGAACCCTCCGCGCTCGGTCCAGAGCGCTCGCCGCCCCGGACGGATCGGACCCACGCTGAGCCAGGTGCCCACGCGCTCCGCACCGTCGAGTGTGCGCCGCACGCCCGCGCACGACCGCCGCAGCAGCGCTTCGACGGCCGTTCCCGCCGAGTCGCCCGGCGCGCCCGCGCGAGTGTCGCGCAGCGCGTCGCGCCGAACGCAGCACGCAATCGTGAGCTGGCCGCCGTCGCCGAGCACCATGCCGCCATAGCCCCCGTCGAACGCGAGCACGGGCAGCAGACCGGGCTCGATGTCCGCGCGCCCGAAGTTCGCCTTGAATGCGAACAGATCCGCGGCGACCGACTCCGTGCGCGCGCGCATTCCCGCGAACGGCGACGGCTCCCACGAGCCATGCGCGTCAACCAGCACGGTAGCCGCGATCGTTGCCGACTCGCCGGCGCGATTCGTCGCGAGCGTGCACATGTGTGCGCCATCGCCGCACTCGACGTCGACGACGCTCCACGGCTGGTAGACGGTTGCGCCGAGCTTCGCCGCGCGCGCAACCAACAACGTGTCGAGCCGCTCACGACCGAGAGCGCGACCCCACGGCGCGCTGCCCCGCAGGCGCGGCAAGTCCGCATGCAGCTCGTGGTCGCCGGCGTAGAGGCCGACTCGCTCGAGCGGCGGCCCGGCCAGCGCGCGAAACTCGTCGCCGACGCCGAGTGCGTCGAGCAGCGCGAGGTTCGGCGCCGCGATGCACTCGCCGCAGACCTTGCGCCGCGGGAACGCGCGCTTCTCGACGAGCGCCACGGACCAGCCCGCGGCCGCGAGCAAGATCGCTACCGTCGATCCCGCGACGCCGCCGCCGATCACGAGCGCGTCGAAATCCTTATTCATCGCGCCTCGCGACGAACAAATGGCTGAACGCACCGGCCGCGGTTTCGCTCAGCGTCCAACCGTCCGCGACAGCTGCCCGCCACGCGGCGCCGATCTCGTCGTCGCGAAAACCCGCGTGCACGCTCGCGACCGCGTCGTGCCGCGTGACGTCGTTGCAGCCGATCAGCCCGAGCAGCCGGCTGCCGGCGAGCGCGAAGCGCGAGCGACGCGGCTCGCAGCAAACGAACGCGTCCGCGCGGGCCGCGATCCCGCCGAGCAGGCGCGTGAGCCGCTCGGCCTCGAAGTGATGGACAAATAGATTCGCGAACACGACGCCGACTCGCTCGCGGCGCCGCGCCGCGAGCCAGTCGAGCGCGTCGGCCGCGACGACATCGAGCGTCCAGCCGCAGGCGCGAATCGCGTCGGCCGTCTTCGGTGCAACGCTCGGCTCGAGGTCGAGGAGCGTCAAGTGAGCCCCGATCCAAGCGTTGCCGAGGCTGCGCGCGAGCCGCAGCGCGAGCGTCCCGTCGCCCGCGCCGAGCTCGACGACGCCACGCGTGCGGGCGGACGCGGCTCGAGAGAGCCCGCGCTTGAGCCAAGTGACCGCGGCCATGATCCGGTTGATGCGCCGGAGATCCGCGCGTGAGCGCCGTGCGCGCGGGTCGCTCGCCGGCAGCTCGTCGAGGATTTCGCGCATCACGCGACGCGGAAACTCGTCCGCGGCGCCGGCGGCCGGTAGCGCGTTGCTCATGCCACCTTGAGCAACGCGCCGTGGCAGCTGAAGCCCGCGCCGAAAGACGACATCCACCACCAGCCCGGGCGCGGCCGGGCTGCGAGCGCGGCTTCGAGCACGAAGTAGACGAACGCGCTGCTGAGGTTGCCGAACTCACGCAATACGGCCGAGCTGTGCTCGAGCTGCTCCTCGGAAAGTCCGAACCGATTCTTGATCGCGAGCAGCACGTCGCGCCCGCCCGCGTGCCAAACCCACTGAGCGATGTCGGCGCGCTCGAGATCGGCCTCGCCGAGCATCCGGTCGAGCACCTGCTCCGCGTGCTCGGCCGCGAGCCGCGGCACCGGCCGCGTGAGCACGTTGCGCAGCATTCCGCCGCGCTGCTCGAAGCGCAGCGCCTCGCGCTCGGCCGGATTCAGCAGCGAGCCGATCGCGCCGCACTCGACCGGCCGCTTGTCACGCGGCGGCGTCGCGCCGAGCACCGCGGCGCCCGCGCCGTCGCCGAAGAGGCACGCGCTGATCAGCACGCCGGGGTCGTCGTCGAGATACATCGCAGCACTACTGAGCTCGACGCAGACCGACACCACGTTGCGGCACTGCCGCGACTCGAGCAAAGCGTCCGCGAGCTGCCAATTCGGCAACGCCGCCGCGCAGCCGTGACCGACGAGGTCGAATGCGCGCACGTCGCGCCGCAGGCCGAGCCGCTCGACGACGTAGCCCGACAGACCCGGGCAGAGATATCCCGTGCACGTGCTCACGACGATACCGTCGACGTCCTTCGCTTCGAGGCCAGCGTTGCGCAGCGCCTTCTCCGCGGCCGCGGACGCGAGCTTCGGCGCGTGCTCGAGGAATCGCGCGTGCAGCGTGTCGGGGTCGATGTCGAACGCGTCGGCGAGGCTCGACACAGCGAGCCGGCGCGCCTCGATTCCGTTCTCGCCGAGCAGCACGGTCTGCGCGATCGCGCGCGAGCGCCGGTCGAGCTTGGCGAACCACTCGGACGTCTGAAACGCGTCCCAGCAATCGGCCTTCGTGTAGCGCCGCGCGGGGTGCGCCGTTCCCAATCCTTGCACGAACATCTGTCTCGATTCCTCCGATCGGCGGCGGACGGGCGCACTCGGTCCGCGCGGCCACGCGCGCACGCGACTGCAGCCGCAAGCGCACGCATACAACTATAGTTCCTTCGCGGCACCAAAGCGTTCATCTGCAGCCGGCCCGAGGCGTGCGGCTATGCCGCAATCGCGAGTGATCTCGGCTCAAGAATTTCGGTAGCCAGTTCGAGAGACGTAACGGACACAGGCGCGTCGCCGCACCAGCAGGTCTGTGGAGCGTGCAGCGCGGACGCGCCCGGCGGGTCAGCGCGAGTGCAGCGCGAACACCCAGATCACGCCGCCCTGCGGCACGACGGTGTCCGTGCCGCGAGCTTTGTCGATCCGGCCGAGCATGCCCTGCGCGTCGACGCCCCAGCCCGACTGCACGGCGACGTACTGCACGCCGCCGACCTCGAACGTCGTCGGCACGCCGGTGATCCCGGAGTTCGTTCGGTACTGCCAGAGCTGCTTGCCGGTCGCCGCATCGAACGCGTGGAAGTAGCGGTCCGACGTGCCACCCTCGAACACGATGCCGCCCCCGGTCGCGAGCACGGGGCCCCAGTTCGGCGACGCGTATTCGTGCGTCCATGCGCGCTCGCGCGTCTTCACGTTCCACGCTTGCAGCTCGCCGATGTGCGTCGCGCCGGCCGCGACCGTGAAGTCGTTCGTCTGTGCCGCCGTGAACTGTTGGCCGCGGCGATATTCGGTATCGTCGCCTTCCATCTCGCTGCAGAGATTCTCGTTCGCGGGGATGTAGAGCAGCCCCGTCTTCGGGCTGTACGCGGCGGGCGGCCAGTCTTTGCCGCCCCAGAGCGATGGGCAATACTTCGCGCTCTTGCCGACCGCAGGCTTATGCGACTCGTCGTAGCTCGGGCGGCCGGTCTTCGGGTCGATGCTCGTGAACACGTTCTGAGTGACGTACGGCTTCGCCGCGACGAACGAGATGCCGGACTCCGCGCGCTCGAGGAACCAGAGATAGCCGTCGCGCGCGGGATGCACGAGGCCGTGCACGGTGCGGCCGTCGCGCTGCACGTCGATCAAGAGCGGCGCGGAGACCTCGTCCCAGTCCCAAGAGTCGTTCCAGTGATACTGGTGATAGCCGCGCAGCTTGCCGGTCTCGACGTCGAGCGCGAGCACCGAGCTCGTGTAGAGGTTGTCGCCGGGGCGTCGGTCGCCGGTCCAAGGACCAGGATTGCCCGTGCCCCAGTACGTGAGACCGAGCGCGGGGTCGAAGCTGCCGGTAACCCAGACCGGCCCGCCGCCCGTCTTCCACGAGTCGCCGGGCCAGCTCTCGTGGCCCGGTTCGCCCGGGCCTGGGATCGTGTAGGTCTTCCAGACCTCTGAGCCGGTCTCTGCATCGAGCGCGACGACGAAGCCGCGGATCCCGCGCTCCCCGCCCGACACGCCGACCATGATCTTGCCGCGCGCCGCAAGCGGCGCCATCGTCATGTAATAGCCGCCGTTGTAATCCTCGACGGCCTTGTCCCAGACCACGCGTCCCGTGCGCGCATCGAGCGCGACGACTTTCGCGTCGGACGTGGCCATGTAGAGCTTGTCGCCCAACAGCGCGACGCCGCGATTCGTCGGATGGCCCATCCGGATGTCGGGCGGCATCCGGCGTTGATATCTCCAGAGCAGCTCGCCGCTCGCCGCGTCGTACGCGAGCACCTGATTGAACGGCGTCGTGATGAACATCGTGCCGTCGTTCACGATCGGGGGCGACTGATGGCCCTCCGTGGTGCCCGTCGAGGCCGACCACACGGGAACGAGCTCTTGCACGTTGCGCGCGTTGATCTTGTCGAGCGGGCTATAGCCCCACGAGTCGTACGTGCGCCGATACATGAGCCAGTTGCGCGGTTCGGGCGAGACCAGCCGCGCGTCGGTCACGGCGCTGTAGTTGCGCGCGGGCTCGGCCGCCTTGGCGAGCTGCATGAACGCCACGAGCGCCAACAGTCCAACCGCAGCGCTAGCCGCGCGCGCTTTCGAGAACGCACAGCGGCGACAAACAGTCTGCCGCGATTCGAGCGAGCTGCGAGCGAGCATCGATACCCTCCCCGTTTGCGCCGCGGCTATTCGCCCGAAGGCGAGCCCGGCTGCGCGAAACCGACCTTGCCGACGAACGGCGCCGCGACTGCGAGCACGCCGTCAACGATCTTCAGCGGCAACGCCGCGAGCTGCCACGGCGCGGGACCCGACACGACGCGCGCAGCGTCGCCCGGGTCGTACTCCGATTCGTGGCAAGGACATTTGAGGTGCTGCGCGGGCGCGACCCAGTCCGTGACGTCGCAGCCTGTATGCGTGCAAACACCCGAATACGCGACGACGCCATCCGCCGCGCGCGAGCGCGTCTCTTCCGAGAGCAAGCTCGCAGCAATCCGCACGACGATCAGCTGGTTCAGGCGCGTGCCGTCGCGCACGCGCCGCGTCTTAGGGTCCATCGGAAACGCGGTGATCTGCTTGGCGCCCGCCGCGACGTCGGCGAGCGCGATCGGCTGATTGGTGCGCGCGCCGAGCGCGTAGACGAGCACGTCGCCCGGTTGCGGCGGAGCGACCGCCTCGGGGGGCGGCTCGGCTGCCGGCTCGTCGGCTCGAGCACCCAGCGCGCGCGCGACCGCGAGCGCGCAGCAGGCGCGAAGCAACGAGCGCCGCTCCTCACTTCGCAACCGCGGGTCCCTCGGCCGTCGTGTCGAACGACGAGCCCGTGAACACCTGGCGGCCGTCGGGCAAGTGCACCGAACGGGCGTTCGCGACGTGCGGCTCGTCCTTCGACAGGAAGCCGCTGATCGTGACGATCTGACCGGCACGCAGCGAGTTGCGATTCCAGCCTTGGCGCATCAGCCCGTTCGGCGGCCCGAGCTCGAAATCCCAGTTCACGAGCGTGCCGCTCTCATCTTTTACGTCGATGTAAATCCGCGCGTGCGGATTCGTCCACTCGAGCTTCGTCACCGCGCCCGTGAGCTCGACCGGCTTGCTGCGGTCGTATTCCGCAGAGAACGAATGGTGGGCGAGCGCGGGCAGTGCCGCGACCCAAAGCGCGAGAACCAGAAAGAGCCCGAGCAGGCGGTATCTCATCGAGCACGTCCCCCGTGGCGTCGAGGCCGCCGGCGCGGCGAGCGGAATGATAACCTGACGCGCCGTCCACGGAACGAGAGAACGAAAATGGCGCACCGCTCCTTGAGCGCGATCGTCGGCCTAGTCCTACTCGGCGCGGCGCTGCCGTGCGCGGCGCAATGGGGCCCGCATGCGAGCGGCCGCGTTCCGCTCACGAAAGCCGGCGCGCCCGATCTCGACGCGAAGGCGCCACGCACCGCGGACGGCAAGGTGGACCTTTCCGGGGTCTGGCAAAGCCCGGGCGGCGGGCTCGGCGGCGCGCCGCCGCCACCGATGACGTTCTCCGAGGGTCCGCCGGTCGCGGGTTTCCTCGACATCGCGCAAAACATCAAGGGCGGTGCGCCGCTCAACGCCGAGGGTGCCGCGCTGCTCGAGCAGCGCCGCGCGAAGAACGGCAAGGACAACCCCGAGGCCGTGTGTCTGCCGATGGGCATCCTGCAATTTCACACTCAGGGCGCGCCGCGCAAGGTGATCCAGACACGCGACGTGGTCGTAATCCTCTACGAGGCGAGCATGGGCGTGCGGCAGATCTTCACCGACGGGCGCTCGGCGCCGAGCGACGATCCGCAGCCGTGGTGGTACGGCTATTCCGTCGGCCACTGGGACGGTGACACGCTCGTCGTCGAGACGACGGGTCTTCGGGACGACGGTTGGCTCGACGTGTTCGGCACGCCGCTCAGCGACGCTGCGAAGGTCACCGAGCGCTTTCGCCGGCCGAGCTACGGCCGTATGGAGATCGACGTCACGATCGACGACCCGAAGTTGTACACGAAGCCTTGGACCGTGCGGGTCAATCAGCGAGTCATGCCGGACCAGGAGCTGCTCGAGTTCGTTTGCCTCGAGAACAACCGCTTCGGCAAGCGCTGATCGCGCAGAGCGCCATCGCGCGGCGCGCGGCAAACGGCCGCCAGTGCGCACGACGCGCTTGATCACGTGGCGGGCAGCTGCGCCGGCTTCGGCTCGCTCACCTCGCGCCCGAGCCGGCCCCTGCCCGACATCTCGGCGCCCGCGTTGCGCGGCAGCCGCCACATGAACAGCACCGAGCTCGCCGAGATCAGCCCCACGCCGAGGAACGAGACGTAGAAGTTGTGCACGTCGGTCGCGGGCCGGTCGTTCAGCAGGCCGACGATCTGAAGCAGATAACCGCCGATCGCGACACCGAGGCTCAAGCTCAGCTGCTGCATCATTCCCGCGAGGCTCGTCGCGTGGCCCATTCGCTTCTGGTCGACCTCGGCATAGCTGATCGCGTTCAGGCTCGTGAACTGGAGCGAGCGGAAGAAGCCGCTCACGAGCAGCGTCGCGATGATCACGATGTGCGAGGTCTCGGGTCGAAAGAGACCGCACGCGCACAGCAGCGCCGACGCGAGGATCCCGTTCACGACGAGCACGCGCCGGAAGCCTAATCGGTTCAGGATCTGCGCCGCGAGCGTCTTCATGAACATCGCCCCCATCGCCGACACGAACGTGAGCAAGCCCGACTGCACCGGGCTCAGGCCGAAGCCGAGCTGCAGCATCAGCGGCAACAGGAACGGCATCGCGCCGACGCCGATCCGAAACAGCGTGCCGCCCGCGACGCCGGCGCGATAGGTCGCGAGCCGAAACAAGCCGAGGTCGAGCAGCGGATGACGCGTGCGGCGCGCGTGCACGACGTACGCGCCGAGACCGAGCACGCCGAGCACGAGCGTCGCAACCGCGACCTCGACCGGCACGAGATGGCGACCGAGTGTCGAGAAGCCGAACATCGCGAGCGCGAGCCCAAGACCTGCGAGCGCGAAGCCGACCCAGTCGAGCGGCGGCGGCGGCTCGCGGATGTCAGGGATAAAACGCTTCGCGAGCAGGATGCCGAGCACGCCGATCGGCAGATTGATCAGGAAGATCCAGCGCCAGTGGAAATACGTCGTGATGAAGCCGCCGAGCGGCGGGCCGACGACGGGCCCGACGAGCGCCGGAATGGTGAGCCACGAGAGCGCCTGCACGAGCTCGCTCTTCGGCACCGTGCGCAGCAACACGAGGCGGCCGACGGGCACCATCATCGCGCCGCCCATGCCTTGCAAGAACCGGGTCGCGACGAGCGTCCCGAGCGAGCCGCTCGCGGCGCAGCCGATCGAGCCGAGCAGGAACACCGCGATCGCCGACATGAACGTCGTGCGCGCGCCGAAGCGGTCGGCGACCCAGCCGCTGACCGGGATGAACACGGCGAGCGACAGCAGGTAAGCGGTGAGCGCGAGCTTCAGCGCGATCGGATCCGTCGCAAGGTCTTCGGCAATCGCGGGCAGCGAGGTCGAGAGCACGGTCGAGTCCATGTTCTCGATGAACAAGGCGCAGGCGACGATCAGCGGGAGAAGCCGGTCGAATCTCATCGGGTCGGGTCGAGGCGGGAGCTAGCGCGGTCCATGCGTTAGGTGCATCTTAGCGCGGGTTCGCAACGACCATCAGAAATCGCCGCCGGGTTCTCGCCCGGCACCGTCGTACGTCGCTCGGGAGGGAGTCCGGTGCTCAACAAAATGTGGCGTTCGGCGGTGGCGGGTCTCGTCGGCGCCACGCTGCTCGGTGCGGCGAGCGCGCAAGTATCCGCGCCCGCACCGTCGCAGCGACCGCGGATCGGGCTCGTTCTCGCAGGCGGCGGCGCGAAAGGCGCGGCACACATCGGCGTGATCCGCGTGCTGGACCAGCTGCACATACCGGTCGACTGCGTCGTCGGCACGAGCATGGGCGCGCTCGTCGGCGCGACGTTCGCGTCTGGCGTTACGGCACCCGAGCTCGAGCGCGCCGTGCTCGCGATCGACTGGAAGCGCACCGTCGGCGGCCAAGGTCGCCGTGACAGCATGCCGATTCAGCGCAAGCTCTCGACGCTCACGTACTCGATTCCGCTCGAGGTCGGAGTGCAAGGCGGCTCCGTCCGGCTCCCGGGCGGGCTGATCGCGACGCAAGGCATCGAGCAATCGATACGCACGCTCGTCGCGTCGGCGCGCTACACGCACAACTTCGACGAGCTGCCGATCCCGTTTCGCGCCGTCGCGACCGACATGGTAGCCGGCGAGATGGTCGTGCTCGACAGCGGCGACCTTGCCGAGGCGATGCGCGCGAGCATGGCATTGCCGGGCGTGTTCTCCCCGGTCGTGATCGACGGCAAGGTGTTGTCCGACGGCGGAATCACGCGCAACCTCCCCGTCGACATTGCTCGCAAGCTCTGCGCGGACGTCGTGATCGCGGCCTGGATGTCGACGCCGCCTCCGACAGCAGCCGACCTTACTTCATCGCTGAGCCTCGTGACGCGCTCGGTCGACGTGATGATCACGGCCAACGAGCGCGCGCAGATCGCGAGCCTCGGTCCGAACGACATCGGCATCGAAATACCGATGGGCGACATCGGCTCGGCGTCGTTCGAACGCGTCCCCGAGGCGCTCGAGCGCGGGCGAAAGGCGACCGAGACCCGTAGCGCGGATCTCGCGCGATATTCCGTTTCAGAAGACGCGTACAAAGCTTGGCTCGCGAAAGTCGGTAAAACGGAGCAGGACAAGCCCATGCTGGCCGATGTCAAGATCGTCGGGCTGCAGCGCGTGAGCCTGGCGTACGTGCAGGCGCAACTAAAGAATGTGGCGCCCGGCCGAGCCTTGACTGCGGACGACATCGCGGCGGACATCGAACGGATCTACGCGCTTGGCGACTTCCAGCGCGTCGACTACGACGTCACGGGACCGCCCGACGCGCGCGTCCTCGAGATCACTCCGGTCGAGAAGGAGTGGGGCCCCAATTTCCTGCGCTTCGACCTCGGGCTTGCCGCATACGAAGCCGGCGACATCTTCGCGATCATGCGCGCAGAGCACGACCGTACCTGGATGAACTCGCTCGGCGGCCGTTGGCACAATGCAGCGCAAGTCGGCCGGCAGGCGCTGATCAGGAGCGACTTCTACCAGCCGCTCGACACGAACCAACGCTTCTTCGTGCAGCCGATCGTGCAGGCCGAGGACGACTACGAGGACATCTACACGAACGGCGATCGCGCCGCGCGCTACATCATGCGGCAGCGCTATGCGCAGGCGGACATCGGAGTGAACTTCGGCACGCGAGCGCAGCTGCGGCTCGGCGTGCGCAGCGGCTCGCAAGCGGCGGAGGTGGACACCGGCGCGCCGGTTCTCCCCGAGTTCGCGCGTACGCCCGATACGGCGGTAGAGCTGCGCGCGCTGTACGACACGCGCGACACCCTCGCGCTGCCGACACGCGGCACTTTCGTCAACCTGCGCTACGCGCAAAGCCAAGACTGGTTCGGCGGGAAATTCGACTACAGCCTCTACGAAGGGGTCGTCGCGCGCGCATTCAGCGTGCACAGCGGCGACTCGCTCGCCGTGCTCGTCGGCGGCGGCGCGACCCCGACTGGCGACGTGCCGCCGACGGAGCTGTTCGAGCTCGGCGGGATCCGCTCGTTCCCCGGCCTGCGAGCGGGCGAGCTGCGCGGCACGAGCTATTGGACGGCCGGCACGCGCTACGCGTGGCAGCTCGGCGACACTTCGCTATTCGGTCAAACCCTCTACGCCGGTGTTCGTTTCCAGGCCGCCCAGATGCGCGGCCGTGTCGACGGCCTGCCGGCGGACACGCTCTACGGCCTCGCCGGCTCCATTGCTGGGCGCACAGCGGTCGGGCCGTTCGTGCTGTCGCTCGGCTGGGTCAACGACGGCAGCTGGCAAGTTCAGTTCAGCATCGGCCGCCCGGTTTCCGAGGGCACCTTGCTGGACGACCTGTAGTGGACGGCACGCCTTTGAGCACGAACACGCCGCGGCAGACGCGCGTGCCTCCGCGCACTATCCTATGGCGATGAAAACGATGTCTCCAACGATGAGCCGCGGACCGCGCATCTGCCGATCCATCGTCGTCTTGATGCTCGTCACGCTCGTGCCCGTCGGTCGCGCCTCCGCTCACCACTCCTCGGCCGCAGTCTACGACCGCGACAACTTCGTCGAGGCGGAGGGCGACATCATCGACATGTCATGGGTCAATCCGCATGTGCGCTTCAAGCTGCGCAGCGTCGCCGACGGTCGCATTTGGGAGATCGAATCGAACTCCGTCAGCGTGGTGAGCCGCTTCGGGCTCGACGAGAGCGTCGTGAAGGTCGGCACGCACGTAAAGCTGGCAGGCAACGGCGGGCGGCTGCGCGACGACATCATGTGGGTGACCAACATGCTGCTTCCCGACGGGCGCGAGATCCTCTTCGGCAGCGGGATCGCGGCACGCTGGTCCACTCGGACGGTAGGTGCCGACACGCGCGGCGCCGTCGCGGCAGATACGGCGAACGTCGGTCTGTTCCGCGTCTGGACGAGCGTGACGAGCCCACCTGATTTTTGGCGGCAAAGCTATCCGCTCACGGCCGCGGCCGCGGCGAAGCGCGCGGCATTCCGGCCCGTGGTCGACGATCCGACGAAAAATTGCGCGCCGAAGGGTATGCCTTACCTCATGGAGCAGCCTTACCCGGTCGAGTTCGTGCGCGATGGCGACGACATCGCGCTGAAACTCGAGGAGTACGACAGCGTGCGGCACATCGCCATGAGCTCCGCGCCCGGCACCGCGAAGCGCAATGCGCCGCGGCTGGGGCGATCGACCGGCCACTGGGACGGCGCGGTGCTGGTCGTGGAAACCACGGACATCGATTACCCGCACTTCGATGGCCGCGGCATTCCGCTCGCACCCGGCGCCCGCGTCGAGGAGCGCTTCACGCTCAATGCAGACGGCAGCCGGCTCGACTACACCATGACGGTGACCGATCCGGGCACATTCACGGCGCCGGTCACGCTCGAGAAGCAATGGGAATGGCGGCCGGGCGAGCACGTACGGCCTTACGGCTGCCGCCCCGACTCAGCCGCGACTCAGTAGATCTCGGGCACCAACATTTCGCCGGGCACGGCCTGCCTCGAGTAGTGCTCGTGACGCTCGCGCTCGGGCAGCACGATCGGCGGCTTCTGCACCTCGCCGTACGGGAACTGCTTGAGCAAGTGGTCGATGCAATTGAGCCGCGCGCGTTTCTTGTCGACCGCTTGCACGACCCACCAGCGCGCCTCCGATATGTGCGAGCGCTCGAGCATCGTTTCTTTCGCTTTCGTGTAGTCCTCCCAGCGGCGCCGTGCCTCGAGGTCCATCGCGCTGAACTTCCACTGCTTCAATGGGTCGTGAATGCGCCCCAGGAATCGCAGGTGCTGCTCCTCGTCGGTGATCGAGAACCAGTACTTGAGCAGTCGGATGCCGGAGCGCACGAGCATCCGCTCGAACTCCGGAACTGAGCGAAAGAACTCTTCGTACTCGTCGGGTGAGCAGAAGCCCATCACGCGCTCGACACCCGCGCGGTTGTACCAGCTGCGGTCGAACAGCACGATCTCGCCGGCGGCCGGCAAGTGCGCGACGTAGCGCTGGAAGTACCACTGCGTGCGCTCGCGATCGTTCGGCGCCGGCAACGCGACGACTCGGCACACGCGAGGGTTCAACCGCTGTGTGATCCGTTTGATCGCGCCGCCCTTCCCTGCCGCGTCGCGTCCTTCGAACAGGATCACGACCTTCTCGCGCGCTGAGACCACCCAGTCCTGGAGCTTCACCAGCTCGCCTTGCAGCCGGAAGAGCTGCTGGAAGTAGCTCCGCCGATAATCCTTGTCGTGCTCGCTATCCGGCCCTTTGGGGAGGCCCGGCAACGGATGGCGATCCTCCATCTCGAGCTCGAGCTCCTCGTCGTAGCCGTCGGCGAGATCGAGCCCGATACGGCGAATCATCTCTTCGTTATCGAAGGGAGGCGGGGGCGATTCCATGTGGCGTCCTCTTCCGATGTGGCCGGATCGTGTGACGCCAATGTTATGGTTTCGTGTCAGCGGGGCACTAGCCGTCCCTGGCGGCGCCTGCAGCGCACGACCCGGTCGTCGGACCGCGGCGCGTCGACTACGAATAGCTCACCGGCGCTTGTCCGCGCGGGCTCGACAGGCGGCGAATCCCCTCAGCGCTTCGGCAGCTTGAACGCGAGCAGCTCGCCCGAGTACTGCGCGCCACTCACCGCGACGACGACGTACTGCTCGCCGCGGTAGAGGTACGACATCGGCGAGCCAGTCTGCGGCG
>Ga0068868_100001008_pt1 | contig 19260 bp, 15 predicted proteins | sample KBSMisM42_FD_64660 | JGI IMG/M metagenome (GOLD analysis project Ga0068868, IMG submission 64660) | Miscanthus rhizosphere microbial communities from Kellogg Biological Station, Michigan, USA - KBS Miscanthus M4-2 | ecosystem: Host-associated > Plants > Roots > Rhizosphere > Soil ...
TGACACTGCAGGGTCAGCGGATCCAAGCCTATCCCGTGGCCTCCACGGGAAAGACCGGCGCGAAGCTCCTCGGATGCATTGAAGAGGCTTCGCCACCTTTCCGTTTAACGGCGTGTGGGGCTCCGGCTCGGCGCGTCGGCCGGCGTCGCGGCGGGCTCAATGCGGGCGACGTTTCAGGGGCAACCCCCGGTCAATTCCGTGCTCGGGCTGGCGCCGTGTACCGTGGCTATGCGGACGGCGCTGTGGGCGGTTCCCGCCTTCAGGGGTCCTTGCGGCCACCCGGCCAAATCCCGCGGCCACCGTGCCGGGCACCGTGCAAGAGGAAGACTTGCGGGCGGTGTCTGCGGGCCTTGAGTGGTCCAGGCAACCGCATGTTTCCCGGCATCGTCGAGATGACGGAACCGCGCCGGTCCAAAGCTTGCAATACCAAGCCACGTCCCTGCACGCCCTCCGGCGTGCGGGGTCGCGGTGTTCGACGCGGATCTCTCGTATCGCAGTCCACAGGGCGGCGTACCGATCGCGCTCGAACCGATTGCATTATGCAGACAGTTTGGTAGAGGACAGCCTCCACTCGGGAATCGCAACCATGATCACCGTCTATGGCGAAGGCAGGGGGTTTCGCGTCGTCTGGCTGCTGGAGGAGATGGGCCTGCCCTATCGCCTGCGTGGCGTGGACCTGCTGGCGGGCGTGGAGGACGATACGGAATTCCTGGCCGTCAATCCCGCCGGCTTCATTCCCGCGCTCGTCGATGGCGACGCGACGATGGTCGAATCGATCGCGATCATGGAATATCTGATCGCGCGCTACGGCCCGACTTTGCTCGCGCCCGCCCCGCACGATCCCGCTTTCCCCGCCTACCAGCAATTCCTCCACCTCGGCGAAGCCGGCCTTGCCGCCTCGATCTACTTCGTCATTGTCAGCCGCAATCTCGCGCCGGAGGGCGAGCGCGACAATTGGGGCGCGCGCAAGGCGCTGGAGGTGTTCGAAAGCCGCCTCGCCCTGGTCACGCGGCAACTGGCGCGCGCGCCCTACATGGCGGGCGACAGCTTCACCGCCGCCGACATCTCGGTCGCCTACGCCCTGCTCCTCGCCCACATGACCGGCAGCTTCCCGATGCGCGAGGCCGAACGCGCTTATGTGGACCGCATCGCCCGCCGCGACGCCTTCCAGCGCGCGCTCGACACCTGCCACGCCACGCGGAACTGGTGGGGCGAGCGAGCGCCCGGCCGCTAATATCGGCCGGAGCCGCGGGCGATCCGGACCACGCGCTTGGCCCGCTTTACCGTTCCAGATCGATCTCGATCGTCCGCAATATATGATGCGGCTTTGCCTCGCCGCATTGCGTCAGCGCGGCGTCGGAGCAGGAGCGCTGGATCGTATCGACCGGATTTTGCATCTCGCCGTGAAGGATCTTGCCGTCCGCCAGGCTGATCGTCAGGTGAACGTCGAAATTTTCCTGGCCGACCGCTGCCCGATATTGGCCATCGCCGGTTCGCGTCACCTCAACCCAGTTGTTCGCCGGGCCAGCTTGCGGGGCCTGCATCCAGGGGGCGGCAAGATGGACCTTGGGCTGAGGTGGCGGAACGTGCTTCACCTCCAGTTCGGCAATCCCCTTCGCGGTGTCGATCGATTTCAAGGTCATGTCGAAATCGATCGCGTCTTCGCCGACCAACACCCGCTGCCCGTCCGCCCATGACGGCACCGTCGGGTTGGCGAAATAGAAATGATCGCCGGGTTTCTGCAGCTGGTTGAACTTCGCGGCGAGCCAATAATCGACGTAAAAGGTCATCAGATCCGTGACCGGCCCGATCATTTTCGGATCGACGCCATTCAGGTTCGGCGCGCCGGGAAACTGGTTGGGGTCGAGCGAAAGGCGCTGCCTATATCCCGCCATGCTGGCCGCCAGCACTTCGGGCTTCCCGTCGGTCATCAGGTTCGACCAGCCGAAATCCTCGTAAAAGGGCCCGTTGCCGTCCTTTTTGACAACGCCCGTGGCCTCGGCGGAATAATGCCAGGATTCGTTAACGCCCTTCATCCGGTAGCGGACAATCTGGCCTTCCGCATAGGCCCGACGCAAAGGCGCCGGAGCGGGGCCGGGAGCCTGTGCATCTACGCTGGACGGCAACGCCAGCGTCAACAAGAGCAAGGCGACAGGCGCCGTTGCGACCATGCGACCTGGCTTCATAAGGTCCGCCCCCTCACCCTGATTATCACACTATCCTAGCGCCGGTGCCGCGCGTGGCAATGAGTTAGGGTGGAATGACTGCTTTCGACCCAATAGGGGACGTTAGACATTCGGCTCTGCAGGATCGTGGCCGAACAAGCTGGCGGTAAGGAGCCGTCTCATCGTTGCCCAATATGGCCGCCGAGGCACCGTGGCCTCTTGGCCCAGAATGGCTTCAAACCATTCGCTACGAGGGCCATAAATATAGACGTCACGAGCCGCGGCCGAGACGGGAATGCCCTTCGACCAAGCCGACGCGTAGTATACAAACCCACCGTCCACACGCTCGAATGCGGTGCTGCCGATATGCGGGTGCTTCTCGAACATGGAGGCTACTGTAGATCGTCGAATGTCCGCTAACCACCCACTAGCAGACATCGCCTCCGATCGTCAGGATGGGGCATATGCGAGCATACATTATCGACCCGCCATTCGAGATGTTTGGAAGCGACGACGATCGTACGTCAGCCGCGATAAAGCATATTGCTGACATCGTGTTCGGATGCCTGCGGCGCGGGGGCGATACGTTCCAATTTGCCGTTGCATGGGCGGACCCCGGGGATGAACCGGGCGGCATGTTCAACGAAGATATCGCGGAGCCTCACGTGTTCCGCCTCGACTCGGATGACGCGCTTCTGCAGTGGCTCCGTAAGTCGGTAGACCCGAACGTCGATGGCGGAGGAACCGTACGATCGATAGCGACCTGCCGCTCTGTCACCTTCGGGTATGACGGGCAGGCAATAATATGCCTGCGTCACGAAGATCCACCGCCTCTATCATCGCACCCGCTCCTTGCCGTCGTGGAAGAACGGCCAGACCTTATCACGGACACCGATTGGTTGGACGGATGGATTCGTGGGGGAGTAGAGGGGGCTGACGGCAGCTAACCACCCAATCCCGGTCATTCCCGATCTACGGGTTAACGACCTACCCAGCAGGCCTCGGCGGAACCGGATAAACGATAAAATCCCCATGCCGGTCGATCACCGGCGGCGAGCCTGCTTTTTCGGTCGCCTGCTGCAGCTCGCGGATCGCCGAGGGCGGCAGCGGTAGCGGATGTTCTGCCGGGTGCGCCGGGGCCCGCATCGGATAATCCTGGCCGGGGGTGGTCGTCATCTCGATATGCGCGCCCAGCAAGGCGCGGATCGGATGGGTGGCCGCGAAGGCGGAGATTCGGTCCGCGCTCGCGCGGTAATCGCCGAACCTGTCGATCGGCACATACAACCGCCCCGGATAGAGCATGTCGCCCGAAAACAGGATTTGCGTGCGCGCATCGTAGACCATGATGTGCGCCGGCTCGTGGCCGGGCGTCGGGATGATATCGAGCACGCGCCCGCCCAGATCGATATGCGCGATATCGCGCGGCCAATCCGCGACATGGAAGAAGGCCGCGACTGCGGCGGGGGCCAGGCCGATCAGGTCGGTATCCGGCCGGTCGACGAACTCCGCATCACCGGCATGATGGTCGCCATGGCTGTGCGAATGCGCCACGATCAGGCGGATCGGGCGGTCGCCATGCTTCGCGCGCCATTCGCCGATCAGCCGGTCAATCGTCGGACGGACCTTCAGCCCCCCTGCCCCGGTGTCGATCAACAAAGCGCGATCCTGGCCGAAGATCAGATAGAGGAAAGGCGCCTCGAAATTGGTCCGCACCGATTGGCGGATGACCAACGTGTCCGCATCGATCGCCTGCACCTGCATCTCGGGCTCACTCGGCGTGGTGCCGTCGATCCAGTGCGCGAATTGTGGCACGTCGGCCGCGGGCGCCGCCGCAGCGAGCAAAGCCGCCGCGCCGATCCCCGCCAGGGCACGGCCGAACAAGGTGAGACGGCGCGCGGCGTGGATCATGGTGTCTGGCTCCCTCACCCACACCATATGTGAAACGATCTATTGTGCAACGCAATATTATCGAGCGGCGGAGCTAGCCAGCTGCGGCTATACTGGGCGGGAAAATCCGCCCTCTAAAGCGTCTTCGCTTGCCCTTGTTGCGCCGCAGCGCATCTTGCCCTTAACGGCCGAGGCTCGTGGATGCGAACCACCCGTGAGAGCAAGGCCTCCCCGTACCCATCCAGATTGTCCCGGATCCCCAAAACGTACGGCGCCGCCGCGTCCGGGAGACGCGGCGGCGCTTGCCCACACCCCTTTGTGGGTGAAGTTATGCGAAGTGGATTGCGGCCTTGCGGCGGCTGCGCAGCGTACCCCCGATCGCGCCGAACCCGCCGAGCATCAATGCCCAACTCGCCGGCTCGGGAACACCGCGGATCACCCAGGTCTCGGCATACCAGACGTTTCCGCCCGGAGCCCCGAACACCGCGCCGCTTGCCGCATCGCCATAGTCGCAATGCGAATAAGCGGACGTGAACCATGCGGATGCGCACGCGAAGGCACCAGGGGTTCCGAAATCGGCCACCGTGGGGCCGGCTGCGAGCTCAGCCGCGGTCGGCAGACGCCAGCCCTGCGTGCCCTGATAGGTAAAATCGACCGGCGCGCCTGTGCCGCACGTCGTGCCGGGTATGCCGCCCGACGGAGGGCAAGGGCTCGCCCACGCCCAGTCGTTGCCGCCGAACGTGATGTAATTCGTGACGGGCACCGGTGCGTTTATCTGCGCGCTGGCCGGCATTGCAGCGGCGAGAATTACGGCGCTCGAAGCGAATGCGTATAGAACCATCCTCATGATAAAATCCCCACAATCAAAGTGACGGTCCGGGGATGGTTAAGGATGCGTGGATAATTTTGGACAGCATTTGATAACCGCGCGTGGTTTTGTTCATCCTGGCGCAAGAAAAGTACGCCGCTGCGCCGCTGCCGGTCAGGCCGCTCGGCCAAGGCCCGCCGTGAACGCGGTCAGCAAATCCAGCCCTTCCCGCCACGGGCCCAGCCCGCTGCCGCCGTTGATATGCCCCAAAGCACCCAGCTCGATCAGCCCCGCGCCCCATTCCGCCGCCCGGCGCCGGGCATAGTCCGGCGTCGCATAGGGGTCGTTCGCGCTCGCCACGATCAGGGATGGGACGTCGAAAGCGTGCCGCGGCGGGTCCGCGAACGACGCCGCCTCGCGGGGGAAAGCCTCGCTCCGCGGATCGGGCACAGCGACCAGAAAAGCGCCGGCGATCCGCCGCCCGGAGGCCAGGCGCCAATGCGCTACGAGCAGGCATGCCAGACTATGTGCGACCAGCACCGGCGGCGCGGCGCACGCCTCGATCGCGCGATCCAGCGCGGCGATCCAGTCGGCCAGATCGGGCACGTCCCAGCTTGCCGGCGCGAACCGCCGCATCCCGGGATGCCCGCTCTCCCAATGCGTCTGCCAGTGGCTTTCGCCCGATCCGCCGATACCCGGCAGAATGACGATATCGCGCATCATGTTCCCTAAATGTTCCACGTGAAACACGCAAGCCGGCACCGGATCCTGTCCGTTCGTTTCCGGTGCTTTTGCTTTCCCCGAGCGACAGGAAGGGCGCGCGCGGATTGCCACAGGGATCGGGCGGGGGACTGAAACCGCCCCCGCCCTCCCGTCATCATTCCGCCGCCACGACCTCCGCGTCCGCATCCTCCAGCGGATGGCTTAGTCGGGTCAGCATCTCCTTCGGCACCACCTGCCAGAAACGCTCGCGCCAGCGGTCCCAATCGTCCAGGATCGCATTCGACCAGCGGCTGTCGGTCTTGGTCGCGTGCTGCGCGATCAGCGATTTGAGCCGCGCCTCCCAATAAGACGATCCCAGCCGCTGCCAGACGATGCTCTCGGGGTTGGCGCGCGTGGCGAAGCTGTTATCCTCGTCCAGCACGAACGCCATGCCGCCGGTCATGCCCGCGCCGAAATTCTCGCCAGTGCGGCCAAGGATCACGGCGGTGCCGCCCGTCATATATTCGCACCCGTTCGCGCCGCAGCCTTCGACGACCACCGTGGCACCCGAATTGCGCACCGCGAAGCGCTCGCCCGCTTGCCCCGCCGCCAACAACGTGCCCGCGGTCGCGCCGTAGAGCACGGTGTTGCCGATGATCGTGTTGGATTTCGAATCGAGCGGGCTCGACACCATCTGGCGCACGATGATCGTGCCGCCCGACAGGCCCTTGCCGACATAGTCGTTGGCCTCGCCGAACACTTCCAACGTCACGCCCTGCACCGCGAACGCACCCAGCGATTGGCCCGCCGATCCGCGCAGGCGGATATGAACATGGCCGTCGTTCAGCGCCTTCATCCCGAACTTACTCGTGATCTCGGCCGATAGCCGCGTGCCGACCGCGCGGTGCGTGTTGCGCACCGTATAGGTCAGCTGCATCTTCTCGCGCCGCGCAAACACGGGCGCCGCGTCCTTGATCATCTGCGCGTCGAGGCTGTCCGGCACGTCGTTCCGGAACGTGTTGAGGTTGAAGCGCCGATGATGGTCGGGCGCATCCACCTTGGCCAGCACGGGGTTGAGATCGAGGTCGTCGAGATGCTCGGCGCCACGGCTCACCTGGCGGAGCAATTCGGTGCGGCCGATCACCTCGTCCAGGCTCTTGTAGCCGAGCCGGGCAAGGATCTCGCGCACCTCCTCCGCGATGAACGTCATCAGGTTGATGACCTTCTCGGGCGTGCCGACGAACTTCTGGCGAAGCGCCGCGTCCTGCGTGCACACGCCCACCGGACAGGTGTTCGAATGGCATTGGCGCACCATGATGCAGCCCATCGCCACCAGGCTCAGCGTGCCGATCCCGAATTCCTCCGCGCCCAGGATCGCCGCGATCACGATGTCGCGCCCGGTCTTCAATCCGCCGTCGGTGCGCAGCTTCACGCGATGGCGAAGCCCGTTGAGCGTCAGCACCTGGTTGACCTCGGACAGGCCCATTTCCCACGGCGTGCCGGCATATTTGATGCTGGTCTGCGGGGACGCGCCGGTGCCGCCGACATGGCCGGCGACCAGGATCGCATCGGCATGCGCCTTGGCGACGCCCGCCGCGACCGTGCCGATACCGGCCGAGCTGACCAGCTTCACGCACACGCGGGCACGCGGGTTGATCTGCTTCAGGTCGTAGATCAGCTGCGCCAGATCCTCGATCGAATAGATGTCGTGGTGCGGCGGCGGCGAGATCAGCGTCACGCCCGGCGTCGAATGCCGAAGCTTGGCGATGAATTCGGTCACCTTGAAGCCGGGCAGCTGCCCGCCTTCGCCCGGCTTGGCGCCCTGCGCGACCTTGATCTCCAGCTCCTCGGCCGACGCGAGATATTCGGCGGTGACGCCGAACCGGCCCGATGCGACCTGCTTGATCACGCTGTTGGCATTGTCGCCATTCTCGTACGGCGTGTAGCGGATCTTGTCCTCGCCGCCCTCGCCCGACACCGCCTTCGCGCCGATCCGGTTCATCGCGATCGCCAGCGTCTCGTGCGCCTCCGGGGAGAGCGCGCCGAGGCTCATGCCCGGCGTGACGAAGCGCTTGCGGATCTCCGTGATCGCCTCGACCTGGTCGATCGGGCACGGCTCCTTGGCCCAGTTGAACTCCATCAGATCGCGCAGATAGACGGGTGGCAGATCGCGTACCCCGCGCGCGAATTGGAGATACTGGCTGTAGCTGTCGGTCGAGACCGCGGTCTGCAGCAGATGCATCAGCTGCGCCGAATAAGCATGTGCCTCACCGCCCGCGCGCTGGCGGTAGAAACCGCCCACCGGCAGCACCGAAGCCCCGCCGCCGAACGCCTTCTCATGCCGGATCTTGGCGGACAGCTGGAGCGAGGCATAGCCTTCGCCCGAGATTTTCGCCGGCATGCCCGGGAACAGATCGTTGACCAGCGCACGGCTGAGACCGACCGCCTCGAAATTATAGCCGCCACGGTAAGAGGAGATCACCGCGATCCCCATCTTGCTCATGATCTTGAGCAAGCCGTCGTCGATCGCCTTGCGCCAGCGCTTGAAGCAGTCCGCCAGCGGCAGGTCGCCGAACAGCCCGCGCGCATGGCGGTCCGCCACCGCGGCCTCTGCCACATAAGCGTTCACCGTGGTCGCGCCGACCCCGATCAGCACCGCGAAATAATGCGTGTCGAGGCACTCGGCCGAGCGCACGTTGATCGACGCGTAGGAGCGCAGGCCCTGCCGCACGAGGTGTGTGTGCACCGCCGCCGCCGCTAGCACCATCGCGATCGAGATGCGCTCGGGCCCGACATTCTCGTCGGTCAGGAACAGCTCGCTCTTACCCTCGCGCACCGCCTGTTCCGCCTCGCGGCGCACGCGCGTGATCGCCTGGCGCAGCGCATCGGGGCTGTCGCTGACCGGATAGGTGCAGTCGATCGTCGCATGCGCCGATCCGAAATAGCCCTTCAGCGTCGCCCAATCCCGGCTCGTCAGCACGGGCGACTCCAGCACCAGCACGCCAGATTGCTGCGCCTCGTTGTCCAGGATGTTGGCGAGGTTCCCGAACCGCGTCTTCAGGCTCATCACCCGCGTTTCGCGCAAGCTGTCGATCGGCGGGTTGGTGACCTGGCTGAAATTCTGCCGGAAGAAGTGGCTGATCAGCCGCGGCTTGTCCGAAATGACCGCGAGCGGCGTATCGTCGCCCATCGACCCGATCGCTTCCTTGGCCTGCTCGATCATCGGAGCCAGGATCAGCTCCATATCCTCCATCGTCTGGCCCGCCGCGATCTGGCGGCGGATGAGCTCGGCGCGCGTCCATTGCGGCAGATGCTCGCCCTCCGGCACCGGCAGGTCGGCGAGCGCGCGGAAGTCTGCGACCCACTCGCCATAGGGCGCCTCGGCCGCGATCCGCTCCTTGACCTCGGCGTCGGTGTAGAAACGGCCTTCTTCCAGATCGACCGCAATCATCTGGCCCGGGCCCATCCGGCCCTTCGCCACCGCGGAGCTTTCCGGCACGACTACCATGCCCGCTTCCGAACCCACGATCAGCAGATGGTCGGCGGTGCGCAGCGTCCGCAACGGCCTGAGCGCGTTGCGGTCGACGCCCGCCACGACCCAGCGGCCGTCGGTCATCGCCAGCGCGGCCGGGCCGTCCCACGGCTCCATCACGCTCGCGAAGTAATTGTACATGTCCTCGACCGGCTGCGGCAGGTCGATGTCGCTGAACGCTTCCGGCACCAGCATCAGCTTGGCGGTCGGCGCATCGCGGCCCGAGCGGCAGATCGTTTCGAACACCGCATCCAGCGCGGCCGTATCGGACGCGCCTGCCGGGATGACCGGCTTCACGTCTTCCGAATGCGCGCCGAACGCGAGACTGGCCATCTTGATCTCGTGGCTCTTCATCCAGTTCTTGTTGCCGCGGATCGTGTTGATCTCGCCGTTATGCGCGAGACAGCGGAACGGCTGCGCCAGCCACCATTGCGGGAAGGTGTTGGTCGAATAACGCTGATGGAAGATCGCCACCCGGCTGGTGAAGCGCTCGTCCTTCAGGTCGGGGAAGAAGACCGACAGCTCTTCGGCGAGGAACAGCCCCTTGTAGATGATCGACCGGCACGAGAGCGAGCAGATGTAGCAGCCCTGCACCTGCGCCTCGATCAGCTTCTTCTCGATCCGGCGGCGGACCAGATACAGCTTCTTCTCGAACTCGGCCGCGCTCTCGTCGTCGGGCATCGGCCCGGCGATCATGATCTGCTCGATCTCGGGCCGGGTCAGCATCGCCTTGTCGCCGATGCACGACACGTCGACCGGCACCTGACGCCAGCCATAGATCGTGTAGCCGAAATCGATGATCTCGCTCTCGATGATCGTCCGACACGTCTCCTGCGCGCCCAGATCGGTGCGCGGCAGGAACACCATGCCGACCGCCAGCCGGTTCGGCCGCGGCGTATGCCCTGCCGCCTCGATCGCATCGTCGAAGAAGCGCGCCGGCAAATCCAGATGGATCCCCGCGCCGTCGCCGGTCTTCCCGTCGGCATCGACCGCGCCGCGATGCCACACCGCCTTCAGCGCATCGATCGCTGCGGCGACGACGCGGCGCGATGCCTTGCCGTCGGTCGCGGCAACCAGGCCGACGCCACAGGCATCCCCTTCGAATTCGGGACGATACATGCCCTCACGAGCGATGCGTTCGCGTTCGGCTTCGGAAGCGAGATACTGGGTCATTGTGCGGGCTTTCCGAGATATTTGACGACGGCATCCTTCACCGCGCTCTCAACTTGCGCATCCAGTTCGGGCTCGGGCTCGTTGCCCCAGGCGATGGACGCGGCCTGGACTTCCCGATTGAGCATGGGGAGCTTCTTGCCCGCGCTGGTCGCGACCAGCGCAATCATCGCCTTCATGTCTTCGGGCGTCGCGGAGCGGATCACCTGGGCCACGCCGCTCTGGACACCCGCGGTCACGCCGTCGGAGGTGACGACACTGTTGTTGTTGGCGACCATATCGCCCAGCATCCGCGAATAATCCGCACCCTCGCCCATCGTCTTGATGACGCGCGCGCCGGCCGGGCTGGTATAAAAGTCGAGCAGGGTATGCAGCTCGGCCACGCTGAACATCCGCGTGTAGATCGGCGCCAGCCGCTCCCAAAGCGAGGGGAGCCGGGCGAGCGTGCTCGTGACGATGATGGGCCGCATCGCCTCGATAACGGCCTTGGTGACGCCGGGATGATCCTTTTCCATCGCCGCGAACTGAGGCGTAGCCGCGAACGTCTTGGGCAAGGTATCGTCGAGCATCTTGGAGATTTGCGCACGGGTCAGCTCCTCGCTGTTCATGGCGCGCGCCAACTCCAAAGCGAGCTTCCGCTGCTCCGCGCTCACGGGAGCGGCGACCGGCGCAGCGGTGATCGGCGGCGCCGTCACCGGAGCATCCGCAGACCCTGCCGCCAAAGCGGTCGCAAGGATCAGGATGTTCATGCCGCCACCTTCTCGCTCTTCGCCTTCACCTTGAGCCAGTCGTGCATGCGGTCGCTCACATCGCGGCCGTCGCGCACCGCCCACACGACCAGACTCGCGCCGCGCACGATGTCGCCGGCGGCGAATACGCCGTCGAGGCTGGTCATCATCGTCTTATGATCGACCCGCACCGTGCCCCAGCGCGTAACCGACAACTCCGGCGCATCGAACAGGCGCGGCAATTCCTCTGGGTCGAAACCTAAAGCCTTGATCACTAGGTCCGCATCGAGCCGATATTCGCTGCCCGGATCGGGCTCGGGCGCGCGGCGGCCCGAGGCGTCGGGCTCGCCCAACCGCATCTTCGCGACCTGCACGCCGCTGATCGCGTCGGTGCCGTGAAAGGCCTCGGGCGCGGAGAGCCAGACGAATTCGACGCCCTCCTCCTCCGCATTCTTCACCTCGCGTTGAGAGCCCGGCATATTGGCACGGTCGCGGCGATAGAGGCAGCGGACCGATGCCGCGCCCTGACGCACCGCGGTGCGCACGCAATCCATCGCAGTGTCGCCGCCGCCGACCACGACCACATTCTTGCCGAGCGCATTATAGGTGCCGTCCTCGAACGCGGGCACGTCGTCACCGAAGCCCTTGCGGTTCGATGCGGTCAGATAGTCGAGCGATTCCACCACGCCCGCGGTGCCGACGCCCGGCGCCTTGATCGCGCGCGGCTTGTAGACCCCGGTCGCGATCACGATGCCGTCGTGGCGGGCGCGAAGCTCCTCGAGCGTAGCGTCGCGGCCGACCTCGAAATTTTCGTGGAAGATCACCCCGCCATCACGCAGCCGATCGACGCGGCGCATGACGACATGCTTCTCCAGCTTGAAGCCTGGGATGCCATAGGTCAGCAGTCCGCCCATCCGGTCGTGCCGGTCATAGACATGAACCTCATAGCCCTTGGCGCGCATCAGGTCCGCGACGGTCAGGCCCGCCGGGCCCGCGCCGATGATACCGATCGACTGGCCCCGATCCGGCCCGGGAGTCAGCGGCTCGACCCAGCCCTCTTCCCAGGCAGTGTCGGTAATGAACTTCTCGACCGACCCGATCGTGACCGCGCCGTGGCCGGAGAATTCGATGACGCAATTGCCTTCGCAGAGCCGGTCCTGGGGACAGATGCGGCCGCAGATTTCCGGCATCGTCGAAGTCGCGTTGCTGAGCTCATAGGCTTCGCGCAGCCGCCCCTCGGCGGTCAGGCGCAGCCAGTCCGGAATATGGTTGTGCAGCGGGCAGTGCGTCGAGCAATACGGCACGCCGCATTGCGAGCAGCGCGACGACTGCTCTTCGGCTTTGGCGACCTGATAGGCGCGCGAAATCTCCGCGAAATCGGCGGCGCGTTCGCCAGCGGCGCGTTTTTCGGGGTAATCCTGTCCGACGGACGGGAAGCTCAACATTCCAGCCATATGCATGATCTCCGGCCGCCCCAATGATGGAGCCCTGCTCGTGAGTCACGCGTAAAATGAAGGATAGGACAGCTATACTGTCCTTATTTCCCAGCATTTTTGGAGTTTGATGCCCAATCGCGCAATTTTTGTTCAATAATAAGTTTCGATCCGGACCTATCCGTGGATGATCCAGGCCAATGCGGCCGTTCCGGCGGCGATTCGATACCATGCGAAAGGCGCGAAGCCATGCCGGGTGACGATCGAAACGAAGGCCTTGATCACCGCCAGCGCGACTACGAAAGCGACGACGAAGCCTATACCGATGGTGCCGAGCCCGATCGCGCCCGGTGCGGTGAGTTCGTGCCGGTGCGAGGCGAGTTGCACCACCGTCGCGCCGAGCATGGTGGGAATGGCGAGGAAGAAGCTGAACTCGGCCGCTGTGCGCCGCTCCACCCCCAGGCTCAACGCGCCCATGATGGTCGCGCCAGAGCGGCTTACACCGGGAATCATGGCGAGGCATTGGATGAAACCGATCCCGATGACCGTCCTCAATGGAATATCAGCAACGCCTGCAACGGTCGCTTTCTTCGCGCGCCACTCGATCGCGAGGATCGCCATGCCGCCCAGGATCAGCGCGACCGCCACGACGAAGGCATCGCCGAGCAAGGCTTCGATCCTTTTATGGAGCGCCATGCCGATCACGGCAGCGGGGATGAAGGCGACCAATATGTTGCGCGTGAACCGGATCGAGGTCGCATCGCGCCGCGCCAGCCCCTGCAGCACCGCCCAGAAGGTTCGCCAGTACAGCACCACCACCGCCAGGATCGCGCCCAGCTGGATGACAATGTTGAACACCTCCCATTTGGCGGCGTCATAACCCAGTAATTTGGTCGCGAGGATCAGGTGGCCGGTCGACGATACGGGCAGGAATTCGGTCAGCCCCTCGACGATGCCGAGGAGGACAGGCGTGGCAATATCCATATGGCGTGGGTCTCAGGCCGCGTTGAGGCTGAAGCGGCCGTGCGTGCGGTAGCGCACCAGCCATTTTGGGGCGATCGCGGCGAGCGGCGCGGGTTCGATGCCGAGATCGGCAAAGGTCTTTGGGCCCTTGCTCACGACATTGTCGCGCTGGAGCATCAGCCACTGGTCCCTGGTGAGCGGCGCTCCAGGCAGGAAGCCGAAGCGCGCCATCGCCGCCGCAGCCACATCCGGCACTTCGAGAAAACTCGGCTGATGCCCGATCGCCTCGGCAATCCAATTGTGCAGTTCGAGCATCGACAAGGCCTGCGGGCCGCCCAGTTCGAATGTCTTGCCCTCGCCCACCGGCGTCAGCGCGGTCTTGGCAACCGCCCGTGCGACATCAGCTACCCACACCGGCTGAAAGCGCACCCGCGGCCGGATCACCGGCACCACTGGCAGGCGCGAGATCAGGCCGGCGAACTTGTTCACGAAGGCATCTTCTGGCCCGAAGAGGATCGACGGACGCAGGATCGCCGCGCCGGGGAACGCCGCGCGCACCGCCAGCTCGCCTTCGCCCTTCGTGCGGCCATATGCGGATTCGGCAGCCGGGTCGGCGCCGATCGCCGAAATATGGACCAGCCTTTTCACGCCGGCCGCCGCCGACGCCGTGGCGACATTGGCCGCGCCGGTCACATGCAGATCGTGGAACCGGCCCTTGAGCACGCCGACCAGATTGATCACCACGCCCGCGCCCGCCACCGCACGTTCGACCGAATCCGGCTTTGTGATGTCGGCGCGAACCGACTGCGCCTGGCCGAGTGCCGCGAGCGGCTTCAGGAAAAAGGCGTCGAGCGGATCGCGTTCGGCAATGCGCACGCGCGCACCGCTCCGCAGCAGCTCCTGCGCGACATAACGGCCCAGAAAACCGCCGCCGCCGAACAGAACAACCAGCTCGTCCATTCCACAAATCCTCATGCGCGCTTGTGGCTTCGCCCATGCCTGTACGCCGGTTTCCATGCAAGCGTCCGAAGCGCGGTTGACAAGCCGCAAGCCCGCCCCCTAAAGGCCGCCCCCTACCCCGTGCCCAGATGGCGGAATTGGTAGACGCACCAGCTTCAGGTGCTGGCGCTCGCAAGGGCGTGGAGGTTCGAGTCCTCTTCTGGGCACCATTTACCCATCTCGAAGCATCCCAAAATCGTCGATAGCGGGAAAGGCCGTCACGGCCTGAACTGAGCGGCGGCTGCACGTTCGTATCATTGCTTAGCAATAGCCGTGACCCAGGCAGCCGCACCCTTGGTCACTTCGGCGGCTGGCCGCCCATGTGATCGTGATCGTGCTCAGGCTGCGAAGGAGGCTTATCGGCTGGAGCAGCGGGTGCCTCGGACTGGTGACGGCTCATGCATTTCATGCCGCCTTGCATCATCGGGGAGCCGGGCCGGGCCTGGTCTGCCTTTGTCCCTCCGGCGCCGTGCATTTGCGCGTGCATGCTGGAGCATTTCATTGCCATTGCTCCCGCATGCGCATGGTGATTCCTGACGGGATGGGCAGCCGCGACCGGCGCGATCAGTATGAGCATGGCCCCGCAGGCCGATATCTTCAGCGCGTGCATGATAATCCTCCATGGAGGAGGAGACCGTCGCGAACCCCTCCAGCATGAAGATTTTGCTGTGCGAGAAGCATGCGCTCCATACGTAGATTCCCTTGGATGCCTCTGCCGGCTCAGAGCCGCACAGTTCGAAGACGCAGCGCGTTGCCGATCACGCTGACCGATGAAAGCGCCATCGCCGCGGCTGCGATCGCTGGCGAAAGCAAAGTCCCCGTAAAGGGATAAAGCAGGCCCGCCGCAATCGGAATGCCCGCGACATTATAGGCGAAGGCAAACACCAGATTCTGGCGAATGTTGCGCATCACCGCCCGCGACAATCGCCGCGCCCGCACCAGCCCCGTGAGATCGCCCTTGAGCAGCGTCACGCCGGCGCTCTCGATCGCGACGTCCGCGCCGGCACCCATCGCGATGCCGACCTCGGCCGCAGCCAAAGCGGGGGCATCGTTGACGCCGTCGCCTGCCATCGCGACCACGCGTCCATCCCCGCGGAGCTTCTTCACGACGGCGGCCTTGTCTTCCGGCAGCACTTCGGCTTCGACCTGCTCGATGCCGATGCGCTTCGCGACCGCAAGCGCGGTGGTGCGATTGTCGCCCGTCATCATGACGACTTCTATGCCCTCGTCACGGAGCGATTTCAGCGCGGCCGGCGTGGAGGATTTGATCGGATCCGCGACGCCAATCAGCCCGGCGAAGGTATCGTCAACCATGACGAATATCGCGGTCGCGCCCTCGGTTCGCAGCCGCTCCGCATCGGCTGCCAGTGCGCCGGTGTCGATGCCTCGCTCGGACATAAGCCGTGGGCCGCCCAGCAGCACGCGCTTGCCGTCGACGAGGCCGGCGACGCCGCGCCCGACGGGAGCGTCGAAATCCGTGACCTCACCGAGCTTCAACCGGCGCTCATTCGCCGCACGCACCACGGCCTCGCCCAGAGGATGCTGGCTGGCTCGCTCGACACTGGCGGCGAGGCGCAGCAACTCGGCTTCCGGCATAGGTGCGACGGCCATTATTGCCGCTACCGCGGGGTGCCCCTCGGTCAGCGTTCCGGTCTTGTCGACGACGAGCGTGTCTATCTTTTCGAACCGCTCAAGCGATCCGGCATTCTTGATAAGCACACCTGCCTGGGCGCCGCGGCCGACGCCGACCATGATCGACATCGGCGTGGCCAGGCCGAGCGCGCAGGGGCAGGCGATGATCAGCACCGAGACGGCAGCGACGAGCGCATAGGCCAGCCGCGGTTCCGGCCCGACCAGCGCCCAGCCGATGGCGGAGATTATCGCTACAGTGATGACGGCCGGGACGAACCAACGGGAGACCTGGTCCGCAATCCGCTGGATCGGCGCGCGGCTGCGTTGGGCTTCCGCGACCATCTGGACGATCCGCGCCAGCAGGGTCTCGGTCCCGACCTTTTCGGCGACCATCACGAAGGACCCGGTCTGATTGAGCGATCCGGCTATGACCTTCGCGCCCGGTTGCTTAGTCACAGGCATGGATTCGCCCGTCACCAGAGACTCGTCGATCGCTACCCGTCCTTCGGCGACTTCGCCATCGACCGGCACCTTTTCTCCTGGCCGCACGCGCAGGCGGTCGCCAACGACGATCTGGTCGAGCGTGACTTCTTCGTCCAAGCCATCGGGCCGCAGCCGACGCGCTGTCTTGGGGGCGAGGTCCAGCAGCGCCCTGATCGCTCCGGAGGTCCGTTCGCGCGCTCGCAGTTCCAACACCTGTCCGAGTAGCACCAGCACGGTGATCACTGCAGCGGCCTCGAAATAGAGAGGTACGGTGCCGTCGGGGTAACGGAAGGCAGCCGGGAATATCCCTGGGAACAGGATGGCCACCACGCTGTAAAGCCACGCCACCCCCACGCCCATCGCTATCAGCGTGAACATGTTGAGACTTCGCGAAAGGAGCGATGCCCATCCCCGCACGAAGAACGGCCATCCGGCCCACAATACGACCGGCGTCGCCAAGGCGAACTGAATCCAGTTCGACACGGCGCGACTGAGCATCAGCCGATGGCCTACCAAATGTCCGGTCATCTCAAGGAGGAACACCGGCGCCGCCAGTGTCAGACCAACCCGGAAGCGTTGCGTCATGCCGACCAATTCCCCGCTGGGGCTTTCGTCGCGCGTGACGGTGACCGGCTCGAGCGCCATGCCGCAGATTGGACAGAAGCCCGGACCGACCTGCCGGATCTCCGGATGCATCGGGCAGGTATAAATCGTCCCTTCCGACGCACCTTCAGCCGCCGGTTTGGGAGTGAGATAGCGCTCAGGACTCCCGACGAACCTGGCGCGACAGCCCGCGCTGCAGAAATGATAGCTGCGGCCTGCATATTCCGCATGATGCTGCGTTTTGATCGGATCGACCTTCATGCCGCACACCGGATCCTGGATCAGACCGGCATCCGGAAGGGCGGTCGGATCACCCGCTGTGGCGGTGTGGTGATGATGGTTCGTGCGCTGCTCGCTCATGGGACGTCCCTTCGCCCCTTCAGCTGGGGTCTGACATGATGTCAGGGTCAAGTCCCTGCTGCTGCTTTCTACGCTTCATGGAACGCCTGCCTCGCAATCACCTCTTTGCGGGACGGTTTTCAGGTACGGGAAGGCCGGGCGACATCCGGAACATTACGCATGTGGACACCGGGAGCGCCGCTACTCGCGCGATCCGGAGAGATCATATCTTCATGCCCGTCAGTGCCGGGGCACGATCACCCACACAAATGGGTTACGATCAATACGCACGACCGTATTATTGCTTTCATGGCTAAACCATCCTGCAAAGACTCCTTCAAGGCTGCCGGCCTCCAGGTAATGTTCCGTCAGGGCTATAACGGCGCGGGAGTCAGGGACATCGCCGCCGAAGCAGGCGCGCCGCACGGGTCCTTCACCAATCGCTTCCGGTCGAAGGAAGCCTTCGCGCTGGAGGTGCTGGACGACTATTTCGGGCATACGCGGCGCCTCGTCGAAGAAGCGCTGGGCGATCACTCGATTTCACCGCGTGCTCGTCTGCAGCGCTATCTGGAGATCGTCACCGATCGTCTGGCCGCGGACGGTTTCATGCGCGGATGCCTGATCGGCGACTTCAGCCTTGAAACGCCGCAGATCAGCGAGCCGCTGCGCCAGCGATTGGCGGCGATCTACGCCGAATGGATCAAGCCCTTCTCCGCGTGCATCGCCGAGACGCAGCGAGCGGGCGAGATCGACGACCAGTTCGCACCGGACGACCTTGCCGAGTTTCTGCTTGCTTCATGGGAAGGAGCAATATTGCGGATGAAAGTAGAGCGCGATCCCGCACCGCTCCTCCGCTTCCGACGCATCGCCTTCGCAACTGTTTTCAAGGAAAGTCCAATGAACGCAGACGTGCAATTGCCGCTGGTCGACGTCCTCGATACACAAATGGCCTGTCGTAGCGCGGGTGACGCGGACGCTCCTGTCGTCCTGTTCCTGCACGGCAATCCCACCTCATCCTACATCTGGCGTGACATCCTGCCCGCCGTGGCGCGCGTCGGGCATTGCATCGCTCCGGACCTCGTAGGCTATGGGCAATCGGGAAAGCCGCCGATCGAATATCGTTTTGCGGATCATGCCCGTTATCTGGACGCGTTTCTCGACGCGCTCGGTATTACAAGCGCCTACATTGTAGCCCAGGACTGGGGAACCGCGCTGGCCTTCGACCTTGCAGCCCGCCGTCCGGAATTCGTGACCGGCCTAGCCTTCATGGAATTCATCCGGCCGATGGCCTCCTGGGCCGATTTCCACCAGGTGGAGGCGGCCCGCGATACGTTCCGCAAGTTCCGCACGCCCGGCCTCGGCGAAGAGATGATTTTGCAGGGCAATGCTTTCGTCGAGAAAATCCTGCCCGCCTCGATCGTTCGCCCGTTGAGCGAGGAGGAGATGAATGTCTACCGCGCGCCCTTCCCGACGCCGGAGAGCCGGATCCCGACCTGGCGGCTTCCCAACGAACTCCCGATCGAAGGCCAGCCCGCAGACGTCTGGCAGCGCCTGTCTGCCGCGCATGCGGCCCTCCGCGCCTCAGCCTATCCGAAGCTATTGCTGGCCGGCGATCCGGGGGGGCTTGTTTCGCCCGATTATACGCGGGCTTTCTCGGCCGGGCTGCACGATTGCCGGCTCGTGCTGCTCGGCTCCGGTCGGCACTATCTCCAGGAAGATCATCCCGACGCGATCGCGCGGGAAGTGATCAAAGAGATTGAGGGGATTCCGGCACGCCGAGCGAGCCAGTCGGCGATGGCGGCCTAACCCGCGCCAA
>Ga0068868_100001009_pt1 | contig 19259 bp, 18 predicted proteins | sample KBSMisM42_FD_64660 | JGI IMG/M metagenome (GOLD analysis project Ga0068868, IMG submission 64660) | Miscanthus rhizosphere microbial communities from Kellogg Biological Station, Michigan, USA - KBS Miscanthus M4-2 | ecosystem: Host-associated > Plants > Roots > Rhizosphere > Soil ...
TCGTCTTCGCGTTGCTCGACGCCGAAGACGCCGGCTGGGGCTCGACCCAGACGATCGGCGTCCTCGCCGCCAGCGCGATCCTGCTGATCGCCTTCGTCGCGATCGAGCGCCGCTCGCGGGCGCCGCTGGTCCCGTTCTCGATCTTCCGCCTGCGGACGATCACCGGCGCCAACGTCGTCGGGATCCTGGTCGGCGCCTCGCTCTTCTCGATGTTCTTCTTCATCTCCCTCTACATGCAGCAGGTGCTCGGCTACAGCGCGATCAAGGCCGGCCTCTCCTACCTGCCGCTGGCGGTCGCGATCATGCTCTCGGCAGGGGTCGCCTCCGGCCTGGTGACCAAAGTCGGCTTCAAGCCGATCCTCGCCGCCGGCATGGCCTTCATCGCCATCGGGCTCCTCTGGTTCTCCCGGATCAGCCCCGACGGCACCTTCCTCGCCGACATCCTCGGCCCCTCCCTCTTCGCCGCCGTCGGCCTCGGCTTCGCCTTCGTCCCGGTCACGATCGCCGCCGTCTCCGGCGTCGAGGACCGCGAGCAGGGCCTCGCCAGCGGCCTCATCAACACCTCCCAGCAGGTCGGCGGCGCCCTCGGCCTCGCGATCCTCGCGGCGATCGCCAACTCCGAGATCGGCACCTCCCACGACCCCACCGTCCTCACCGACGGCTTCTCCTCCGCCTTCCTCGTCGGCGCCGGCTTCGCCGTCCTTGGCCTCGTCGCCACCCTCCTCCTGATCCGCACGTCGGACAGCAAGGCACATGTGGAGCTGGGGGCCGAACCGGTGGCCGAATCCAGCTCGTAAGCGCCGAACCTGGAACAAATGACACAGCAGTGTCATTTCTTTGAGCCAACTCGGTAACGCCTCTTGAAGTGGCGAAATTCGCCCCTAGGATCGGCCGCCGGAGGGCGATGGAGGCGGGTGCCTCCAGACAGTTGACACCTGTTCTGCCCGGTAACCGCCGGGTCCGGTTCGAGTCCGGCGCCCTCCGCAGAAAATCCCGCGGCAGCGGGTCGAGGATGGAAGGGCAGCGTGCTAGCTTTGAGGGCACAGGTGTCAGCTGTCTGCGGGGTGGTTCCCCGCGTCGCCAGACTCGACCCGCTCCGGCGGGTCTTGTCGTTTCTGGGGCCAGGACACGCTCTCGCGCCGTCGAATCAGACCCGGTGGAGCCTGAAGCCGTCGCGAAGCCCGTGCACTACGAGCCGGGCATGGACGCTCGCAGCACCCGGGTCGCCGAACGGCTGAAGACGCCGATGCTGATCGCGGCGGCGTTGACGCTGCCGACCGTGGCGATCACCGAGTCTGAGCCGGGTGGCCTCCTTCAGGACATCGCCGTCGTCCTCAACTGGGTCACCTGGACCGCCTTCCTGATCGAGTTCGTGGTCATGCTCGCGGTCGTCCCCGACCGCCGCAGGTGGCTCCGCCACCACCCGCTCGACTTCGTCATCGTCTTCTTCACGCCGCCGGTCCTGCCCGCCGGCCTGCAGAGCCTGCGGGTCCTGCGGCTGCTGCGCCTGTTGCGGCTGCTGCGACTGGCCCAGCTCTCGCGCGAGGTCTTCTCGCTGGAGGGGGTCCGCTACGCCGCCCTCCTGGCGCTGCTCTCGGTGGTCGGCGGCGCCGCCCTGTTCGACGCCTTCGAGCAGCGGCAGGACCTCGACTTCTGGGACGACATCTACTGGGCGATTACGACGATGACCACCCTCGGGTCGAACATCGAGCCGAGCACCACCGGCGGTGAGATCGTCTCGGTCTTCGTCCTCCTGATCGGAATCGGCTTCGTCGCCCTGCTCACCGGCTCCTTCGCCCAGCGCTTCCTGGCGCCCGAAATCGCCGAGATCGAGGAGGAGCTGGAGGAGGAGAGCCTCAGCGCCGAGGCGCTGGCGTTGCGCGAACTGAAGAGCGTCCAGGAGCAGTTGCAGGCGCTCGAGATCGCGATCGAGCAGATGGCGAAGCGCTAGTCGCCCTTCGCCTGCTCCTCGGCGATCTTCCCCTCTAGCTCCTTCATCACGTCGGGGTCACGCAGGGTGGTGACATCGCCCAGGGCGCGGCCCTCGGCGATGTCGCGCAGGAGCCGGCGCATGATCTTGCCGGAGCGGGTCTTCGGCAGGTCCTCGGCCCAGACGATCCGCTTCGGGCGGGCGAATTTGCCGATCCGCTCGGCGACGGTGCCGCGGATCCCCTCGACCAGCTCCTCGCTTTCGGCGATGTCGCCGCGGACGGTAACGAAGGCGCAGATCGCCTGCCCCGTGTCCTCGTCGGACTGGCCGATCACCGCCGCCTCGGCGACGTCGGGGTGGGCGACGATCGCCGACTCGACCTCGGCGGTCGAGAGGCGGTGGCCGGAGACGTTGACGACGTCGTCGATCCGGCCGATCACCCAGAAGTAGCCGTCGGAGTCGCGGCGGGCGGCGTCGCCGACCAGGTATCGCTCTTTGCCGAAGCGGCTGAAGTAGGTCTCGATGAAGCGGTCGTCCTCTTTGTAGAGGCCGCGCAGCATCGAGGGCCAGGGGCGCTCCAGGACCAGCAGGCCCTGGCCTTCGGAGATCGGCTCGCCCTCCGACTCGTCGACGACCTGCGCCTCGACCCCGGGGAACGGCGTCGTCGCCGAGCCCGGCTTGGTCGCCGTGATCCCCGGCAGCGGCGAGATCATGATCCCCCCGGTCTCCGTCTGCCACCAGGTGTCGACGATCGGGCAGCGGCCGCCGCCGATCACCTCGTGGTACCAGAGCCAGGCCTTGGGGTTGATCGGCTCGCCGACCGAGCCCAGCAGCCGCAGCGAGGAGAGGTCGTGCTCGGCGGGGATGTCCGCCCCCCACTTGATGAAGGTGCGGATCGCCGTCGGCGCCGCGTAGAGGATCGTCGCCTTGTAGCGTTCGACAAGCTCCCACCAGATCCCCTTGTGTGGGTAGTCGGGCGCCCCCTCCCACATCACCGAGGTCGCCCCGTTGGAGAGCGGGCCGTAGACGATGTAGGAGTGGCCGGTGACCCAGCCGACGTCGGCGGCGCACCAGTAGACGTCGGACTCCGGCTTGAGGTCGAAGACGTAGCGGTGGGTGGCGGTGACGCCGGTCATGTAGCCGCCGGTGGTGTGGAGGATCCCCTTTGGCTTCGCGGTCGAGCCGGAGGTGTAGAGGATGTAGAGCGGGTGCTCGGCCTCCATCGGCTCGGCCGGGCACTCCGGGTCGGCCGCCGCCATCACCTCGTCGTAGAAGACGTCGCGGCCCTCGGTCATCGGGCAATCGATCCCGGTGTGGCGGACGACGACGATCTTCTCCAGCGCGTGGTGATTCGCCATGTGCTCGTCGACCGCCGGCTTGATCGGCGCCGTCCTGCCCTTGCGGCGGGCGCCGTCGACGGTGACCAGCGCCTTCGCTTCGGAGAAGTCCATCCGCTCGGCGACCGACTCGGCCGAGAAGCCGCCGAAGACGACGTTGTGGGGGGCGCCGATCCGGGCGCAGGCGAGCATCGCGACGACGACCTCGGGAATCATCGGCAGGTATATGCCGACGACATCGCCCTTCCCGACCCCGAGGTCCTTGAGCGCATTGGCGAAGCGCTGGACGTCGCGGTGCAGGTCGGCGTAGGTGACCTCGCGCTCCTCCCCCTCCTCGCCGTGCCAGTGGTAGGCGACCCGCTCGCCGTTGCCGGCCTCGACGTGGCGGTCGAGGCACTGGGCCGAGGCGTTCAGCCTGCCATCGGCGAACCACTTGTAAAAGGGCGGATCTGAGTCGTCGAGCCCCTGGCTCGGCTCGACGTCCCAGTCGAGCACCTCCTTCGCCTGCGCCAGCCACCAGGCCTCGGGGTCGGCGGCGGCCTCCTCATAGATCTTCGGGTCCGACCAGAGCGCGTTCGCCCGAAACTCCTCCGGCGGCTCGAACTTCTCGACGTCCAGAAGCTCCTCCAACTCCTGCTCAAGACCCATTTCGCAAACCTACCCTAGAGCGTGCCTGACCAAGCAGATCAAGGACGCAGGGAGCGTGGCGTGCTCTGCACGCGAGCGACCGAGGACGCCGATATGCGCCGCGTCAGGCGCGCTCTAGAGGCCTGCGGGATGCCTCGCTATGAAGCCTTCGGGCGAGGAGGCCCAGGGGTCGTGCCACCTCGGGCCGGCGCCGCCGCTGGTGTCGAAGGAGATGCCGGCGACGACCATCCAGGCGTGGCCGGCGTTGGCGTAGACGGTGATCCAGCGGCCCGGCCCGGGTTCGCCCCAGGTCTCGAGGCCGGTCGAGTCGAGCGGGCTTTCCAGCAGGCCGGCGCCGTGCAGCGCGTAGCTGACCGAGCCCGAGCAGTCGTAGCCGGAGGATTCGAAGGAGCCGTGACCGCCGCCCCAGATGTAGGGGGTGGTGGCGATCGCGTTGGCGGCCGAGACCACTTCCTTCACCGCCTGCGGGGCCGAGGCCGGCGCCGACGCTTCGCTTTCGGTGATCAGCTCCGCTTCCTGGCCGGGGTTGAGCGGCGCCGGCATCATCCCTTCGGTCGCGTCGCCGCCTTCGGAGGCGATCTGTTCGGAGATCGCCGAGAGGTTGTCGCTGAGCGCCGATTCGCGCGACTGCAGCGCGTCGAGGGCTTCCTGACGCTCGGCCTGTTCGGCCTTCAGCTCGGCGAAGCGGGCCTGCGCTTCTTCGCGGGCGGCGGCGACTTCCCGCTCCTTGGCGGCGACCGCGTCGCGCACCTCTTCGATCTCGGCCCGCCGCTCGTCGAGCCGTTCGACCGCGGAGCGGACTTCGTCGCGCAGGTCCTTGACCCGGTTGACGACCGCGTCGTCGTAGGCCTGGATCTGGCGCAGGTATTCGGTCTGCGCCGACATCTCGGACCAGTCGCCGGATTCGAGGATCGCGTTGAGGACATCGGGCGAGCCGGCCTCGTAGATCGCGACCAGACGGTCGCCGAGCAGGTCGAGGGATTTCCGCAGTTTCGCCCGCACCCGCTCCAGGTGGGCTTCTTCGGCTTCCAGCGCCTCCGTCGCCCGCTCCAGCTCGGCTTCCTTTTCGGCCAGTTCCGCCTCGACCGCTTCCTGTTCCTGGCGCAGCGCCGAGACTTCGCCGAGCTTGGCGTCGATCGCGCGGTTCTGTTCGGCGATCGTCGCCGTCAGGTCGCTGCTCTCGGCGCGGACGCCTTCGAGCTTGTCCCGGGTCGCTTCCAGTTTCTGCTGCGGGTCGGCCGGGGCGGTGTCCGCCCAGGAGGCCGCCAGCACGCAGAGCGCGGCGAGGAGAAGCGCGGCGAGGACCAGAATCCGGTGCCGCGCCGGGCGCGTAGAAGAGGCAAACAGCACGGCGGCGCAGGCTAGCGGAGTGCCTGCGCCGCCCTACAAGGCGTCGATAACCCGCAAGTTACCTTGCAGATGCAGGAATTTCTTAGGCGAGGAGCTTGGCCTTCGCCTGGTCGAACTCCTCCTGGCTGAGGTCGCCTTTCGCCTTCAGCTCGGAGAGCTTGTGCAGCTCGTCGGCCGAGGTGCCGCTGCCCGCCTGCTCGCGGACGTATTCGTCGAAATGCTTTTTTGCGTCGGCCTGGGCTTTGATCGTTCGGTCCCGCATCCCCTCGCCGCGCGCGATCAGGTAGATCAACGCCGTCAGGAAGGGGATGAAGACGAGGAAGAGGACCCAGGCGGCCTTCGCCCAGCCCGATAGCTCGTGGTCGCGGAAGAGGTCGCTGAGGATGGTGATCAGGATCCAGATCCAGATCACGAAGAAGAAGATCTCCAGAGCAATGAGGAGAAGTTCCCCAAAGCTGATGTCGGCGAGTAGTACTGGCACGTAACTTCCTTTCGATTGAACGTGCGGCTAAGTCTCGCCGCGTACCTGTATTCCGGACCCTATTGGTCGGTCCTGCTTGCTGCATCCGTACTTTTCAGCTTCGTCGCGAAGAGGACGATCGCTACCGAGGTTGCCAGGTTGAGGCTGGAGACACCCTCCCGCATCGGGATCGAGACCCGAGCCTCGGCCCGCTCGAAGACTTCGCTGCTGAGCCCGTGGCGCTCGGTCCCGAAGGCGAGCACTGCCCGCGCGGGCAGGTTCTCGGGCGCCAGCTCCTCCCCCTCCGGGTCGATCGCCACCAGGGGCCGGTCGCTCTCGGGCAGCGACTCCACCGACGCGACGGGGAGCGCGAACTGCAGCCCGGCGGCGCCGCGGACGGCATCGGGGTGCCAGGGGTCGTTCTCGCCGGTCGTGATCAGCGCCGCCGCACCCGCGGCCGCGGCGACCCGGATGCAGGCGCCGATGTTGCCCATGTTGCGCGGCTGCTCGAGCAGCACCGCCGGCGCCGGGGCCTCGTCGGCGAGCGCGGCCGCGAGGTCGACCCGCGGGCGGCGGGCGATCGCGGCGACGCCGGTGTGCGGGACCAGCGGCACCAGGTCGGCCAGGGTCTCCTTGTCGACCGCCTCGACGCGGCCGGCGAGCCGGCCCGAGAGGTCGGGGGCGAGGTCGCCCGCCATCTCCTCCAGCGAGTCCGGCTCCACCGCGACCGCCTCGACCAGCTCGGCGCCGAAGCGCAGCGCGTGCTTGAGCGCGTGGAAGCCCTCGACGACGGTCAGCTCGGGGTCGCGGCGCGCGGTGCGAAAGCGCACCGCGCGTTCGTGCTCGGCGCGGCCCATGCCCGAATCATTACTCGGTTAGCGCCGCCTCCGCCAACTGGTTGCGGCCGCTGGCCTTGGCCAGGTACAGCGCCTGGTCGGCGCGCCCAAGCAGCTCGTCGATGCTCTCGGCGAAGTCCCAGCAGGCGAACCCTGCCGAACAGGTCTGCCCCATCGGTGTTTTCAGCCGCAGCCGCTCGATGATCTCCACCGCCTCCTCGGTGGGGGTGTCCGGGAGCAGGACAAGGAACTCCTCGCCGCCGAAGCGGGCGATCGTGTCCTCCCCACGCAAAACCGAATCCCACGCCCTAGCGCAGGCGCACAGAACTTCGTCGCCGGCGAGGTGGCCGTGGGTGTCGTTGTAGGACTTGAAGTGGTCGATGTCGAGGATCGCCAGCGAGAGCGGGGAGCGGGTGCGGCGGGCGCGGGCCATCGCCTGGGGCAGTTGCTCCTCCAGGGCGCGGCGGTTGGGGAGGCCGGTGAGCGGGTCGTGGCGGGCCATCTCCTGGACCTGGCCGAGCAGCTCCTCGCGTTCGGCCTCGACCTGCTTGAGCTCGGTGACGTCGGTGGCGCGGGCGTAGATCAAGGACTCGTCCGGGGACAGCTGCGAGCTCCAGCGCAGCCAATGCCAGCTGCCGTCTTTGGCCAGATAGCGATTTTCGAACTGCAGGGTCTCCGCCCCCTGGAAGAGCCCGGCGGACTCGGCTTCGGTGCGCTCGCGGTCATCGGGATGAACGCGGTCGATGAAGGGGACCGAGCGCAGCTCGTCGAGCCCGTAACCGAGGTGCTGGGTCCAGGAGTCGTTGAGCTCGACGAAGTAGCCGTCGCCGTTGGCGGTGCAGAGCATGTCGCGGGAGAGGTCGAAGAAGTGACGAGCGCGCTCGTCGGCGCGAGCGCGGCGGGCGACGATGCTGGTGATCAGCAACATCACCACGGTGAGGGAGATCATCGTGAAAAGCCAGCGGGTCAGCGGCGAGTACCCGGCAGTGTTTTCGACCAGAAGGAGGGTGGCCCCGTAGGCGACGAGGAGCCAGGCGAGGTGGGCGGCGGCAGTCCGGCGTGGGTAGTAGCAGGAGGCTACGAGCGTGCTCCAGACGAAGATCGTCCCGTACTGACCCACCGCGATTCCGCTCTCGTAGATCAGCAGGCAGGTTACGGCCACGACCGCGGCGAGGAGCGCGTGCACCCCCCATTCAGAGATCCTCCCGGCAAGCGCCCAGACGATGCCACCGGCCACCGCCATACCGAGGGCGGTGAAGGTGAGGGCAATGTGATCGGCGCCGCTCGGATGCGGCAGCACAAGTGAGATCGCAACGAGGATGGCGCCGGCGACGAGAAGCGCGGCGGCGGCCCTGGCCCGGGTCAGCGAAGGAGGCCGGATGCTTACCCGATTTTCGGGAGTGCCCATGCCGGGGGCATCGGCAAACGTCTGCGTTTCCTTTAGCCCCGTACCACCTGGAACTGGCTCATCAGGCCGTGATCCTCATGGTCGAGCATGTGGCAGTGGACGACGAATTTGCCGGTGTAGTCGGAGAAGTGACCGGCAAGGAGAATTTTTTCATTGGGGTAGACGAAAAAGGTCTCCTTGAGACAGTCTTCCCAGGGCGGCGGCGGCCTGCCGTTTCGCGCCAGCAGGTACCAGTCGGTGTGGTGCAGGTGCATGACGTGGGCGACGTTGGTCTTGTTGACGATCTCCCAGGTCTCGGTCGTGTCGAGCTTCGGGAACGCCTCCGCGTGGGCGGGGTTGAAGGTGCGGCCGTTGATCCGCCAGGTCGTCTTGAAGAAGCCGCCGATCGTGATCTCCCAGCGCTTGTCGGGCTTGCCGGCGGGCTTGCGGGTCCAGGCGGGCAGCGGTCGCAGGTGACGGGGGACATGGGCCCGGTCCGGAATGCGGTTACTGCCGACCCGGAACTGCATCAGGGCGCCGCCGTAGGTGTGGGCACCGTCGGGGTTGCGGCCGGGATGGCGCTTGCCGCTGCGCAGCTCGACGCTCTCCCCCGCCATCGGCGAGAAGTCGACGATCACCTCGACCCGCTCGGCCGGGCCGAGGAGGATTTCGCGGCGGCGCACCGGCTTCGGCATCAGCCCGCTCTCGGTCGCGATCTGGAGCATCGGAGCGCCGTTGGAGAGCTGCAGGTTGTAGCTGCGGAAGGAGGAGACGTTGAGCAGCCGCAGCCGGTAGCGGACCGGCTCGACCGGGTGGTGCGGCATGTAGGCGCCGTTGACGAGGACGCTCTCGCCGAGGATCCCGTCGGCCGGCGGGCGCTGGCCGACGAACGGGTCGGTCAGTTGGTTGCGGCGGTCGAAGGTGCGGTCGCAGATCATCAGCGGCAGGTCGCGATCGCCTTCCGGCAACTTCAGATCGTCTTCGAAGGCGTCCTCGACGATGAACATCCCCGCCAGCCCCTTCCAGGTGTGGGGGGCGGTGCGATCGAGGCGGTGGTCGTGGTACCACTGGAACGAGGCGCGTTCGGGCCGTCCGTCCTCGACTAGGTCGTAGACGTAGGTTTTGCTCCCGCCCGGCTCGAGCAGGAGGTCGTTGCCCTGCTCGCGGGCCGAGAGGCCGCGGGGGATGTCGCAGAAGAAGGAGGTCGGCTGGCGCTTGGTGAGGCCGCCGGGCTGGCCGTCGAACTGGGTGCGGCTGTGGGCGCCGTGGAGGTGGATCGAGAGCTCCCCCACCTTCGCCGGCAGCTCGTGGTGGAAGGTGAGGCGGGTCCGCTGCCCGGCGCGACGGCGGATGGTCGGCCCGGGGAAGCTGCCGCCGAAGGTCCAGAGCCGGGTCTTGGGCCCGGGGAGGATCTGCTGCTCGGCCTCGCGGATCGGAATCCGGATGTGGTCGTCGCGGAGGACCGGCGGGATCGGCAGGCGGGCGCGGAACGGAACCGCCTTCGCCAGCGCCGACGTCGGCTCGGCGCTCAGCGGCAGCAGGCCGCCGCCCCCGCCCCGCAGGGGCAGGAGCGCGGCGAGGGTGCCGCCGCCGAGGGCGCCGAGCAGAGCTCGGCGCCCGAAGCGAGGCGTTGAGGACTGCCCAGCCGTACCGCTAGCTGGTCGGCGTGGGCAGCGGCACTACCGGTGCGACCACGTTCACCTTGCCCTGCATCCAGGGATGCACGGCGCACAGGTAGTAGAGCGTGGTGCCGGCTTCGGCGGTCACTTCCTGGGCGAAGTGGCCACCCTTCTTTTCACCGCTGAACCAGGAGTCGCCCTTCTTGCTGGTGGAGCCCATCGTGCTCCAGCCGGCGGGGCCGGCTTTGGCCGGGTTCTTGGTGATCTGTTCGGTTTTCGGGTTGAACCCGTGCCACAGCGCGATCTCGAGGCAGATGTGCTTCGGCGCGAAGCAGCTCTTGCGCGCCTGCGGGGTCTTCGGCAGCGAGCCTTTGGTGACCAGCGAGAAGGTGTGCGGGCCGACCTGTTTCGGGTTCGTCTTGTTGACGATTTCCAGCTGATCGCCGACGGTGACCGATTCCGGCCCGACGAATTTGAGTTTGCCTTTCGTCAGCTCCATCGAGACGACGTCGGTGACGCCGGTGGGAGTCGCGGCGGCGGCGCCTGCCGGAACGGCGAGGACGGCGGTCGCGGAGACCGCGAGAGCCAGGGCCCGAAGACGGGCGCGGCCTGAAAGCTTGCTGTGCAAAGCGTGCCTTTCTCTGATGAGGAATTCGAACGGTCCGGGTGGTTTCTCCGGACCGACGGAGGACGGTATTACGCCGGTCGGGCGAGTTCAACGGAAGGAAGGGTCGGCTACCTGCTTTTCGTCGATTTCGGCCCCCGGTAACCTTGAGCGCGAGCGGTGCCAATCTTTCTCCACACCTGCTACCGGATCGGCGACATCGATCGCTCGGTCGGCTTCTACGAGAAGCTCGGCTTCGAAGAGGCTCGCCGGATGCCGATCGGCGAGGAGGCGATCAACGTCTTCATGGCGATGCCCGGCGAGGACCCGCGCCTCGAGCTCACCTACAACCACGGCGTCGCGGAGTACGACCACGGCACCGGCTACAACCACATCGCCCTCGGCGTCGAGGACCTCGACGGAACCCTCGAGCGCCTATCCACTCTCGGCATCGAGCCCGAAAAGCCGCCCTACCGCCCCGGCGGCCGCACCGAGGGCCACCGCATCTGCTTCGTCAGGGACCCCGACGGATACCGGATCGAGCTGATCGGGGAGTGATCGGCTGAGGAGAAGTTGGGGACGAGCGACTGGTTGAAGCCTCGCCCCGATGCTGCGGTCTGGACCTCGCTCAGTGCGGGCCCGGGCAGTTCGGATGGTCGTTGTCGCTGGCGCACGGCCCGCTTCCGGGGTGGAAGTGACCGGAGCCACCGGCGCTGTTCGGACCGCCGAACGCGGCCGCCGGACCGACCGCCAACAGAGCGATCGCTGCCGTGAGAGCTGCCACCTTGCGGATACGCATGCTCATCGCTACCTCCTTCAATCAATGGACCCCATTCCGTCCCCGGTTTGGGTACGAGACGAGTTCCTTGTAAGGAGGGGCTACCCGAACATCCGTCGAGTATGCGCTTGAACCTCCCGAAGACGGGAAGGGAGGCGGGTCAGCCGGGGCTGATGCCGCCGCCGGCGGGGGGTGCGGGGGCGGGTTCGGGCGTCGGCGTGGGTTCCGGGGTCGGTTCGGGCTCGGGCTCGGGGGTGTTTTCTTCGCCGCCTTCGTCGCCGCCGTTGGCTTTGCCCTTGCCCTTGTCTTCGGATTCTTCTTCTTCCCCTTCGTAGCTTTCTTCGCCTTCGTAGCTGTTGTAGCCGCTCGAAGAGGTGTGTTCGCTGTCGAGGCCTTCGAGCTCGGGGGCTGAGCCGGTTTCGAATTCGGGGCAGTCGCCTTCGACCGCTTCCGACATGTAGTTGGCCCAGATCGGGCCCGCGGTGGGTCCGCCGAAGCCGGTGTATTCGCGCGTCGTCGGGTGGCCGACCCAGACCGCGGTCGAGTAGAGCGGCGTGTAGCCGACGAACCAGGCGTCTGAGAGTTCCTCCGAGGTACCGGTCTTGCCGGCGGCGCTGGAGCAGCCCATCGAGGTGTAGCCGGCGCCGGTGCCCTGGGTGATCACGCCCTCGAGGATGCGAGTCACTTCATAGGCCTGGCCCTCGGTGAGGACGCGCTTGCCCGAGTCTTTCTCGAAGTCGTCGACCTTGCCGTCGGGGAACTCGACTTTGCTGACCGCGGTCGGATCGTGGTGGATGCCGCCGCTGGCCAGGGTCGCGTAGGCGTCGGCCATTTCCAGCGGCGTGACGCCGATCGCGAGACCGCCGATCCCCTCCGCCGGGACCGACTGCAGCGGCGATTCGATCCCCATTTCCTTCGCCATCTCGGTCACCTCTTCGGGCCCGACGTCGAGGTCGAGCTGGGCGAAGACGACGTTGACCGAGTGCCAGGTCGCGCTTTCGAGGTCGTAGGTCCCGCCCCCCTCGCCCTCGGAGTTGTTCACCGTCCAGGTGCCGCCGCCGGGGATCTCCAGGGTCTTCGGCGAGGTGCCGTCGTAGTAGGTGCTGCCGGGGTCGATGCCCTCCTTCACCGCGGCGGTGAGGACGATCGTCTTGAACGACGACCCCGGCTGCCGGTGCGCCTGCCACGCGTAGTTGAACTGGGATTCGTCGGCGTAGCCTTCGGTCGAGGCGAGGGCGACGATGGCGCCGCTCTTCGGGTCGACCGAGGCGAGGCCGGCGGCCGGGCCGCCTTCGGGATAGCAGACGTAGCAGTAGTTTTCGACCGCGTATTCGGCCTTCGACTGCAGGTCGGGGTCGATCGTCGTGTACGCCTTCAGCCCGCCTTTGCGGACGGTGTTGATCCCGTACTCGGCGATCAGTTCGTTCTGCACCAGGTCGAAGAGGAACGGGTCCTTGATCACCTGGTACTTGTCGCCGGGGTTGAGGCCGAGGCCGCGGGTCTTCGCCTCGCGGTATTCGTCGCCGGTGATGTAGCCCTGTTCGTTCATCACCAGCAGCACCTCGTTGCGGCGCTTCAGGGCCGCTTTCGGGTCGAGGAAGGGGTTGTATTCGGAGGGCGCCTGCGGCAGCCCGGCGAGCAGCGCCGCCTCGGTCAGGTCGAGGTCCTTGGCCGGCTTCGAGAAGTAGGTCTGGGATGCCGCCTCGGCGCCGACCGCGGTCTGCCCTTCGACCGTCCCGTACGGCGCGCTGTTGAGGTACTGGGTGAGGATCCAGTTCTTGTCGTGGGCTTCCTCGAGCTCGACCGCAAGCGAGGCTTCGATCAGCTTTCGCTTGATCGTGTTTTCCGGGTTGTGGATGTAGAGGTTGCGGACCAGCTGCTGGGTGATCGTCGAGGCGCCCTGGACCGCGGCGCCGGCCTGCAGGTCCTTCCAGGCGGCGCGGGCGATGCCTTCGTAGTCGAGGGCGCCGTGCTCGAAGAAGTTCTTGTCCTCGATCGCGATCGTCGCGTCGCGCAGCACCTGCGGCTGCGCCTTTTCCTGCAGCGGCTGGCGGACGTTTTCGGAGCGGATGAACCCGATCAGGCTGCCGTCGGCGGCGTAGATCGCCGAGGAGCGCCCCTTCTGGACCGGCTTCAGGCTCGAGAGCGCCGGCGCCGAGTTGTAGATGTCGATCGCCCAGGCGGCGGCGATGCCGCCGGCGACCAGCACAAGCGCGCCGAGGACCCCGAGCGGGATCGCGACCTTGTGCCAGATGGGATGGTGCGGCTTGCGACGCCGCCTGCGGACCCGCGTGGCCATTCCCGCGAATTGTAGGGAGGGAGGGGTCCCGACCCCGGGCCTCGGGGCGGTCGCGCAAGCCCGCTTGCCGTCCCGATAGGCTCGCGCGCGGCAGGTTCTTGTCCAAGGGAGGAAGGCAAAGTGAAACTCGTAATCGGGATCGTTCGCCCCGAGCAGGCGAACCAGGTCCTAGAGGCGCTGCACCGGGCCGAGGTCCGGGGATTTTCGATGAGCCGCGTGCAAGGGCACGGCGGCGAGATGGACCGGGTCGAGACCTACCGCGGGACGACCGTGCAGATGGGTCTCTCGGAGAAGGTCAGGTTCGAGGTCGCGGTCTCCGACAACTTCGTCGACCAGACCGTCAGCGCGCTCTGCGAAGGCGGCCGCACCGGCGAAGTCGGCGACGGCAAGATCTTCGTCGTGCCGCTTGACCACGCCGTGCGGATCCGCACCGGCGACAGCGACGAGGGCGCCGTGACGCCGGTGAGCAAATGAGCGGCGTCGACACGGGAGATACCGCCTGGATGCTGGTGGCCACCGCGCTGGTGCTGTTGATGACGCCGGCGCTGGGGCTCTTCTACGCCGGGCTGGTCCGCTCCAAGAACACCCTCAACACCTTCATGATGAGCATCGCCGCGATCGCGGTCGCGACGGTGACCTGGGCGGCCGTCGGCTACTCGCTCGCCTTCGACGGCGACGGCAGCCTGATCGGCGGCCTCGGCAACGCCTTCATGAGCGGCGTCGACTTCGCCCCGCGGGAAGGGACGACGATCCCCGAGCTCGTCTTCTTCGCCTTCCAGGCGACCTTCTGCATCATCACCACGGCGCTGATCTCCGGCGCGGTGGTCGAGCGGATGCGGTTCGGGCCGTTCCTCGTCTTCTCGGCGCTGTGGTCGGTGCTGGTCTACTCCGTCCTCGCCCACTGGGCCTTCGGCGGCGGCTGGCTGATCGCCGGCGGCACCCTGGACTTCGCCGGCGGCGTCCCGGTCGAGATGGCCTCCGGCTTCTCGGCCCTGGCGGCGGCGCTGGTCGTCGGTGCGCGAAAGGACTACGGGCGCCAGGCGCTCCTCCCCCACAACGCGGTCTACGTGCTGCTGGGGGCGGGCCTGCTGTGGTTCGGCTGGTTCGGGTTCAACGGCGGCAGCGGCTTCTCGACCGGCGAAGGCAGCGTCCTTGCCTTCACCAACACGCTGCTCTGCCCGGCGGCGACCCTGGTCGTCTGGTTCGCGCTCGACCTGATGCGTGGGCGCAAGGTGACGGCGATCGGCGCCGCCACCGCGATCATCGTCGGCTGCGTCCTCATCACCCCGGCGGGCGGCTACGTCAGCCCCGGCTGGGCGATGCTGCTCGGCGCGCTGGGGGCGATCCCCAGCTACGGGATCATCGTCTGGCGCACCCGGACCCGGGTCGACGAGACCCTCGACGTGCTCGCCGCCCACGGGACGGCGGGCTTCTTCGGGATCCTCTTCATCGGCTTCTTCGCCCAGGAGACCTGGAACGGCGTCTCCGACGGTCTCTTCTACGGCAACGCGGCGCAGTTGGGTGACCAGGCACTGGCCGCACTGGCGGCGCCGGTCTACGCCTTCGTCGCCACCTTCGTGCTGCTGAAGGTGATCGGCGCGGTGATGCCGTTGCGGGCGACGGACAAAGAAGAGGCTGGTGGGATGGATGTCAGCCAGCATGGCGAGGAGGCCTACGTGACCGGCGAGGGGGCGATCTTGTTGCTCCCTGAGGATCACGAGAAAATCGCCGTCCCGGTGGCTGACCCGGGGTAGGGCTGTTGTGGTCGGGTGACCGGGGTGCCCCCTCCAGACACATCTCGCCAATGGCTCGATGTTGAGTGTCTGGAGGAGGCACCCCGGTCACCCTTTCGACAGGGTTTGTGGGTCGGCGCTAGGCGCGGAGGCGGTAGCCTCGGCTGAAGAGGCGGAGGTTTACCAGGAATAGGGCTGCGGTTGCTCCGGTTAGGGCCAGGAGTGAGAGGGGGATGCTTACTTCGGTGAAGCCGACGAAGCCGTAGCGGACCAGGTTGATCATGTAGAAGATCGGGTCGAAGCGGGTCAGGGTCTCCCACGGCTGGGGCAGCAGCGACGCCGAGTAGAAGACGCCGCCGAGGAAGATCAGCGGCGTGAGGATGAAGGTCTGGGCGAAGGCGACGTCGTCGAACTGTTCGGCCCGCACCCCGATCAGGACGCCGAGCTGGCTGAAGAAGAAGCCCACGAGGAAGAGCGACGGGATCAGGACGAGGACGTGCTCGACCGGGAGGCCGACGAGGACGACCGAGACGATGAAGGTCAGCGTCGCCACGATCAGGCCGCGCATGAAGCCGCCGAGCGAGAAGGCGAGCAGCAGCTCGGCCGGCGAGGCGGGCGAGGAGAGCTGGTCCTGGATCGCGCCCTGGAACTTCTGCTGCAGGATCGAGGAGGAGTTGTTGGTGAAGGAGTTGATCGCGAAGGCCATCATGATCAGGCCGGGGATGACGAAGAGGACGTAGTCGATCCCGTGCAGGTGTTTGATCCGCGAGCCGAGGGCGGCGCCGAAGATCGTGATGTAGAGGAAGGTTTCCAGCAGCGGCGCGCCGATCGTCTGCTTCTTGATCTTCATGAAGCGGTTGACCTCGCGGCGCCAGAGCGTCGCCAGGCGGATCTGGGCCGTGCTCACGCCTCCACCTCCGGTGCGGACTCGAAGTGCGAGCGGGAGAGCTCCTTGCGGCCGACCAGGGCGAGGTAGGCGTCCTCGAGGTTGGGCACGTCGAAGCGCTCGGCGAGCTCGTCGCTGGAGCCCTCGGCGACGATCTGGCCCTCGGCGATGAAGGCGATCCGGTCGCAGAGCTGCTCGGCCTCCTCCAGGTAGTGGGTCGTCAGCAGGATCGTCGTTCCCTCCTGGTTGATTTTCTGGACGTAGTGCCAGAGCTCGAGGCGGAGCTCCACGTCGACGCCGGCGGTCGGCTCGTCGAGGATCAGCAACCGCGGCCGGTGCATCATCGCCCGGGCCAGGATCAGCCGCCGTTTCATCCCGCCCGAGAGGGTGCGGGTGCGTTCGTCCTTCTTCTCGGTCAGGGAGAAGGTCTCCAGCAGCTCCGCGGTGCGCTCGCGGCGCTCGCGGCGCGGCATCCCGAAGTAGCCGGCGTGGTAGTCGAGCGTCTCCTCGACGGTGAGGAACCAGTCGAGGTTCGGCTCCTGCGGGGCGAGGCCGACCGACTGGCGCGCCTTGGCGTAGTGGTCGATCGCGTCGTTCTCGAAGACTTCGATCGAGCCGCCGGTCGGCTGGGCGAGCCCGGTCGTGCAGTGGATCAGCGTCGACTTGCCGGCGCCGTTGGGTCCGAGCAGGCCGAAGAACTCGCCCTCCTCGATCTCGATGGAGACGCCGCGCAGCGCTTCCACCCCGGTCGGGTAGCGCTTCTCCAGGTCTTTGATGTCGAGTGCCTTCATCGCGAGAGACGACTCTAGCCATAGGCTGCACTCGTGCCCGCGCCGCTGCTCGCCGTCGATGCGCCCTCGATGCTCTTCCGCGCCTTCTACGCGCTGCCGAGCAAGATCGTCGGCCCGGACGGGCGGCCGGTCAACGGGCTTCTGGGGACGGCGAACCTGATCCTGAAGGAGGTCGAACTGCACCAGCCGCGCGCGGTCGTCCTCTGCTTCGGCCCCGACGCCGCCGCCTACCGGACCGAGCTCTACCCCGCCTACCACGCCGAGCGCGAGGAGGCGATGCCCGACGAGCTGCCGCACCAGTTCGCCGACGCGCGCGAGTTCTTCGAGGCCTTCGGATGGACGGTGGCGGTGGCGGATGACCTCGAGGCCGATGACCTGCTCGGGACCTACGCGCAGCTGGAGGCGAAGGCCGGCGGGCATGCGCTGCTGCTGACCGGGGACCGCGACATGTACCAGTGCGCGACCGACGACGTGACCGTCCTCTACGTCCGTACCGGCGGCAAGGGCGCCGGTGCCGAAGAGGTCGGGCCGGCGGAGGTGCGCGAGCGCTACGGGATCGACCCCGAGCTGGTGCCCGACTTCATCGCCCTCCGCGGCGACCCGAGCGACGGCCTGCCGGGGGCCAAGGGCGTCGGCCCGAAGACCGCGGCCGAGCTGCTGAAGACGCACGGCTCACTGGAGGCGATCCTCGACAGCGCGATCCGCGAGCGCCGCCCGGCGCTCCGGGGCGCCCTGATCGACGGCAAAGAGGACCTGCTCAAGTTCAAGGACATCGCAACGCTGCGCGACGCCAAGGTCAAACGCCCCAAGGACCGCGCCACGGATTGGCACGGAGCCGCGGCGGCGGCGCGCAAGCGCGGGATGAAAAAACTCGCCGAGCGACTGGAGGCGAACGCGGGCTGAACGTGTCGACTTTGTTCGGCCCTCCCGAACAAAGTCGACATTCAGGACGAGCGAAGTGCGGAGGTAAGCCCCCAGGCGCTGACAATCGCCCAGACGCCCTCGAGCAGGACGAAACCCCATTGGGCGGCGACGATCGCGAGGACGAAGAGGATCGCCGAGCCGACGAGGTTGAGCGCCAGGTAGAGGCGGGAGTCGGGGTGCATGCGGTCGAACTGGACCGCGGCGAAGGCGGCGAGGATCAGCAGCGCGCCGACGATCTGGATCAATTGGTCCATGCGGCGAGCCTATTGAGCGGGTACCTTCGCGCGATGGATCCCGCCTCACTGCCCCTCTTCGAGCAGCGCCAGCTGCGCAAGCGCTGGCGCTACGTCGGCCTCTTCGCCGAGGAGCTGATGCTGTGCGCGGCGCGGGCGGAGGTCGGCCCGCTGACGCAGTCGTTCTGGGTCCTCCTCGACCGCGGGTCGGGGCAGCAGTGGTCCCACACCGCCCTCCTCCCCGGCAGCAAGGAGGTGACGATGGATGGGCCGCGGCTGGAGATCGACGGGCCGGGCCTGCGCGCCTCCCTGCGGCTCGGCGAGGCGACGCCGATCGAGGTCACCTGCCCGAGCGGCCGCGCCGGCACCTGGACCCGCAAGTGCGTCGGGATGCCGGTCGAGGGGACGGTCGAGGTGCCGGGCCGGCGCTGGGAGGTGGCGGGCCGCGGAGTCGACGACGAGTCGGCCGGGCACCACAAGCGCCACACCAGCTGGAACTGGTCGGCCGGGGTCGGGACCGCCGCCGACGGCCGGCCGGTCGCCTGGAACCTGGTCACCGGGATCAACGACCCGCCGAGCGGCAGCGAGCGGGCGATCTGGATCGACGGCGAGCCGACCGAGCCGCCGCCGGTCCGCTTCGACGCCGGCGACGCGATCGACCTCGGCGACGCCGAGCGCCTGACCTTCGTCGGCGAGTCCGAACACGTCCATAACGACAACTACCTGTTGATCCGCTCCGACTACCGCCACCGGTTCGGCCGCTTCGCCGGCTCGCTCGGCGGCGTCGAGCTGGCCCAGGGACTCGGGGTGATGGAGGAGCACGATGCCCGCTGGTAGGCGCCGCCGCAAGCTCACCCGCGTCCAGATCGCCCTGATGCGGCGGACGCCGCGCAAACGCGAGCGCTTCATCGCCGACTACGTCTTCCCCTCCCACATCCGCGGCAGGGTCCGCAGACGCCTGCCGCAGATCGCCGAGCGCGACTGGCCCCTGGTCGAACAGGGGCTGCGCGAGTGGTTCATCTGCTGCGCCTGGCGCGGGCGCGCCGTGCTCGGCATGCCCTCGCGGGCGGTCGACGAGGCCTGGCACGAGTTCATCCTCGACTCGATCGCCTACGTCGACTTCTGCGAGAAAGCCTTCGGCGACTACCTCCACCACACGCCCGACGAGGCGATGTCGACGCCGATGAACAACGCCCTCGCCCAGACGGTGCGCGCCTGGGATCGCTCCGAGGCGGGGCAGGACGGGGAATCGGTGCTCTGGGACCTCGACGAGCGGCTGGGGATCGAGGAGCCGCTCGGCCTCGACGGGATGCAGCTCGCCGGCGTCCGCTCCGCCACCTCCGCCTACCCGCTGATGGCCACCCCCTGCTTCGTCGGCGCCGGCTGCGGGGGCGGTGGAGGCGGCGGCGAATCCGGCGGCGGAGGTTGCTCAGGCGGGGGCGGT
>Ga0068868_100001022_pt1 | contig 19117 bp, 18 predicted proteins | sample KBSMisM42_FD_64660 | JGI IMG/M metagenome (GOLD analysis project Ga0068868, IMG submission 64660) | Miscanthus rhizosphere microbial communities from Kellogg Biological Station, Michigan, USA - KBS Miscanthus M4-2 | ecosystem: Host-associated > Plants > Roots > Rhizosphere > Soil ...
GAATTTGCCAAGCAGAGGCAGCAGTTCGGAAAGCCTATTTCGAGCTTCCAGGCCATTCAGCACACGCTGGTCGAGATGACGATCATCGAGCACGCCATGCAACTGTTCTGCGAGGGGGCGCTGTCTTCGCTGAAGTCGGGCGCTGATACGACAAGAGAGATCCCGATGGCGAAGTACTTCTGCTCGGAACAGCTTCAACGGCTCATTTCGCGCGGCATACGCGTGATGGGTGGCCGCGCATATTTCGATTTCGAGGATATGGCCCGGTACTACCTTGAGGCCCCCTTCAGCCTGTACGCAGGCGGCACTGTCGAAATCCAGAAGATGTTGATTGCCCGCACGATGGGAATTTGACCGTTCATGACCGTCCTCTTTACTCGGGCGGCACTTTTTTGGCCTGTTTCACGTTGGGCGTTTCAGCAGACTCCTTAATGCGGCTCAAAAGCATCGAAGGGCTTACGGCCGCCGAATGCAGCTCGGCATGGCTGCTCGCCTGAGAATAACGATTGTTCAACGTCTGCTGTCCGCTCTTTGCGATCAGGGGCTATTGGTCGCTGATGTCGTGATCACACAGTTGCAGTCAATCAAGGACCTGCTCATGGCCCAGACCCCAATCACGGAAAATACATGCCGTACGGAGCGTCATACCTCGTTCTACCTTGCCGCAGGACCAGGCGACGGCCCTCCGATCATTTTCATGCACGGTTGGCCGGAGTTATCGCTGAGCTGGCGTCATCAGCTACCGGTGTTCGGAGCACTCGGCTTCCGCGCCGTTGCTCCGGACTTGCGAGGCCACGGGCGCTCGTCAATCTACGACCGGCATGACGCCTACTGCCAGCGCGAGATCGTTGCCGATATGATCGAGCTTCTCGACTCGCTGGGTTTCCAGAAGGCAATTTGGGTCGGCCACGACTGGGGTGCCCCGGTAGCCTGGAATATTGCGAGCCACCACCCAGACCGCTGCATCGCGGTGGCCGCACTCAATGTTCCCTATCGCACGCTGGAAATGGGGCTGGATGCGATCGTCTCGCTGGTCAACCGAGAGACGTATCCTGAGAGCGACTATCCTTACGGCAATTGGGAGTACATGCGATTCTACGAAGAGAACTTCGAGAAAGCTGCGCAAGTAATGGGGGCGAATCCGGAGGCCACGATCAAGACGCTGTTCCGCTCCGGCAATCCCGCAATTCGCGGCAAACCAACCGCGCTGTCTCAGGTTCGTCGTGATGGCGGCTGGTTCGGCGGAAAACCATCTGCGCCCGATCTGCCACGTGACGAGCGCCTACTCTCGGAGGCCGACCTCGCAGCCTATGTGTCGGCCTACAAGCGTACCGGCTTCTTCGGCACCGACTCGCTCTATATGAACCACAAGGCAAACGCAGGCTACGCAGCCGAGGCCCTGAATGGCGGTCACCTGGAAATGCCGGCGCTGTTTTTGGGCGCTGAGCATGATTTCACATGTGATACGGTGACGTCGCACCTCGCAGAGCCCATGCGCGGATACGTCCGAAATTTGACGGAGCGCCGCGTCCCGTCCGGACATTGGATGGCGCAGGAATGCCCAGTTCATGTCAATGCGTATCTGAGCGGCTGGATTGCCACCCATGTAAGGGAGGCTTGGCCGTTTTCGAAATGAAGATAGTTAGCGTCGACGGGTTACGGACAAGCAGCAATGACGCGTCGCAAGCGCAGGATTCGCGCGGCAACGTGCATCGCTAGGCGTGCCTCAGGGAACGACGAAACCGCCGTCCACCGACAACACGTGTCCAGTCGTGAAAGACGAATCGGCCGAGCTCAGCCATAACACCGCTTTCGCGACTTCCTTTGGCTCGCCAAGCCGCCCCATGGGGTGCATCGACTTGATGCGCGCGGTCACGGCAGGATCCCGAAAGAAGGCGCGTTCGGCCATCTCAGTCAAGATGACGCCCGGAGCCACGGCATTGATCCGCACGCCCTTGTCGGCATACTCCACCGCGGCCGCCTTGGTGATCCCCACGACGCCATGCTTGCTGGCGTAATACGCTGCGCCAAGACGACCGCCGGTCAGACCGGCGACCGACGCCATGTTGACCATGGCACCCTTGCTCTTCACCAAATGCGGTAGCTGGTGCTTCATGCACAGGAACAAACCCGTCAGATTGATCTCGATAACATCGTGCCAGGCTTGCTCTGAATATTTTTCGAGCGGAACAAAAGGCGTTCCCTCGACCCCGGCATTGTTGAAGGCGATGTCGAGGGCCCCGTATCGCGCAACGACCTCCTCTACCAGCGCGGCAATCTGGGCGGATTGCGCCACGTCGGCACGGACGAAGTGAGCCTCGCCGCCGTTGTCTCGGATCAACTTGACGGTCGTGGCGCCTTCGTCTTCGCGCCGGCCGGCCACGACCACCCTGGCGCCACGGGCGGCAAAGGCGGCCGCCGTTTCTCGGCCAATGCCCGATGTGCCCCCAGTGATCAACACGACCTTACCGTTGAATTCATCGGACATTTTCGTAGCCTCTTCGTCAGTCAGGGACGCGTGAGCCATGGCTCGCAACCAAGAGCCATTGATTGTCGCGCTGGACGAACACTTGGGTGAACAGGAGCGTGTAGGAGACCGCCGCTCCGCTCTTTCCGGTTGCCTGGATCAACACGGGCGTGGTGGTAACTGCGCTGCCGGGACGAATCTGGATGTGCGGCGGCTCCTTCGCCGAAAGCTTCCAGTCGGACACGCTATCGAAGCGCGCCTGGTAGCTTTTCTTCACCCCCTCCCAGCCCACGGCGGCCTGCTTGTCGGAGGGGAACACCAGGACGACGCTGGGATCGTTGATCCAGAGGGTCTCGAGCTTCGCCATGTCTCGATCCGAGACCACGGTGAAATAACGGTTCAGCAGCGCGGCGAGATTTTCCGCCTCCGAGGCCTGCGCGGCGGCCGCGTGAACCAGGATGCCGGCAAGGCCGGCGATGGCGAGTGAAAGCAGGCCGGAGATTCCAGTTTGCAGTGCCATGAACGATTCCCTTTCTGGTCCGCGCAAACGAACCGTGCAGGGGCACAGTCCGATTTACCAGTGGCGCGGCCTGACGGAAATCTAATATGACCGTTCGTCTTGACCATCGGCGACGATGAATAACCCTTACTCATCCGCGGCGGCGGCCGCGGAGCCGTTCGGCATGGCGATCGGACGCCTCGCTCGGCGAATTCCTGACGGGATTCTTACCTCAGGCGGCGGCGACCGCGAACTCGGATCTGTGCAAGCGCACGAAGTCCTCGATGCTCAAAGGTTTCCTCCCGGTGATCCGCTCTACATGGTCGTTCGTTCCCTGAAACACGCCGTCCTGATAGTCTTGCGCAACCTCGCAGAGGTGCTGCACGAGATGAGCCGGCGCGTTCGGATTGGTGGCGAACTGAGCCCGAAACTCCGCTATCTCCTGCGGCACATAAGTCACCTTGCGTCCCAGCGGCTCGCTGATGCGCTCGGCGAGCTCGTAGTGATCCATCTCGCTCGGCCCGAACAACGGATAGGTCTTGCCGGCGTGAGGCCCCGGCTGACGCAGGATGGCGGCAATCACGCGCCCCTGGTCTTCGGCGGCAATCGGCGCATGGCGTCCGCGGCCAAACGGGAATCGCATCATTCCCGTCTCCGCAATGCGCCTGCTGCGACCATGGTAGAGCAGCCATTGCGCAAAGAATGTCGGCCGCAAATGCGTGGTTGAAACGCCGCTCCGGTCGAAGAGCCGCTCACAGATCCAGTGATCCCGCGCGGCATTGCTCCTGGAGTCCGGCCGCGCCGAGATCTGGGACATGTTGACGATCGCCTTCACGCCCTGGTCGAGCGCGGCCTGGGCGAAGTAGGCGGTCGCGTCAACCAGTCCGCCCCTGATGGGATAGACGAAATAGGCAGCCGCGATCCCCTTCAGCGCCACGCGCACCGCCTGGTAGTCGAGCAGATCCGCGATGACTATCTCCGCTCCGATGTCCTTCAGGAGCCTGATTCGGTCGTCATCCCGGTGCACCAGCGCCCTGACGCGCGCTCCGCCCTTCCGCAACTCCTGCGCCGCGAACGAACCGGTGGGCCCTGTCGCTCCCGCAATCAGATAGATCGGCTCCATTTCCATTCCCTTCATAATAGGAGTATATGCTCCTATTTGTACACCCCCGAGCGTTGCGGTTCAAGCCTCGGCGCGGAACGGCTGCTTATCTTTGCGGGCTGCCCGTATTATCCTTCGACTACCGTCCGCAGCACGCGGGATTCGACCGACCAGGAAACCGTTGCCGATGCAATTCATTGAACTGAGCGAATGCAATTGCTTCGCAACCCGCAAGGCAGCGCGGCGCCTCACGCAGATCTACGACACGAGGCTCGCGCCCTGCGGAATCAAGTCGACGCAATTGATGATCCTGGCGGCGATCGACCGCAACGGCGAGCTGTCGGTGAACGATCTGGCGGCGATCATGGTGCTGGACCGCACCACGACGGGCAAGAACCTCAAGCCGATGGAGCGAGAGGGTTATCTGAAGTCCGTCGTTTCCAAGGCAGACCGCAGGCGCCGGGCGATTATGCTCACCGCGAAGGGAAAAAGCCTGTTGGTGCGGGCCTATCCCTATTGGAAGTCCGCTCACGAGGAGTTTCAGCGAACCCACGGCGCGAAGTTCGCGGAAAGCTACCGCGCGATGCTTCGTGAGGTAACAAACGTCGAAGACACCTAGTCGGCGCCCCGTGCCGCGAGACCATCGGCGGCGCGAGGGCTCAAATGAACAAAAGCAGGAGTCGGAGGACAATTCCGCACGGTAGCGCCACTGCCAGCGTCAGCAATTGCCCGTACTGAACATCTCCTGCGCTCACGCCCTCCATGAGCGCAATTCGTACGGCCATCATCGAAGGACATTCCATCGCCCGCCATCTCGGATCACGAGACCTCCCTGCTCCTGCAACTCTCTGCCAGCCGTCTATCGCGGCTGATGCACTTCGGCCGAGACGATCGCCCGTCGAGCGGCCCAGCCGCGGAAATCATCGCCCGTCATTGCGATCTGCAACTCCGCTACGCTACCGGCGCAGCACGCGGCCGCGCCCCGGCTCGATCAGCCCGCCAGCTTCGCAAAATCCGGCTGCCGGCGTTCGGCGAAGGCCGAAAAGGCCTCGCGGGCTTCCGGGGTCTTCAACCGCGTCTTGAACAGCTCACCCTCGTCGGTCATCTGCGCCTGGATACGGGCAAGGTCGCGCATCAGCTGCTTGGTCGCGCCGAGCGAACCGGCCGGCCGCTTGGTCAGGGTGACGGCCGCGGCCTTCGCCTTCTGCCTCAGCTCCGCCGCGGGCAGCACCGCGTTGGCCAGCCCCGAGGCGACGGCGGTTGCGGCATCCATCGGCTCGCCCAGCGCGAACATCTGATAGGCCTTGACGTGGCCGATCCGCAGCGGGAGCAGCCAACTCGAGGCAGCCTCCGGCACCAGCGCGAGATTGACGAAGGGTGTGATCAGACGCGCACCTTCGGCGAGATAAACCAGATCGCAATGCAGCAGCATGGTGGTGCCGATGCCGACGGCATTTCCCTGGACCGCAGCAATCAGCGGCTTGGATGCCTTGCCCAGGCTCTTGATGAAGCGGAATGCGGGAGTTTCCTCGTCGCTGTTGCTTCCGGACTGGGCGGCGAAATCGGCAAGGTCGTTGCCGGCGGTAAAACTGTCGCCGTCGCCCTGGAACAGGACGACCTTGATGGACGGATCGGTCTCAGCGCGCTCCATGGCATCGGACAGCACCTGGTACATGGCGCTCGTGAGGGCATTCTTCTTGTCCGGACGCTGCAGCGTCAGGGTCAGGATTCCGTTTTCGACCTCTATCCTTACATGCTCGCTCATGGAATTCTCCTTCAGTTCATCCGGCTCAGGCGACCGCGCGTGCGCGCTTGGCCGCAGCGGGGACCCCGTCGAGAAATCCCGTCAAGCGTTCGCGAATGAGGCGCTCGGCGTCCGCCATAATTCCGTCGATCAGCTCCTTGACGGTTGGGACGCCATTGATCAGCCCGACCACCATGCCGCAGCTCCAAGCGCCGGCATCCATGTCGCCGTCGATCATCACCTTGGGATAGACGCCTGCCACCTCGTCGCGGATGTCGTCGATCTTGAGGCTACGCCCCTTCTCACGCTCCTTTTCGAGCAGGCGCTCGACGCCCGCATTGTTCAGAACACGCTCGGTGTTGCGCAGCGGACGCATCACCAACCTGGTATCCAGCTCAGACGCCGCGACGATCGCCTTCTTCACGTTCTCATGGACCGGTGCCTCCTTCGTCGCAATGAAGCGCGTTCCCATGTTCATGCCGGCCGCGCCGAGCGAGAGCGCGGCCACGAGACTACGCGCATCCGCCATGCCGCCGGACGCCACGAAGGGAATCTTGAGTTCGTCCGCTGCGCGCGGCAGCAGGATCATGTTCGGCATGTCGTCTTCGCCGGGATGGCCGCCGCACTCGAAGCCGTCGACGCTCACCGCATCGCAGCCAATCTGCTCGGCCTTCAGGGAGTGACGGACCGACGTGCATTTGTGGATCACCTTGATGCCGGCGGCCTTCAATAGCGGCATGAACTGCTCTGGGCTGCGGCCCGCCGTCTCGACGATCCTGACCCCGCCCTCGCGGATCGCGGCGATGTATTCCGGATAGGGCGGCGCGGTAAACGTCGGCAGGAAGGTCAGGTTCACGCCGAACGGCTTGTCGGTCATGTCGCGGCAACGGGCGATTTCCTTCGCCAATAGTTCCGGCGTGCTCTGCGTGAGGCCGGTGATGATGCCGAGACCGCCGGCATTCGATACGGCCGCCGCGAGCTCGGCGAAGCCGACATAATGCATGCCGCCCTGGATGATGGGGTGTTCAATACCGAACAGTTCAGTGATGGCTGTTTTCATTTATGTCTCCCGCTGTCTGATGCTGATGGCTTAGTGAACGACTTCGAGGAGACCCGCCGCACCCATGCCACCGCCCACGCACATGGTCACGACAGCATATTTGGCCTTGCGCCGGCGTGCTTCGATCAAGGCGTGACCGGTGAGGCGCGCGCCCGTCATGCCATAGGGATGGCCAACAGCGATCGAGCCACCGTTGACGTTCAACTTTTCCGGATCGATACCAAGCTTGTCGCGGCAGTAGATCACCTGCACCGCAAACGCCTCATTCAGCTCCCACAGGTCGATGTCGTCGATGGAAAGACCATGACGCTTCAGCAGCCGCGGCACAGCAAGCACCGGTCCGATCCCCATCTCGTCCGGCTCACAGCCGGCCGAAACGAAGCCGCGGAAGATGCCGAGCGGCTTCAGCCCCTTCTTCGCTGCAAGCTTGTCGCTCATAATCACGGTCGCGCTGGCGCCATCCGATAACTGGCTGGCATTGCCGCCGGTGATGGTGAAGCCCGGTCCCTTTGCGGTGCGCACGGTGGCCAGCCCCTCCGCCGTGGTATCCGGACGTGGGCCTTCGTCGGCTGCGAGCGTCACGGGCTGCAGGTTGATGGCGCCGGTTGCCTTGTCGGTCACCGCCATGATGGTCTCAATCGGCACCAACTCTTCGTTGAAGCGGCCGCCCTGCTGGGCGGCGGCCGTGCGGCGCTGGCTTTCCAGCGCATATTCGTCCTGCCGCTCTCGGGAAATGTTGTAGCGCTTGGCCACCACCTCGGCGGTATCGAGCATCGCCATATAGGCATCGTTCTTCATCGCGGCGAGCTCGGGATCGACCGCGTGCCACATGTTGAAATGATCATTCTGCACCAGGCTGATCGACTCGCCGCCGCCGCCGACCGCAATCTCGACGCCGTCAAAGATCACCGAGCGCGCCGCCAGCGCAATTGCCTGAAGGCCCGAGGCGCATTGCCGGTCAATCGTCGTGCCGGCAACCGAAACCGGCAGACCCGCGCGTAACGCCGCCTTGCGCGCGATGTTCGTCCCGGTGGTGCCCTGCGGCATGGCGCAGCCCATCACGACGTCTTCGATCTCGGCACCTTCGATCCCGGCCCGCGTGACCGCCGCGGAAATGGCATGACCGAGCAGCGTTGCACCCTCGGTGTTGTTGAGCGCGCCCTTGTAGGCCTTGCCAATCGGAGTGCGCGCGGTCGAGACGATTACTGCGTCAGTCATTTTTTGCTCTCAGTGCTGTTGGTTGTGAAGTTCGATCCGGATTAGGCCGCCGCGACCTGTTTCTGGCGCGCGAAGCGTGCCAAGTGGAAGGCGGGGTCGCCGAATTGGATGTTGAAGGCCGCAATTCGCTTGAAGTAGTGGCCGACGTTCAACTCGTCGGTCATTCCCATACCGCCGTGAAGCTGTAACGCCTGCTCGGCGACGAACTTTGCCGCGTATCCAATCTTGGACTTTGCACCCGATGCAATCCGCGAACGGTCCGCATCATGTCCCGCCAGCGCAAGATTGAGATGCTGCATCAGGGAGATGGATTCCTGGAGCGCGATGAACATGTCCACCATGCGGTGCTGCAGAACCTGGAAGCTTCCCAATGTCGATCCGAACTGCTTGCGCGTCCTCGAATAGTCCAGGGTCGCCGAATTCAGCTCCGACATCGCGCCGACCGCTTCTGCGCAAAGGGCGGCGATCGCCCTGTCCCGACACGCCTCCAATAATGTAACCCCCTCACCCTCGCGGCCGAGCATCTGCTGAGAGCCCACGACGACCCCGTTCAGCGCAATCTCGGCAGCCTGCCGGCCGTCGATCGTCTTGAAGCTTTGCAGGTGGAGATTGGCGGCATGCCGATCCACGATGAAAAGGCTAACGCCATCGCGATCGCGCTGGCCGCCGGAGGTACGAGCCGAAACGATCAGACTGTCGCACCAAGGCGCGGCAACCACCGCTGTTTTCGCACCATTGAGAACATAGTCGCCGTCACGCTTGACAGCGGTCGTGCCGACATTGTGGAAATCGTAGCGCGAATGCCCTTCGGACCAGGCGAGCGTCCAGATCGCCTCACCAGCCATGATGCCCGAGAGATGTACGTTCTTCTGGGCGGAGGTGCCGGCATCTGCGATCAGACCACCGGCGAGTACCACGGTCTCGAGAAACGGCTCGACCACGAGATGCCGGCCAAATTCCTGCATCAGAATCATGGTCGCCAGAGTCCCGCCGCCGAGACCACCGACTTCCTCCGGAAATGGAGCGGCAAGAAGGCCGAGTTCCGCGAACGAACGCCAGATGTCGCGGCTGAAGCCCTCTTCGGAAGCGAGGATCTTGCGGCGTGCGTCGAAAGCGTATGCGTCCCTCAGCAGGCGCTGAAGGCTGGATCGCAACAATTCCTGCTCTTCTGTCAACTCGATGTCCATGCGAAATCCCCTGCGCTCAAAGTCCCAGAACCGCCTTGGCGATGATGTTGCGCTGAATCTCGTTTGAGCCGCCGTAGATGCTGAGCTTGCGCGAGTTCAGATAGTGCTCGGACGCGGTGTGGGCGTAGTCCGGTCCCGGCATGAAACGGTTGGCGCTGGGCGGGTGTTCTCGGATCGCGAGCCCATGGTTGCCGAGCAGGCGATGTGTCAGCTCGGTGATGTTCTGGAAAATCTCGGTGCCCCTGATCTTGAACAGCGAGGCTGCAGGTCCGGGGTCGATGCCACGTGCCATCTGCGCAACGACCCGAAGCTCGGTCGCCTCGAGCGCAAGCACGTCGAGTTCAATCCGGGCGATTTCCCTGACAAACTCGGCATGCGCAGGATCGCCCTCATCGACCTCTGCCTTCACGATCTGCTTCAGGCTGTTGAGGTGACGGGTCGAGCGGCCGATGCCGGCCATGCTCGTACGCTCGTTGCCAAGCAGGAACTTCGCATAGGTCCACCCCTTGTTCTCTTCACCAATCAGGTTTTCGGCGGGGACGCGGACGTTCTCGAAGAAGACGTCATTGACCTCGTGCGTGCCGTCGATCGTGATGATGGGGCGCACGGAAATGCCCTGCGACTTCATGTCGATCAGGAGAAATGAAATGCCGGATTGCGGCTTTGCCGCCGGATCGGTACGCACCAGGCAGAAGATCCAGTCCGCGTGCTGGGCCAAAGTCGTCCAGGTCTTGTGGCCATTGACGATGTAATGATCGCCGTCGCGAACAGCCTTGGTCCGCACCGAAGCGAGATCGGATCCCGATCCCGGCTCCGAATAGCCCTGGCACCACCAGTCTTCGCCCGACAGAATCCGCGGCAGGAACCTCTTCTTCTGCGCGTCATTGCCGAACGTGTAGATGACCGGGCCGACCATGGTGACGCCGAACGCCAGCGGCGGCAGCGTCCCGGCGCGCGAGGTTTCCTGTTCGAAAATGAAGCGTTCAGTGATCGACCAGCCGGGACCGCCTTGCTCCTTCGGCCATAGGGGCGCGACCCAGCCCTTGCGATGCAGGATGCGATGCCACAGCAGCATCTGGTCCTTGGTCAGGTCGGTCTCTGGATTCGGCACCCGCATTTCCTGCGGATAGTTGTCCGCGATAAACGCGCGCACTTCGTCCCGAAACGCGACTTCTTCTCCGGATAGGCTGAGCTCCACGGCTTGTCCCCGTCACCATTTTTCGCCGAACGGGCGGATTTCGAGCTCGAAAGTCCAGGCGCTGCGCGGTTGCTGGTAGAGCAGCCAGTAGGACTCGGCGACCGATTTCGGCGGCATTAGCAAATTGGGGTCGTCGAGCGCGTTCGGACCGAGCGCTTCGATGCGGCGCTGTCGAACCCATTCGGTATCGACGCCGGCATCGATAATCAGATGCGCAACATGGATATTCTTGGGGCCCAGCTCGCGCGCGGTCGCCTGGGCCACCGCGCGCAGGCCAAACTTGGCACTGGCGAAGGCCGCGTAGCCTGTGCCGCCTCGCAGTGAAGCGGTAGCGCCGGTGAAGAAGATGTTCCCCTTGCCGCGCCGCGCGCCGCTGTGATCGCGGATCTGATCGGCGACAGCGTCGTCGACGACGGCGACATGATCCGGCGAGCCGGCAATATGGCGGTCCGCTACTTCATGAAGGCGTCGTGGCAGCGGGGCGGCGATCTGGCCGATGTCAATCTGCTGCACCTCAGTCATCCTCCCCTGCGAAAGGCCTTACCGGCCCCATTTCCGGGACACCGGTGCGACTCCTCTTTACAGTTCTTTTTTGGAACTAGTCAATTGATATTCGTCCTGTCGAACACTGCCTGCCCTGGTAAAATTATTACAACGGCTATTCACCCCCATTTACAGCGGCTTCGGTTCGGCAATTTTCTTTCATTCCAAATAAGAACTGATTGGAGAGAACGAAGATGGAGGACCGGCGCGGCGTGCGCGATACTAGTCGGGGCCGGCGATGCAATCGGAGCAGCCGTGGCCCGGCGTTTTGCCGAAGGCGGTTACACGATATGCATTTGCCGGCGTGAAGCCGCCAAGTCCCGGGGATTAGTCGAAGAACTGAAGGCCGCGGGGCATGGTGAGCGCTTCACGAGCGCAGACATACTGCTAACAACCTGCCTCGACTGGGCAATCAACGATGGCGTCGGCATCTGCGACAACGCGCACCCCTATCTCGAGCGCATCCACCAGCGCCCCGCCTACCAGAGCAGCACCGCCGCGAACGTTCCGCTCGCGCCGATCGTGCCCACTACTCCCAAAGCCGGCGCAAGCTGAAATTCAATTCGACTGGCTGGACGATCCTAAACTGCGACCCGGACTGCTTTGTCGCTGACCATCTTCTCGATTGCAGGCTCATCGTAGCCGAGCTCACGCAGAACCTGCCGCGAATGCTCGCCAATACGTGGTGCCGGACCGCCAATCGTGGACGCGTTGACCTCGAAGCGCGCGGCCGGCATCGGCTGCCGCACCCGGCCGACCTTCGGCTGTTCCAGCTCGGTGATGAGCCCGCGTGCCACTACCTGCTCGTTATGAATGATGTCGCCTCGGCGCAAGATCGGAGCGCACGGCACGTCGGCGGCATCGAGCCGTTCGAGCCATTCGGCCGTGGTATGCTGGCCGATATATTCCTGCATCTTGTTGATGCGCGCCGTTGCGTTGACCGAGCGCGCCGATGGCGTTGCAAAGCGTGCATCCGCGGCCAAAGCCGGGTCGCCGGTAGCACGGCAGAATCCCTGCCACTCCGAGTCCGAGATGGTGCCGCAGGTAATGTAGCCGTCGCTGGTCTTGAACACGAGGTCGGGGCGATCGTTGGGATCGGCTGCTGTCGCCTCCGCGCCCACGACTGTGTATTGCATCATCCCTTCCGGCCAGAGATAGGCAATCATCGCATCGAGCATCGCGACCCTGATGTGATCGCCCTGTCCTGTCTTTTCGCGGGCATAGAGCGCCGCCGCGACCGCCTGCGCCGTCATCACAGCCGTGGTCTTGTCGCAGACGATGGTGCGGATCATCTGCGGCCGGTTTGTCACCGGCTGGGACTGGATGTCCGCAAAGCCGGAAAGGCCCTGGATGATCGGATCGTAAACCCGCTTCTTCACATATGGGCCGGTCTCGCCGACGCCGCTGATCGAAACGTAGATCAGCCGCGGATGTCGGGCTCGCAGCTCGTCGGCGCCGAGGCCAAGCCGCTCCATGGTGCCGGGGCGAAAATTCTGCACCAGCACGTCGGTATCGCGCACGAGCTTTGCCAGCACCTCGCGGCCGGCCTCGCTCTTGACGTCGATCGCAAGCGAGCGTTTGCCGCGATTGGAGGAAATGAACAAGGCGGAGAACTCGCCCGATTTGTCGATGGTGGCGCGGCTACGGCGCGTGATGTCACCGCCAACAGGTTCGATCTTGAGTACGTCGGCGCCCTGGTCCGCAAGGAACATTGTCGCAAACGGTCCCGAGACCACGCCCGTGAGATCGAGCACGCGAACACCGTGGAGTGGACCTGGCATGACGATCTCCCTTTGCCTTGTTATTGCCGGCACAGCATGCCGGATCGGTGGGCCGTATCAAGCGGACTTTGTCACCAGGGTCGTCTGTACGAGGATCGATTCCTCGACGTCGCGCAGCTGATCCTTGCCGAAGAACATTTCCTTGCCGACAAAGAACGTCGGCGAGCCGAAGGCGCCGCGTTTGACGGCATCTGTCGTCAGGTCGATCAGGCGCTTTTTGACGTCATCCTGTTGCGCCCGCGCCATCAGCCGGTCGATATCGATACCTGAAGACTTGAAGGCGGCGCGGAAGACCTCGAGGTCGTCCATCTTCTTCGGCTCCTCCCACATATGGTGAAAGGCGGCGCGGAAATAGGGCTCGAACATCCCCTCGAATTGAGCGGCAACGGCGCCGCGCATCAGCATCAGGGTGTTAACCGGAAAAAACGGGTTCTGGTGAAACTTCGTGATGTTGTGGCGGCGCAGGAAGCGCTGGGTTTCCAGCGCCTGATATTCGGGCTTGTTCTTGATGCCGCGAAGCGAATCCGCCGGCGACATGTTGCCAGTGGCCTTGTAGATCCCGCCGAGCAGTACCGGCACATACTCGAATTTTGCGCCGGTGCGCCGCTCGATCGAGGGAATGACGAGCTCGGCCAGATAGGCGTTCGGGCTGCCAAAATCGAACTGAAATTCAACCTTCAGAGGACTTCCCACCTCTACCTCCCTCGCGAGCATTTTCCGGCGTGCCGGTAGCCGTCCGGTCGTCGAAGCCGGCCCGAACTTTTTTGTTAATACAGTTCTAAAATAGAACTGTCAACTCGCCCCTGATTGGCGTACTTTCGTGCCTACTCAACCAAAGCGCCCGATTTGCGTCTATCGATTGTATCTATCTAAGTACCTATTTAGAATGGGAACGGCCAGCACTACTTACCGATTCCGAGTATGCTGTCGCATTGTTGTGACCGGAGAGATGGAATGAAGTGGGAAGCCCTTGAGGAAGAACCGTGCTCGCTGGCACGCACGATCGGCGTGATCGGCGACCGCTGGACCCTCCTGATCCTGCGCGAATGTTTCCTGCGCACCCGGCGGTTCGAGGGTTTCCAATCGGCGCTCGGGATCACGCGTCATCTCCTGGCCGAGCGCCTGAAGAAGCTGGTGCGCACGGGTGTCCTGCGTCGCATTCCCTATCAGGAAGCCCCGAAGCGCCACGAATACATCCTGACGCAAAAGGGGCTCGATCTGTATCCGATTATGATGGCGCTCGTGCATTGGGGCGATACCCACATGGTCGACGAACGCGGGCGCCCGCTGCTGCACGAACATAAGAAATGCGGCAAGCACTTCAACCCGGTCATGGTGTGCTCCGAATGCGGGGAGCCGCTGCACCCCAAGGAAGTCATCACGCATCCCGGACCTGGCGCCCGCCCCGCCGCCGAACGCGCATCAGTGAACAAGCCGGCGAAGGCCAAAGCGGGCCGCCGCGCTGCCTGACAGGGCCTCACGCCGTCGTGGCCTTTGCGACCAGCACGGTGGCCTGCGAATAGTGTTCGGCGAAGCGGCGCCGCAACTCCATCTTCTGGATCTTGCCGGTTGCGCCGTAGCTCAGGGCGTCGACGAAGACGACGTCGTCCGGCATCCACCATTTGGCAATCTTGCCGTCGAGAAAGGACACGACGGCCTGCACGCTGACGGTGGCGCCTGGCGCAGGTACCACCACCAAAAGCGGGCGCTCTTCCCATTTCGGATGCGGAATCCCGATCACGGCCGCTTCCGCAACCCCCGGGCACCCCGTGGCAAGGTTCTCGATATCGATCGAACTGATCCACTCGCCGCCCGACTTGATGACATCCTTGGCGCGGTCGGTGAGATGGATGTTGTTGTCGTCGTCCATCACCGCGAGATCGCCGGTGTTGAACCAGCCGTCTTCCAGCAGTGGCTTCTCCTCGCCATAGTAACCTGAGACGATCCACGGGCCGCGCACCATGAAGCGACCGCTCGACTTGCCGTCACGCGGCATCTCGTTGCCCAGTTCGTCCGCGATCTTGACATCGACGCCATAGATCGGCTGGCCCTGACCGGTCTTGCGCTGAAGTTGCTCCCGCGCCGACAGAGCGGCGGTACGCCGCGAAGGCTGCGGACTCGTTCCGCAAGGACTAGTCTCGGTCATGCCCCAGACATGATTGACCGAGACGCCAAGACGCTCGAATCCTTCGATCATGCTCGGCGCCGGGGCTGAGCCCGCGACAACGATGCGTTCGAGCGTCCCGGCTCCCGAACCCGCCGCCTCCATGTGCCGAAGCAGGTTCGAATAAAGGGTCGGCACGCCAGCCGTGACCGTGACGCCCTCACCTGCGATCAGTTCCGCAATCGAAACTGCGTCAAGCTTCGGCCCTGGCAGCACAAGCTTGGCACCGACCATCGGCGCGGCGTGCGTAAACCCCCAGGCACCGTTGGCATGAAACATCGGCGTCATCGGCAGGATCGTGTCGCGCGCGCTGAACCCCATCGAATAGGCGCCGGTGATCGACAGGCAATGCAGTACATCGGAACGGTGCGAATATAGCACGCCCTTCGGATTACCGGTTGTGCCGGAAGTATAGAAGAGCGACGAGGCCGACAGTTCGTCGAAAACCGGCCATTCAAAATTCCCGTCGCCACTGTCGAGCAACTCCTCATAGCAGACGAGGTTCGGCAGCCGCGTCTGCGGCATGGCCGAGCGGTCAGCCATCAGCACCAGCAGTCGAACAGTCGAGAGCTCGCCTGCAAGTCTTTCCACGAGCGGCACGAAGGTCGCGTCGAAGAACAGCGCGACGTCGCCGGCATGATTGGCGATGTAGGAAATCTGCGCCGGAATAAGCCGCGGATTGATCGCGTGCCACACCGCTCCCATGCCGGTGACGCCGTGCTCGATTTCGAAGTGGCGAAAAGTGTTCCAGGCAAGCGTGGCGACACGGTCGCCGGCCGCGATGCCCTGCCGGCGCAGTGCATCGGCGAGTTTTCGCGTGCGGCGCGCCGCGTCACCGTAGCCATAGCGGTGGATCGGCCCCTCGACGGTGCGCGAGACGATCTCGGTATCTGAGTGAAAGCGGTCGGCGTGCTTCAGCAATGAAGACAAAAGCAGCGGCTGGTTCTGCATCAAGCCCTTCATGACGTCCCTCGAACGGCTTCCGATCGGTCTGGCTGCTAGTCGGAGGCCGCGTCGAGAGCTTCCGTGAATAAATCCCACTGCGTTCCTGTCCAGCGCTGCATCCGCATCTGGGTGTAGTTCATGTTGATCTTGTCCGAAGTGTTGATCTTGATGCCCGGCAAGGTCGTCGGCAGCACGACATCCCTGAGGTTCCTGGCCTGCCTGACGATGTTCTCGCGCGACAGGTCGTTGCCGCACTGTTTGAGAATCTGCTCGAGCAGCATGGCCTGGGTGTAGCCGAACAGGTAATTGGTATCGGCGATATCGATGCCCGGCATGTACTTGTCGACGAAGGCGCGGAACGCCTTCATGCCCTGGTGGGTGTCCCATTGCGAGTCCGTGGGATCCATCGTCACGGTGCCGACGATCACGCCCTTTGATATTTCGAGGCCTGCCGGCTTCAGCGTGGCGCCGACCGAGCTCGAGGGATAGTTGAGCACGATGGTTGCCTTCCAGCCGATCTCGTGCGCCTTCCGGATCGCCTGCGCGGCGAATTTCGGCGTGCCGGCGACGAGCAACGCTTCCGCGCCCGAGCTCTTGAGGCTGACAACCTGCGAGTCCACGGTGGGCTCGGTGACCTCGTACGAGATCGCGGCAACCTTCTTGTCGAAGTCGCCCTTCAGGAGCGTCTTGAACGCGTTGACGTAGTCTTTGCCGAGGTCGTCATTCTGGTAGAGGATCGCGTATTTCGCGTTCGGCAGCGTCCGGGTGAGGAATTTTGCGTAGATCTTCCCTTCGGTGTCGAAGCTGACGAGGCTCGTGGTGGTCAGCGGGAAATCCGCGACATTGGTGAACTTGTTCGACCCGGATACAATACCGATCGTCGGCACGCCGCGAGAGATCAGGTATTTTGCCACCGCCGTGTTGCCGGGTGTTCCGAGCTGGCTGAACATGAAGGCGATCTCGTCGCTCTCGACGAGCTTGCGGGCATGTTCGACAGCCTTCGGGGGGCTGTAGGCATCGTCATACGCGATGTAGTTGATCTTGCGCCCGTTGATGCCACCGCGATCGTTAATGGACTGGACATAGGCAAGGATGCCCCGGCCAACCAGGCCGATCGACGAGGCTGGCCCGCTGAAGGGAAAAACTCCGCCTATCTTGATTTCCGTTGCGGTGACACCGGGCGCGTCAGCGCCGTAGGCTGATGTCCCAAGCGCGGCAACAAGCGCGCACACTAGTCCCCACTTCCTCGCCATTGCGCCTCTCCTCCGCTTGCGATCCGGCCCGTCGTTGGGCCCGGACGTAATTTGTTTTGCACTGCCGGTTTTGGCAGCTTTCCGAAAGGATTATAGTTCTGATTTAGAACTGTCAAGCCAATAAGACCAACACCTCAGGAACGTCCGAGACGGCTTTCGCGCAGCCGTCGCGCTGCAGCGGCTGCTTTAAAAGATATAATTGTCGAGCAAGGGCAACTTGAGTGCGGCGACGGGCTTGACCCGGTAGCTGCCTGATTACAATTCCATTTTCATACTTACTGGCCGTTCGACCATTGTGCTTCGCGGGCTCTGCGCGCCTCATATGTTTTCACATGGGCGTAAGCGACCCCTAACAACGGAGCGGCCTGCCCGGCCCGCTCGCCGCGATTCAGCAGATCTCCGATGACGTGATCGGCTTCGATGCGAAGGCCGGCTTCGACGTCGCGGAGCATCGACGCGGTGAACGGCGAACCAGGCGTCGTCAAGATCGTCCTGAAGCGATCGAGCGCCGGCATGCTCGGCGGAAAGCCGCACTTGACTGCAATCGACACGCACTCGTCGAGCAATTTCGCGGGAAGACCGGGGTCGGCGGCGAGGATGTCGCCGACGGGACCGCGCATAAGACAGGTCGCGCCGGCCGCCGCCGCGATAAATAGCCATTTCTCCCACATTTCGCGCATGATTGAATCGACGGGCAATACCTCGAACTTGGCGCCGGAAAGCCCGCGCGTCATTGCGACGACGCGATCTGATGATCCACCATCCTGCTCGCCAAGGGACAGGCTGTGAAACGGCTGCAGGTGCAGTACTTCGCCCTGCCCGTTCAACGTTGCGGAAATCGCGCACCAACCACCGAGAACCTGCCCCTTGCCGAACCGCGCGTTGAGCGCATCCATGTGGGACATGCCGTTCAGCAGGGGAAGGATCGTCGTGGTCGGCCCAACGGCAGGCGTCATCGCATCCATGGCACTTTCGGGATCGAATGCCTTGCAGCTGAGCAACACCAAATCGAACGGCGGCTTCAGCGTTTTGGCGGTCGCAAGTGGCGGATCACCAAGCCTGATGTCGCCGACGGGGCTTTTCACGACCAGGCCACCTCTCAGCTTGTCGGCACGCTGCGGTCGCACCAGGAACGTCACGTCGCGTCCCGCCTCGATCAACCTTGCCCCGAAATATCCGCCGAGGGCTCCCGCCCCCATCACAAGTATGCGCATGATGTCGTCTGACCTTCTTGAATGCTGCGTTTGTTGGCGTCCGGCAGTTCGCCGAAAAGGCTCGATCGGCGCCCTCAGGCCTCTGTTCGCTTGCCGGCAACGAACTCCGATCTGGCCGCACCGCGCAGCGCGATGACGAGCAGGGCCGCCAGGACCGGCAGCACCGCGAGAAACAGCAGGCCGGATGTGGCGCTACCCGTCATGTCTTTGATCCAGCCGACGATGTAGGGGCCGCCGAATCCGGCGAGGCTCCCGATCGAGTTGATGAGCGCAATCCCGCCGGCCGCGGCGGCACCGGTAAGAAACGCCGTCGGCAGCGTCCAGAACAGGCCGAAGGCGGCAAAGCCCCCCATGGCCGCTACGATCAGGGCAATCATGGTCAGCGTCAGGCTGCCGGCATAGGCGGAGAAACCCAACGCGGCGGCCGAAACGAGGAGCGGGAGTGCGATATGCTGGATGCGCTCCTGCTTGCGATCGGATCGGCGACCCCAGAGCAGCATGGCAAGCGTCCCGAACGCAAAGGGCAGCGCGCTCACAACGCTCGTTTGCAGATTAGAGAGGCCAAAGCCCTTCACGATCTGCGGCAGCCAGAACTGGACTCCGTAAAGGCCCGCGAGAAGCCCAAAATAGACCAGCCCAAGCGCGATGACCCTTGGCGAACGCAGCGCCTCCCCCAGCGTGAGGGAATGAACGGCTTCCCTGGCGGCGCGCTCTTCGGCCAGAGTCTTCTCGAGCCAATTCC
>Ga0068868_100001027_pt1 | contig 19095 bp, 17 predicted proteins | sample KBSMisM42_FD_64660 | JGI IMG/M metagenome (GOLD analysis project Ga0068868, IMG submission 64660) | Miscanthus rhizosphere microbial communities from Kellogg Biological Station, Michigan, USA - KBS Miscanthus M4-2 | ecosystem: Host-associated > Plants > Roots > Rhizosphere > Soil ...
CGGGGCCCATCGCCTCGTCGCGCAGTAAGGTCAGCCCCATCACGTCGCGATAGAAATCGCGCGCCTTCAACTGGTCGGTAACCGGAACCGAGACGATCGCGATCGACATGGCCTTACCACTCTTGGGGACGGAGTCGCCTCAGAACGGCAACCAGCGCCCCTTTTCGGAAAAGCGCATATAGCCCAGATTGGCGCCCAGCCTCCAGCCGACGCCGAGCCGGATCGGGACCAGCACGATATTGCCGCGCCGAAGGTAGGAAGCGGTGAAACCGCCGATGACATAGACGTCGCCCTCGGCGGCGGGGAATCGGCGGAACAGATCCTGCGAATCCTCGAGATTATAGACGAGCACGAACGTCTTCGCGGCGTTGGCGCCAAGATCGAAGCCGACCGATGGTCCGGTCCAGAAGACCTTCTTCTGGCCTTCGATCTTGTGGAACATCGTCCCCGAGCCATAACGCAGCCCGACCACAATCGCGCCGCCCGCTTCGCGCCCGGCAATGTAAGCGTTGGGGCGGCCCTGCTCCTTGAAGATCTTCTCGATCAGCCCGGCAAGGCCGGCCGCGCCCTTGCCGAACACGCCCTCGGCCGCGCCCATCACGTCGCCTTCTTCATAGGTGCCGCCCTTGACCTTCTCGCGCGCTTCCATCTCGGCATGGCTGGCGGCGGGCAAGGGCTGGGTCCCCGCAGGCTGCTCGGGCGCCGGGGCGGAAGCAGGGGCTGGCGCCGCGGTCGGCGTGTCTGCGGGTGCAGATGCCGGCCGGCTTTGCTCCTGGATCGGGCCGGTCGCGGCCATGCCGCCGGCCGCGTTGGGGTCGACCGTCCGCACCTGTGCTGCGGCGGTCGAGGCCGCCAGTGCCGCCACCAGGATCATGCTTGCCGTTTTGCCGATCATCACCCGCCCTCATCTTTGTTCGATGGCTCATGATAGCCGTGTGGGCGCTTTCCCCGCAATGAACGGCGAACATGCGTTGATCGGGCCAAAAGTCGCCGCTATAGCCGCGCTTCCGCCAGGCCCGGAGACGTGGGTGAGTGGCTGAAACCAACGCTTTGCTAAAGCGTCATACGGGAAACCGTATCGAGGGTTCGAATCCCTCCGTCTCCGCCACCATCCCCCGAGTCTCAAACGATTCAGTCCGGGGCCGCGCGTTGCCTTGTCGGCGTCCCGGAAGGATGACCGCTCTGCGCCTGGCGCCGGGCCATACTCCTCGGAGGCGCACAGCGTTTCGGACTCAATAACGATCGTATATGCAGGTTCCCGCGGAGAGAGCAGCGAAGGATTCGCGCCAATTGGGCGTGAGCGCGCGCGCCTGTTACGGCTGAACGCACGAGCTAAATTCCAGCGAGGGGCTAGCCCATCTATGAGTGAGTTTCGGATCCTCGACTGTGGGGACGGTCCGCAGGGCCGCAAGTGGATAGGGCCAGTTTACAACCGGGAACCGGGCTTGTTGTGGGAGCATATTTCCGCCCCAGTCCCGGGAAAGCTGGCCAGGCGCCTGCCCGGGCCGAGCTTCAGCCGAATACGCGCGGGTTTACAGGCTCGGACACGCCTGGCCGCCATCCCGTTCGATCTCCTTGTCAGCCATGGCCCAAGGATGAGCTATTACATGCAGCGCATCGCAAACCCTGCAATCCCCCATCTCGCCTGGTCCTTCAATTTTACCGACTTACCGACAGGGTATCGGCTCGACGCGATGCGTCGCAGCTTCGCGAAAATAGATCGGTTTATCAGTTTCTCCAGAGTTGAGTGCCCGCTTTACGCCCAGCTATTTGAGGTTCCGATTGACCGCTTCAAGTTCGCTTACTGGGGCGTAAATCCGCCAATCAGAGCCCCTCTTCCACGACGGATCGCACAGCCATATTTTGCGGCCTTGGGGGGGGAAGCACGCGACTATGTCACGCTATGCGACGCGGCACGGCGGATGCCTCACCTGCATTTTGCCGCGGTGGTGCGTCCGCATAGCCTTCGCGAGCTGGATGTGCCTGATAACATGCGGATTTTCGTAAATCTTCCCTTGGAAGAAGCCTGGTCGATAGTGTGGCACGCGGAGGCGGCGATCGTCCCGCTGCGTGATGCTCAAACGCCCAATGGCCATGTAACGCTGGTAGGCGGAATGCATCTGGGCAAAGCTCAGATAGTGACGGATTCGTCCGGAGTTGCCGATTATCTCGAACAGCGAGAGACAGCGTTGCTGGTCCCACCGCGCGATCCCGCTTCGCTTGCACGCGCGATCGAAGAATTGGCCGACAATCGGGCGCTCGGAGAGCGGATTGGAGCGGCGGCCCAGGCTTTCGCCGCCCGCCATTGCACCGAACAGTCGACCGTTGATGCCTTTCACGTCGAGTTGATCGATCTGGTTTCCTTAGCGGGAGCCTCGTCACGTCAAGGATGACGTTTTCACCAGGATGGCTCGCCTTTGCTCCGCCCCTGCAACCTCGATCGGACAGGCATTCGGGCTATCCGGGCCATTTGAGCGCTTATTATCCGCCTCTCCAAGGTAATATTTTTCTGTTAACTGGATTCTCGGGACCGCAACCGGGGGGGCGCTGCGTGGAACACGAGCTACGAGATCGGTATATTGATCTGCTCAAACAGACGCTCTGCGCATCACTTTATGATGAAAGCAGCTGGCGCCGGGTCGAAGGACCAATGGCGCAGGACGGCCTGGCTTTATCGGCACGCGTTAAACGAAAAATCGTCAGTGCCTTGCGGCGGCGCGGGCTAATCCTCGTTCGGACTGTGCCGTACGACGCAGAGATAAGACGCCAAGGACTGGATTGGCCGTTATTTGGTTATACTATGACGGGGCGGTCGAGGCTGGACACACTTGAGCGCTTGACGAATGATATATTAGAGAATGACATTCCGGGCGATATAGTTGAAACGGGTGTTTGGCGCGGGGGCAGCATGATGCTTGTCGCCGCCTTGCTGAAGTTGCGGAATGCTACGGATCGAACGATCTGGCTTGCCGATTCTTTCGAGGGAATGCCGAAGCCCACGGAGTCCGACAACACCAAGTCTCACAAAGAGGATTTCAGTGATCGCGACTATCTTTCCGTCAGCATAGACCGCGTCAAATCTGCGTTCGAAAGGTTCGACCTGGGCGGAGATAATCTGCGATTCTTAAAAGGCTGGTTTTCGGACACATTGCCCAGCGCCCCGATAGGTAAAATTGCGCTGCTTCGCCTGGATGGCGATCTCTATGAATCCACGCGGGATGCGCTGCTACCACTCTATGATAAGGTCGCCATCGGCGGTTATATAATAGTTGACGATTATAACAGCTGGATTGGATGCAAAAGGGCCGTCGATGAGTTCCGCGAAGACCGCGGTATCGAATCCCCGATCATTCGTATCGATGCCCATGCCGTCTATTGGCAGCGAACTGAATAAAGCAGGAAGCCCTTGTGGCCGTCGGCGATACCCTCGGGGAATGCCGGGGCTATGCCGGCGGGATCTGGACGGTAGTTCGGCGAGCTCCGGATGCCCCCAACGCCTAGATCGCTCGGCTGAATTGCCCGGCTGAGCCGTCGCGCGCCGAATCGAATGCGGAGGCGGCAAGACGGGCATAGGGCCGGCCCGTCCCGGTGATGCGAACCATCCAGCCGGTCTTCTCGACCAGGCCCGCTTGCTCCAATTCGGTCAGCCTGGGCAGTGCGGAGGCGAACGCCGGCGGCTGGCGCCCATATTCGCGGGCAATCGCATCCAGATCGACCGATCCATCACATAGGAGCCGTTCAATCGCTTGCCCGCGCATCCGGTCGTCCGAGGAGCGCAATACGCCGCGGCATCCGGCGAGGTCTCCCGCCATGACTGCTTTGCGGTACGCGCCCTCATGCTTGTGGTTCTGGATGAGCAAACCTTCGAACTGGCTTATCGCGGAGGCGCCCAGGCCCAGAACGGCCCGTCCGGGCTCGTCGGTGAAGCCCTGGAAGTTGCGCTTCAGCCGGCCGGCCGTGGCGGCGTGTGCGAGCGGATCCCCGGGCCTCGCGAAATGGTCGAAGCCGATCGGGCTGAAACCGGCGCCGGTCAGTAGCGCAAAGGCAAGCTCGCTCTGCGCGAAGCGCGTCTCGCCATTCGGCAGGGCGCTCGCGTCGATTGCGCGCTGGCGCGGCTGAACCGCCGGCACATGCGCGTAACCGAACATCGAGATGCGGTCGGGCTGAAGTTGCAGGGCGGCCGAAATCGTGTCTCCGACATCGTCGATCGATTGGTGCGGCAGGCCGTACATGAGGTCGAATGAGAGCCGGCCAATGCCCGCATGACGGAGATCGCCGACCGCATCGAACACGCGGTCATAAGGCTGCCACCGCCCGATCGCCCTCTGGATGTGCGGCGCGAAGGTTTGAACGCCAAGGGAGGCGCGTGTCACGCCGGCACGTGCGAGCGCCTCTGCATAAGGCCGGTCGAGCGTGCGCGGATCGAGTTCCACCGCGATTTCCGGGGCCGTGGCGCAAGCAAAGCTCTTGCGAAGATGCGCCACCAGCCGCTCGAATTGGGCGGGCTTGAGCGCATTGGGACTGCCGCCGCCGAAATGCATCGACACCACGCGTGCGCGCGTCTGTTCCGCCGCCACGCTGGCTTCCCGCATGACCGCCTCGACATAGCGCTCCAGCCGTTCGGGCGCGCCGATCCGCCCGGTATTGCAGGCGCAGTAGAAGCATATCTCCTGACAATAAGGGATATGGATGTAGAGCGAGACCGGCATCTCCGGCGGCAGCGCGCGCAAAGCCGCAGCCTGCTGCCGAAAGCCTATAGCCGGGGTGAATTCGGCAGCCGTCGGATAACTTGTGTAACGCGGGACGGCGCGATCGGCGAAGCCGGGCATGTAGCGTGTCATGGGTGCTGACCTAAGGGGCAAGAGACAGTTTCGGTCTATTCCGGCATTTCGCGGACCAAGATCCGTCACGCTGCCAGCCTGCGGTCCATTCGGTTCCAGATTTCGACGAGGGCGTGGACGAGTTCGCGCATCATTTCGGGTGTGTGGGATGGGCCTGGGGTGAAGCGCAGCCGTTCGGTGCCGCGCGGCACGGTCGGATAATTGATCGGCTGTACGTAGACGCCATATTCGGCGAGCAGGATGTCGCTGGCGCGCTTGGCCCTGACCGGATCGCCGACCATCAGCGGCACGATATGCGTGGTCGACTCCATCACCGGCAGCCCGGCGTCGCGCATCATCGTCTTCAATGTGGCGGCGGATGCCTGTTGCGCGTCGCGCTCCACGCTCGAGGCTTTCAGGTGGCGCACGCTGGCGAGCGCACCCGCGACCAGCACCGGCGACAGGCTGGTGGTGAAGATGAAGCCCGGCGCGTAGCTGCGGATCACGTCGATGATCATCGTGTCGGCCGCGATATAGCCGCCCATCACCCCGAACGCCTTGCCAAGCGTGCCCTCGATGATCGTGATCCGGTGCGCGGCCTGGTCGCGGTCGGAAATGCCGCCGCCGCGCGGGCCATACATGCCGACCGCATGAACCTCGTCGAGATAGGTCAGCGCCTCATATGTGTCGGCCAGGTCGCAGATCGCATGGATCGGCGCGACATCCCCATCCATCGAATAGACGCTCTCGAACGCGATCAGCTTGGGAAGCGCCGGATCGTCCGCCGCAAGCAATTCCTCAAGATGCGCAAGGTCGTTGTGGCGGAACACGCGCTTCTCGCAGCCCGAATTGCGGATGCCCGCGATCATCGAGGCGTGGTTCAGCTCGTCCGAATAGATGATGCAACCCGGCAGCACCTTGGCGAGCGTCGACAAGGTCGCCTCGTTCGAAACATAGCCCGAGGTGAACAGCAACGCGCCTTCCTTGCCGTGCAGGTCGGCCAGCTCCGCTTCCAGGTCGATATGATAATGCGTGTTGCCGCCGATATTGCGCGTGCCGCCCGAGCCCGCGCCAACATCGTGCAGCGCCTCCTCCATCGCCGCGATCACATCGGCATGCTGGCCCATCGACAGATAATCGTTCGAGCACCACACCGTGATCGGCATCGGCCCGTTATGGCCCGCAAAACACCGCGCATTGGGAAACATCCCCTTGTTGCGCAATATGTCGATAAACACCCGATACCGACCCTCGGCATGCAACCGGTCAATGGCCTGGGTGAAAACGCGGTTATAGTCCAAGAGGAACGTCCCCAGGGGTGTCGAAGCGGCGCATCTAACGCTGAAAGACCAATCTTTCCAGCTTCGCCGACGTTCTTTTTATCAAAGACACTCGATTTTCGACAGACCGAAGCTTGCCAGCGAGGCGCGCAGCCCGGGGGCGATATCGGTCGGCGCGGTGAAGACGGCGATGCCGGGGGAGGGGCTGTCGGGCCAACCCTGATCGCGGGTCAGATAGGCGACACGTCGCGCGATGCCCTTCGCGCCATCGACGAACGTGAGCGCGCGAGGTGCGACGGCGGAGAGGCGATCGGCAACGAGCGGGAAATGCGTGCAGGCGAGCACGATCACGTCCATGCGGTCCCCATCGTCCTGATCGAACAAACCCGCCATCACATCAGCATAGGCGTTGTCGAATGTAGGCTCGCCGCGCAGGCTTGCCTCGGCTAATTGCACAAGCTCGGCCGAGCCATGGCGCAGCACCCGGCAATCGTTCGCATATCTGGCCGAGAGATCGTCGACATAGGGCTGGCGCACCGTCGCGTCGGTACCCAGCACGCCGATCACGCGCGTCTGCGACTGCTCGGCGGCGGGCTTGATCGCAGGTACAGTTCCCACGATCGGCAGATCGAGCGCCGCGCGCACGCCGGCCAATGCGATGGTTGAGGCGGTGTTGCACGCGATGACGATCAGGCGCGGCCGGTAGCGCTCGGCCAGCCGCCCCAGCAACGCAGGTACGCGCGCGGAAATCTCCGCTTCGGTCTTCGTCCCATAAGGAAAGCCTTTATTGTCGGCGACGTAGACGATCGGCGCATTCGGAAGCGTGGCACGCACCTCCGCCAGTACCGACAGACCGCCCACGCCGGAGTCGAACAGCAATATCGGCCGTGCGTCGCTCATTTTGCCGCGCGCAGGCCCGAGACGGTAAGGGTGGGACTGATCCGCTCGATATCGGTCTTGAGATGAAGCAAGGCAACGCCCGGCTGCTCCAGAGCGCGGGCAAGGGCGGGGGCGAATTGCCCGGTCGTCTCGACCGTCTCCGCCCAGCCGCCATAAGCACGCGCCAGCGCGGCAAAGTCTGGGTTGGTGAGGTCGGTCGCCGAGACGCGCGCGGGGTAGCGTCGCTCCTGATGCATGCGGATCGTGCCGTAGCTGCCATTGTCGATCAACACCACCAGCAGGCGCACGCCCTCGCGCGCGGCGGTGGCCAATTCCTGTCCATTCATCATGAAATCACCGTCGCCCGCCACCGCGACCGCGCGCCGATCGGGGAAGCGGATCGCTGCGGCGATAGCGGCGGGGACGCCATAGCCCATCGCGCCAGCGGTCGGCGCGAGCTGCGACGGCTGCGCCGCATAGCGCCAGAAGCGGTGCGCCCAGGCCGAGAAATTGCCCGCGCCGTTGCAGATGATGCTGTCGGCCGGAAGCGTGTCGCGCATCGCCTGCCAGACAAGACCGAGGTCAAGCGGCGTGCCATTGGCCGACGGCGTATTCCATGCCTCCCATTCCGCATGTGCTTGCGTCCCGTGCGCGCTTGCGGCGGAAGTCTCGTCCATCATGTCGCTGACCGCGCGTGCGAAGCTCCGCATATCCGCGCAAATGGCCAGATCGGTTCGATAGACGCGGTTCAATTCCTCCGGGTCGGGGTGGACATGGATCAACACCTGACCCGGATGGTCGGGCGTGATCAGCTCGTAGCCGTCGGTCGTCGCCTCACCCAGGCGCGCTCCTGCAACGAGCAGCAAATCGGCGTCGCGGATGCGCTCGAGCAATTTGGGGTTGGGCCCGTAACCCAGATTGCCGGCATAGACCGGGCAGTGATTGGGGATCGCGTCCTGACGCCTGAAGGCGACCGCGACGGGCAACCCACTCCGCATCGCGAAAAGCTGGAAGTCATTGCCAGCCCTCGCGTCCCAGTCCGCGCCGCCGATGATCGCCACCGGCTTCTGGGCGTCGCGCAACCGGTCGTACACGGCGTTAATCGCGTCCGCATCGCACGCCTGTGCCGAGCGCGTCACCCTAGGACGGTCCAGTACCTCTGCTTCGCTTTCGAGCATGTCTTCGGGCAGCGCGAGCACGACCGGGCCGGGCCGACCGTTGATCGCGGTCCCATAAGCGCGTGCGACATATTCGGGGATACGTGCCGCATCTTCGATCCGCGCCGCCCATTTGCATAACGGGCCGAAGAAAGCCGGAAAGTCGATCTCCTGGAAACCCTCGCGATCGCGTGCCTCGCGCGCGACGTCGCCCACAAACAGGATCATCGGGGTGGAATCCTGCATCGCGACATGCACGCCGATCGAGGCGTTGGTCGCGCCCGGCCCGCGCGTCACGAAGCATATGCCGGGACGATGCGTCATCTTGCCATCGGCTTCGGCCATGAACGCGGCGCCTCCTTCGGCGCGCGTCACGACTACGTCGATCTCGGGCGAGTCGACCAGCGCGTCGAGCACGGGCAGGAAACTCTCGCCCGGAACCGTGAAAATCCGCTCGCAACCCTGGGCCACGAGCGCGTCGACCAGGATACGGCCGCCAGTTCTCAGCTTCGTCATGGGGAAGCTATAAGCGGGGCCGCGCGGCCGAGCAAACGCTCCAAACATGAATCCCAATTCATGTTTGATCCGGCGCTTCAATCCCGGCATAGGCAGGCGCCTGGAGGATCCATGGCCAACAAGATTTATCCCGATGCGACCGCGGCGCTGGCGGGCTTGCTCAAGGACGGCATGACGATCTGCGCGGGGGGCTTTGGCCTGTGCGGGATCCCCGAGCGACTGATCGACGCGATCGAGGCGTCGGGCGTGAAGGGACTCACCGTTGTCTCGAACAATGCGGGAATCGATGGCGTGGGTCTGGGCAAGCTGCTGCGCAGCCGCCAGATCGCCAAGATGATTTCCTCTTATGTCGGCGAGAATAAGGAATTCGAGCGCCAATATCTGTCGGGCGAGCTCGAGCTTGAATTCTGCCCGCAGGGCACGCTCGCCGAGCGTTGCCGCGCGGGCGGAGCGGGTATTCCCGGTTTCTACACCAAGACAGGCGTCGGCACCGTCGTCGCGGATAGCAAGGAAACCAAGGAATTCGAGGGCGAGACCTATGTGCTCGAACGCGGAATCGTCGCCGACGTCTCGATTATCAAGGGTTGGAAAGCGGACACGTCGGGAAACCTCGTCTTCCGCAAGACCGCGCGCAATTTCAACGAGCCGATGGCGACCGCGAGCAAGTTCACCGTCGCCGAGGTCGAGGAGATCGTCCCCGTCGGCAGCCTCAATCCCGACTGCATCCACCTGCCGGGAATCTATATCAAGCGGCTGATCGTCGGCGCACCCTACGACAAGAAGATCGAGTTCCGCACCGTGCGCGAGCGGGAGACTGCATGAGCCGTGCCCTGACCGCGCTGGCGCTGGCATTGGCGCTCGCGACGCCGTCGGCCGCGTTGGCCGGGAAGACGCCTCTCGTGAAAGCGAAAGCAGTCGCGCCGGCGGCGCCCAAAACCTATTTCCCGCCCGAGCCGCCGCCCGCGCCGCCGCAGCTCCACGGCATCCAATATCTCTATGGCTCGGCTGAAGCGGCCGCGCTCACACGTCAGACCTGGCGCATCCTCGCTGATTTCGTCGATGAGCAGGTGGCGAGCGGTACGCACAAAAGCGTCGTCCTCACGCCCGATTCGACGCTTTCCAATCCGCATTTCGTGCCGTGCGGCGATAAGAAACCCGCGATCGTGCTCGACGTGGACGAGACCTCGATCCTCAATCTCGGCGCCGAATATGACGACCTCCTGGCCAACCGGAAGACGTTCGACGAGGACGCCTGGACCCGCTGGGAGAAAGGCGGTGCGGCCTATATTGCGCCCACGCCCGGCGCCAAGGAAGCGCTCGACCGGTTGCGCGATCACGGCGTGACCGTGATCTTCAACTCCAACCGCGCCGCCGCAAACGCCGCCGGCGCGGAGGCGGCGCTCAATGCGGCGGGGCTCGGCCCGGCGAAGCATGGTGAGACGCTCTTCCTGTCGGGCGATGACGCCAACGGATCGATGAAGGACGGCCGCCGCCAGACCATCGCCGCGAAATATTGCGTGCTGGCGATGGCGGGCGACCAGTTGGTCGATTTCTCCGATCTCTTCACGACCGAGCCCAACGGCGTGGCCGCGCGTCGCGCGACGATCGCCTATTCGGGCATCGCCGATCTCTGGGGCGCGGGCTGGTTCGTCATGCCCAATCCCGTCTACGGCAGCGGGCTCCAGGGCGGCCCCGACGACATCTTCCCCAAGGACAAACAATGGCGCGATCCTGGCCCGCCCAAATCGCTCGTGCCCGACTCCCAGTCAGAAATCTCTCCGAGGAAAGCGAAGTAAGATGCCCTGGACCCGCGACGAGATGGCGGCGCGCGCCGCGAAGGAGCTGCAGGACGGCTTCTACGTCAACCTCGGCATCGGCATCCCCACGCTCGTGGCCAATCATGTGCCCGAGGGAGTGGAGGTCACGCTTCAGTCGGAAAACGGCATGCTCGGCATCGGGCCCTTCCCGTATGATGACGAGGTCGATCCCGATCTGATCAATGCCGGCAAGCAGACCGTCTCGGAGCTTCCCAACACCGTCTATTTTTCGTCTGCCGATAGCTTCGCGATGATCCGCGGCGGGCATATCGACCTGGCCGTGCTCGGTGCGATGGAGGTGTCGGAGAAGGGCGACATTGCCAATTGGATGATCCCCGGCAAGATGGTGAAGGGGATGGGCGGGGCGATGGACCTCGTCGCTGGCGTCAAGAAGATCAGCGTTGTGATGGAGCATACCAGCAAGAACGGCGACCCCAAGTTCATCCCCGAATGCACTTTGCCGCTGACTGGCAAGAATGTGATCGACATGATCGTGACCGACCTGTGCGTTTTCCACCGGCCAGACCATCAGTCGCCGTTCAAGCTGATCGAGCTCGCACCGGGCGTGACCGCGGAGGAGGTCAGGGCAAAGACCAGCGCCAAATACGAGGGTTGACCCGGTAGCTACCCTTCTTTCGGCAAAATCCGAAGACCGAGGTGCAAAATCATGGGCGATTTTCCCCAAGCGACGGCTGCGGATTTGTTTCAGGCGGTTGTGACGCAGCATTCGGATTGTCGGGATCCGGAGCAAAGACGAGGGTTCGGATCGGGCGCCCTCAAGGTCAACGGCAAGATTTTTTGCGGCCTTGAAGGGTGGGCGCATGCTGCTCAAACTCCCTGCAGTAAGGGTCGATGCGTTGATCGTGTCGCTCGAAGCCGAGCGCTTCTCCACCGGTCCCAACAGGGAAAAACGAGAGTGGGTGTTGGTGCAGTCCTCCATGCCCGAACGCTGGATCGCTCTTTCGGACGAAGCCAAAGCGTTCGTGTCTCGCCGCAGCTAGCGCGTTGGGTACAGTTCGTCGCACGACGAGCCGAGCCGTGGGTCAATTGACCGCCGCAGCGTCGCGCCCCAAGGCGTAGAGGTGACTTCGCCGCGTCGGCCCCGCCGTTCCAAGACTTCCCGTCCGCTCTGGCGCGATCCGGTGATCGTGCGCAGCCTTCAGGCGATGCTCGCGATCATCCTGATCGCCGAAGCGATTGTGATCCTACGGCATTTCGTCGCCAACAAGCCGGTGCGCGAGGGTATCCGCACCGCGGCGCAGGCGGAGCGCGCCTTGGGGGCCGGGCCGCTCAATCCGCGCCGCTATCGCGTCAATTACGGCTGGCTGGACGAACGCGCACGCAGCATCGTGGATCGCAAGGATATGGCCGGCCTTGCTATCGCCGTGATCGAGGACGGGCAGCTGTCCTTCATCAAGGCCTATGGCGTGGTCGATGCCGATACCGGCGAGAAGGCGACGCCGCAGACCGTCTGGCGCTGGGCGTCCGTGTCGAAGGGCGTAGCGGCGACGCTGGAGGCTTTGCTTGCGCGCCAGGGCAAGCTCAGCCTCGACGATCCCGTTTCCAAATGGTCGTCGACGTTGAAGCTGCCCAAGGACAATCAGAACGTCGCCACACTGGCGGACGCGCTCTCGCACCGGCTCGGCATCGTCAAGAATGCCTATGACGACCGACTTGAGGACAATGAGGATCCCGCAGCGATTCGCGGCATGTACGGCCCGCTCTTCCCGATGTGCCCGCCCGGCACTTGCTGGGCCTATCAGAATGTCGCGTTCGACGTCGCGCACGAGGCGGTCGAGAAGGCGACCGGGCTGACCTACGATCAGGCGGCGCACCACTATATCTTTGGTCCGCTTGGCATGGCGAGCGCCAGCACCACCAAGGAGGGGCTGATCGGTTCGCCGAGCTGGGCGCGCCCGCACAATGCGCGCCACCCGATCCCGGTGCAGGAAGCCTATTACCGCATTCCCGCCGCCGGTGGCGTCAACAGCTCGATCGTCGATCTCGGCATCTGGATGCGCGCGCAAATGGGCGGCGCGCCGGGCGTGCTACCGCCCGATATATTGTGGAAGCTGCACGTGCCTCGCGTGTTCACCCCGCACCGCGGGCTCGCGCCTTACGATCTTGCGCTCAAGAACAGCGCCTACGGTCTCGCTTTCCGCGAATCCGACTATCAGGACCACCATCTCATCTGGCATCGCGGCGCGGTGCGTGGTTCGCGTTCCGAGATCATTTTTGATCCGTCCGAACGGTTCGGCGTCGCCATGCTGTGGAATTCGACCTCGGTGAAGCCGACCGGCCTGCCACTCGAAATCTTCGATCAATATTACCGGCTGCCGTTTCGCGATTGGGTGCAGGTGGGGAAGCCATGAACGTCCTCCTGACCGGTTCGAGTGGCTGGCTCGGCCGGCATCTCGCGCCATTGCTGGAAGGCGACGGGCACCGCGTTGTCGGACTCGACGTCGCGCCCGGTCCGCACACTATGCTGCTTGGGTCGGTAGAGAATCGGGCGCTGGTCGCGCGCGCGTTTCGCGATCACGCGATCGACGCGGTGGTCCATGGCGCCGCGCTGCATCAGCCCGATATCGCGCGCTACCCCAATCAGCGCTTCGTCGACGTCAATGTCAGCGGCACGCTCGGGCTGCTCGAGGAAGCGGTGGCGGCGAAGGTCGACCGGTTCGTGTTCACATCGACTACGTCGCTCATGATCTCGGCCGCGATCCGCGAAGGGCGGGGCGACGGGGCGGCGTGGATCGACGAGGCGCTGGCGCCGCTCGAGCCGCGCAACATCTACGGAGCGACCAAGCTGGCGGCCGAGCAGCTATGCCGCCTGATCCACGCCGATCATGGCTTGGCTGTCATCGTGCTGCGCACCAGCCGCTTCTTCCCCGAGGAAGACGATCAGGCGCACGTCATCCGCCTGTCCGGCCCGAACACGAAGGCGAACGAGCTGCTCCATCGCCGCCTGACCCCGCAGGACGCCGCCGAGGCGCATCGCGTCGCGCTGGCGCGGGCGCCGGCTATCGGTTTCGGCCTGTTCGTAATTTCCGCGCCGACACCGTTCGTGCGGGCGGATGCGGCGGCGTTGAAGCATGATGCCGCAAGCGTGATCGCAGGCTATTTCCCCGATGCGCCCGATCTCTACGCCCGGCGTGGCTGGGCTTTGCCGATCTCGATCGACCGTCTTTACGATGCGGGCCTTGCCGAACGCGTTCTGGGCTTTCGCTGCCGCACCGATTTCGCGAGCCTGCTCGGCGCCTTGCGTCGCGACGAACCGCTGCCTTTCGCGCACGACCCCAGCTACGTCTCGCCACAGGCCGCCCAGCGGTAAACCACGTTGTCATTGCGAGCGCAGCGGAGCCCTTCAGTCCCGGAACTGGATTGCCTCGTCGCTACGCACCTCGCAACGACGATAAGGACGGGATGGTGCCTAGGCCGCTTCGCGCATGAAGGGCTGATAGATTATTACGCGATTGCGACCCTGCTCCTTGGCCGCATAGAGCGCCGCATCCGCGTAGGACACGATCTGCTCCAGCGCGTCCATCTCTCCGTTGCAGCAATAAACGCCCATGCTGGCGGTGACGTGGCCCACGATCGGGAAGTCATGCGCTTCGATGCTGGCGCGCAATTTGGCCGCGATGCTCATCGCCGCATCCTGGTCGGAAATCGCGCAGATCAGCAGGAATTCCTCGCCGCCCCATCGGCCGACAATGTCGCCGGCGCGCGTATTCTCGGTCAGGATCTGTGCGATTCCGGCGAGCACCTGGTCGCCTGCGCTATGCCCGAAGCGATCGTTGACCTGTTTGAAATGATCGACGTCGAGCAGGATCACGCCAAGCGTACTGTCGGTGCGCTGCGCCATCGCCAGTGGATGATAAAGGTCGATGATGCCTGATCGGTTGAACAATTTGGTGAGGTAATCGCGCCGCGCCGATTCCTCGGCATATTGCGCAAGCCTGAGCGCGGCAGCCTGGCTTTCGCGCCTTTGTTCAAGGTCGCCGCGCATCTTGAGGATGCGGAACAGCAGATAAGCGCCGATCAGCACCGCCCAGGCGGCGAGGATCGCGGCATACCAGGTTGCCTGCGCGATGACGCGGCTGCGCAGCACGATACGGTTGACCCTGAAATAATAGGTGCCAGGGGGCGCCAGGGTTCCGGTCTGGAACTGGACTTCGGTGACGTTGTCGAGCTGGACATGGCTCAGTTCGGGTTTGATCTTGTTCTGCGTCACCCACCATTCGGCAACCGCGAAGTCGGAAGGCTTGAGCCGGACGATATTGCGCCCCTGCCGGGCCGAAGCCTCGACCTTGTTGAACTTGAGCGAATCCGGCGCACCCGACTTGCTGTACCTGGGATCGAAATTCTTGAAATAGATGCGGAACGTGTCCGACGGCCCTTGATAATCGAGGTCGATCGTCAGCGATTCCAGTCGGCTCAGATCAAATCCCTTGTCCGGCGTTTTGCGGTCGAACAGCAGCTCATTGTAGCAGTAGGGATAGGCATAGCCACCTCGCAGATCGCAACGCCAATGCAGCGGATGCCTGGGATCGACCGCGACGGTCGAATTGCCGCCTTGCGGCTGATCGCCAAGATGACGCGTCGCGAAAAGCGAGGATCCTGGCTTGAGCGTGACCGTCTCGAGCAGGATCGCATCCTGAAAGCGCACCGCGGCGAATGTCGCCAGCAGCAGCAGGAACAGCACGATCTCAAACTGGAATTCGATAGCGCCCCGCCATCCGCGCTTCGCGGGGGCCTGAAGCACGGTCGGATTTGCCGGATCGAAACCTGCTACGCTGTTCATACCTCTCCTCGCCGACAGGGCGGCCCTCCGGACCAGACCTCATGTCGAAGCCGGCCTATATGCATGCGGAATCCTTAATATATCGCAATGAGCGCGGTGGATGGGACCAAGCGGCAGAGGAATGTCAGCTACCGGGTCGGAAGCTGTCATTGGCCCCCTGATATGTCGCCTATCTGGCCATCTGCGCCGCGCGCTCTTATGTGCGCGGTATCATGTCCGCACCCCGCACACTCTACCAAAAGATCTGGGACGCGCACGTTGTCGCGCGTCGCGATGATGGAACCTGCCTGATCTATATCGATCGCCACCTCGTTCACGAGGTGACGAGCCCGCAGGCGTTCGAAGGCCTCCGCGTCGCCGGGCGCGCCGTGCGTCGCCCCGATCTCACGCTCGCGGTGCCTGACCATAATCTGCCGACTACCGCGCGGGTGGATGCGCATGGAGTTCGCCTGCCGATCGCCGATCCGGAAAGCGCGAACCAGCTTGCCGCGCTGCGTCGCAATGCGCCGGAATTCGGCATCAAATTGTTCGACGAGACCGCGCCCGAGCAGGGCATTGTCCATGTCGTCGGACCGGAGCAGGGCTTCACGCTTCCCGGGACCACGTTGGTCTGCGGCGACAGTCACACCGCCGCGCATGGCGCGTTGGGCGCGCTTGCCTTCGGCATCGGCACGAGCGAGGTCGAGCACGTCCTCGCGACGCAAACCTTGCTGCTCAAGCAATCGAAGACGATGGAAATCCGCGTCGACGGCACGCTCGGCTTCGGCGTTTCGCCCAAGGATGTGATCCTCGCGATCGTCGGCAAAATCGGTGCCGCCGGCGGCACCGGTTATGTCGTCGAATATACCGGCTCCGCGATCCGTGCGATGTCGGTCGAGGGACGATTGACCGTCTCCAATATGGCGATCGAGCATGGCGCGCGCTCGGGCCTGATCGCGCCTGACGAGACGACGTTCGCCTACCTCAAGGGTCGCCCAATGGCGCCGGCGGGAGCGGAATGGGATCGGGCGCTGAAATATTGGCGCACTTTACCGACAGATGCAGGCGCTTCCTATGACAAGGTGGTAACCTTGGATGCGACCGATATCGCGCCCAGCCTGACCTGGGGCACCAGTCCCGAGGATGTCGTGTCGATCACCGGCATCGTCCCCGATCCGATGAGCTTTGCCGATCCCTCCAAGCAGGAGGCCGCGCGTAAATCGCTCGACTATATGGGCCTCGCGCCCGGCACGCGGATGCGGGACGTGGCGATCGAGAATATCTTCATCGGCAGCTGCACCAACAGCCGGATCGAGGATCTGCGCGCTGCCGCTGCGGTGGCGAAGGGCCGCCGTGTCGCGGGCAATATCCGCCAGGCTTTGGTCGTGCCCGGATCGGGCCTGGTCAAGCGCCAGGCGGAGGCGGAAGGGCTGGACCGGATCTTCATCGAGGCGGGTTTCGAATGGCGTGAGCCTGGCTGCTCGATGTGCCTTGCGATGAACCCGGACAAGGTGCCCGCCGGCGAGCGCTGCGCCTCCACCTCCAATCGCAATTTCGTAGGTCGCCAGGGTCCGGGTGCGCGTACGCATCTGGTCTCGCCGGCAATGGCCGCCGCCGCCGCGGTGACGGGTAAACTGACCGACGTTCGGGAGCTGATGGGATGATCGCAAAGGGGGTTTTTGCGGGGCTGGCGGGCTTGCTGCTGGCAGGAGTTGCGCAGGCCGCGCCGCCGGCCGTTGCCGCGCCGGTTTCGCTGTGGCGGCTCGATTGCGGCAAGATCGTCGCGTTCGATCTCGACGAATTTTCCGATACGCGGGCTTATGTCGGCCAGCGCAAGGAACTGACCGCGAGCTGCTACCTGATCCGTCACGGCGACGCCTATATGCTCTGGGACGCGGGCCTGCCCAAGGCGATGCTCAACCACGTGCCGGATCCCAAACAGGGTCTGGACGCTACGCTGACGGTCACCATCGTCGACCAGCTCGCCAGGCTGGGCGTGAAGCCCGATCAGATCGGCGTTGTCGGCATCAGCCACGAACATTTCGACCATACCGGCCAGGCAGGCGACTTCCCGAACGCGAAACTGTTGATAGGGAAGGGGGATGTCGACGATATGCGCGGCCCCAATCCCGATCGCGGCGCACCGCTCGCCCACTGGCTCAAGGATGGCGGCGCGCTGGAGCCTGTGATCGGCGACAAGGATGTCTTCGGCGATGGCAGCGTGGTCATGCTCGACATGCCTGGCCATACGCCCGGCCACCACGCCTTGCTTCTGAAGCTCGCGCACATGGGCGTTGTCCTGCTCTCGGGCGATACGGCGCACTTCACGGAAAATTACGAGACGAACGGCGTTCCCGCGTTCAACAGCAACCGCGCGGATACGCTCGCCTCGTTCGATCGCTTCAAGAAGCTGGCCGCCAACCTGCATGCGACGGTCATCATCCAGCACGAGCCGGCGGACATCGCCAAGCTCCCCGCTTTCCCGAAGGCTGCCGATTGATGGACAAGCTGACCCAGGTCGAAGGCAAGGCCTATCCGTTCGGTCGCAAGAATGTCGACACGGACGTGATCATCCCGGCGCATTGGCTGAAAACCATCACGCGCGCCGGGCTCGGCCGCGGAGCCTTCGAAACCGTGCGGGCAGAGCCTGGTAACATATTCGAAGACGAAGATTATAAGGGCTCAGCCATCCTCATTGCGGGTGACAATTTTGGCTGCGGCTCCAGCCGTGAGCATGCCGCGTGGGCGCTGGGCGACATGGGCATCAAAGCAGTGATCGCACCGTCTTTCTCCGACATCTTCTCTGGCAATGCGTTCAAGAACGGCATCGCCACCGTCATTCTGCCGCAGGAGGCAATCGATCGCCTGATGGAGGTTGCGAAGACCGACGAGATCACCGTCGATCTGGAGACCGAGACGGTAACCACTCCCTATCAGGACCGCTTCCCCTTCCACATGGATCCTTTCCGCCGCGATTGCCTCATGAAAGGCCAGGACGAAATCGGGCTGACGCTGGCGATGGCGGGGGATATTGCGCGTTATGAGGCGACAATGGCAGCGAATCGCCCGTGGCTATAGGTATCGTTAACCAAGTTTCGTCTACTTAAAGGTGTTACGAACTATAGTTAATGGGAATACGCAATCATCCCTTGGTGATTGTACTTGGATTTTTGTGCTCTCCCCCAAGATGCGGAAATCAAACATTTTACGATCGAGGCAGTTTTAGGGCCATGGTCGTTAACCATAGCGCCATGCTTTTTTGGCGCGTCTCGTATATTTGGTGGGCCGTTAAACCGGGGGATTAACGCCATGAAATATGTATTTCTCGCATGTATTGCCACGCTCGCGGCCGGTGCCGCGAACGCCACCGAATTTGTTCAGAACGGTGGCTTCGAAAATGTAACCGGGATTACTCGCAGCTCCGAGTTCGGTGCCTCGCATATCGGCCAGGCGGTGGACGGATGGACTTCCGCTGGAAGCAATGCCTTCAACCTAGTTTTCTTTTCGGCGAACGAGCATGTCGATGCCGACACTCGTTTCGGCGAGCATGGCCAATATCTGTGGTCCTCGCCCGCCAGCCCGACCGGCGGCAAGTTCGTCGCGCTGGATGGCGACACGACTGCCAATGGCGCACTGACGCAGATGATCAACGGGCTGACTGTGGGGGCGACCTACACGCTCACCTTCGATTGGGCTGCTGGGCAATATGCGGATCGCTCGGGCGATACGACCGAAAAACTGGTCGTCAATTTCGGCGGCCAAGGTTTCACGACCGCGACGCTGAACACGCCCAGCCATGGTTTCCTTGGCTGGTACTCGGTCACGCACAGCTTCACCGCGACCAGC
>Ga0068868_100001035_pt1 | contig 19019 bp, 15 predicted proteins | sample KBSMisM42_FD_64660 | JGI IMG/M metagenome (GOLD analysis project Ga0068868, IMG submission 64660) | Miscanthus rhizosphere microbial communities from Kellogg Biological Station, Michigan, USA - KBS Miscanthus M4-2 | ecosystem: Host-associated > Plants > Roots > Rhizosphere > Soil ...
AACACCGTCCCAGGAACCTCCGGGCAATTCAGGCGCCTCGCCCTTTTGCAGAAATAGCCGTCGTTGCGGCTGCGGCGGTGATCAGCTTGCAGAACTCTCTTCTTTGCATCGTCCGTTCATCCTCTCTCGTAATCTCCGGATGCTTAAGCGACGGTCTCAGGCGAGACATTATCGGAATCGAACCTTCCGAGTCTGATCGCGGACATCTTTGCACCCGACGCCAACTTTCCTTGAAGGAATGCGCGATGGATCGAAAGTGGTGATTCCCTGGCTGCAGCGGGAGGTTGCATTCACTTGACTCGCGTTTGGGAAGTAAACGATAACTGAAACGATGAAATCTAACCAGATAGAATTTGGGTTGTCAAGGTGAGAGACGGAAATCGTTTGTTCATGTGGCTCCGAACGCGATACCGTCAAACAACAATGCGGCTCTCCAACACTCTGCGATGAAGGAGCAGGCCCGGTGCAAACTACAGATTCGGCATGGAGTAACCAGTGACAGTTCGCCTGAAAGATATCGCTAACGAGCTCGGTTTATCGGTGGTGACCGTTTCGAAGGTGCTCCGAGACCATCCGGACATCGGACCTGACACGCGAAAGCGCGTTCTGAACCGGATGCGGGAGCTCAATTACCAACCCAACTTGGCGGCCCGTTCGCTGGTGACTGGACGAACCTGGACTCTAGGTCTGGTCGTTCCAGCCCTAGTGCATCCATTCTTCGCAGATATTGCACAAGCCATCTCATCGGAGACGAGCGGTCGCGGCTACAGCCTGTTCATTTCGTCCTCCGACGATGATCCGGAACTTGAGGTGCGGGAGATCAAGCAGCTTCTTGCCCGCAGGGTCGATGTAATTATCGTAGCGTCAGCCCAGTGGTCGATAGACTGCTTTCGTTTGATCGAAGAACACAAGACGCCTTACATTCTGATCGACCGAAGGTTTCAGGGACTCGAGGCCAATTTCGTGGGTGTCGACGACGAAGCGGTAGGTGTGCTGGCTACCTCCCACCTCATCGAGGAGGGATGCCGACGCGTAGCTCACATTCGTGGACCCGAAGTAAGTACTGCTATCGGCAGGCTGGAAGGTTACAAGAGGGCGCTTGCGGTGTACAACATGACACCCCTGCCGGGACACATAGTTTCGCTGGGAGCGTCAGGCGATCATCGCGGAGAGAAGGGAGGGTATGAAGCTGCGAAGCGGTTACTCGCGGCTGTCCCTCGCCCGGATGGCATCTTTTGCTTTAACGATCCTTCGGCGCTGGGAGCAATGCGGGCCATTCTTGAAGCGGGTGTCCGCATTCCCGAAGATGTAGCTGTTGTTGGCTGCGGGAATCTCTCCTATTCGGACTTCCTCCGCGTTCCACTTTCTTCCGTCGACCAGGGCAGCGAGAACATCGGCAAATATACCGCCGAACTCGCGCTCAAAATTGCGCGCAAGAAAGTGCCGGTAAGGCCCAGAACCGAACTGATTCCTCCCCGGCTTGTGATCCGCGCTTCAAGCCTCCGGCATGCGCATACTGATAACCCGCGCGCCTTGAAATAATCGACACAGCCGTCGATGGATTCAATGCGAAGTGATGCAGGGTTTGCCTTGGCACATTGCGCCGGTGATTCCATGGTCTTCGGTGATGTCGTAAATGCGATCAACAAAGGGAAGCCTTATCTTTTCGACGCTACCGCTCGGCCAGTGAATCTCCAACTGGTCAACTTTATCTGCATCGCCTAACCCGAAATGGACGCGAAGATCATTCGACGAGATATAGCTCCCGCCGCTCAGGACGTCTCCCCGTTGCCGGATTCCATTTGCGGTTAGATAGACCGTTGCACCAACCGCATCACGAGGGCTTTTCGGGCCGCCGATGAATTTCATCTCCACCCAATGATGATGGTCGGGATTCACGTTGCGGAGTAGAACCGGGCTTCCATCCATGCTGTTGATAACTGCGTCGATCTTGCCGTCATTGAACAGGTCCCCAAATGCGGCGCCGCGGCCGACTGTGACAACGGCCAATCCTGTTCCCTCGACGGCAGGCACAAGCTCAAATCTGCCGTTGCCCAGGTTGTGATAGAGCAGAGGTCGCTGGGCATAGCTTTGGCCCCATTCCGGATGCTGATCGACTTGTGGATAGACGTGGCCATTGACGATGAGCAGATCTTTCCAGCCGTCATTGTCGTAGTCGAGGAACCCATCGCCAAATTTCACAAAGGGGATCGAAGACGCGGCAATCCCGGTCTGGTAACTGACATCTGTGAATGCCCCCTTGCCATTGTTCTGGAATAATATTGGGAAATCGTCGGAGAAGGTCGTGCTCACCACCGAAAGATGTCCGTCGTTCTTATAGTCGCCGACGGCCAGCCCCATATTGGCAGCCTCCCGTCCATCCCCATTGAGCGCAAACCCGCTTTCGTAACTCTCGTCCTTGAATGTGCCGTTTCCCTGGTTGATGAACAGATAGTTCGGAGTGGAGTCGTTTGCCACCAGAATGTCCGGCTTGCCGTCGTTATTGATGTCGGCAAATAAAGCATCCAGCCCGTAGTAACCATTGGGACCGTCGACTCCCAGTTTTTTGCCGACGTCGGTAAATGTACCGTTGCCATTGTTGTGGAACAAGTGCTCGTGTCCGCCGATCAATCCGCGCGGTCCACACATCACCTTCACGTCGCGGTACTGGCAGAAGTTGTAAGCAGTGGTTTTGGATCCGGAGAGCAGGGTATTCTTCAGATCGAAATCAAGATAGCCGGCCACGAATAGGTCGAGCTTGCCATCGCCGTCATAGTCTCCGAATGTGGCGCCGGTGTGATCGATCGTCTTGTTGGCAGAGCCTTCGTCGAGGGCGACACCGGCTTGCACTGCGAGATCGCTGAACGTGCCGTTGTGATTGTTGTGAAAGAGCCGGCTGGCACCGACATCGTTCACAAAGAGATCTGGCCAACCGTCATTATCGTAATCGCCGACAACACACCCTGTTCCCCATCGGTCGTTCGCCACACCGGCATTCCCAGTCACGTCTGTGAACGTGCCGTCGTGGTTGTTGCGGAACAAGGCCGCATGCGGAGAAGGCGCCTTTCCTGCCATCGCGTCGAAAGTCGACCCATTCACCAGGTAGATATCGAGCCAACCATCGTTGTCATAGTCAAGAAGACATACACCAGAGCCCTTCGCTTCGATGATCACACGCTTCTCCGTCGTACCGGTGACATTTCGCCATTTCGAGAGCCCCGCCTGTTCGGCTGTATCGTTAAACACTACCGGACCCGCCTTTACGAAGCCGCCGGCTGTGATTGGACGGTGCTGGCCATCGAACACAGCGGCCTGAGGACCAGCATTGGTCATTTCTCCGCCCGACGCTTGCCCCTGCTGCCCGGCGACCGGGACGGTCACACAGCCCAGCATGAGAACCAGCAATCCGCAAACCGCTGAGCATAAGCCGGCTGCGAACGATCTGAAAAAAATGAGTCTCCAAGGCTGAACATCAGCGAGGAATCCCTTGATTGAAAGGCGGAGTTGGAGGAATCGCAACGTCTTTACCTCTGTCGGACATGTTACAGCCGCAACGAACGGACCATGTACGGCAGCCTGGAATGCACGCGCGAGCTATTGCCCCCGATCTGCGCGGACGTTTGAAACTGCGCCGAGGTACTTTGCGGCGTTCTGGGGAATCGAAAATCAACGCGAATGAGAGCAGTTCAGAATGAGAGATGTCGGTTGTCCTAAGCCGGCTCGCGCCGCGATGGAACATCATCTTTTGTCAGAATCGTGAACTCAAAATAGGATCCCTAAGGCCGGAATTCTATGGATCGCGATCCGCTCTGAAAAGATAAGCAGACCCGTTCCGCACAACTCGTCAAAAAGACCTTGACAGCCAACTCAGATTAAGACTAGCATTCGCCAGTTAACGATAACGTTAGCGGTGCCGCTAGCTGAATTAGAGGTTGGTGAAAACGCTCCTGTTATCTTCTGCCCGATTTCCCCAAGAACGTAAAAACTAAGAACACCGGCAGTTTTGCTCACCTATAAACCTGTCGTTAAGGAGGCCAAATGAAACCGGCAAGCGGAATCAACGCAAATTTAGGCTGGCAACGTGCGCTGCTTGTGATGCTCTTCAGCATTGCAGGGCTGATCGCCCCAGGCGCCATGGCTCAGCAGGCAACCGCAAACGTCACCGGTCTCGTTAAAGATCAGAGCGGCGCTGCGATCGCAAACGCGCAGGTTGAACTCACGAACGTAAGTACTGGAGTGGTGAGGAAGACAGCCAGCAACACAGACGGAGTCTATAACTTCCCGAGTGTCGTGCCCGGCAGTTACAGCATGCAGGTTTCCGCGAGTGGGTTTAGTGCAGTTTCCCAGCCGCCGGTAACCCTCCAGGTTGGCCAGACCGCGACTTTCGACTACCACCTGAATGTCGGAGGAACGACGAGCACCGTTACGGTGACCGCCGAAGCGCCCGCGTTACAGACCGCGACTTCGGAATTGGGTACAGTCGTCTCACCCGATCAAATGAACGACCTGCCTCTCAACGGTCGCAACTTCACCGAGTTGCTGTTGATCACACCCGGAACGGTAAACCTCAACACCGACCAGAACAGCGGCGGAGGGGGAGGGTGGAATGGTGCGTCGGTCGGACAATTTAGTTTCCCGGCAGTGAACGGTGCCCGTAACCGTAGCAACTTGTTCATACTCGATGGATCGAACGATCTGAACACCTTGTCGGGGACCTATAACTACGCGCCGATCGTAGACGGCATTCAGGAGTTTAAGAGTCAGGGACACAATGATCTCGCCGAGTATGGCGGGGCTGCCGGGGCAGCGGTCAGCGTGGTCACAAAATCCGGAACCAACCAGTATCACGGCGCCCTTTGGGAGTACCTGAGAAACGAGGTGATGGATGCGACCGGCTACTTCGAAAAAACGCTGCCTCCGCTGCGGCAGAATCAGTACGGCGCAACCATCGGCGGTCCACTCTCGATTCCAAAGCTCTACAACGGCAAGGGCCGCACGTTCTTTTTCGCAGCGTGGGAGACTTACAAGTACCGCTCCGCTTCAGAAACTGGAGCGCTGGCAGCAACGGATGCGATGCGCTCCGGTGACTTCAGCGCCCTGGGTGTAACCCTGTACGACCCGGCAACCACGACATACAACGCCGCAACCAATTCGTATTCGCGGCAGACTTTTACCGATGAGTATAACGAAGGGCCAGGCAACACTGCGTTATGCAATGGCCACATCAACTGTATCCCACAGTCCAGAATCGACCCGATCTCGGCGGCCTATCAGGGAATCATTCCATCCGGTGGTGATACGACTGTAAATGGATCAAACCTCTTTTACCCCGGAAGGTCCACAGCCGACCAATACTCGGGGACGCTCCGTGTCGATCAGAACTTCGGCAACAATAATCAGCTGATGTTTCGTTACAGCCAGTTCGATCTGTACAAGACAAATCCTTCAGGGACAATTGGCAATGCTTTCATCCATGTTCCAGGTCACAACTACATTGGACATTGGACTCACACCTTCAACCCCAGCGCCTTCTCGGATGTGTACTTTAGCAGAAACTACGGGTACACCTACACAGGAACAGCTCATACCGGTGAGGACGCAGCATTTATTGGACAGTTGAAGACACTCGGGATGTCCCCGTTCTTTACGGTTCTGAACGATACGGATTACGCGCCGCAGTACACAGCGGACGGTTATGTCGGGTTGAGTGGTTCGCAGTTGCAAGCCTCAGGGTTGGCGGATGACTGGCAATTCGGCGGTTCATTCACCAAAATCTTGGGCAGGCACACCATCAAGGTTGGCGCGGATTTTGAAACGAACAGCTTCACGTCGCCGATCGCATACTCCAATATCGGTTTTGCAGCGAAGCAAACCGCGGGTGTGGGTGCAGATCAAGGCGTGGGCGGAAACAGTTGGGCGTCCCTGCTGCTCGGTATTCCGTCCGCGGCCGGTTACCGAAACATACACGAAGTAGCCAGCGGCGGCTGGATCAACGGAATCTTCATCCAGGACCAGTTCAAGGCCACCAGCCGTCTTACTATTAACCTCGGTTTCCGAGATGACATGGTGTTGACGCCGATTTATGGGACCGGTAAAGGCGGAAACTACTACACGGGAGAGGCGAACCCGATCACCGGCCAATACATTCTCAACGCACTTCCGCCAGACTGTTCTGCGACACAAGGCGCACCGTGTATTCCGACCGGCACTTACACTGCATCGAGCACGCCTGCTCCGGGTGGGCTCCCAGCGCACGCTATCGTGAGCCCTTCCCTGAGGGTGATTAAGAACTCGCTCTTCAATTGGGCTCCCCGACTTGGGCTGGCCTACCGCGTCAATAACAAAACCGTCCTTCGCGCAGCCTATAGCCGCTTCTACGACGAGTGGGCGGACATCACGCAGCTATCGCAGAACTTCGGGGGGAACTGGCCGGCAGTTGCCACCATCCAAAACAACGGTCTGAATACCAACATTCCCACTGTGACTGCGGCCGATCCTCTGCAATTTGGCAGCGGCGGATCAATCGTTTATCCAATCAACGACTTTAGCCAGGTGAGCCAGTGGATGGTAGATCCGAACTTCCAGACTCCGGTCTTCGACCAGTGGAATGTCGGTATCCAGCGGGAGCTGCCAAGCAATATGACTCTCGATGCCAATTACGTAGGTTCAAACGGCAGACATGAGGACTGGGGTCCGGTCTTGAACGTTCCCCAACCAGGACCTGGCGACATCCAATCGCGACGGCCCTATCCGTACATGCTTCAACAATGGTTTGACCAGAGCGTGGGCAACAGCCGTTACAACGCGCTGCAAGTCACCGTCACAAAACGTCCCGTCCATGGGCTTAGTTTCCTGGCCGCTTATACGCTTTCGCATTCAGACGCAGACGGCTGCAACCTCGGGGCAAGCTGCGACTCGACGAATCCGTATAACAAAGCCGGCGATTACGGTACCTCTGATCTCAATCAGAAACACGTCTTTTCAGTGGCATTCACGGCCGACTCGCCGTACAACAAATCTGCTTCCAGACTGGTCTCTACGTTGGCTGGAGGATGGTCCATCAACGGCATTGTGCAAGTCACCTCGGGGAAGCCATACACCATCACCACCAACAGCGATCCAGAAAATGTGGGTTGCTGCAACCAGCAGCGCGTCGACGTCGTTGGCAACCCGAACAGTGGATCTGGTATCCATACGCAGCAGAAATGGTTCAATACAGACGCCTTTGCTCAACAAGCGCCCTACACGTATGGTAACGAAAAAGTGAACCCATGGGTCGGGCAGCATTGGAACAATGTTGATTTTTCTATCTTCCGCCAGTTCCACCTGGGGCTTGGAGAGCAACGATACTTTGAGTTCCGCGCCGAGTCCTTCAACCTCTTTAACAATGTTGTCTTTAATCCGCCGGACTCGACCATCAACGACACGAATTTCGGACAAATCACCAGCCAATGGAACGCGCCGCGAGAGTTGCAGATGAGTCTGAAACTCTATTACTAGCTTTGTAACGATGCTGCGCCCGGGTCTTTGTTTGCGGTTGTGAATGAGACCCGGGTACTGCACAGTAAAGATATCGCCGGGCGCAAAGTCGCGGCGATATTCTTGTTTTAGCTCGTTCAATCTGCTTGGAGAGGTCACGACGAATCGAATGCGTTTGTTCTCCTGAACCTAATGCTTAGCTCCGTCGTACTTGAGGAGATACATTTGCCAAGATCCTCATCTCCGCCTAAGGCCACTGATCCTCCTTCGATGATCGACAAAACCCGGCGCCGTTTCATGCGTGGGGCTGGTATGCTCATTCCCCAACTCATGCTTCCATGGCTGCGATCGCCACGCAGTCAACCTTTCCTTCTCAATCCATCCGCAAGTGCGGCACTTCCTTCCAACATCAGATTCGAGGACATCGCCGCAAAAGCGGGCGTGCATTTTGTTGTGGAGAACTGCCCTACACCAGAGAAACATCAGCCCGAGACAATGCCCGCAGGTATAGCGTTGTTCGACTACGACGGAGATGGTTTCCTCGACATCTATCTGGTCAACGGCGCTGAGATGCCGTCCCTGGTGAAGACGAGTCCAAAGTACTGGAACCGTCTTTTTCACAACAATGGCGATGGAACGTTCACTGATGTTACCGAGCGGGCCGGAGTCGCCGGAGCCGGATACGGAATGGGAGTTGCTGTAGGCGACTACGACAACAACGGCTTTCCCGACTTGTTCCTGGCTAATGTCAACGGGAATCAGCTCCTTCACAACAATGGTGACGGCACTTTCACCGATGTCACTGTGAAAGCGGGTTTGGGTGGCGCGCTGTATAAAGGCCGCAAGATGTGGTCAATCGCGGCCGGTTGGTTCGACTACAACAATGACGGGCTGCTCGACTTGTTTGTTGCAAACTACTGCCAATGGGATCCGAGTTACGAACCCGTTTGCGTGGGCTTGAACGGCCGCGGTTATTGTCACCCCGGCAGCTTTGCTCCGCTGCCCAACACCCTGTACCGGAATAACGGAGATGGCACGTTCACCGATGTGTCCGCCGAGACCGGGATATCATCCGTGCTCGGAAAGGGAATGGGTGTCGTCTTTGCGGATTACGACGGCGACGGCTTTCTCGACGTCTTTGTTGCCAACGACAATAGCCCGAATTTGCTGTTTCGCAATCTCGGTGGAAAGAGATTCGAAGAAGTAGGTTTTCAGGCCGGCGTGGCCTACAACGACGAGGGAACCTCATTGGCAGGGATGGGTGCGGATTTCAGGGATCTGAATAACGATGGGTTACCGGATCTCTGGCATACCGCGATCGAGAACGAAACGTTTCCGTTGTTGATCAACGACGGTAAGGGACAGTTCCGCAATGCGGGTCGGGACAGCCGGGTTGCGAATCTCACCAGGGCAATGTCAGGCTGGTCGAATGCCATCGTCGATCTCGACAACGATGGATGGAAAGACTTGGTGGTAGCCCGCAGCAATGTAATGGACAACATCGGTGAGATTTCACGCCATTTTAGCTATTCTGAGCCTAACACCGTCTTTCGCAACCTTGGGAACTCCCAATTCGAAGATGTGAGCGCGACCGCCGGACCCGACTTCACTCGACCGGCACCGCATCGAGGACTCGCGTTTGGTGATCTTTACAACGATGGACGCATGGACCTGGTGGTGACGGCTCTCGGCGCTCCGGTCAGTGTCTTCCGCAATGTGACGCAGACGGGTAATCACTGGATTCTGATCAAACTTGTTGGAACAAAGAGCAACCGGATGGGTATCGGCGCAAGAATTCGAATCACCACAGACGATGGCAGGATGTTGTACAACGAGGCAACTACCAGTACCGGCTATGCGGCTTCCAGCGACCCGCGCGTCCACTTCGGTCTGGGAAGCTCGCGCGTGATCAAGGAGATAGAAATTCGCTGGCCATCGGGTACGCACCAGCTATTGCACACTGTGAATGCGAATCGCATACTCGAAGTAGTTGAACCCCGCAGCACCACTCAACAATGAAGCGGATCAAGCGGACTGGATTCGTCGTGAAGCGATCACTTATCGGCTGTAGTGTGTTCCTGCTCGGGCTAGGAATATCCGCGCAAGCTCAACTCCCGAGTACCTGCAAGCCGCCGGCTTCGGCGGCCCAGTCGCCAGCCGGCACGCCTCCCGCCAGAGTCTATAACGCGATAGGAGTCTGGTTCGCTCAAAAGGGAGATTCCAACTGTGCAGTCGCGGCTTTCAAACATGCTTTGCATCTGGATCCCCGCTCGGCAGAGGCACATTTCGATCTTGGGCTTGTTCTGCTAAATCAAAATCAGACAGTCGCTGCGATCGGTGAGTTCCGACTCGCCCTGCAATACGATCCAGCATTGTCACAAGCGCATTGCGCAATAGGGTCTTCTCTCACTGAACCAGCCGAGGCTGAAACTGAATTTCGCAAGGCATTGGCTGCGGATCCACAATCTGTGTGCGCAATGGACGGGATGGCGCAGGTCCTTGTGAGGGAGAGACGATATGACCCTGCCGTTGATTTGTGGCGGAAGGCTCTCACCATTCAGCCGGACGCTCCGGATATGCGGCTCGCTTTGGCAACGGCTACTTACAAAGCTGCCAAGGCGCGGCAGGCAAATGGAATTCCGCCGTTGGTGGGAGCCGATGTTGCGGACGCCATCCAGCTCTTAACGGATTTAACCAAGAGCTTCCCCGAATTGACAGCTGCACACTTTGCTCTTGGCAACATCTATGCAAACGAGCGTCGTGATCGCGAAGCCGCCGACGAATACCATGAGGTGGTCCGTCGGGAGCCTGGCGATGTGGTTGCTCTTGCCGCACAGGTCAAAGCCCTGATCGACACATCGGCATATACCGAGGCGCTCGCGCCTGCGCGTGACTACGTGCGAAAGAAACCAAACGATGCCTCAGGGCACGTCATGCTTGGCACCGTGTATCAGCAACTCGGCGATTACGCGAAGGCGGAGCCGGAACTTGTACTCGGCGCTTCTCGGATGCCCGACGACTTTGAGGCTCGATATCAGCTTGGGGTCCTTCTGGGACGCATGGGAAAACCGAGACTGGCGCTCCCACATCTTCAGAAGGCTGTCGCGCTGAAACCCGGGGATAGAGCTGCAAAATACCAACTTGTTGCGGTACTGCGCTCGCTTGGCAAGACGCAGGAATCAGCGCAGATCGTTGAGCAACTGCGTAAAGAACAGAACAAAGAATCCCTGAGTAGTCAGTTGGCGGCGGAGGGCACCAAGGCCAACGATCTGCTGCAATCCGGGAAGGCAACTGAAGCAGTCCAGATCTACCGCCACATGCTCGAAGAGATGCCGAACAGTGCCTGGACGGCTTATAACCTCGCACTCGCACTTGAGGCCACGAACGATATGAAGAGTGCCGAAGACACTCTCCGAAATGCGGTCAATATGGATCCGAAACAGGCGAAGATCCAAGCCGAACTAGGCCGCCTCGAACTGGCCAAAGGAGAAACGCAATCCGCGCAGAAGCGGTTTGAATCTGCGCTTGACCTGCAACCAGGACTCGTAGAGGCGCGCGGAAATCTCGCGATGCTTTACGCGAAGAAAGGGGACTTGACTTCGGCGGAGAAACTCCTCGGCCAGACCGTGGAGGACGATCCGAACTACAAGGAGGGCCATCTGAACCTCGGGTTGATCCTTGCCCAGCAAAACAGGAAATTCGACGCTGAGAAGGAACTCGAAAAAGCGGTCGCGCTCGCGCCAAAGGATCCCGCAACGTTGACAACGGTTGGTAAAGCGGAAGTGAAAATGGGAAAGGTTGCCGAGGGAATCAGTTTCCTTCAACAGGTAGCGGATCTGGCACCCAATTCGGCCGCAGCCCATTTGGACCTCGCGCTTGCGCTCTCAGCCAGTTACAACTTACCCACCGCCCTAGACGAGACCGGTGAGGCGGTCCGCCTTGCTCCCCAGTCCGCCGTGGCCCATTTCTATCGCGGACGAATTCTGTACGATCTGGGTCGCAGCAAGGAAGCGCTCTCTGAGTTTGAGACCGCCTGCAAGCTCGATGCAAAAATGCCCGAGCCTCGATACTTCCTCGCCCTCATCGAGAAGCAGAATGGCGACTACGCGCTTGCAGCCAACCTGTTTAAAGCGACCGTTGAACTGCAGCCACGAAACGCAATGGCGTGGTATCTGCTCGGTCAATCTCTCGAGAAGATGTCGGAAACCTCGAAGGCTTTCATCGCGTGGCGCAAGGCAATCGAGGTCGATCCTAAATTTGCTCAGGCGCTGATCAGTCTCGCACGTGCGATCCAATCTGCTGATCGGGCTGAATCCGAGACTCTGATGGCGCGCTATCTGGCCGTTCAGAAGGAGCGGCGCATCCTGGACAGGGCGGATACTCTTGCGAACAACGGCATCGAAGCGGCATCCGCTCACGACTGGCCTGCAGCGATCCAGCAGATGAAAGAAGCAATCGCCGCCTGCGGTGAATGCGCCGCAAAAGCTGACCTTTTCAGGAAACTCGGAATTATCGAGTGCCAGGCTGGCGACCTTGACAACGGCGAAAAGGAATTGCTGGCCGCGAAAGCACTCAAGCCCGAAGATCCAATAACCCAGGCCGCTCTTGAGCTGACAGTTCAGGCTCGAAGCAGGCAACGAATTTCGGCCGCCAAGACGAAGCAGTAATCGTCAGATCAGAACCACCTGGATCCAACACATGACTGCGCCATTAGACGACGAGACGCAAATCCGCATGCTTCAACAACCGATGGGCGATGTGATCTCCGACAGCGGAACGAAATATGCAACCTCCTTCGTTAGCGCGGGATCACACCGATGTCATGTACCAGCCTTCATCCCGCCGATTTGTGGCTCATGTAGTTCGGCAACAGAACTCGTCATTGAATACATCGGGCAGAATGGTGCACCAACGTTACGACATCGCAGATGATGCAGGCACTCCCGGATGGCATTCATAGTGAGCCAGCGAAGGCAGGAGAGCGGTGTGCGTATGGCTCTGGGGGCGACGGCGGGTGACGTTCTACGCGGTGTTGCGCTGCCGGGATTGCGACCTGTTATCGCTGGAACAATGATTGGAATCGCAAGCGGAGCAGGGCTTTCAGGTTTTTTCCACAGTACGCTCACGTCCCCCGAAATGAATGACTTTCTCTATGGCGTTTCCTACTACGATCCGTGGATATTTGGCGGGCTCACATGCTTTGTTGCGCTTGTCGCGATCCTCGCGAGCTTCGCTCCTGTGATGCGTGCTTTGAAGGTCGATCCCGCAGCTGCACTCCGCTATGAATAGCGTCTTTTTCGTCGCTATGCCCTGCTACATTTTTTCTAAAGTGGGTGAGTGACCGGCCTCCATGTAAGTCACTTGTCAACAGAAAAGCATGAGATTCCCACGCGCTCTGGAGAGCGCGTTTTTTTGCTGTGATCAGGACCTGTCGTTTGCGCACGTATTAGTTGTGTAGGTCATGCCTTATTGAGGGGCGCTATTTGGGACTCGTGTTCAGGCGGTAATCGATGTTTCCGCCATTTACGTAGAAAAGCGCCGGCAGTGATCCGCGGTGGATCAACGGCACCAATGTGTTTTGTGCGCCCGTTGCGAAGATCTGTGGGGCCTTGAAAACCCCGTTGCCATCATTTTCGAACAGGAATGCGCCCTCGGCCACGACATCTGGCTTACCATCATCGTTCAGGTCCATGATCTGCAAGGACGTCGTTGCGATATTGCTCCAGTTCACGCTCGAAGACCAGTAAAAGCTTTCGCCTATCGAAATCAGTGTTGCCAGTCGCGGCCTTGCGCCCGTCACGGGCGTTCCGCTCTAATTCAGTCGCACGTAGGTGCTTACAACGAGGTCGGCCTTGCCGTCGCGGTTGAAATCTGCAGATGCAAGAGCAAAGGGCGCACCATCCAGCGTTTCGCAGACGCGATCGGGGCGAAATGTGCCGATTTCAGGCTCACGCTGAAAAATCGCCAAACAGGCTCCGATCCTCTGTGGCCCAACCAAGATGCGAAGGCAGAGGCGTTGCGGAAGCGCGAAGCATCTGATGGGAGCGACATCAATCGCAGAGGTGTTCATTGAGCTGTAGGCTATGGTACTGACGATAGACATTGTCATTGTTGCCGAATTACCGGCTACTGTCGAATGAGAGCAATTCCTTGTCAAAGTCTCCGTTGCCCACAATACTCATTTCTGTGACTCACTGCATCGGGTGTTAAACCCAGATTCGGTCCGACTGGCCTACTCGATGCGCTTTGGCCACAGTTTGAATCCAGCCCAGCCAAGAATGCCAGTCGCAACCATGAAAGCCACTGTTGCACCCGTATACCCATGAAACGAATGTCCGCGAAAGGTCCCATGTATATGGGCCGCGTAGCTTCTAAAAACCCCAGCGATGGTGAGCAATAAGCAGTATGCAGCCAAAACAAATATCACCACAGCCAGAACTTTTCTCATACCAGCCATGCTAGCAGCCATCGCAAGGGTGACCGGCAACTGTGACTTTGAGAGCAAGAACTTGCTCAACTCCGATGGTGGGCAGGACTATTCTCCGGGCAGTCGGCTGATGTGATAACTGCATGCGCTAAGAGTTTCCGGTCCGAGATTTGAAAGTAGAAGCTTGTTCTTCTTCACCTCTGGGAGCCACTCTCCAATCTCGATCGCTATGAGATTTTCGATTCGATCGTCACTCTTGCCCTCGACGAGAGCGTGCTCCAGGAATTTGCAAGCTTTAGTGACGTTGGCAACGTCTCCAGCATTGAGAGATTCTTCGAGCCACGGATTGAACACACAGCCCAAAGCAATATACGCCAATGGCTCGTCTTCATCCATGTACGCCATACATTTGGCGCGAAGAAATGGGAACCAGGCGAGCATTTCCTGCACGAACATGTCGAAGGTCACACGTAAGTTCCTTGTCCAAAATAGTCTCACAGGCCGGGCAGTTAGGCCTCACGGGGCCAATCACCGTCTACTCTGACCTTACTGGATTTTGGGCTACGCCGTCCGGCTTTGCGAAGAGCCGGGCGTCGAGATTTCGCACCAGGGCCCGTTCTTTGACTTTGCGAATCGTCAGTCCATTGCCGGAGGGGTTAAGGATCTGAACTAGATACGGAAGCACCACTGGGCCCACTCGTCTGTAGTCGTCGTACTCTATGTCCCAGCAGGAGTCCGCAAAATAGGAAGGGGAAAATGCTCTGCGCCGGAGGAGCAACCCCGTTTTATTGTCGAAATACAGCCACACCCGCTCGCCGTGGTCCCTGGCTTCCACGACGGTGGCTTGGCGGCCACGCGCCATGTCCATCTTGAGGCTCTTCGGATCGGTAACGTCTTTCAAGTTCTCCCACTTGAACGATGAGGCTTCACTGGATATGTCGAACATCTTGCTGCCGTCTACCGCTTGCCAGCCATCGGCGTCATGGGTCCAGCCGGTGGCTCCGTCGCGAATCCATTCCCGGGTGCTCGCATCATTGCGTGTGCTCATGCGAAAGCGGTCGGGCGCGGCTATAGTGAGCTCGGTGTTCTGCCTTCTTGGAGAAGCCTCAGAAAGATATATCGTCATCTCGTATGAGACGCGCTCGGCATGGAGAGCCGCAGCGGCAGAAACGCCTGTCAGCCTCTTGTAGCGCGCAATCAAGGCTGCACCGTCGGGCAACGGGCCTTCAGCGCGGCCGAAATCCATCCAGCGGTGCGCATCGAGGGAAGGCTCATCCAGCGGGATGGTCGTTCCTCGATGGCAGCTGTTGCAGGTCACCTTGCGGGTCCCGTCAAAGTAGCGCGCATTCAGGTCGAGGACCATCCGGATCATCTGTCGCGCCTTGATCTTTTCGGGTTTCTTATCGGCTTCGAATGGGGTTTCGTGGCAGCGCTCGCAGTTGACGCCCAAAGAGTCAGTGAAGAAGGACATCGTCTCCCAGAACTGTTGCTCGGGAAGGTCCTTCAGCACCTGCACATTTTTGAAAATGTTCCCGGCGAGTTTGGGCTTTTCAGGTTGCGTCGTTCCCTGGGCAGCCACTATCCCACTCGGCAAAGACAATAGCAGAAGAAAGCCTGACACAGCTCGTTCAAGGGTCATACGATGGCTCCATTCGGCGAATCAGTAGATTCTAATCAGAGCAGATACGCACCCGAAAGTTTCGTGACGGGTATGTGACGAGTTGATCGCGACCCGATCCAATGGTCCGAAATCCCCGAATACGAAGTGGTTGGGTTGCCTAGTATCCGGGAACGAGCGTGGGGTCGCCGATCTATAGCGGCTATTCGCTAAGCACAATGCCGAGTCACTCACTGATCGAATTGGAAGGCTTTTTCGGGGATTGCAGTCAAGTAACCGCCAACCCGGAACTTGAGAGCAAAAGATTTGTTTGCGATCAATATCATCGGAGCGGCCATGTACGTGATCGCTGCGTCGCGCGGTGGATGGGTAACAGTTCCAACAAAAAACGGCTCCTAGGAGGAGGGTTCCTTAGGAGCCCTTTCTTCGTTCGACATGGATTAGATGATTGGTATAACTAGCCGAAGGCTACCACACGTTTTGCTCCACCGGGTGGAACGAAAGGCTTGCAACTTTTGGTTTCTAGTTTTGTAACTAACTCAGTTTGAGAATCCACGCTGAGTGCCGCCAGTTCTCCTTGGTATCAAAGTAATACCGTTTAAGATTCAATATGTTTTGCGAATCGACACGGAAGTAAACTTTTAGCATGCTTAAGGGCAGGACACTGATCCGACAAAGAGACCGCATCTTCGACGGATGGAGATGTAGCATGTGCAGTTGGCTAGGTCTAGTTCCACTCTTATCGTGGAAATTTGATCCCATACCCAAAGAGATTCAAGACGCATTCAGATCGCATTACTGCTCGAAGCACCCTGAGCACAATTCAAATAACCTATGCGCACTATCTGGGAGGGTGTCTAGAAGTTCTAGTTCTCTCCCTTGTTCTTTGTGATGATCTCCGCGAGACTTTCCATGGCAGCCTCGATGATTGCGATTCGATGGAGCAGGAGAGTCTTCAATTCCCTAGCCTCAGGTGTCAGTTCACGTTGGGAAGTCTCCTCCTCGATGCGGCGCAGATTCGAGCGCAGCACGCTGAGCAAGTCATATTGAGGCTGGATACTCATGGCAGCTATGGTGTCACAGATGCGCCTCGTGGAGGCGGATGTTCTGACATTGGTTGCAAGAAGTTGGTTCGGTCAGGTATCGAACTATCGAGAGCTGGCCTCATCGGCAGCTACTTTACGAACCTCGTGGCGCTGTTCGCCGTCAACTGTTGCACGTCGCAGCTGCTCAATGTCCCACCGCCAATCAACCAAAGAACGCGCCGTGACTCGCTTTCGCACCCCACCACTTTGAAATCAACGTCATAAACTCACTCGAGGATTGTGATTGTTTTCCATACGCTCTCGAACTGGTCTTAGCTGTAGTTCCTCGACCACAAATCCGCCAGTCGTGCCGTCGAAAACGTCACCAGCAGACCATCTTTACCGTCCAACTCGACTGACAATATTTCGATTTCGCCTTCAATACACGGGATTATACGAATGCAGGGAGTGACTGAATGATCAAAAAAGCTCACGTGATGCACGTAGTCGTAAAGGAATAGAATCGCTACATGTCCAATGTGCCAGTCCTGCAAACAAGATATGACGACAATGGCATCCCTATCTCTGCCAAGTGTTCTCTTTGTGGCGAACAGATGCTTCAAAGCACCCCACGCATCACGAACCCAATTGAGAACATAGAGTGGTTCGCGACTCAATTCAATCTGCACACAGCTCAAAGCCATCCTCCGATGGCACCTCGCAAGTCGAATTTTGGCAAGATCAATCAGTAAGGTACAGGAGATGTCGTGTTCGTCAATCCACCGCCAAGCTAAGCCAGGCAACTATCGTGGTCGCCAGTCCACAATGTCATCGGCTTCGGGTTCAGATCATTCGTGAGAGGGTGCCGGTACTAGCAAGGCTGCGCTGGCTAGTGAGTTCGGTGTGACAAGACCGACGACATATAACCTTTTGGCGGCCTAGCCCTGAAAATATGGTTGGTTCCGAGTTGCCGACTATCCGACCGGAAGACCCACTCAATTCCACCCGTTAATGGCAGCAGCAGTTCGCGCATCACGGGGTACATCGCTAAATGCACGATGGGTGAAGGTACGCTGATTGAAGGTGTACAGACTTGGGAGAGACGGTTTCCGCCTCATTACTCTTCCTTCGGCATTGAACCTTCTTCTAGCACTTGCGGGCCTCGGTACTTTTGCAATCTTGATTGGGAATCTGCCCCCCGGCACCGCAAATCTGAACGTAGAGGGGATTATAGAAACGCTTCAGATATATTCCTGACCCTTGTAGGAATGCCGCACTGGAAACGGGGCAACCTGCAAGAACTGGGTCAGAACACTGGCCCTTTCGAAGCACATCATAGTCTTTGGGAGATTAAAGAAAACTTAATATGGTTATGGCTAAGGGTGAATAACGCAAGCGAGGAGAGGGATCCATTCCTGTCCTGTTTGCGAGGGTTGCCTCGTTGCGATCTTTTCCGACGAACATATCAGAAATTCTCCATCATCCACACATTCACGTTTGTTGAAAAGAATGACATTGCCAAGTGCTTCCCATCGGGTGAGGATAATGCCCAAATCATATGGTCTCCACCTGGCTCCCATAACACCTTGACATTGCCTTGCAAATCGACATGCAGAAGGACGGCTCCAGGTTGAAGGCTGGCCATAAAGAGACCCTTCCCATCGGATGTCCAATCCAAATTAATAAGATTGTTCCAGTGCTTGACTATGATGTGCCGAAGAACGTGCGTCTTCAGATCGAGTAGGTAAATGTTGCCCGTCGTTACCTGGAGGATAGCAATACGAGTGGCATCTGGTGAGAGCGCCCAATATAGAATCCCTTGGAATCAGGGTATCTGAAGCGTCCTAGCTCGTGCCTCTGCTTAAGTTGCGAATCGAAGCTCATAAACACGAGCTCGTCGTTCACCTTCTTCGCGTATGCGCACAGCGCAATGGACAGCGCTGCACAATGAGGTGTTCCCGAGATATCGCTGGCAATAAATTCTTCTGGACCTCCGGTCATTGGCACTTTGAGAAGATCCGCGTGAGTCCCTGGAACCGTGCCGGGGGTCAAACGCTCAATCAGCAGCCAGTCTCCGTCGGGGCTCGGCCGCGGGAATCCGAATCTGCCAGTCTCTTCCACCAGCAATGGCTTTGCTTGTCCCCCCCTCAAAGGCATTCGATAAATTCCCACCTTGTCGTCCCGATTCGAAGTAAACACGACTTAACGGCCATCAGCCGTCCACCCGTTTGGGGATTCCATGCTTTCTGTCATGCTCAGGTGCTTTGGAGGAGTAATTCGCATGCCATCCGTCTCGACATCAGCGACATATACGCCACCTTGGTTTGATCGTTTCGCGAAGACGAGTTTTTTGCTGTCTGCAGTTGCGGAGGTGTCTTCTATGCAAACGCCCCGATAATCAGTAAGCGGTCGAGCTGCTGAGGTGAATGCACCGACCTCCCCATTGATTCGTGCGACCCAGTAGTTACAC
>Ga0068868_100001036_pt1 | contig 19001 bp, 19 predicted proteins | sample KBSMisM42_FD_64660 | JGI IMG/M metagenome (GOLD analysis project Ga0068868, IMG submission 64660) | Miscanthus rhizosphere microbial communities from Kellogg Biological Station, Michigan, USA - KBS Miscanthus M4-2 | ecosystem: Host-associated > Plants > Roots > Rhizosphere > Soil ...
GCCTTCAAAGACGAGCTAGCTAAAGTCTTGAAGGACGGCTTCACCGACAGTGAAGTCGCGGACGCGAAGAAAACTTTCCAAGACCAACGAATGCTGGGACGTACCCAGGATGCTGGTCTCGCCCGCACGCTGGTTCTAAACGAGCAGTTCGGATGGACTATGGCGCGGGAGGCGGATCTGGAAAGCAAGGTCGCCGCCCTGACCACGGCGCAGATCAATGCTGCGGTCCGAAAGTATTTGGACCCGGCGGCGATTTCCTATTTCAAGGCTGGCGATTTCAAAAAGGCGGGCGTCACGCCTTAGCGGTCATTTGCTAACGAGTTCGTCTTTCTCAACGCACCCATCGCGGATAAAAATGATGCGGTTCGCGTGCTGCGCAATGTCGTTTTCGTGCGTGACGAGCAGCACGGTGTTCCCTTGCTGGTGCAGCCGTGCGAACAACGTCATGATCTCGTTGCCGGTGGCGGTATCGAGTGCTCCCGTGGGTTCGTCGGCTAGTAAAAGCGACGGATGGTTGACTAGCGCGCGCGCGATCGCCACGCGTTGACGCTGCCCGCCGGAAAGCTCGTTGGGCTTGTGGAACATGCGCGCATCGAGGTCTACAGCACGCAGAGCCGCCTTGGCGTTTTCTTCGCGGTCCTTGCGATTCATCCCGGCATAGATAAGCGGCAGTTCCACATTGGAGAGGGCAGTCGCACGTGCCAACAGATTGAAGGTCTGGAACACGAAGCCGATCTCGCGGTTGCGGATGCGCGCCAGCTCGTCGTCCTTCATTTCGCTCGCCAGGTTGCCGTTGATGTAGTAAAGGCCGGATGTCGGCGAGTCCAGGCACCCAATCAAATTCATGAGCGTCGATTTGCCGGAGCCGGAAGGGCCCATAATGGCCACATACTCGCCCTTCTTAATTTCGATGTCGATGCCGGAGACGGCGCGGATTTCCTGATCGCCCATAACGTAGGTCTTGCGGAGATCCCAGGTGCGGATGACGACGCCTTCGCGCTTGAGCTGCTGGCCGCGTTCGAGTTTGCTGGCGAGATCAGGGCCCGGCGCGGTCAAGTTTTCCGAAGGATAAATGGGGGGGCGAGGCAAGTCCCATCGTAGCGCGGCGGGTTTGACGATGGCGATTTAGATGCCGCTGGCGCGCACCCAGAAGCTTTCCGTCCACTTGGCGCCGGGCGCGACGGATTGCAGGTCGGGATACTTGCCGGCGTGGTGCAAATTGATGGCGTTAGTGATTCCCGTCATGGGCTCAAAGCAGATGAAATCGCGGGTTTGTCCCTCGGGAGCGGGAGGAGCGTAAATCACCGCTACCGGATATTTCGGTCCGAACAACGTTTCGACTTTCATCCCGGCCGCTTCAATGGAGAAAGGTGCGCGGCCTTCGGAGTCGCGCTGCAGATCCGTGAAACCGGTATCCAGGGGATGCCCTTTGAGCGGCAGCGGATCGGGCATGTCATACGCTTTGAAGTCGCCGGTCGCCACTAAACGGTTATCTGTGATCACGATTTTGCGCGCGGGAATCTTGGCGATCCATTGGTCTCGCGGGACATCCGGTATACGGTAGTACGGATGAAATGCGAGAGCGATAGGCATGGGATCGGCGCTGAGATTTGTCACTGTGGTTTGCACTTCGAGCATGCCGTCGGCAAGCCGGTAGGTAATCTCATATTCGTGCGCAAAGGGCCACTGCGCCATCAACTGAGGATATTTCCAAAAGCGCAGACGGCTGGTCACGTGAGCCGACTTGCGATCCGCGGCGACTTCCGTGACTTCCCACAGATCTGAGCTCGACAGCAGCCCGTGAATGGGGATTGGGCCGCGCACGTTCCCCAGCGTCATGTTGAAGGGATAGTTTTTATCGTTGGCCCAGAAACTTTCGGAGTCCAGCCGATTCCCCCACGGTGCCAGAAACGGAATGCCATTCAACGCAGGCTTGCTTTTGAGCTCGGCGAGGTCGGTGACGGGAAAGTACAGGATATTTTTCCCGTGGACTTTCATCTCAGTGACGCGATTCCCCAGGGACGGCACAACCGAAATTTCCACGCCTTTGGCCGCGTCCGCGAGATGAATCACGGCCGTGCCTTGCTGGGACGCTGTGCGGGCCGTGTAATTCTGTGCGAACGACACTATCGAAAGTGTAACGAACAATGCTGCGAGCTTCATGGTTGGTCCTCTGCGGATCGTGAATCAGTTTACAGGAGTGCAGAGGGGGAGCGTAAGGGCGCACGCGTGTGCACCGAGCCCTTATTGATGAATCGATTGAGGTTATTGGTGCTGCGCGTCGTGCTTCTGACGATAAATCCGCCGGCTCTCGCGATTTTGCTGACGATTCACCTGGCGCCGCTCCTGCGCCGTGAGCTTTCCGCCGTTTGCCTGGCGCTCGGTCTTGACTTCGTGATGAATCGCGGCCTCCTGCTTCTCCAGGCGGGCGGTCTCAGCAGGCGTGAGCGAGCCGTTCTCCAGGCCTTTCCCGATCCTCTCCTGCTGGTTCCGCTGGCGCTCGTTAATCTCGTTCTGCGCCAGCACGTTGCTCACGCCACCCAACAGCAGCGCACCCATCGTCATGCTCATCAAAATACGTTTCATATCCCGTTTCCCTTTCTTCTGCGACTCTTCGCCGCCTCTGGACTCTTAAACGAGGCGCATCCCAGAAGGTTTAGCCCAACGCAAGTTAAAATCACATCATGTCCGCGCGGACCGTCTATTCCATGCTCGAAGAGACCGCAGCTGTCCATGGCCAAAAGCCCGCGTTGAGACAGCCTATCGGGAGCGGCAAGTATTGTCCTTACACATGGGCTGAAGTTCGCGACCGCGTGCAGTGGGTTGCCGTAGGTCTGAATGTTATCGGGGTTGAGATCGGCGACATGGTGGCGCTGCAATCGGAGACGCGCGCGGAGTTCTACTTTGCAGATCTCGGAGTGATGGCCGCAGGAGGCGTTTCGGCCGCGCTCTACACCAGCCTTCCATACGCGGAACAGGCGCATGCCCTGCGCTTCTGTGAAGCACGCATCGCGATGGTGGAGAATCCGAAGGCGATGCACGGATTGCAGGCGGCATTGCCGGAAGGCGCTCCGGCGATCCAATGGATTTTGCTCACAGGCACCGCCGAGGGCGCCATGACCCTCGACCAGCTCATCGAAAAAGGACAGAGCAAACTCGCGGCCGACCCCGATGCTTTCGAGCGTATTCGCGCACGCTTTGACGATCAGGCCTTGGCAGTTCTCTACATGACTTCCGGCGCCACCGGCGAACCCAAGATGGGACTGGTCACGCATGCCGCGCTGGTCATCAACATCGACATGACGCCAGCGGTGCTGCCGCTGACTCCCGAAGACTGCACGGTGGCCTTCTTGCCTTCCGCCCACATCGCGCAGCGCGTGGTGGGCGAACTGATGCCGCTCCGCACAGGCTCCAGCGTTTGGTTTTCGGAGGGCCTCTCGAAGCTCCCTGCCGAGTTGCGCACTGCGCGCCCAACCTTCTTTCTATCGCCGCCGCGAGTTTGGGAGCGAATGTACTCGAGCATCCTGGCCGAGATTAAGAAGCGCCCCGCGCCATTGCGCAAAATGTTTTATTTGGCGCTGGGCATGGGTTCCCGTGCAGCGCAGTTGCGTCGCAAGGGTCAGCCGGTTCCCGCGTGGATGCGTTCGTCGCTGCGTTTCTTCGACAAAATCATCTTCAACAAGATTCGCGAGAGGCTGGGCGGGCGGCTGCGCTTTCCCATCTCCGGGGCCGCGCCGCTGAGCAAGGATCTGGCCGAGTTCTACGAAGCCATCGGCATGCCTTTGCTCGAAGGCTATGGACTCACCGAAGGTGGGGTGGTGTCGGTGAATCCAATCGGCCGCGTGAAGCCGGGCAGCATCGGCAAGCTCTTACCGGGGATCGAAGTCCGGCTGGAAGAAGATGGCGAGCTACTACTGCGGAGCGCGGTCAATTTCTCTGGTTACTTCAAGGATCCCGCCGCAACTGCCGCGGTTCTGCACGATGGGTGGCTGTCAACCGGCGACATCGCCACTTGCGACGACGAAGGCTATTACTACATCACCGGCCGTAAGAAGGAACTGATTGTGGCTTCCAACGGCAAGAAAATTTATCCTGCGCGTATCGAAGGACTGTTCAAAAAAGAGCCACTCATCAACCACGTACTGCTGATCGGCGATCGCTTGCCCTACGTAACCGCGATCATCACCGTTAGTGGCGATCCGGCCGCCGCGCAATCCATCGTGGAGACTACTGTCAAGAACGTGAACCGGCAGCTACCGTCCTTTGAACAGATCCGCAAATTCAAAATTCTCGACCGCGATTTCTCCATCGAGCACGGCGAACTCACGCCAACCATGAAACTGCGCCGCAGCCGCGCCCTGGAAAATCATCGAGCCTTAGTGTCGGAGCTCTACGCGGGGCGGGAATTCGAATAACCTGCGCGTAGAGGCAGGCCCGAAATCTAAGAAAGCACATCAAATTGGTATCATACGATTCGATTAGTTTCGCGTTCGGAGCATTTATTTAACGTTTTCCCGGTAATATTCCTCCCTTTCAATAGAGAAGAGCTTGACCTTATGCCGCTTTAGTCGGATGATGAGGGAGGTCTTGTCACACGACCTATGCGCGTACCTGCGGGATGCGTCGTCCTCCTGCCGGCATCAGCGATTGTGTTTGTCTTTCCCTTCAGCGGCCAGGCTTGGATCTTGGCGAGTGGCGTATTAGGACTTTTGCGATTGTCCCAGGTTGTCTTTTCCAGGAGGAGAATCCAGATGAAGCGCAAGTGGTTAACCGCCTCGATTTTCGGAATTCTCGCGCAGTTTTTCGGTACTCCCACCGCATTCGCTCAGCTAAACTCGTTTACGGTCTTGGCTGGCACTACAGTAACGAACACCGGATCTTCGGTAGTAAATGGTGGGCTGGGCGTTAGCCCCGGCAGTGCAGTCACGGGCTTTCCTCCCGGAACCGTTGTCAGCGGGACAATCCACAGCGCCGATGCGGTTGCGGCCCAGGGGCAAGTAGAACTCACAACCCTTTACAACACCCTGGCGGCTCAACCGTGCGGTGTCAACCTGACGGGCCAGGATTTAGGTGGACTGACTTTGACCCCCGGAGTCTATTGCTTCAATAACGCAGCTCAGCTGACAGGAATCCTCACACTAAACGGCTTAGGCAACCCCAATGCCACTTTTACTTTCAACATCGCGAGCACGCTAACTACAGCGAGTGCTTCCTCCGTCCTCCTAACTAACGGCGCCGGGAGTTGTGGAGTCGCCTGGAGAGTGGGTAGTTCCGCCACATTGGGCACGGGTGCGGCATTCTTTGGAAATATAGTCGCGCTAGCCAGTATCACGTTGAATACTGGCGCTAACGTGTCCGGCAGGGTTCTGGCGCGAAATGGCGCCGTAACGCTCGACACCAATGGGGCTAACTTCTGCAGCGGAAGCGCCAGTCTGCCCGGATTGCCTCCTCCAATACAGCTTGGTGCTCCCGCATTGTCGTTAACAGCGTTGGGCGGATTGGCACTACTATTGGCTGCGATGGGATCGGTTCTGGCCGTAAAAGCGCGAGCTTGGTAATGCGGCGAGGCAACGGTGCGTTGCGCACGCCAAAGAATCCCGTAAAAGTCGAAGTCGCTGCCGATTCTTCCTGGAGTTTCAAAGGAAGGCTCAAGCATTCTTTCGTGAAGTATATTCGCCCATTCCGCTTCATCATCATTTTTGCTTGCTGCGCGTTACTCGCGTTCGGAGCGCTGGTAACTCCCCCGGTCAAGTCCTTGGATGGAATGCTGTCGCGGGGGCTGGTTGGACTCTCACGCGATCTCATCCTGCTTTTCGGAGGTCACGTCACCAGCGACGCTGCGATCCTGCGTGCTCCGGGGGGCTTTGGCGTGGAGATGCGTGACGGATGCAATGCGGTGAATGTCACGATCCTGTTGTGTTCGGCGATCCTGGCCTTTCCATCCTCGGTGAAAACGAAAGTACTCGGGCTGGTGGGCGGATGCTTACTCATTCAAGTGCTAAATATAATTCGCTTCATCAGCCTCTTCTACCTGGGGCAGTTCAGTATGATCTGGTTCGAATTCGCGCATGCCTACTTGTGGGAGAGCCTGCTCATGCTGGATACGATGGTCATCTTTTGGCTATGGGTGAACCGATTCGTGCGAGCGGACTCGGCCGTTCATGCTGTTTGAGCCCCAGACTCGATTTCTGCTGCGGGGTTCGGCGCTCCTCGTCTGCGTGCTCATCCTTTGGTGGTGTGTGCTGCTGGGGCCGATGCTCGCGCTATTAAAAAATGCAGCCGGGTATTTCCTGGCGATTGAAGAGCATTCGTCAGGCGCCTGGACCGTGCGCGTGCCTTTCGAAAGAACATTGCCTCCGAGCGCGGAGCAGCCGGCCACGCGGCAGATTCGCTCTATTGATATCGACATGACGCGCAGCGACGTTACGATGTTCGTCTTCAGCCTGCCGGTCTATTGGGCACTCATTCTGGCGGTTCCGGGTATGGGCCGTAACCTTCGCCCACTGTTGCTTGGAACGCTTGTCATTTCGGCCGCGGAAATTGCCCTGCTGCTGGGATACGTCGAGATCACTGCCGCCAGTGCAGCCTCTCAATTGACTGGCGCCGGACATCTCAGCGAATGGGTTCGCCAGTTAGGATTCTACCTGCTGGTTAACGTGCTTCCTTACGCCGTACCGTTCGTCGTAGCTTTGTCGCTCCACCGCAAGTTGCGCCGCGAGATGTTTCCCGGCGGGATCAATCCATAGCCCCGGGCCGATCGCGCGCGGCGCCCCCCTTTTCGCTCGGCGATAAAATCGGCTATTGTAAAACGCGGGGAATTCAGCCAAGGAGCCGAATTATGCGAGTTCTTGTAGTGGGTTTGACCATTGTGTCCGCGGCGTTAGCGGGTACCAGTTTTAACAAAGACGTAGCTCCGATCCTTTACAAGAATTGCGTCACCTGCCATCGCCCCGGCGAGATGGCTCCCATGTCGCTGCTGGATTACAAATCGGCGCGTCCGTGGGCGAAGGCGATTCAGACAGCGGTGGTGACCCAAAAAATGCCGCCATGGTTCGCTGACCCGCGCTATGGACACTTTCAAAACGACGCTCGTTTGAAAGCCTCCGACATCGAGACCATCAAGGCATGGGTGGCGGGCGGCGCTGTGGAAGGCGATCCCAAAGATCTTCCGGCGCAGCCGAACTTTGCCGAGGGTTGGCGGCTGGGCAATCCGGATGCGGTGATCGATATCGGACAAGATTTCACGGTCCCGGCCGGCCGAGACCTTTACAAGGACTTCACCGTTCAGACGAATTTCAAAGAGGGCAAGTGGATCCGCGCCGCGCAGGTGCTGCCGGGGAATCGCAAGGTGGTGCATCATGTCCACTTCAGCGTGCTGGCGGACGAGAAAGCGGCGGAGAATGATTCCGGCGTAAGACGGGCGGCCGGGGCCAGGACGGTGGCGAAGTCATATTTCGACGAAGAAGATGGGCTGACGCGGGTGAAGGCGGATGCGCCTGTGGTGGACGACGCGTGCGCCGGCGATCAAGGCATTGCGAATTTGAGCGGCTTCGATGAAGGGTCGTTTGCGACTATGCTGCCGGGCAAAGGCCCGGATATTTACGATGTGTTCGGCGATGGCAGCACTGCCAAGTACATTCCGGCGGGCGCGAAAGTACGATTTCAGGTCCACTATGCGAGTGTGAGTACGGCGCAGGTCGATCGCACCAGCGTCGGGCTTTATTTCGCATCCAGAGTGCCGGAGCGGCCGCTGAAACGCGTCGACATGCGGAATCGATTTTTCCTGATTCCGGCGGGAGACGCCAATCACGAGGTAAAACGCTGCTACGACGTGGAACAGGACAAGCTACTGCTGGCGATCACTCCGCATGCGCACTATCGCGGCAAGGACGCCACCTATGAACTGGTTCATGCGAATGGCAGGCGCGAAATTCTGCTGGCCGTGCCGCACTACGATTTCAACTGGCAGCTGCAGTACCGCCTGAAAGATCCGATTTTGATGGAGAAGGGCAGCCGGATGGAAGTTACTTTCCATTTCGACAACAGCGCCAACAATCCTGCGAATCCTGATCCGGCCAAGGCGATTCGTTGGGGAGACCGCACTGAAGACGAAATGATGGTGACCTGGACGGAAACGCTGGATGCTGCACCTAAGGCGCCTTTGAGTGCGTCATCGGACGCCCGATAGCGCGGTTAGCGATTCTCTAACATTTTTCGCAGGAACATGAGCTGACCCAAGTGGTAGGCATTGTGGTCGGCCACCAGCAGTGCTTCGCGGAGAAGCGTCTGTCCCGTGCCATGCGGGATTTTTGCGAGCAGATCGTGTTTCGTGTCTGCGATCAGTTCTTGCATCTGTTTCAAATCGTCATCGAACGTCTGAATGCTCTTGGTCCAGGCATCTTCACTCGGCGGAGCTTCGCTGGCAGGCCAATAGTCATCCGGGAAGGTCTTCTCTTTATATTTGGGATTGCGGCTGAAGTCGAGGATGTCTTCCTGCGCAAGGCGCATGTGCTCCAGCAGTTGCCAAGGGGTGTGCGGGGCGCCGGGCGGCTTCACGCCGCGCAGTGCAGGCGGAAAATCGGACGCGGCATCATGCAAACTAGCATGCGCGCCTTTCATCCGCAGCAACTCGGCGAGAGTTTTGCGCAGAGAGACTGTCTCTTGCTTAGGCATGCTTTCAGTCTCGCACCGCGTGAACGCTATTCGTAGAAGAGCGGGGACTTCTTGAGCTTCGCGCTGCCGTTAAAGTCGTGCTGAATCCAAAGCTGGGAGCCGGATTTCTTCAGGTACGCCTCGACTGCGGCGCGCGAGGCGGCGGTTTGGTCGACGTTGAACTCCGCGGTTGGCAGCCGGTTTAGGTTGCGCTCCTCGGCATAGTGATAGAGATCGCCACTGATCGCCACTGGTCCGGTCTTGGCGAGTTTTAAGTACAGGACTTGATGTCCCGGGGAGTGGCCGGGAGCGGCTCGAATGACCACGGTGCCGTCGCCGAAGACGTCGTATTCGTCTTTCGTAAGGTAAACGGTCTTGCTGTTCTTCAATGCAGTGAAGTTGGCGGGCTCGGTGCGGGGAGACGGCGGCTCGGCAAACATGATTTCGCGTTCGGCTTTGGGTGTGAGCCACGTCGCGCTCGCGAAGAGATTGGAGTTCCCGACGTGATCCCAGTGATAGTGCGAAAGCGCCAGAAAGTTGATATCCGCGGGCGCGTAGCCGGCTTCCGCAAGCTGAGACGTTAGAGTCTTGGTCGCGACGCCGTTGCGCAGCGTGCCGGGGCCGCCGCCGGGCGGGAAACTGCTATCGGGGATCGCGCCCACGTCCCACATCAGATTACCTTTCGGGTGGGCGATCAGGAAGCATTCCATCGACATCTTGGTAGTGGCCACTTCTTCTTTCTGGAGGCGGTAGCCGGACACGTCGGTCGCATTGATCGTTCCGCAATCGAATATGTACAGGCGTGAGGTCTTCGGCGGTGGCGGGGCTTTGTGCGGCTGGGCCAGCGCAACGGGCGCAACGAAAGCTAGAAGGGCGAGCAACTTTTTCATGACATTTATCATTAGAGGGGAAGCATATCCTGAGCGCGAGTCCGAAGACAAGGCCCTGGGGGCTGACCTAGAATCTATAGAGGAGTCACTACTATGCGCATTGATCCTACTCGACGTGAGGTTCTCGCGACGCTTGCCACGGGAATCGCCGCCGGAGCCGTCGCGGCCCGCAGCGCTTTCGCTGCCGAAGCGCCTTTCCATTGCGCAGGCATCGACCATTTGGCCTTGGCTGTGGAGGACATCGAGAGGTCGGTTCATTTCTACGCCCGCATCTTCGGCGCCACGGTGATGAAGGAGAAGACCAACGCGCGGCACTATGTGAAACTGGGGCCCAACTATGTGGCGATGGCCCCTCCCGGGCAGGGCCAGACTGCCCCGTCCATCAACCACTTTTGTCCCGGCATCGTAAATTTCGATCTAGCCGCGACTAAAAGCGAACTGGATCAAATGGGGATCAAGTACCGCGAGGCTCCGCCGGTGGGCTTGTTTCTTCCGGACCCGGACGGCACACAGGTCCAGCTCTGGACCGAAAACTCCTGGAGCCGTTTAGGTGAAACTGCCGCGCCCGACGCGATGGGGGATGCTCCGCCCATGCACGGCGAACCGCTGCTGCGGCCGACGGCGATCGATCACATCCTGGTGAATGTTTCCGACGTCCCGAAGGCTGTCGCGTTTTATCAGAAGATCCTCGGTGGAGTGATCCGGGTTGGCGGCACGCCGGAACGGACCTGGTTCAGCGCCGGCGGCAAGGACCGCATCGGCATTGCGCTCGCGGAGCCCGGTCACAAAGTCGGCATCGACCACTATTGCCTCACGTCTCAATTCGATCGCGCGGCTCTCACGAAGGGGCTGGAGGCGGCCGGGGCGAAGATCATTCAAGGCGATGTCGCCGCGGGGCTAGATTTCCTGGACGTCAACGGCATTCACGTGCAGATCCTTCCGCCCGCGCGCGCCTGACGGTTTCCTTTGACCTTACGCGAGTTCGACGACAAGACTGGGCTGGCGATGGCCGCCGCGGATGAAGCTGCGCGTTGCATACGAGAAGCCATTGCAGCGCGGGGCAGGGCTCGAATCGTAGTAGCGACCGGGAGTTCGCAAATCGAATTTCTAGAGTCGCTGGTTACGGCTTCCGACATCGACTGGAGCCAGGTGGAATTATTTCATCTGGACGAATACATCGGGCTCGCCGGCGACCATCAAGCAAGCTTCCAGCACTACATTCGCGAACGGATACTCGATCGCGTTCCTGTTGAGCGGGCATGGCTCCTGGATGGCGCGGCTGATCCGGAAGAGGAATGCCAGCGCGTGGGTGACGCGATCTCGGCTGCGCCCATCGACGTCGCCTTCGCGGGAATCGGTGAGAACGGCCACCTGGCGTTCAACGATCCGCCTGCCGACTTCGATACCGAGAAACCGTTCATCGTGGCTGGCCTAGACGAACGAGGCAGGCTCCAACAGGTACGCGAAGGGTGGTTCGCCTCGTTGGAGGAAGTGCCCCGAACCGCGATAACCATGTCGATTCGTCAGATTCTGAAGTCGCGCGCGATTCTGTGCCTGGTGTCGGGAACACGCAAGTCCGAAGCGATGAAGCTTTGCCTAGGCGGGGACATAGGTCCGATGGCGCCTGCGTCCGCGCTCCGGCTTCACGAAAATGCGACGGTATTTCTGGATCGTGAAGCCGCGGCGTTGCTGCATTAATACCAATTGCGAAGGCGGACGTCGATGCCGGTTCCAGCGAGCGCGGCTTCGAAAGCCTTGGTGTCCGAGCCCATGTAGTGGTACGGATAGACCACCTTCGGATGGAACGCCTTCACGGCCTCGGCGGCTTCTTCGGGCGTCATGGTGTAGGGCAGATTCATCGGTACGAAGGCTACGTCAATGTTCTTCAGTGCGCGCATTTCGGGAATGCCCTCGGTGTCACCGGCGATGTAAATCCTCAGCCCGCCGTAAGTAACGATGTAGCCGTTGCCGCGGCCTTTATCGTGAAACAGCTTGCCTTCGGACGGGCCGCGTTTGAGGTTGTACATCGGGATCGCCTCGACCTTCCATGCGCCAATGCTCTTGGTCTGGCTGTTGCCGAGAACCTGTGCTTCCGTGACGGTTTTGGCCACGGCTGCGGGGGCAATCACTACGCCGCCGGACTTCTTGACCTTTGCAATCATGGAAGGATTCATGTGATCGCCGTGAATATCGGTGATGAGAATCAGGTCAGCCTGCGGAATGCCGTCCCAGCTTCCTTGCGCGGGATCGATAATCACTACTTGGCCGCCTGCCTCGATGACCAGGCCGGCATGCATCACGGTGGTGATCTTCAGCGGTCCGCTAGTGGTCTTGAATTCTTCCACATTGCGCGCGGCGAAAGCCGATGCCGCTAGGAGGCAACCGAGCATGATCGATGAATATTTCATAGACAGTATTATGCAGCATTTTGTTCGCGATATCCGCCTGTTAATCTAAACGAGTGATCTCCCGCAGGGCCTTGTTCGCGTTCCCAATGCTCGCCGCATGCGGCCGCCGCCGCCGAAGCGCTGGGTTTCGCGGCTATGCGTTTGTGGCCAATGAAGAAGGGAACGCCATCGCGGCAGTGGATCTGGAAGCGCTGGCGGTGGCGCGGCACATCCCTTTGAATGGCGCTCCCACCAGCGTGGTTTCTACTGCACGGCGGCCGTTCGTCTATGCGCTCAGCCCATCCAACGGCACCGTGCATGAGATCGAGGTAGACAGGCTGAGCTTCAACCGGCGTCTTGCTGTAGCGTCCTCCGCTTTGTCCATCGTGGTGGCGCCGGACGACAGTGCGCTATACGTGCTGGCGAGCGAGCCGCAATCGCTGATCCGCATCGCGCTGGATACGCTGAAAGTTGAGTGGCGCATGGCGCTGCCACGCGATCCTGTTGACTTCGCGCTGGCTGTCGATGGCGCTACCGCCGCCGTCACTTTTGCCAACGGCGTCCGGCTGGTGGATCTGGCAGCCCGCAAGTTGAGCGCACCGGCGGGTGAAGGCGAATTCGGCGCGGTGCGATTTCTAGGGGATTCGCGTACGTTGATTGCGGCGGATCGCGGGGCCCGCCGGCTGTCGATGTACGATGTGCCGTCAGGAGGCCTGATCACGCATTTGCCGCTGGCGGTGCGGCCGGATCACATCTGTACCAACCTGGACCCCGAAAGAAGGGCCACGGATGGCGGGCAATTGTTCGTCACGGGCGAAGGCATGGATGCGGTGGTGGTGGTGTACCCGTATCACACGCCCGAGGTGGCCGAGACGGTGCTGGCTGGACATGCTCCAGGGCCAATGGCGGCGTCTCTAGCGTATCTCTTTGTGGCGAGTCCAGGGTCGGGTGACGTCAATATTCTGGAAATCAATTCACGCAAGGTGGTGGCGGTGGCATCGGTGGGCACCGATCCCGGGTTCATCACGGTAACGCCCGACGATCAATACGCGCTGGTGCTGAACCGTAGCTCGGGCGACGTCGCGGTGCTGCGCGTGGGCGCAATTACGAAGAATCGCAATCGCCGGGCTTCTTTGCTAACCGTGATCCCGGTGGGCTCACGGCCGGTGAGCGCGGCGGTACGGGCGGTTTAAAGCGTCCCGTGCGCGGGGGCCAGCCAGCGCATTAGGAAAAAGTGGCGGCCGCACAGCGAACAACGGAAGGGCAGAAGAATCCAGTGGACGGCCTTTTCCATGGCGTTACGGGCGCCGACTGCGCGAAAGTCTCCCGAGCGGCAATGCGGACAATGCCGGGAAAATAGCACTAGGAGTTAACCATCGGTCTTCGCGCCGCTGCCCGTCGAGGTGGCGAGGCGGTTGCGGAAGGAACGTCCGGTGTCGGCGATCTTGGGCGCATTGCCGCGGCTAAGATCCGGACGGCTGGCTTCGCGCGCGGCTTCGATCTGCTCCGGAGTCCTGACGTCGGGCTCGGAGACTTTTACCTTTTCCTTTGCGCGCGCCACTTGGCGCTTGTGCCGCTTGGCTAACCTTTTGTCCATACCTTAACACTACACCCGTGAGCCGCTACTGTGGCGGTAACCACCGGGAGGCGACGGCCAAACGGAGTCCTGCGCACACTTTGGCGCTCTCACTTGAGTCGACCCGGAGGAATTCTAACTTAATCTCAAGCTGTCTTCGACGGCATTGACCGGCGCGAGGCAGAAAAGGAGATCTTTTACCATGGGTGAACCTATCGTCGTGTTTCCGCCTTCTCCGGCTGGCAACTAAGCGGTTTCAGCGGGGCGCCGGGTACCAACGGCGCCCTGGTTTTGCAGTAGCGCGGCTCCGGTACTATAGGTCCCGCACAAGAGTGCGTGCTAGCATAACCGCTGTAATCGTTGAACTAAGCAATGGCTGCCTTCGGGAGAAGCCTTTGCCTGATTCTGACGCTGTGGATGGCGGGTTCAAGCCCCCCGACGGTCATCCCGCCTAGATCGCCTGACTCTAGCCCTTGGTGGGATCAGGCCTCCCTTAAAATTCAGACGAACGCGCTGCGCTTGCGCAAGGCCGGAGACTTCCGCGCCGCCGATGCTCTCTATCTGGAGGGCTTTCGCGAAGCCGTGCGCCGCGGCGACCGGCTGGCTTCCGTTCGCTATCTTATGAGCGCGGGCGGATGCGAGCTGCTTGCGCTTCAATATCGCGCTGCGCTGGCTAGTTTCCTGCGCGCGCGCGATCTGGCGACCAAGGCAGGCGATCACGCCGACCTGGGAGCCATCGCAGTAAATCTCTCCAGCCTGTACCTGGAGATGTGGGACTTGTCCTCCGCAACCCGTTCCGCCGAAGAAGGTTTGCGCCAAGCGGCGATGTTGGCCGGCCTTGACACGCGCGGCGCCTACTTCAAGCCGCACTTGCTGGTGCAACTCGGACGAATTCACAGCGTGCTTGGCGACGGTCAGGCTGAGGCCTATTTTGCTGCGGGGATCGCGGCCGCACGAGCTTCCGGCGATTTTGCGTTGGAAGCGATGGCATGGGACCAGCAGGGCGCAGAGCATCTCGCCGCAGGACGTCTACGGGATGCGGAAAATAGGTTTCTCGAAGCGTTTCGGTTGCGACGGCTCTTTCGCCCGGGGGATTTGGGTTGGTCCTACGGGCATCTCGGCGCGTTGGCTTTCGCCCGCCATGATTTCAAGGATGCTGAACACTTTACTCAATTGGCGCTCGATAATGCCAAGCGCGGCGCGCCAGCTTGGCCGGAGTACTTATTGCTGCTGCAGCAAGGCCGTATCCGCCTGGCACGTGGAGAGGTGGGTCCAGCGCTACATCACTTTTCGTTAGCCCTGGATGCTACTGCGGAGTGGCGCATCCAGATTCTTCCTGCCCGGTCGTCTCTCATTAGCGCCAATGTTGCACTGGAACAACAGATTTTCGATTCATTCATCCAGCTTGCCGCGCGGCACGCGCTCCAGACCGGAAATCCCGAATGGACCGCGCGCGCGTTCCAGGCCGTAGAGATCAATCGTGCCGCGAGCCTGCGTGAAAGTCTGGCTTTAGCCGACGTTTGGCGCGAGAAACTGCCGCCGGAATACTGGGAGACCCTGGCGCAACTGGGCGCTGAAGAAGCGCGAGAGCGCCGGGCCGAAACAGGCGGTTCCAGAATGGACGGGGCGAACGCAAACCGTTTGCGTTTGAGACTTACTGAAATGGAGGCCGAAACGGGAATCGGGCTGCAAGTGAAGAAAGTCGAGAACTTTCGCAGCCGGATTTCACTTATACATTTTCAGCAAGGACTAAGAGTCTCGGAATTATTCCTCAGCTTTGAGTTGGGGGAGAAGGAGTCCTACCTGTGGACAGTAAGCCGGAGTTCGCTGAGGTTATACCGGTTGGCTGCCGAACGGGACCTTGCGAAGTCCGTGCAGACGTTTCGCGAAGCAATTCCCGCAGGCGGCGCCGAAGCCGTCCGGCAGGGACGGCAGTTGTATCAGCAACTGTTCGGGCAACTCAAGCCAGCAGAAATCCAAAAGCCAGCATGGCTTCTATCGCTCGACGGGACGCTGTTTAACGTGCCCTTCGCCGCGCTGGTTACTGGGCAAGACGCAAACCCGGTGTATTTAGTGGATACCCATACTCTACAAACCGTTTCGGGAGCGCTCCTGCTGAATGCTGCCTCGGATTCTACGAATAGCGCACGCCAGCGGCGCGGCCAGTTCCTGGGAGTCGGCGATCCGATCTATAACCAAGTGGACCCGAGGTGGCGCGGCGCGGTTTCCAGCAATTCGTCCACAAGGCAACTACAGCGGTTGGTGGGAAGCCAGATTGAAGTGGAGTCGAGCGCGGAGACGTGGGTGGCGGGGGGCGGCGAGGCGGTGGTGCTGCAGGGTCCGGAAGCGCAGCGGGACGCGTTCCTGGGCCGGCTGCTGGTACGCCCTGCGGTGATCCACCTAGCCACGCATGTGCTGTTCCCCGCGGCCAACCGGCAGCAGGGGCTGATCGCCTTCAGCTTGGGCGACTCGCGAGCAGGGCGCCCGCCTGCGAGCCCTGCAGAACCCGAGTTCCTAACTACGTCCGAGATAGCGGGGCTGAGCGTTCCCGGGGCGCTAGTGGTCATGACCGGCTGTGCAACCGGCAGCGGCGAGGCCCAGGCTGGCGCGGGACTGCTGGGATTAACCCGCGCATGGCTGATGGCGGGAGCCACCACCGTGATCTCGACGGCTTGGCCGGTCGAAGACAATTCGGGCGGCATTTTTGCACGTTTCTATTTCTATTTGAGGAATCATTCAGCGGCCGAAGCACTGCAATTGAGTCAGCGGGAAGCGGCGCACTCCAGAACCGGGCGGCAAGGGCCGGAAAACTGGGCTTCGTACCAAGTGACTGGAGGAATCCACTAGCTATGCTTCCAACAAGACCTGCCGGCAGTACGCCCCCGGCGCCCCGTGCGGGATCGGCCCGGCGAGAACCTCCTGAGGAATCGACGGCACCCGGCGCTGTGGGGGCTGGGCTTCCGCCAGAAGCGGCTCAGATATACGCCGGATGGGCGCAGTTGGTCGAGCGAATTCGCTTTAGCCAAACCGACGGCATGGCGGAGCTCTATCATCTCTTCTCTAAAGGCGTTCGCTTCTATCTCTGCCGCCAGTTGGGTATCCAGGAACTGGATGATAAGGTCCATGACATCTTTGTGGTAGTGGTGCAGGCGATTCGCCGCGGGGAATTGCGTGAGCCCGAGCGGCTGATGGGATTCGTTCGGACGGTCGTCCGCCGCCAGGTGGCTGCCCATATCGACAAGGCCGTGCAGGCGCGACGCGAACAAATGGACCTGGATGCTAGCGCTCGTGTTCCGGATCCGAGCGGAAATCCGGAAGAAGTCGCGATCTTCAATCAGAAGGAGGAGTTAGTACGGCGAATTCTGGCTGAGCTTTCCAGCCGAGATAGGGAAATTCTTACGCGCTTCTATCTCCAAGAAGAGAGCCAGGAAGAGATCTGTGCCGTCATGATCCTCACGGAGACCCAGTTCCGGCTGCTCAAATCCCGCGCCAAATCCCGTTTTGGCGAGTTAGGAAAGAAAAAGCTGGCGCAGAGAACTTTAAACGCAATTTGGTTGAGAAAATCCGCCACCGCGTCCCACTAAGGAACAGAGTGCCGATTTGGCACGACTTCAGCGTCGACACCGGTTTAGTTTGGTGCGGCTGAGTACGCTGCTAGTCATTCGGCGCTGGCGCCGGTCGAAAACAGATCGGCACGTTCGTCCGCAGCGGCAAGAAGCGGACACATGGAGGAAGCATGTCTACGGATGCTCGAACCTCGGCTCTCGCCCACGCCACCGAAGAGCTTCTCGAGGAATTCACTTTTGGACGAATCCACGAGCCGCAACTCGGCTGGCTGGAAGAACACCTGTTGATTTGCGCGCAGTGCCAATCGCAACTCGACGACATCGAGGAATACAAGATCTTCATCAAGGCTGGACTGGCTTCTTTTGAAAGCGAACGTCTGGCTGCCGCGAGTTCTGGGGCCGCGCCGGTTCGCCCATGGTCTTCGACGCGGGGGGCGCCGTCGCTCTATTTCGAGTGGCTTCGAATGCCGGGGGGTAGGACTCTATTAGCATCGGCCGTGTTGTTGGTGCTGGCCGGCGCGGCCGTGACCTGGAGGATGCAGTTGCCGCCGGTGGCGATGGCTCCGATTGCGACCATAAGGTTAGTCGCTTTGAGGGGTGGTGAAGGAGACGTCGCCCACGCTCCCTCCCATCGCCTTCTGGAATTGGTTTTTGGCCGGACCGATTTGGGTGCGGATCTTTCTTACCGTGGGGAACTGGTCGATGGGTCCGGCCGCCAGATGTGGAGCGGCAATGTGCGGATCGCGGAACGAAGTCTTTCCATCCGGGTGGACAGGCCGCTGCGCGCGGGAACATATTGGGTGCGTCTCTACAATTCAGCTGGACAATTGCTGCGCGAGTTCGGGCTGCGTGTGGGGTAGCTGGGCGGAGCTAAAATGAAAACTTGGAACCTACGACGCCCGCCGCACCTGCTCTCCGTTATGACTGGACCGTAGCCGAGATCGAAGCCATTTACTCCGCGCCGCTCCCCGATTTAATCTTTCGCGCACAGACGGCGCATCGCGCCTATCACCCGGCGGTCGAGGTTCAAGGGTGCTCGCTTTTGAGCATCAAGACCGGCGGTTGTCCCGAAGACTGCGCGTACTGCCCGCAATCGGCGCACTATAAAACGGGGGTTGAACGCGAGGGGCTGTTGAGCGTGGATGCCGCACTGGAGTCTGCGCGTAACGCGAAAGCGCAGGGCGCAACGCGTTTCTGCATGGGTGCGGCGTGGCGAGATGTTCCGAAGGGCGAACAGTTCGAGCGAGTGCTCGACATGGTGCGCGGCGTACGCGAGTTGGGCCTGGAAGCGTGTTGCACGCTGGGTATGCTGACGGACGAACAGGCTGCTGCGCTGGCAGAAGCGGGCCTCACGGCCTATAACCACAATCTGGATACGTCGGCCGAATTCTACGGCGAGATCATCAGTACGCGCACTTATGATGAGCGGCTGACGACATTGGATCGCGTGCGGCGCTCCGGAGTGACCGTGTGCTGCGGCGGAATCATTGGCATGGGGGAGAGCCGCCAGGAACGCTATCGTCTGCTGCGCGAGCTGTCGACCCTGAGTCCGCATCCGGAGAGCGTGCCGGTGAACATGCTGGTGCGCGTGGAGGGGACGCCATTGGCGAGCCAGCGCCCTATCGATCCGCTAGAGCTAGTGCGCATGATTGCAGCGGCGCGAATCCTCATGCCAGCCTCGATGGTGCGCATGAGCGCGGGCCGGCTCTCGCTGTCGGATGAGGCGCAGGCATTGTGTTTCCTGGCCGGCGCCAACTCGATTTTCATGGGTGACCGGCTGCTGACGACACCCAATCCGGAGGCTGACGAAGACCGGCGATTATTCGATAAACTCGGCATGCGGCTGATGACGCATGCCTGATGTGCTGATACCGTTAAGCGTCCGGTTGACCGAACGTCTTCGAGCGATCGATCACGATGGTCTGCGAAG
>Ga0068868_100001037_pt1 | contig 18995 bp, 19 predicted proteins | sample KBSMisM42_FD_64660 | JGI IMG/M metagenome (GOLD analysis project Ga0068868, IMG submission 64660) | Miscanthus rhizosphere microbial communities from Kellogg Biological Station, Michigan, USA - KBS Miscanthus M4-2 | ecosystem: Host-associated > Plants > Roots > Rhizosphere > Soil ...
CTGGTCGAGACCGACGCCCCCTACCTGGCACCGCAGCCGAGGCGCGGCAAGCGCAACCAGCCCGCCTACGTGGTCGAGACGGCGCGCGAGATCGCCGCGGTCCGCGAGGTCTCCTACGAGCAGCTCGAGCGCACTGTGGAGGCGAACGCGCGGACGCTGTTCGGCTGGTGACGGTGGTCCGGCTCGGCCAGAACTTCCTCGCGGACCCCAACCTGCTCGACGCAATCGTCCGCGACGCCGAGCTCGGTGCCGACGACGTCGTGCTCGAGGTCGGTGCCGGCGAAGGCGTGCTGAGCGGGCGGCTCGCCGCCGCCGCGGGGCACCTGCACACGGTCGAGATCGATCGCGGCCTGGAGCCGGCGCTGGCGCCGATCGCGGCGCTGCCGAACGTCGACCTGCACTGGGGCGACGCGATGAAGCTCGACCTCGCGACGCTGGATCCGGCGCCGAGCGCGATGGTCGCCAACCTGCCCTACTCGGTGGCGACGCCGCTGATCCTGCGGACGATTGAGCAGCTGCCTTCGCTGCAGCGCTGGACGGTGATGGTGCAGCGGGAGATCGCCGACCGCCTCCGCGCTGCGCCCGGCAGCCGCACCTACGGGTCGCCGAGCGCGGTCGCCCAGCTCGCCTGCGAGGTGGAGCTGCTGCGGGCCGTCGACCCAGCCGTCTTCAAGCCGCGGCCGCGGGTTGACTCGGCGATCCTGCGGCTGCGGCGCACGGGGCCCGGCGCCGACGCGGCGACCCGCGACCTGGTCCGCGCCGCCTTCGCCCACCGGCGCAAGTCCCTGGCGCGGTCGCTCGAGCACGCGAAGCCGGGCAGTCTCGCCCCGGCCCGCGCGGCGCTGGCCGAGCTGGGCCTGCCGGAAGACGCCCGCGCCGAGGCGCTGGCGCCGGAGCAGTTCGCCGCCCTCTCCGCGAAGCTGCCTGATTGAAACCTGTCTCATGGTGCTCCACGCCCCCGCCAAGCTCAACCTCTGCCTGTATCTGGGGGCGCCGCGCGAGGACGGCCTGCACGAGCTCTGCTCGCTGTTCGAGCCGCTGGCGCTCGCTGACCTGATCACGGTGGCGCCGGCCGACCGCGACGAGGTCGTCTGTCCCGGAGTCGAGGGGGAGAACCTCGCCGCGCGGGCGCTCGCCGGCCTGCGCGAGCGCGGCTGGCAGCGCGAGCCGCTGCGGATCGAGATCGAGAAGCGGGTGCCGGTCGCCGCCGGCCTCGGCGGCGGCAGCGGCGACGCGGCAGCGGTCCTCCGTCTCGCCGCCGGCGAAGTCGCCGACCTGCCGCAGCTGGCGGCCGAGCTCGGCGCCGACGTGCCCTCGCAGCTGCGCCCGTCCCTGGCCCTGGTCCGCGGCGCCGGCGAGCGGGTCGAGCCGCTGCCCGAGCCCGTCGAGCACGCCGCAGTCCTGCTGCCCGGCGGCGGGGGACTGAGCACCGCCGCCGTCTTCGCCGAGGCCGACCGGCTCGAGCTCGGCCGGGGCGCCGCCGAGCTCGACGACCTGGCGGCCCGGCTGCGAGAGGTGGCCGGCGCCGGTGCCTCGCCGCTCGACTATCCCGACCTGCTCGTCAACGACCTCGAACCGGCGGCGCTCTCCCTGCGACCCGACGTCGGCGAGGCGCTCGAGGCCCTGCGCGCGGCCGGGGCGCCGAAGGCGATCCTCAGCGGTTCCGGCCCGACCGCCGTCGGCCTCTTCGGGGACCTCGCCGCCGCCGAGGCCGCCGCGGCGTCGCTCGATGCCTCCGAAGTGATCGTCTGCGCCGCCGGACGCGCGAGACTGGCGCCATGAAGCTGCCGGGAGAGGGACAGGGCGGGGAGAACCGCAAACGCCTGAAAATCGCCGCCGCCGTCCTCGTCGTCGGCGCGATCTACTACTTCATCAGCCGCCAGCTCGGCCACCTCGACCTTCAGCAGCTGCTGAAGGACATCTCCAACACGCTCGGCGCCTGGACCTATCTGCTGGTCGGCTTCTTCGCCTTCGCCGAGACCGGTGCCTTCATCGGCCTCGTCGTCCCCGGGGAGACGGTGATGCTGCTCGGCGGCGCCGTCGCCGGCCAGGGTGCGATCAGCATCTACCTGCTGATCGCGATCGCCTGGTTCTCCGCCTGGCTCGGCGACACCACCAGCTTCTTCCTCGGCCGCCGGCTCGGCCGCGAGTTCGTGCTCGAGCACGGGCCGCGGGTCGGGATCAGCCACGAGCGCTTCGAGAAAGTCGAGGACTACTTCGGCCGCCACGGCGGCAAGACGATCTTCATCGGCCGCTGGATCAGCCTCGTCCGCGCCTTCGCCCCCTTCATCGCCGGCAGCTCCGGGATGGGCTACCGCGGCTTCGTCCCCTACAGCATCCTCGGCACCGGCCTCTGGGCCTCGCTGCACATCCTCATCGGCTACTTCTTCTCCAGCGCGATCGAGAGCGCCGGCCATTACGCGGCCCGCGGGGCGGCGGTGCTGGCGACGCTGATCGCCCTCGTCGCCGGCACGGTCTGGATCGTCCGCAAGCTGCGGGTGAAGGAGAACCGCGAGGCGGTCGTGCGCTGGATGGAGGAGCACGGCGCCACCCGCTGGATCGTCGACCTCGCCCGCCGGCGCGAGCTGCGCTTCCTCTGGGACCGGGTCACCCCCGGCGGCACCTTCGGGCTCGAATTCACCTCGCTGATGGCGACCCTGGCGGTCTCCTCGTTCGTCCTCGTTGCCTACACGGTGATCATCGGCGACGCGCCGGGGCCGACGCCCGGCGACGAAACCGCGATCGAAGTCGCCGAATTCCTGCAGACGAGCGCGCTGACCAGCGTCGCCAAGGTCGTCAGCTTCTTCGGCTCCGGCCTCGTCACCTGGGCGCTGGCGCTGATCGGCGCGGCACTGCTCGCCTGGCGCCGGCGCTGGACCGAGTTCTGGGTGCTGCTGGCGGGGATGACGATCACCCAGGTCGGCATCATCGGGCTCCAGGACGCGGTCGACCGGCCGCACCCCCCCGAACCGCTCGCCTCCGCCTCCGGTTCCTCTTTCCCCAGCGGCCACGCCGCGCGCTCGGTCATCTACCTCTGGGCGGCGGCGACGATCGTCCTGCGGCTGCGGCCGGGGATGGCACGGGCGACCGCCGTCGTCGTCACCGGCATCGTCCTGACGGCGCTGGTCGGGCTCTCCCGCGTCTACCTCAACGTCCACTACCTCAGCGACGTCAGCGCCGGCTGGGCACTCGGGGCCGGGGCCTTCTCCCTCTGCGCCGCCATCGGGCTGGTCGTCTCGCAATTGCGCCAGAATCCAGGCCAGTGACTGTCTACGCGCTGACCGACCTCGGTCACCAATACCTGCTCTACGGGATCGCCGCGGCGGTCTGCCTGGTCATCTTCGTGACCCTGATCCTCTCGCCGGCGCTGAGCGCCTACGGGCGGGTCTGGGAGAAGGCGGCCGCCGGCTTCCTCTCGGTCTTCGTGCTGGCGGCGCTGGTGATCGGCGGCGTCGTGATCGGGCTGGCGATCGTCTACTACTACACCGACATCACCAATCTCCTCGGGATTTAGGCCGGTCTCGGGATAATGCCCGGATGTCCAGTTCCGGGACCAGTGAGCGCGCGGGGCTGCTCGACGCGCTCTCCGAAGCCGTCGAGTCCGGCGCCGGCCTGCCCGCGGTGGCGCGCGCCGCGGCACGGGTGCTCGACGCCAGCGTCGCCCTGATCGACCGCTCGAGCGCGGTGCTGGCGGTCGCCGGGGCCTCCTCGGACCAGGAGCAGAAGCTGCTCTCCGGCGGTGAGGGAGTGACGACGGTGGAACTGCGGGTGGCCGACACCGCGGTCGGCGAGCTGCGCTACCGGGCGAAGGCTGCGCCGGACCCGGTGATCGCGCGGATGGTGACGACGCTCTTGGCGCTGGAGCTGGAGCGCTCGCGCTCGCCCGAGTGGGAGAGCGAGGAGGCGGCCGGCGCCTTCGTGCGGGCCGTCCTGCGGCGCGAGGTGACCGACCGGCGGGACATCGTCGCCCAGGCCTCCGAGCTCGGCGCCGACCTCGATCGCGGCGCCGGCGTCGTCGTCCTCCGGGCCTCGCCGCGGGCGGCGCAGACGGGCGAGTGGCGGGAGCGGGTGCTGGTTCTGGCGCAGCGGGCCCTGCGGGCGCTGGCCCCGGGCTCGCTGGCGGCGAGCGACGGCGGCGAGGCCGCGGCGGAGGTCGCGGCGATCGTCCCCGCCGAGGACGACGAGCGGCTGGCCCGCGCCGCCGCCGGTCTCTCCCGCGAGCTCGACGACAGCCTCTCCGGCTTCCACCTCGCCGTCGGCCGCAGCCGCCGTTGCGCCGACCCGGTCGACCTCTACCGGGCCGGCAGCGAGGCGCACCTGGCGGTCAACGTCGGCGAGGCGGAGGGGCGGCCGATGCTCGCCTTCGAGGACACCGGCGCCTACCGGCTGCTGCTGCCGGCGATGAGCGAGGACCCGGGCGAGCTCGAACGCTTCTACGCGGAGACGATCCAGCCCCTGGTCGCCTACGACGAGCAGTACGAGACCGAGCTCGTCGCCACCGTCGAGGCCTACCTCGACAACGACGGCAACGTCGCCGCGACCGCCAAACAGCTCTTCACCCACCGCCACACGATCCGCTACCGCCTCGAGCGCGTCCGCGACCTCTGCGGCCACGACGTCTCCGCCACCGAGGGCCGCGAGAAGTTAGGTCTGGGCCTGAAGGCGATGCGCGTCCTCGGCATCGCCTCCCCCCGCGGCCCGGCGATGGAGCCCGGGGCGAAAGGCGGCAAGGTGGCCCGGGCGACGGAGGAGTAAGTCGAACCGGCAATAGCTCCGGGGGGAGGATTCGAACCCCACTCTTTCAGGACCAAAACCTGACGTGCTAAGCCAATTACACCACCCCGGACTGCTTGCCCGGGAGACTACCGAGGAGCAGCGCGGCAACTTTCTGTCTGCGGCATTTGCAAGGATATCGCCATGCCAGGAAAACGTCTCAGCTATACCGAGGAGCAGGCCAGAGAGGCGATAGGAAGTTCCTATTCCTGGGCCGAGAGCTTGAGGAAGTTGGGCCTCTGCTCTACCGGTGGGGGGTGGCGGGTTCTCAAGAAGTACGCGGAGATCTGGGGTATCTCAACCAATCACTTCGATCTGACGCGTGCACGCGAAGGACACATGCAGTTCCAGAAGCGGCCGATCGAGGAGCTGCTGGTTGAAGATTCGAATGCTTCTCGACAGAACCTGAAGCGGCGGCTCTATCAGGAGCGGCTGAAGGAGCGACGATGCGAGACGTGCGGCCAGGACGAAATGTGGCGCGGGCAGCGCATGGCGTTGATCCTCGACCACATCAATGGAGTGCGCGACGATAATCGCCTCGAGAACCTGAGAATCGTCTGCCCCAATTGTGCGGCCACTTTGTCGACGCACTGCGGACGGAAGAACCGGATCATCAGGGAGGAGGCTCGGTGCCGGCGATGCGAACGGAGCTTTGTTCCAAATTCGTCGACGCAGCGCTATTGCTCTCGCCAGTGCGGAACCCGGTGGGATAGGTCGAAGCTTCGAGGAACGCCCAAGCCCAGCATTCGCCGAGCTTTGCGCCCACCCTACGAGCAACTCCTCGCTGAGCTCAATGCCACCAGCTATTGCGCCGTCGGTCGCAAGTACGGCGTCTCCGACAACGCCGTCCGCAAGTGGGTGAGGTTCTACGAGCGGGAGCGGGAGGCAGCCGCGGTGGCGTCGCCCGAGGCGGCTTCCACTCCGCCCCGGCCCGCGGCCTGAGCGGCGGCGCCGAAGCTGAGTAGGCGGCCGCCGAAGGCGATCGCGCAGGCCGCGAACCAGGCCCAGCCGAGGGCGAGGCCGCCGAGGACGTCGGTTAGCCAGTGGACGTCGAGGAAGACGCGACTGAGGGCGACCGCGACGGCGATGCCGACGGCGGCGCCCGCGAGGGCGGGCCAGGCGCGCTGTCCCCACCAGCGGCCGGTGACGAGGGCGAAGGCGGCCCAGGAGGCGGCGGCGGTGGAGGTATGGCCGCTGGGGAACGAAGGGCCCAGCGTTGCGGCGGCCTCGAGCGTCGGCCGGGCGCGGTCGACGAGCTGCTTGACCGCCTCGGTCAGCAGCTTGTCTCCCAGGATCACCGCCAGCAGGAAGAGGACCACCCAGCGGCTGCGCGTGCGGGCGTACTCGACCCCCGCGACCACGACCGCGACGGCGACCACCAGCCACGTCTCCCCGAGCTGCGTGACCAGCGTCAGGGCGTCGTGCGACCAGGCGCCGGCGTGCTGGTCCCCCCAGTCGGCGACGCTGCTGTCGATGCCGGCGAGCACGTCGGTGCTGCGGACGACGACCGCCAGCAGGGCCAGCACCACCCCGCCCACGAGGATGACCATCAGCGCCAGGGTCAGCGCCAGCCCGGTGGCTCTCTCCGGGTCGAGCCGCGCCGCGCGCGCGGCGCGCTGTCCTGCCTTGCCGGTGGCGTGTTGCCCCGCCTCGCGCGCCACCTCGACGACGGCCGGTGCGGTGGTGCTGCCGGGATACCGGCGCGTCAAAAACGCGGCCCCGAGACCGGCCAGGACAGAGATCACCAGGAGGAGGAGAAACGGCATCAGAAAGAGGAATTACCCCGCTGAACCCAATGAACACAGCCATTGGTTAAACGAACCGATGCATAGTATGCGTGCGCCTCGGGGATAGAGCCGGGCGTGACCGTCGAGGAGAGACCACGCACGGAGCCGGCCCCTGCGGGAGAGCGGTCCGGCGACCGCCACTCCGTCCCGATCTTCGAGGCACGCCCCGGCGGCCTGGCCGATCGCTTCGCCGCCAGGCTCGACTCGCGCCACCCCGCCCTCGTCTTCTTCGGTGCCCTGCTCGCCGGCTTCCTTGTTCTGGCCGCCGTCTCCATCGCGCTCGCCTTCGTCGTCGTACACGTCCTGGTCCCCAGTAGCGGCCTGGGACTGGAAAGCACGGACGAGAGCGTCAACAACACCTTCGCCGAGAATCGCTCCGGCACCCTCACCACGCTCGCCGAAATCGGCTCGCAGGTCGGCGGCGCCCCGGTCCTGCCGATCCTCGTCGGCATCGTCGCCCTCGTCGCCGCGTTCAAGCGCCGCTGGCTGATCGCTGCCTTCGCGGTCTTCGTCCTCACCGTCGAGTCGGCCACCTACCGCGTTACCTCGATCGCGGTCCCCCGCGACCGCCCGTCGGTTCCCCGGTTGGAACAGCTGGAAGTCGACGCCAGCTACCCCTCCGGGCACACCGCCGCCTCGATCGCGGTCTATTCCGGCCTGGTGCTGCTGCTGACCACGCGCTTCACCAGCAGCCTGAAGAAGGCGCTGGCCTGGACCGCCGCGATCCTCCTCACCACCTTCGTCGCGCTCTCGCGCATGTACGAGGGGATGCACCATCCGCTCGACGTCGCCGGCGGCGTCCTCGTCGGCATCGGCGCGATCCTGGTGCTGCTGTTCGCCTGCCGGGCGGCGGGTGCGGCGGCGGAGAGGCGGGCGCGGGCATGAAGGTGGCGGTCGTCGCGCATGCGGGCAAGACGGTCGGCGGCGGGCTGCCGGAGCTGCGGCGCACGCTCGCGAAGGCCGGCATCGCCGAGCCGCTCTGGACCGAGGTGCCGAAGAGCAAGCGGGCGCCGGCCGCGGTCGGGCGGGCCCTGGAGGACGGCGCCGAGCTGATCCTCGCCTGGGGCGGCGACGGGATGGTGCGGCGCTGCGTCAACGCGCTGAAGGACACCCAGGTTCCGCTGGGGATCGTCCCCGCCGGCACTTCGAACCTGTTCGCCACGTACTTCGGGATCGAAGGCGACATCGCCGAAGCCGTCGAGGTCGCGCTGCACGGCGAGCGCCGCCGACTCGACGTCGGTCGCTTCAACGGCGAGCGCTTCGGCGTGATGGCCGGGGCGGGCTTCGACGCGGCGATGATCAAGGGCGCCGACGACCTCAAGGACCGTCTCGGCCGCGCGGCCTACGTGGTCGGCGGGGCCGCAAAGCTGAACGCCCCGAGCTTCGAAGCGAAGATCAAGATCGACGGCACCCGCTGGTACAAGGGCCCAGCCAGCTGCATCCTGGTCGGCAACGTCGGCGAGGTGTTCGGCGGCATCGAGGTCTTCGCCGACGCGCAGCCCGACGACGGCAAGCTCGACGTCGGCGTCCTCACCTCCGAAGGGCGGAGCCAGCTGGTGCGCGCCGCCGCCCGCACCGCCCTCGGCAGCGCCGAGAAGTCCCCCTTCGTCCGGGTCACCCAGGGGCGCAAGGTGCGGGTGAAGCTCGACCGCAAGGTCCGCTACGAGCTCGACGGCGGTGACCGCAAGAAGGTCAAGTCGTTCAAGGTCGACGTCGAACCCGGTGCGATCACGGTGTGCGTGCCGCGATGAACCCCGACCAGCTCGCCCACGCGAAGACGCTCGGCTGGCTGGCGCGGGCGGGCCTCGTTGCCCGCGGCGTCGTCTACGGAATCATCGGCGTCCTGGCGCTGAAGCTGGCGCTCGGCGACGGCGGCAAGGCGACCGACCAGGAAGGCGCGCTGCAGACGATCGCCCACCAGTCGTTCGGCAAGGTGCTGCTCCTCCTCGTCGCGATCGGGCTGGGCGGATACGCGCTCTGGAGGCTGATCCGCGCCGCCGTTGGCCACGGCGCCGAACAGACTGACAGCGGCTTCGACCGCATCTCGGCCCTGGACAGCGGCATCGCCTACGGGCTCCTCTGCGTGGCGGCGATCGGAATCCTCACCTCGTCCGGCGGCGGTGGCGGGTCGACGAAGGAAACGACCGGTGGCGTCCTCGACTGGCCGGCAGGACAGGTCCTGGTCGGCGTCGCCGGCGTGATCCTGATCGGCGTCGCCGTCTACCAGGCCTACAAGGGCCTGGCGCGGGAGTTCCTCGAGGACGCGAAAACGGGCGAAATGAGCGAGAGCGTGGAGAAGGGATACACCGCGCTCGGCGTCTTCGGCCACGTCGCCCGCGCGGTCGTCTTCGCCCTGGTCGGCTACGGCCTGCTCAAGGCCGCGATCGATTACAACCCGAAGGAGGCGGTCGGGCTCGACGGCGCCCTGCGCGAACTCGCGCACGCTTCCTACGGCCCCGCTCTGCTCGGCCTCGTCGCCCTCGGCCTGGCCGGGTTCGCGCTCTACTCGATCGTCGACTCCCGCTACCGCAAGGTCTGACCGGCAGCCGCCCGCGGGGCGTCCGCGCGGGGAATTAGCTTCCCCTCCATGGAGATCGGAGGAACTTCGCTTGATCCGGAGGTCCGCGAGGGGCTGAGCCGTAGCTGGAAGGCGCTGATGTTCGTCGGCGTCGCCGCGATCGTGCTCGGCTGCATCGCGATCCTGGTGCCGGCGGTGGCCGCCGTCGGGACGGCGATCTTCATCGGCTGGCTGCTGTTGTTCGTCGGCGCGATCCTGGTCGCGGCGGCGTTTTCGGCGCACTCGATCGGCACCCTGGCGCTGCGGCTGATCTGGGCGGTCCTGACCGTGATCGTCGGCCTCTGGCTGATCGTCGAACCGCACAACGGGACGCTGACGCTGACCCTGGTGCTCGGCATCTACTTCCTCTTCATGGGCCTGACCCGGACGACGATCGCCTTCGTCGCCCGCGGCGAGCCGAACGCCGGCCTGCTCGGCCTCAGCGGCGTCGCCGGGATCCTGATCGGCGTCCTCATCCTCGCCAAGTGGCCCGACTCGGCCGACTGGGCGATCGGCCTCCTCGTCGGCATCGACCTGATCTTCGCCGGCTGGACGCTGACCTCGGTGGCGCTGCTGGGCAGGGATCTGAGTCGCAGCGACGGACGGGTCTGAGCCAAGCAGGCCAAGGACGCAGGGAGCGCGGTGTGCCTTGCACACAAGCGACCGAGGACGCCGGGATGCGCCGGCTCAGACCCGTCCGAAATATTCTCTAGGGGTGAGTCCTGCCCCGCTGGTTCTCGTCATGGCGGCGGGCGAGGGTACGCGCATGCGTTCCTCGACGCCGAAGATGCTGCATCCCGTCTGCGGGCGCCCGATGGTCGCCTGGCCGATCGTCGCCGCCCGCGAGGCCGGTGCGGGACGGGTCGCCGCGATCGTCTCCCCCGGCCGCGACCTCTCCGCCGGCCTGCCCGAGGGCGTCGAGACCGTCGAGCAGCCGACCGCCGACGGGACCGGCGGCGCGATCCGCGCCGCCCTGCCGCTGATCGAGGAGAGCGAGACGGTGCTGGTCCTCTCCGGCGACGTGCCGCTGATCTCGGCGGCGGTGATCGAGGACTTCCTCGCGGCCCATACGTCTACCGAGGCCGCGGCGACGATGATGACGATCGAGCTCGAGGACCCGGGCTCCTACGGCCGCGTCGTCCGCGACTCCTCCGGCGCCGTCGAACGGGTCGTCGAGGCGAAAGCCGACGGCGACGCCGAGGCCTGGCAGCTGGAGATCCGCGAGATCAACGCCGGCACCTACGCCTTCGACGCCGCGCCCCTGGCCGCCGCCCTCAAGGGTCTCTCCAACGACAACGCCCAGGGCGAGTACTACCTGCCCGACGTCTTCCCGGCCCTGCGCGAGACCGGGCACGGCGTCTTCGCCCACCAGGCCACCGACCTGGCGGTGACGATGGGGGTCAACAACCGCGTCGACCTCGCCGCGGTCGAGGCCGAGGGACGGCGTCGGCTGCTCGAGGACCACATGCTCGCCGGGGTCACCGTCGTCGACCCTGCCTCGACCTGGATCGACGCCGGCGTCGAGATCGCCGCCGACGCCCGCATCGAGCCCGGCTCCACCATTCGCGGTGAGACCCGGATCGCCGAGGGCGCCGTCGTCGGCCCGCTCAGCACCCTGATCAACAGCTCCGTCGGCGCCGGCTCCCAGGTCCTCCACTCCTACCTGGTCGAGTGCGAGGTCCGTGCCGGCTGCTCGGTCGGCCCCTTCGCCTATCTGCGCCCGGGCGCCCTGCTCGAGGACGGCGCCAAGGCCGGGACCTTCGTCGAGATCAAGAACTCGCAGGTGGGGGAGGGCACCAAGGTGCCCCATCTCGCCTACGTCGGCGACGCCGACATCGGCCCCGGCAGCAACCTCGGCGCCGGCACGATCACCGCCAACTACGACGGTTTCCGCAAGAACCGCACGGTTATCGGCCGCGACGTGCGGATCGGCGTTGACACGATGCTGATCGCACCGGTAGAAGTCGGCGACTCCGCCTACACTGGCGCTGGCGCGGTGATCAAGGACGACGTTCCCGAGGGGGCTCTCGCCGTCAGTGAGAACGCGCAACGGAACATCGACGGATACGCCGCTCGCAAGGCGGCCGAGATGCGAGAGGACAAAACCCCGTGAGCATGATCGAGGAGCGCCCGCAGCTGGGGACCGGAATCGACCACGATTACACGAAGAAGATGATGGTCTTCGGCGGCCGCTGCTCGATGGACCTGGCCGCCAAAGTCGCCGGCAAGCTCGGCCTCGACCTCGGCCAGGTGACCCTGAAGACCTTCGCCGACGGCGAGGTCTACTGCCGCTACGAGGAGTCGATCCGCGGCTCCGACGTCTTCCTCGTCCAGTCGACCTGCGCCAACGAGGCCGAAGGGATGACTCCGAACGACGCCCTGATGGAGCTGCTGACGATGATCGACGCCGCCCAGGGCGCCTCCGCGCACCGGATCATCGCCGTCCTCCCCTGGTACGGCTACGCGCGCCAGGACAAGAAGTCCGCCCCGCGCGAGCCGATCAGCGCCCGGATCGTCGCCAAGTGCCTGGAGGCGGTCGGCGTCGACCGCGTCCTCACCATGGACCTCCACGCCGGTCAGGTCCAGGGCTTCTTCCACGTCCCGGTCGACCACATGACGGCGATGCCGATGCTGACCCAGTGGTTCATCGACCAGGAACTGAACGACGAGCTGGTGATCGTCTCCCCGGACGCCGGTCGCGTCAAGACCGCCCGCAACTTCGCCCGCCGGATCGGCACCCAGTGGGCGGTGATGGAGAAGGAGCGCCCGGCCCAGGCGGTTGCCGAGATCGGCTACGTGGTCGGTGACGTCAAGGGCAAGACCGCGGTCCTCGTCGACGACATGATCGCCACCGCCGGCACCCTCTGCGCCGCCGCCCAGACCGTGATCGACGAGGGCGCCGCCCGGGTCATCGCCTGCGCCACCCACGGTGTCTTCTCCGGGCCCGCCTACGAACGGCTGGAAAACTCGGCGATCGAGCAGATCGTCGTCACCGACACGATGCCGCTGCGCCCCGGCGCTCCGGACAACATCACCGTGCTCTCCACCGCCGGCACCTTCGCCGACTCGATCCGCCGCATCTTCACCGACGATTCGGTGAGCGAGATCTTCGCCGGCGAGAACCAGCTGTTCTGAGCGAGCCGGGGTCAGAGCCGCGCAGGCTGCGCCTCGTCGGCCACAAGGGGGCCGACGCGATCACGCCCGGGAACACGGTCGAGAGCTTCCGCGCCGCGGTCGAGGCCGGCGTCGACACGATCGAGATGGACGTGCTCTGGCTGCCGGACGCGCACCTGCCGCTCGAGCAGCGCCACCCGCTGGTGATCGCCCACGACTGGGAGGACGCGGAGCGGCGGACGCCGCTGACGCTGCCCGAGGCGCTCGACGCCTTCCTCGAGCCGCCGCTCGACCAGGTCGAGATCGACCTCGACATCAAGCTGCCCGGGAGGGAGGAGGAGATCGTCGAGGCACTGCAGGAGAGGGGCTTGGTCGAGCGGGCGATGATCTCGACGATGGAGATGCACTCGCTGCGCCGGATCCTCGAACTGCAGCCGGCGCTGCGGCGCGGCTGGACCTATCCCAAGGTGACCAAGGACTGGACTTCCAAGCGCTGGGCCCGCGGCCCCGTCCTCGCGGCGATGGTGGCGATGCGCCACCGCCTTCCCGGCCTCGCCGCGCAGAAACTGCCCCAGTTCGAGGTCGAGGCGATGTGGGTCTACCACCCGCTGATCACGCCGCGGCTGGCGCGGATCTGCGACCTCGCCGGGGTCGAGCTGATCGCCTGGACCGTTGACGACCCGGCGCGGATGCGCAAGCTCGCCGCCGCCGGAGTCCACGGCATCTGCTCCAACGACCCGCGCCTGTTCGCCGAGCTCTGACGCGATTCGTCTGTTCCTTTTCGGCCTACAGCAACGAAAAGGAACAGACGAATGGGCCGGCCGCCTAGACGGTTCCCGGCGTCGCTCCCGGCGGCGAGGAGGTGCGACCGCCGCCCTTCACCTTCACCGCCGACTCCAGGTCCTCCTGGGTGAAGCCGCTGACGACCTGGCCGTCGAGGGCATAGCGGTAGAGGGCGACGCCGAAGATGCCGCTGAGGGCGCGGGAGATCAGCATCGCGATCGCCAGCACCAGCGCCCCGATCACGACCAGGAGCGCGCCGGCGAAGGCGGCCGAGGACCAGATCAGGATGCCGCCGACGATCAGGATCGCCGCGGGGAGGACGCCGAGCAGGAAGATCGCCGCGCCGATCGCGATGTTGCCGGTGATCTGCTGGCCCCAGCGTTCGCGGAAGAGCGAGCCCGAGCGCTTGATCGTCTCGAACGGGCCGGTGCCCTCGATCGCGATCACCGGGACCGCGAGGAAGGTGATCAGGGTCCAGGCCATCCCGACCAGGCGGGCGGCGAGGGTGCCGAGCGCCCCACCCTGGTTTTCGAGCAGGCCCATGACCAGGCTGATCGCGGCCGAGACCGCGGCCCAGCCGCTGATCTGGGCGAGGCGGCTGCGCGAGACCGCGAGCCCGTCGCTCACCGTCGCCTCCTGGCCGCGGAAGATCATGTCGGCGCAGGCGGCGAGGCCGACACTGAAGTAGAAGCCGACGAAGCTGAGGACGTAGACGCCGATGACGATGATCGGGATCGCCCCCGCCATCTGGTCTTCCTCCCAGAGGTACAAGCCCGGGCCGAGGGTGACGATCGCCAGCAGGGTCGTCGCCACCGCGCCGTAGAGCGGGAAGCGGATCAGCTCGCGGTGCCCGTTCAAGAGCGCCCAGCTTTTCTTCGTCAGCATCCAACCGCGTTTGATCCTGCGCATCGCTTCCTCCTGTAGATGGTCCGCTGCTCAGGTTGCTTCGGCAAGTCCCGGGACCCGCTTGACCCCGCGCTCTTCGAAGTATTCCCACTCCAGCTCGCCCAGCTCGGTCGCCGGCGGGTCTGCATAGACCCACTCGCGGGCGATCCGGTGCCAGTTGCGCTTCGCCCCCAGCTGCCCGAGGACGGCGACGACGCCGATTTCCATCCGCCGCCCCATCAGCTCCTCTGCCGGGAGCGACTCGCGCCGCATCAGGTCGAAGTACTCCGAGCGCGGGTCGTTGGTCGCCTCGATGATCTTCATCACCCGCCGCGGGGTGATCTCCAGGTCCCGGTCCTCCATCACGAACCAGCCGCCGACGACGCGCATGTGCTCGAGCAGCCGCTCGGCGTCGAGCTTCGAGGGCTTCTTGACGAAGCCGAGGTCGTGCAGCGCCTGGCGGAACGCCTCCGGGTCGTTGCGCGAGGCCGCGTCGAAGGCGCGCTGCTCGAGCAGGATCTGCTCGCGGTCGAGCTTCTTCGTCATCCCGAAGTCGATGAAGGCCACCCGCCCGTCGTCCATCAGGATGTAGTTGCCGGGATGGGGGTCGGCGTTGAAGTGCTGCAGGTGGTAGATCGAGCCGAAGCTGCCGCGGAAGACGATCTCGCCGAACCGGCTGCGCTCCTCGTGCGGCAGCTCCTTGATCTCCTCGAAGCCGCGGCCGCTGACGAACTCGGTGACGAGGACGCGCCGGCGCGAGAGCCGGGTCACGACTTCCGGCACGTAGATGAAGGGGTGGCCGCGATAGGCGCGGGCGAAGGAGCGCTGGTTCTGGGCCTCGTACTCGTAGTCGAGCTCCTCCATCACCCGCTCGCGGATCTCCTCGGCGATCGCCTTGGCGTCGAGGCCGGGCGCGAGGGCGCGGGCGAGGCGAACGAGGGTGCCGGCGTTGCGAAGGTCGGCGTCGAGCGCCTCGGCGATGCCCGGGTACTGGATCTTCACCGCCACCTGGCGGCCGTCGAGCAGCTCGGCCCGGTGGACCTGGCCGATCGAGGCGGCGGCGAACGCCTCGGTCTCGAACTCGGCGAAGAGCTCGGAGATCGGTTCGCCGTCGTACTCTTCCTCGAGCACCTTCTCGACCTTCTCCCAGGGCATCGAAGGGGCGTCGGTACGCAGTTTCGCCAGCTGTTCCTGGTAGATCTCGCGGTACTCCTCGGGGATGAACTCGGTGTCGATGAAGGAGGCGAACTGCCCCAGCTTCATCGCCGCGCCCTTCATCTGGCCCAGCGCCCCGACCATTTTCATCGCCGTCTCCAGGTGGCGCTGCTCGAGCGCCTCCTTGCCCTCGTCCTCGGAGCGGCCGACGTTGGCGGCTTTGGTCCCGGCGTAGCGGGCGCCCTGCACGCCGACGATCGAACCCAGCTTGGCGGAGCGGCGAATCCGCCCTTTGGGGATCTTCGAGTCGTCGGCCATTCGCAGCCAAGGTTGCCACAGGCCCCTTCGCGGCGGCTTTCTCTATTCTCTCCCGTCCGATGGCGAGCAAACGCTCAACCCTGAAAGCCGCACCCCGCGCCGATTTCGGCTCGCGCTCCTCGCGCCGCATGCGCCGTGACGGCGTCGTGCCCGGCGTCGTCTACTCGGGCGGCTCCGACGCGAAGCCCTTCCAGGTCAGCGAACGGGACGTCCGCAACATCACCGGCGAGGGCGCCGCCCTCTTCGACCTCGAGATCGAGGGCGGCAAAGCGATTCCGGTCGTCATCAAGGAAGAACAGCTGCACCCGGTGCGGGGCAGCCTCCAGCACATCGATCTGCAGCAGGTCCGCCTCGACGAGAAGATCCAGGCCGAGGTGGCGCTCGAGCTGGAGGGCGTCGAGGTCGCGCCCGGTGTCAAAGGCGGCGGCGTGCTCGAGCACGTCACCCGCGAGATCACCGTCGAAGCGCTGCCCACCGACATTCCCGACAACATCGTCCTCGACGTCTCCGCGATGGAGATCAACGACACCCTGCAGCTTTCGGTTGTCGAGGCGCCCGAGGGCGTCACCTTCGTCGCCGACGACCCCGAGGAGGTCACGATCGTCACCCTCTCGCCGCCGCGCGTCGAAGAAGTCACGACCGAGGTTGAGGAGGAGGCCGAGCTGGTCGGCGAGGGCGAGGAGGGCGCCGAGGGCGAGGGCGAGGGCGGCGACTCCGGCGAGGGCGAGGGCGAGTAGCCCCTGTCGCTCTTCCGCCGCCGCGAGGGTGGCGAGCAGGGCGACCGCATCCTCATAGTGGGCCTCGGCAACCCCGGGCCCGAGTACGAGCGCACCCGCCACAACGTTGGCTTCGCGGTGGCGAGCGAGCTGGCCGAGCGCTGGCAGCTGCCGAAGCCGAAGCAGAAGTTCAACGGGGTGATCTCCGAAGGCCGGATCGGGCCGGGGGGACCGCGGGTGGCGCTGCTGCAGCCGCGCACCTACATGAACGAATCCGGGACCTCGGCCGGGCCGGCGCGCGGCTCGCTGAAGGTGCCGCTGGACCGGGTCGTCGTCGTCCACGACGAGATCGACCTGCCCTTCGGTGAGATCCAGACCCGGATCGGCGGCGGGCTCGCCGGCCACAACGGCCTCAAGAGCCTCAAACGGGGCTTCGGCGACGCCGAGTTCTGGCGCGTCCGGGTGGGGGTGGGGCGGCCCGATTCGACCGACCCCGAGATCGTCTCCCGCCACGTGCTCGGCCGCTTCAGCGAGCCGAAGGGCGAGGTCGAGGCCCTGATCGGCAGCGCCGCCGAGGAGACTGAGCGCCTGGTCGAACGAATAGCGTCCGCGGAGTGAACGCTGAGAACGGCGGCGGCGCCGAGAACGAGATGACGAGCTACTCGGTCGAGGAGGGCGGGGTCGCGGTGATCCGGCTCGAGCGGCCGCAGGCCCGCAACGCGATCGGCACCCAGATGCTGCTGGAGCTGCTCGAGCACCTGGCGGTCGCCCGCGGCGACGAGGCGGTGCGGGTGCTGGTGATCAGCTCGGCTGACCACCTCGGCCTCTCGGCCGGGGCCGACGTCAAGGAGCGGCTCGACGACGAGGGCAAGGTCCGCCGCATGCAGCTCTTCGCCGATCTTTACGACGCCGTCGTCGCCTTCCCGAAGCCGACGATCGCGGCCTGCCACGGCGACGTGGTCGGCGGCGGCGCTGAGATCGCCGTCGCCTGCGACATGCGCGTCGGCGGTTCGAACCTGCGGATGCGCTTCCCCGGTGCCGCGCTCGGCGTCCCGGTCGGGCCGGCCCGCCTGGTCACCCTCTGCGGCCTCGCCGCCGCCAAGTACCTGCTGCTGAGCTCCCGCACGGTCGGCGCCGACGAGGCGCTGCGGCTCGGGCTCGTCAACCGCGTCGCCCCGGCCGCCGGCACCGAGCGGGCGGCGCTGGAGCTCGCCGCCGAGGTCGCCGCCCACCCGCCGGAGGCCGTCGCCCAGCTGAAGCGGATGCTGCACGAGTGGGACGACATCGTCGGCCGCTCCGCCAGCGAGGGTCGCGGCCAGGTGGAGTGGCAGCGCTCAGGGCCCGGTCTTCCGACCCGGGACTAGCTCCTCCTTAGAATCGAACCCCCGCCCGGGCGTGCCCTGGGCTTTTTCCCTGCCATGAGTCTCAGACCCCTGATCGACATCGCCGCCGAGAACGAGCGCGTGCTCGCGCTCGCGGGCCGGGTGCGCGCGGCGAGCGAGGGCGGCGAGCAGGTGGCGGCCCGGGCCTCGACGATGCTGCGGCCGCTGCTGCTGGCGACGCTGCTCGAGGACGAGCGCGGCCTGGCCGAGCGCCCGGTGCTGCTGGTCGGCGCCGATGACCGCTCCGCCCGCGACCTCGCCGCCGACCTCCGCGCCTACCTGGCGCCGCGCCGGGTCCGCCTCTACCCCTCCCGCGGGACCGGCTATGCCTCCCACGTCTCGCCGCCGCCCCACCTCGTCGGGCTGCGGATCGACGCGCTTGACGCCCTCGGGGCCGAAGCGGACGCGATCGTCGTCGCCTCCGCCCCGGCGCTCGCCGAGGCGGTGCCGGACGCCTCGCTGCGCCCGGCCGGCTTCGCCATCTCCCGCGGCGAGGAGATCGAGCTCGACGGCGTCGCCGACGACCTCGTCGCCGCCGGGTACGAGCGGGTCGAGCAGGTCGAGGAGCGGGGCCAGTTCGCGGTCCGCGGCGGCATCCTCGACGTCTACCCGGCGACCGAGGAGCGGGCGGTGCGGATCGAGCTCTTCGGCGACGAGGTCGAGTCGATGCGCTGGTTCTCGACCTTCACCCAGCGCTCACTCGGCGAGGCCGAGCGGGTCGAGCTGGCGCCGGCCGCCGAGCTCGACGCCGAGCACCGTGAGCTCGCCGAGCTGGCGGCGATGGCGGCCGAAGAGGAGGGGGCCGAATCGCCGAACCTGGCCGAAGCGCTGCCGCTCGAGCACTTCCGGGCGCCGCTGGAGCTGGTTCCCGAGGCGACCGCCGTCCTCCTCGTCGGCGCCGAGGAGATCGGGCCGGCGCTGAGCGACAACTGGGATGACGTGACGACGGCGATGCACGCCGACGACGCCCAGCGCCTCTACGTCGACGTCGCCGAGCCGCTGGCCGAGCGCGCCGCCCTCACCCTCACCAGCGCCGGCGAGGACGACGAGGACGCCTTCCGCGCCGCCCGCGCCGAGTCGCCCGCCCGCAGCGTCAAAGAGGCCGAGGGGGAGCTGCAGAAACTCGTCCGCTCGGGCTACCGCGCGGTGGTCGCCTTCGACAGCCGCGGCGAGGCGGAGCGCGCCCGCTACGGCCTCGACCGGCTCGACGCCCGCCTGCTCGAAGGCGGCCGGCTCTCGCCCGACCCGGGCCTCTCCTTCGCCGAGGCGCGCCTGCGCGAGGGCTTCGTCAGCCCGGAGCTGAAGCTCGCCGTCTACCCCTTCCGCCGCCTCGTCCACCGCCGCCGCAGCGAGGAGCCGGCGCCGGGCGCCGGCCGCGGCCGCCTTGCCTTCAGCGAACTGCGGGTCGGTGACTTCGTCGTCCACGAGGACCACGGCGTCGCCCGCTTCGCCGGCTTCGAGACCCGTGAGGTCGGCGGCGTCACCCGCGACTACCTCTACCTCGAATACAAAGGCGAGGACAGGG
>Ga0068868_100001043_pt1 | contig 18940 bp, 16 predicted proteins | sample KBSMisM42_FD_64660 | JGI IMG/M metagenome (GOLD analysis project Ga0068868, IMG submission 64660) | Miscanthus rhizosphere microbial communities from Kellogg Biological Station, Michigan, USA - KBS Miscanthus M4-2 | ecosystem: Host-associated > Plants > Roots > Rhizosphere > Soil ...
TCAAGAGCTGTTTGGAAAAAGAAAATTATGATTACCTGCTTGAACTTATCCAGGAAGCGAATAAAATAAAAGGGATCATTGAATAAGCTTCGTGGCCGTAGTGCCAGCTTCGTGAGCTTTGTGACCTGTTTTTGGTCACAACGAACAGCAAGAAACACAAAGGACACTACGAATCATGCTTCATAAGAGAATTGAACTCATACCACACCAAGTTAAATGATTGCTGGTGGTTTAAATGGGTTCTCATAATTTGTCGCTCAACTCATCTATCAATTTTCTTCCCGTCTCAATATCTTTTTTCAATTTCTCTTCTTTAAATTCTTTCTCTGCATTCAATGTTTCAAGATGAGCATTTAGTGCAGTTATAAGATCTTTGACGGACTTGGAATTTGATTTTACTGCAAGCTTTCTGAGGATCATGATCTTTTCATAATCAACGATCCCTTCCCGCAATTTTTCAAAACGAATACCGCTATTTCCGCCGGGGTAAATGAGAAAGCAATCACCGGCAGGCCAGGAACCAAAACGACCATCTCGCATTGGGTCAGCCGGCCACGCATCGTAGGCCCATCTCAAAAAACCATTGTATCCATGAGCCAAAGAATACCAGCTGATCCATCTTCCTTCAACAGGAGGAGAAAATAAAAAATTGTTCGGATAAGATGGCGTGCAACATACATAAAAAGTCGTGGTCATTCCCTTGGCTGCTCTCTCTTTGACTTTTTCCGCATCCGCTTCTTTACCATGTACAAAACAATAATCGTTCAGTAAGGAATCAAGTTCAGGATGCCAGTCCCCGGCGTAAGTGATCTTCCAATTCTTCGAATGTTCTTTGATCACCTTGATCGCAGACAATGTCTGCTCCATTGCATTTTCATTGATGCCGAGGTAAGTTTTTTCTAACCAACCTTTCTTTTGAAGATGTGATCTCAGGTCGGTTAAAAAAACATCCCAGTTCTTTTTAAATTCTGGTGAAGTTGGGAGCCATTGTTCATAAACATAATTGCCTGTCGCCTCATTCATATACCGAAATCTTTCACCCCACGGGAGTGGAGTATAAATGGTAATGGCTTTATTAATGCCAACACTCATGGCCAATTCAACATACTGATCGAAAATATTGTAATCAAACTTCCACGAACCATCTTTGCGCTTTATCCATTCAATCATCCCTCCTTCGATCGAATATTCGTTGTCTCCCCAGGGGGAGTGTACTCCATACGTTGTAATAAAAGTTCCTCCTGCATCAGCATATAGTTGCAAATGTTTTCTCAGAAGTGCCTTGTGTTCTTCACTCCATGGCTTTACATGATAATACTCAGCGATCACCCATGGATTTTGCCACAGGTCAAGCCTGTACTGCCAATCATGAGGCTTAGGTAAAGTTTGATCCTGTACGTTGACGACTATATTCAGGGTAACATTTCCGTTTTTGGAATTTACTTCAATGGTGCCATTGTATGTTCCCGGTTCAGCCGTCGATGGAATGTTACAGGAAAGCCAGACCGGCCTCACTGTTCTACCCGGTACATCAAACCTTTCAAATGACTCAAACCTGTCAGGCATTAAATATCCATCTTTGTACGGGGTGGCGCCGCAGTTACCATCTCTTGAGCCGTAGGGATAATTTGCAAGAACATAACAGACTTTATTGAGTCTAATATTGTCTTTATTTATTGCACTTCCATTTTTGTTTTTTAAATCGCTTAGGCGAAAGCGAACCTGCTGCAATGTGTCTGGTGACCATACAATGATCTGTGTATTCAAACGCTCGCCCTTCCAGCCGGTGGCATGCCATGCATTTTCACCGTTTATTCCCGGAACTTCAGTCCTGAAATATAATTTTTCTCCGGAACCAAAAGCAACATGAAGACCCGGCTTTTCATTTGACCATGAATTTGCATCAACCGTCCTATCAAAATCATATTCAGGTTGATAGTGAGGCTGTCCAATTTCCGGAAGAAGTGTTGAATCAATTTGCCCTGGGCTCTGTGCAGAGACAAGGACTGTCGAAAAAAGGATGATCGAAAGCAAGGAATACCTTTTCATCAATGGTTAGAATTATTAAAAGTTTTCAATTTATCAATTAGGGTGGTTGTTGAGTATCCTTCAATGACCGGGTTAATAACGACTCTTCCGCCATTCGATATAACCTCTTTCGCCCCGACAATTTGTTCGATGGTATAATCACCACCCTTTACAAGGACGTCAGGTTTTATTGAATTGATCAGTTCTAAGGGCGTGTCTTCTTCAAAGATCACGACAGCATCCACCATGAGCAATGAAGCAAGGAGTAGTGCTCTGGAATCCTGGTTATTGAGAGGCCTCTGCTCGCCCTTTAATCTTTTCACTGAATCATCTGAGTTTACTCCGATAATTAAAAAGTCTGCCTCCTTGGCCGCCTGTGATAAGGAAAAAATATGACCAGCATGAAGAATGTCAAATACGCCGTTTGTAAATACGATCGATTTGCCCAAAAATCTCCATTGTGCAATCCTTGAAACTAATTGTGGTAGCAGATAAATCTTTTGTGCTATGATATCAGGTCGTTTCAGAGGCTATTTTTCTTTTATTAAAATAGGGAATCGCCACAAAGCTAAATATTCCTCCAATCAATATGATCAGGGTTTGAACCAGCCAGAGTATCCAGCCAAATGCTAATGCGATCCCTTGTTCCAATCCATATAACTCCATCGTTTTTTGAATCAACAACGCATAGGCCCCTATGCCGCCAGGCGTAACAATTACACCAACACTACCGGCAGACAGAACAGCAAAAGCTTCTTTTATGCCATAGTGTTGAGTCTCCTGCAGAGCAAAAAAACCAACGTAAGTGCTGAAAAAATAGCAGGCCCATAAAACGAGAGTGTAGAAAAGAAATAACCCTCTTTTTTTCAAATGTTGTACGGCACTAACTCCCTGCCAAACACTCCGACTTATTCTTTTGAACAATGTAATGACATCGGCAAATTTTTTTTTCTTGAATAGCATCCATAAAAGCACTGATATCGCTATGATGCCAACAAGGATGCCTGCAATTAGAAAACCTGGAATTTTTTCTTTGCCAGCTTCGCGTGGCGAACGAAAAAAAGCATTAATGAGGTCGGTATAAATGCTCGGTTGAATAGCAAACGTAATGGCGAAAACAAACAGCAATGATATAGCATCAATGATCCTCTCAAGTATGACAGTGCCTACTAATTTATCTGCTGGAATTTTTTCATACCGCGCAAGCATCGTACATTTTAATATTTCACCCAGGCGGGGAATGGCAAGATTTGTCAGGTACCCCACCATGACCGCAAAGAAAGTATTAGCTGTTCTGGAACGGTGACCCAGTGAATCAATGAGCAATTTCCACCTCAATGCTCTTATCCAAAAGCTGAGCGTCAGAATTACGAAAACAGGAACGATGAGCCAATACCTGGCATGACTTAATGCCGTTTTTATCTGGCCTTTTTCTTCACGATTCAGATCTTTCAGCGACCACCACGCCAGGAATATTCCCAATCCAAGAAAGACTATATATTGAAGTATTGTAAATAGCTTTTTCTTCATTGATACCGAAAATAAACTTACATCCTCAATTAACAAAGTAAATGCAAGAAAGTAAGTTATTTATTATTAAAGAATCGCACATTACGTCAATTGAACTGTTAAGTTAATTGAGCATCATATTATCTATCAGACGAACGCTGCCGATGTAGGCAGCTACGAGCCCAAGAATATTTGTCCGGGCATCCCATTCATTGATCGGTTTTAAAGTTTTTGCATTTGCAATTTCAACATAATCTGTTTTGAATCCTTTTTTTTGAAGTTGATCGGTTGCTTCTTTTTTCAGATCCCTTAATGAACCATTGCAAATATTTTGTTTCAGGAAGATCAATGTCTCATATAGGGCAGGGGCCTTTGCGCGTTCTTCTTTGCTAAGGCGCATGTTCCGACTGCTCATGGCCAGTCCATCTTTTTCGCGAAGGATAGGGCATATCCGGATATTAATTTTTTCTTCCAGTCCCATGAGTTGGATCAATCGTGTGATGATCATGCATTGTTGGTAATCTTTCTGCCCCAGGTATAATTTGCCGGGTTGCACGATCAGCAGCAATCTTTCAACGGCCATGCATACTCCCTGGAAATGGCCCGGTCTGAATTCGCCTTCCAGTATAGTATCAAGATAACCGAGATCATATTTTTTTTTCACTTCAAAACCATCGGGATAGATCTCCTCAACAGAAGGTAGAAATAAAATATCGCAACCGTTTGTTTCCAGTTTAGAGATGTCCTCTTCAAGGGTCGAAGGATATTTTTTAAAATCGCTAGCGTCATTGAACTGGGCTGGATTGACGAATATGCTGCAAACACTTAGCTTGTTCTCTTTCAACGAGGTCTTTAATAATGAAAGATGACCGTTGTGAAGTGCACCCATGGTGGGGACAAAGCCTAGATCCTCATTTTTTTGCCTGCATTGGTCCAGGTGGTGCTGCAGCTCGATCGCTTTTTCAAATATTATCATTTCGCAGTTATTATGCCCAAAATGTCTTTTTCTGCCCCCAGTTCGCAATAAAATGGCTAATTTTGCCAGCTTTAAAAATACCTACTACTAAAAGCACTCAAAATGTCAGCAAAGAAAAGAATTTTATTTATTGCGAACGAAATGTCACCCTATCTTGAACTTACAGAGTTCTCCGAAGTGGTGAATAAGCTGGCAATAAAGGCCAACGACAATGGTTTTGAAGTAAGGTGCATCATGCCCCGGTTTGGTATTATTAACGAGCGCCGGCATCGGCTTCACGAAGTAGTTCGCTTGTCAGGGATCAATGTCTCTATTGATAATGAAGATCATCCCCTGCAGATAAAGGTAGCATCCTTGCCCAATGCAAGGCTCCAGGTTTATTTTTTAGACAATGAAGAGTTATTCAAACGTAAGTTTATTTTTCACGATGAACATGAAAAATGGTTTGAGGACAATGGACTTCGCGCGATTTTCTTCTGTAAAGGGGCTTTGGAGACCGTGAAAAAATTTGGCTGGCCTCCCGATGTTATTCACTGCAGTGGCTGGATGACGGGCCTGATACCTTTTTACCTCAAAACAGTTTATAAAAAAGAACCTGTATTCTCTCACAGCAAGATACTTTTCACCATTGGTCAGAATACATTCAAAGAAAAACTCGGATCAGATTTTTTAAAGAAGGCACTTATTCACGCTTCCCTGAAGGATAAAGATCTTGAAATCTATAAAGACGCTAACAACACGGCAATGTTTCGTGGCGGGGCTACCTATGCCGATGCTATAAGTTTTGGGGCCGAGAAGGTTGAAAAGAAATTGGTGGATGAATTTTCAAAGGTGAAAGGCAAAAAAACTTTACCCTATAATGCAGAGTCAGATTTAACAGACTATTTACAACTCTATGGCGATCTTGCGACCAAATAAAATTGACAAGGAAGGGCAGTGAACGAAAACTAATTTTATATTCCTAATTAAATCTATTGTGAAGAGCAGAATTTTAGTCGTTTGGATCGGTTCAATTTTTTTAAGTTCTCTCACTTTTTTATCGTCCTGCAAAAAGATCAACGAGGCCACTGAACTGGGTGATGACCTGGTGCCTGCCGTGGACAATGTACATACATTCGAAGTTGCTCTGAACACAGTTACTAACAACGTCCTGTTCGCCGATACGACGTTAGTAGGTTATTATGATCTTGCTACCCTTGGCGATTTGAATGATCCTGAATTTGGGCATTCCCATGCAAACACTTGCTTTAGTATTAGTCCTTCTTCTTTTGGCAGATATCCCTTTATAAAAAATGATGGCAACCTTAAAATAGACTCCGTCGTTCTTTCTTTATCTTACCAGGCAGCCTATGGTGATACACTGAATGACGGTGTTCAAACGCTACGAGTTTATGAGGTGGATCCAAACTCAGGATTTAATGATACGAGTTACTATCGAACGTACTATAAGTTCTCAGATCCTGCTTCCGATTTTGCAACAACTGGCCCGGAATTAGGATCGGCAACGTTTTCGATAAAACACTTACAGGATTCTATTCCATTAACAAGACCTGGTGATACTACGAAGGTTAATAATGTTGTAAGGATCAGGTTGGATAATTCGTTAGGAGCCCGTTTTACACAATATGACTCAATCAACGGACCCAATGGAGGTTTTTATAATGATTCGATTTTCAGAACTCTTTTTCGAGGGTTTTCAGTAAAAGCTGACCCAACGGGAAACGCGCTGAGTTATTTTAATTTGTCTGACTTGACCAAAACAAAACTAACTGTTTATTTCACTTATGGTACCACGGATACTTCATCCTTTGATTTTTATCATTCAACAAATGGTCAATCTAATTATATAAACCGGGAGAATGGAGGAAATTACCTGGCTTATCTTAACAGCGGGGCAGGCGACCAGGTTTACTTACAATCTACGCCCGGTTCGTATGTAAATATCAAGATCCCCTCATTGGATGCGCTTGGTAATAAAACAATACATCGTGCAGAGTTAGTAGCAATAAAAATTCCATCGGCACGTGACGATATTTTCACTGCTCCCATTCAATTGATGCTTGACCGAAAAAATAGTAATACTCCGGATACCGTGTTCATGCTGGAGAAGGATCTTATTGTAGATGCATCGGGTACCGCCGGATTCTCCTCATTCGGTGGCAGGCTGCTGCCCGACAATACCGTTCGGTTTAATATTTCCAGGTACATACAAAGTGTTTTAACAAGACACGTAGCGAATGATACTTTAAGAATATACGCGCCTTTGCGAACAAAGGTGTTCAATTCAACTTTCCATGATTATCTTCCCCTCGCGGTCAACGGCCAAATTGCAAAGGGGAGATTAGTTCTTGGCGGTGGCACTTATCCTGATTCGACAATGCGGCTGCGATTGCGAATCATATATTCTGACCTCTGATTTATATTTGCATGCCCAATTCCACAGAATGCTCATAAAAGGCTGAATAATGACCAGGATGTACAAGAGTGCGACGCAAGAAAAGTTTAATAGTGGTAATATTGCCGGGTACATAACCATTCAGTGGCTAAAAATTCAAAAAAACCTGATCCCGATAATGGTCGGGAATAAAATCTAAAATTTCATCATGTCCTATTTATTCACGTCCGAAAGCGTTTCCGAAGGTCATCCGGATAAAGTAGCTGACCAGATATCTGATGCCCTGATCGATAATTTTCTCGCGTTTGATCCCGAATCAAAAGTCGCTTGTGAAACTTTAGTTACAACAGGGCAGGTGGTACTTGCCGGTGAGGTGAAATCAAAAGCTTACCTGGACGTACAGGAAATAGCCCGCGGTGTTATTCGCGACATTGGCTATACAAAAAGTGAGTATATGTTTGAAGCGCACTCCTGCGGAGTTCTTTCGGCGATCCATGAGCAATCGTCGGATATTAACCAGGGTGTAGACAGAACAAAAAAAGAAGAGCAGGGTGCCGGTGACCAGGGGATGATGTTTGGCTATGCTACGGACGAAACAGAAGATTATATGCCCCTTGCTCTTGACCTTGCCCATAAATTATTGCAGGAGCTGGCGGCTTTGCGAAGAGAAAATAAAGCAATAAAATATTTGCGGCCGGATGCAAAAAGCCAGGTGACACTTGAATATGATGATAACAATCGTCCCACGCGGATCGATGCCATTGTCGTTTCGACACAGCATGACGATTTTGATACCGACGAAAAAATGCAGGCGAAGATCAGGAAAGATATAATCGGCATTTTAATTCCCAGGATAAAAAATAAGTACGGGAAATATGCCCACTTCTTCAATGACAAAATAAAATACCATATCAATCCCACTGGCAAGTTTGTCATCGGTGGTCCGCATGGAGACACGGGATTGACAGGGAGAAAGATCATCGTGGATACTTATGGAGGCAAGGGTGCACACGGCGGCGGCGCTTTTAGTGGTAAAGATCCAAGCAAGGTTGACCGCAGTGCGGCTTATGCAACGCGTCATATTGCCAAGAATCTGGTGGCCTCAGGCATTTGCAATGAGGTGCTAGTACAGGTTTCATACGCTATTGGGGTCGCTCAGCCCACGAGTATCAATGTAAATACATTTGGCACTTCAAAAGTTAAAATGAGTGACAGCGAGATCGCCGAAAAAGTAAAAAGCATTTTTGACATGCGTCCTTACTTTATTGAGCAGCGATTAAAATTGCGTAATCCAATTTACAGTGAAACGGCTGCCTATGGCCACATGGGTCGTAAACCAGAGATCATCGAAAAAACTTTTATTTCCCCGGAAGGAAGGCAAATAAAGAGAAAGGTTGAACTATTTACCTGGGAAAAGTTGGATTATGTACCAAAGTTGAAGAAAGCATTTGGGTTGAAATAAAGCTTGTACTTTTTGAAGAAATTAAAACTCTGTGACGAAGTCACGGAGTTTTTTGTTTGAATGAAGTAAGCCTATTTTTGAAGCGTGAAAAATTTCCGACGGCAACACCGCCCTCCAAAAAAATCTCTCATCATCGGCAAAGAGGCCGTCGTACACGCTATTAAATCAGGACGGCAACTGGACAGGATCTATCTTCAAAACAACCTGCATGGAAGGCCCATTGAAGAAATAAAGTCATTGGCTCAGCAACACAATATTCCTGTCAATAAAGTGCCGGTCGAAAAACTCAACGGTTTTAATATCAGTGATCATGAGGGTATTGTTGCGCAAATTGCCAGGGTCCAATACCAGGATCTGCAGGAGATCATTTCATTTATTGTTGAAAAAGGGGAGACACCTTTGTTTTTGCTGCTGGATGGCATAACGGACATACGGAATATTGGTGGAATTGCCAGGACCGCTTATTGCTGTGGTGTTCACGCGTTGATCATCCCTGAGAAAGGAGTGGGTGCTTTACATGAAGACGCCATTCTTACTTCAGCCGGTGCGCTGGAAAAAATTTCTGTATGCAGGGTCAATAGTTTAATGAAAGCTGTTGATGAACTTCATTTGAATGGAATAAAAGTTTTTGCCAGTGAAATGACCACAGACAAGAATGTTTTTGATTGTAATCTAAAAGAACCATGTGCCATCGTAATGGGAAGCGAAGAGACAGGGATTTATCCTGCACTGATGAAGATCTGTGATGAGAAATTCAAAATTCCCATGACAGGAGATTTTGAATCGTTAAATGTGGGAGTTGCAACAGGCATGATATTGTATGAAGTGATGAGACAACGGCTATTCATTTAAAAAATCCCCATGACTGGGGATTTTGAAACCGGCTCAATGATTTGATCTTTAATTGCACGTTGGTAAGGGTGATGGAAAACTTGTACTGAAAATATTGCTCATCCAGCAATTATTGACGCCTGAACCATCCCACAATAAATCAACACCTGGCAAAAGGATTGGAAGCGCTGGCGGCGAGCTTCCGTTTTTCTTTACAAGATTCCCGATGATCCTCGCATTATCCGGGTTGGGATCGATATCAGCAAATTGTTCGGGAGGAATGCCGGCAAGACTTCCGAGAACGAGCGTGCTAAAAACTGTGATGCCCGCAAATTCGTTGCCCGTAACGATATTACTTTCCATACTTACATTGTCTGCACCGAGAACAAGGATCCCAAGACCTTTAGGAACAACTGACTCTAAAGAGCCCGGCTCACCGAAATTGACATGGTTATTGTTAAACACGTTGTTATTTTTTACGACGATGTTTGCCGACGTCTTTACGTCTTTCCCCGGTAACAGGTCTATCAGTATGCCGCAAACATTATTAAATGATTGGTTGCGGATAACTGAAACATTGGACGAATTCTCAACTTCCAGTCCATTTACATTCTCAAGAGCGGTGTTGAATTGCATTTTCACATCTGACGATTGCCCCACATAGAGCCCGGTATCAGAATGTCCTTTTACCACACAGAATTCAATGGTTCCATGTGAACAATGGACCGGGAAGATCCCGTATTCGCCATTGTTAATGGCGGTCACGCGGGAGATCGTAAAATTATCAACCCTGGTCAGGATGATACCATTTTCTTCAAAGTTTTGAATAGCTACATTCTTTAAAACAAAGCCATCTCCACCATCGTTCACAGTAATGCCGTTTTCTTCATCACCCGGATTTTGAATGATCACGCCGATTCCTCCGCCAATGATCTGGATGCCGGGTTTGTTTACAACAATGGCTTCCCTGTAAATGCCCGGATCAACCTGTATGATGGAACCGGCATCAGCGGTATTTAAAGCAGCTTGTATAGAACTGCCAGCATGCACAATTATGCGATGCTCTTTCTCCGCAGAGGAATTTTTTTTGGTTTTTAAGTTTGATGAATCATCATCGGTTGGGGACATTTCCTTTCTACACGCAGGTGAAAGGATAATACCAAACACAATGAGACCCATGAAACATTTCAGAAATGCTTTCATTTTGTTCTCCTTTTTTTAAAGTGAATGAATATGTATTGCTTTCCAGGGTTCAGCAGCTCAGAGCAGAGAATGATTGAGCCGGCAATTAAAAATTGTTACAAATGATTCCTATAAAAACATATTGCTGTCATGTGAAGGATTTCGCTGAATGCCTTTAATGTTTTTCCTTTTTGATAAATGAAAATGTCTTATTCCTGTTTCAAAAGAGACGCCATGCACACTACGATTGCGGCACCCTTTATCAATAAATTCGTTTTCATCCTTTTTGATTTTGGTTAATAATCGTGTAACTATCTTTCAAAAGAGATTTCAGAACGATGATTTAAAACCCCCTTGCCGCGGGGGTTTTAAATCGTTAGACCTAGAGTTGTCAAAGAATGGAAATACGAGGAGCTATGAAAAACGGATGAGATCATTTATTTACCAGCTTCATCATTAACTCTCCCTGGAGGTCATGAAACTTTTCTTTCTTACCACCGATGATGAACTTCTTTTTTGCAACAGCGCCGATTATTGTTCCGACAATGGCGCCGGTTGCTCCCAAGCCTAGTCCACCAGCAACCGCTTTTTGCCCGGCGGTCATTGCAAAGGCATTATTCAATGCCGTCGCCATCGTTCCAATTCCCAAAGGATCATCGTTTGGATCCGGGTAAGCCATTTTAGGATCATCACCACTTGCAAGTCCAATGATGATACCTGCTGCTGCGCCAATTCCAAATCCAATCAACGCTCCCTTCAGTACACTGTTTTTTCTTTTTATAGTAAATGACTTCAGGTTCTCTGCGGGAACGCTCAATTGATCGTTTTTAGTTTTCAAAACAAGCTGGGTATCATTTACAGCTGACAAGTAACCTTTCAGTAGTTTTTTATCCATGGTTGTGACAGAAGCAATAAATATTTTCTGCTTCTTTTCCGCGGCCGAATCTGTTTGCGCCTGTAAAAGGGCGACCGTTAAGGAGCAGGCTGCCATCAGGAGTACTATCTTCTTCATGTTAGTCGAGTTTTGATTGATTTAATTCGATGGGAAAATCTTTGATGTAAAAGGAAAGGTTTAATGGTTAATTAGTTTTGAACGGCCCCGTAAGAAAAGAAATAAGGATCGATCGAAGCTTGCTTACCGGTTGTTATTTGGCAGGTCCCCAGGGTGACGCACAAAAAGTTGACGCCACTTGCCGTGTTCCAGATATAACTTTTCCCGGTCTGGGTAGAATTTCCGGCCAACTCAGGCAACATTTCATATAGCATTCCGTCCCAGCAGGCTTTCTCGAGTTCCTCCATAGGAGAGTGATCGCTGTTCCCTTCGTCGTCGTTTCTTTTACAGAACTTACGGCTGCAAAAGCTGCTGCCTGTAAAGAGGAGGATTTCCTGGTTGATTATTTGCGGTTCCATATTCTCGATTTTTAGTTTTACGTTTCGGTTGACAACACAAACATACTTTCACGAAGAGGCCATCTATAATTGAATTTTGCGCTTGATGAAAAGGGAGTTGCAGAAAATGCAAATCGAGTTCCGGGCTCTTAGTTTTTAGTCCAGAATGGGGTGGAGTTTGCAAAAGGGGCAGGAGGCTTCTCTAATTCCCGTAATCTTTGTCGGAGCGCCAACGGTTTTTCCGTAATCAAAGGTCCTGTCGATAATTCGCCCCTGGGGTTTGGTGAATGTCAGTTTAAACTCAGGTTGACAAGTTCTTCCTGGAAATCAAAGAACACCTGCTTCAATCCGCTATCTGCATCTGTTCCGTAGTTTACAAAGAACACCTGGATAATTCCTTTGTTGGGAAAATAAAACAAGTTGGCTGAGTATCCCAGGTCCCTGCCTTTATGACCAATGCCATAATCATCGCCGTGATTGAGAAATGTTTTCTGAATGCCATATCCATAGTAATTCGGATCGTCCTTCTTACCATAGGTCTGCATGATGTGAAGGGATCTTGCATTCAGAAAAGTTTTCTCGACAAGTACTGCCTTGATGAATGCGAAGAGGTCGAATACATTGCTATATAAACCACCATAGCCATTGCCGCTGCCCGTTACCAGGTTCGATACATTTACGATCGTGTTGTTATTATAAAGGTCAAAATATCCCTGCGCTGTACTATTGGGCAACTCATCGTGGGGTTGATAATAGGTATGCTGCAATCCCAGTGGCAGTAATATATATTGCTTCAGAAGATCAGCATGGCTTTTCCCGGCTACCGCTTCAATCACCATCGTAATAAGGATCGTGTTTGTATTGGAATAGATAGCTGTGTCGGAAGGTGTAAACAGAGGTTTTTTATTGTAAATGAATTCCAGTAATTCCTCCGGCTGCCATTTTTTGTTTGGATCATTGAGAACGGCCAAATAAAAATCATTTTGCTCGATGACATCCGGAATGCCTGTCTCATGATTCATGCATTGACCCAGCGTGACCAGATTCCCATTGGGCAACTTATCAATGACCCTTGCCGGCAGCCAATGAGAAATTTTTGTGTCAATAGCGCCATAGCCAAGACCTGTATGAACGGAATCTTCTATCATTCTGAATACAAGAGTGCTCATAAAGAATTTCGTAATGCTGGCCGCTTTTGAAATAGTGCCTGGTACGAAATCAATATTGTTCTCAATATCAGCCTTGCCGGTTGAACCGACCCAAGTGCCTTTGCTGTCACTGATCAATAACGAAATACCAGGCAATCCTTTCACGCGATATTTTTCCAAAAGAGCCTTTAATGCTGCATCCTTTGGATGATGATCGCTGGTGTCCGCCCACGGACAAGGATCGCCAACAGACCGGGTTTCTGTTATCTGAGCTTTCCTGCATGCGCCAACCGACGCGATCACTAAGATGCCTATGATTATTTTTTTCATGATACTGAGTTGAATTATTTAATTGATTTTTTTATACCGATCATAAAACTGTTATAGGGAAGCATCGGAACATACGATCTTACAAATGGCATTTGGAGGAGCTGCTGGTAGGTGACAAATATGCTTACAGGTTTTTTTGCGGAAGGGTTCAGCGAGTAACCAAGGCCTAATCCGAAGGTGGCCATCGCCTGTGCCCTGCCAAGCCCTTTATTATTTACATACACGCCATCATCGTTTAGTTTAAGTTTAGCTGTAGCGGGAATAGAGTGCATATAGCCGGCACCCAGGGAAGTTTCGGCAAACAACCTATCATTGAATTTGTACCTGTAACCAAAATCTGCATAGAGTGGGATCCCGGTTTGAACAAACCGATGATAGAAGCACGCTATTTTAAACCCGACAAACCAATCGTGTTTCTGTTTTACCGATATATTGATCCCATATCCGCCCTCAATGCCGGGATGGAACTGATCCGTGAACATGCCGAAAAATTTTCCAAATGGCATGGCTGTTTGAGTAGTAAAGGCTGCCACGGTGAAATACTTTTTTTGTGATGACACAGCCAAACTGATAAGCAAGGCGACAAGAAGTACGGATAGTTGCCGGTGCGAAGTGGAATGAACTGACTTCGATCGGCAGTTTTTGCAATCCAGGCCTTGGCAGGTAGGAAACTCAAACCCGCCATGAGGCTTTCCCATCATCCGCAAATATTTATAATGGGATCGTATGGCTTTCCATAGCTTAAGCTTGTTGTACGTGACCTTGAACTCGCTGGCCCTTCTTTCGATATACCGGGAAATGACAGGGTAAGTTGTATGCGGTAATTTGGGATACAGGTGATGGGCTGCATGTGAATTGAACCCTCCCAGGAACCAGTTGCAGATCTTATTTGTTGGAGAATAATCGAGAGAAGTCGCCAGCTGATGAGTATAATAGTCACCGGGCAAACATCCATTTGCATCCGTTTTCGGGAATTGCGTTTCCATACACAGATGTGTTACTATTAAAATGTGAATAAAAAATAACGCGCTAATGATGTGCATGACAAAGAACGCCGGAAGAATATCTCCCAGGGAATATCCAGCACATACCGGCAAAAGAAACATGACTGATAAATAAGCCAGTTTCCAAAAGAAAAAAAAGACATATTGCTTTACGGGGTGCTTCTTTTGCTGAAGATTAGCCACTTTCTTTTTAAAGAGGTACAAAAAATCTTTAAAGAAAAACCAGTGAAGCGTATAGAAACAATAGACAAAAAAAGAATAGAGATGCTGGTATCGTTGATGCCTTTTGAAAGGATGGTGGGGTGATAGTCGTATGAAAGGATTATTGTCAATATCCGCGTCGCACCCGTCCACATTGGGAAAAAGATGATGGGAAGCGGTATGACGGATCTTCCACAAATAGGCATTTGGCCCTTGCATATTAAACGAAAGATAGTACAGCCAGTTGTTTACCTTTCTGTTTTTAGAAAAAGTTTCATGACAAGCATCATGCGATACGTTGAAGGCTAACAGGATGCCGGAGATGCCAATGAATGTATAACTGAACAATAAGGCCGTTTTTCCAAGTGGAAATATGAAAAGAACTACGTATGAGCTTACATGAAGCAAAAAATAAAATACCATCTTAAACCAAAGTAGTCTTTTTGCGTGCAGTAAAAGGTTTGTGCGTGAAAGTATCCGCTCAATATCTTTATTCAGAGCCTTAAAAAAGATAGAAGAGCTTCCAACGGGGAACTTAATTTTTTTCATATTATCTGTTTAAACATTTATTGCTGACTTGATCGTGTATCCTTTTGAAGGGTAAAACGATGATACACCAGTTGACCTGTAGAAAGCGAGGTATGTATCTGTGAACCTTTTACTCCTGCAAATTCTTTGAAGAGCTTTTGAAATCTTTCGGGGATAAATTTTTTTATACGATGCAGCTTCATGGTTTCTTCTTCACTGATCGCTTTCACAACGTTTTCGGTGATCACCTCTTCCTCAATTAATCTAAGTCCCGAGTTCAATAAGTTCCTTCGCAAGGTGATCATGCCATCGGGGCTGCGCAGATCAGTGCATAAAAAATAACCGCCCTCGCATAACACTCTTCTTACTTCTGAAAGAAATTTTGGGACGGAACCATAAGCGTGGCAGGATTCAACATTGATTACCACATCAAAATATCCATCTTCAAACGGCAAGGCCTCCGCGTTTCCCTGCCTGTAGTAAAGGCCTTTTTGCCTGTAGTTCTGTTTTGAAAAATTGACCGCATTGGTAGCGATGTCAAGTCCGGTGATCTTTCGAGGGTTGAAATATCTTTTGATATAATTACAACCACCGCCCCGGCCACTGCCAATTTCAAGCACATCCATTCCTTCTATTGTTACTTTGTTGGCCAGGTAATGGTATAATTGTATCGCATAGCGATGTATCTCATCTTCGGGATTCAGCTTTAATTTTTTCTCGTATTCAAAAGGGCAGTACCCATAGTTCATAAAATGCCAGTCATTGAAATCAAATTTCCTGGCAAGCCATTCATAAATAGGTTTCCACATTATTCTGCGAAAGATCGGGTAGTCGGTCAGACCTAAAAATAGTTTTGCGAGCATAAAAATTTTTTTTGGGGTGATTGAATCTGTATTTTTTAGAATTGGCCGGCTGATTCAGGTGCATCAATTTGAAGACGACATTCCATTTTTGTTTTTCGAAAAATGACACACCAGGTTTCTTTCGAATAGATCCTTGTTATGATTTCTTCCGGATGCAGATAAAATTTTTGCTGGTTATTTTTATAATGTTCACTTGCATGAGACAAGTTGATCGTGTAATGGACGCCTTCATACAAGGCATAGCCCAGTTTATGCTGGATCGCAAGCTGGTCAGTAAAACGTTCCATTTTTCTTCGATATCCCGGGACAGCGTATTTCACTCCGATGAACAGGATGCCTCCACTGCTTTTGTGCGAATAGTGGAGCACATGTCCGAGTTCATGACCGAGCCATCCCACCATCGCATTGAAGCTTAATACTTCCCATTCAAGATTATTTTTTGATGATCCAGGTCTTTGAATGATAATGACGTATTGACGTTTTGTTTTTTCTTTTAGAATGGATCTGAATTTGGGTTTTGATATCATCGTAAAATTCAAATTGCCGAATCTGAATTCTATACCTGTGTTCTTCAATTCAGGGTAAAACGACAAAGCTGTGAGGCATTCCAATTCGATCCCCGCAGGAATTATTTTTTTGTTTCCGAACTCACTTCTTAACGCCGGCAGATCGGTCGCAAAATCTTCTTTTTTCAAATAAAACTGAGTATAACGGTTTTGCGCAGCGGTGGGGATTGTGGCAATGAAAGACGCGAGAAGCATTGCAAGGTTTATGTAAACTATCTTCTTCATGGACTAATTTTTAAATGGTGATGAATTTTACGCATTCAACTCTTCAACAACCCCGGTTTTAGTTTTGCCAGGTTCTTTTCAAGGCGTTGCTTACTTTTTTCTTTATCCAGGTAACTGACTTCTTTGATATGAATGCTTCCCATGCGGGTCAAAGACAACGTATTGATAACTTCAAACTTTTTGGTGGTGGTAGAATAGGAGTGCCATATACCCATGTGTTCCCAAACAGGCCTGTAGACTTCGTCTTTGAATTTTTTTTGTAAAGGGTAGCCTGCCAGCGCATAGCTATGTTTGTGAAAGATTCCCGGTTTGGTCATCACCCAACCTTCGGTACCATAAATAGTTGCTTTGGGTAACAGGTTTGCCAGGCCCACCATCAATGAATCACCATTCATCCGGGTTGCAGGTTTACCATTGTGAGCCGGTTTTTCGTAAGTGGCTCCACCATAACATGAACCGATTGCTACCCGTGTGTATTCATCGCAATAGCTGGAAAGAGCACTGAAGTCTTTCATTCTGGCTGTATCATGGATGGTTTTGTAACTAAATTCATCGTTACCCAAAATGAACGAGGAATATCCATTTGCATATCTGCCATGTGTATCAAACCAGAGGCTGCCGATCATTGCATTTTTCTTTAGCAGGTGATCTTCCATTTTGGCCCTTGCTTCTTTTGCAGACGTTGCGACGATCACGATAAACTTATCTCTTCGGGTCATTCCTTTTTTCCGGGCTCTTAACACCACGAGGCGACTGAAGAGATCCAAAGTCTTTGGTTTGTTGACAACATAGAAATTGACCCTGCGTATGTTTGCGGCGCTACCCGGTATGTTTGGTTGTCCCTGGTCAGCTTGTGCAATGGAATGACCGGCGGCGGTCAGCAGGATGATTAATAGCAGGCTTGCAGATTTCATGATTGGTGATTTGTTTCATCACAAACCTATCATGACAATGAAGCGATTCATAACGGCAATTAACTACCACAAAAGTGGAATTGGTGATTTTTCTGAAAGCAGAAATCGTTTGTGGTTCCATAAATGAATTAACCATACAGTTTGAAGTGATTTTAACACGCTGGTCGCAAATTCTAATAAATAAAACCAGGTTGATTACGGATTTTCCATAATTATTTTTTATGCTATTCACGAACACCGAAACCATTAACGAACCTGCGATATAATTACTATTACAATGGCCAAAAAAAAGTGACTCACCATTGTGAATCACTCCAGGTGTCATAAACTGATCCTTTTACTGTTTGGTCTTTGCGCTGATGAGCAAGGCAAAAACCGATGCTATAGCGTGTTGCTGTGATTTTGGGATATCATTCCGTATCCAGGCATAAAAAGGATTGGAAAGATCGCCAGGTGTTCCAAACTTTACCGCTGCTATGTGATTCTCTTTTGTACTATTTACAAATATGCCAGTTTGCCATTCGGCGAAAAATTTACTGTCCCGTGAGCCAATTTGGTTTAGAAGAGGTTCAGCAAAAAGTGAGTCGTCAGCCGTTATTATGTATCCGCTTGTAAACCTTGTGGTTCCATACGGACCTGGCTCTTGTTGCCGCCCAAATGAATCTTCCAGGAAAAAACGCCAGGGCAAACTATCGTAGTTGGTTGTTCCAATACCCGAAATATCTATTTTGTACCCTAGCGTAAGGTTTTTGCCTTCATCATTTTTACTCATCAGCTCTCCAAAAAAAGTGAGATTTTTTTCCTTAGAGATACTGTAAATGGAAAACAGCAATTCTGTCGTATCTGACTCCCCGGTGACAAGCATACGGTACGCTTTTCTTTCCTGGACAGTTTGATATTTACTGAAATCCCAGTCCCAGCCTCCGCTCAAATCATAACTTGCTTCAGTATATGACCCTTCTTTGATCTTTTTACGCAGAACGGGAGAATCGAGTTTGTCGACATCAATTGTGGTAAATGGACCGAACTCTGGTTTGCCCATGCCAAACATCGGCCGGTGCAGTTTCACTTTCCATTTTTCGCTGTGAGCTTCAAGTCCAGTGTCGATGGCGTTTTGTTTGTTTTTCTGACAGAACGAATTCTTGCTGCAAAGAAGCAATGTTGACGAAAGAAGAATAACTGTAGTAGGAATTATTTTCATAACACTGATTTTAGTTTATTTCAATAAATGCCCCTCGTTGGAGTCCCTCGTTTAACCTCACTGGCCGGGTGAAGGTATTAGTTCCAGCCTTACGAATACTCTTTGAGTAGTTTTTGTAAGGAGGGTGTTCGCCATTTGTAAAAAAAATTTCTAAGATTTTCTGCTTTTCAAAACATATCCTATCCTGA
>Ga0068868_100001047_pt1 | contig 18921 bp, 18 predicted proteins | sample KBSMisM42_FD_64660 | JGI IMG/M metagenome (GOLD analysis project Ga0068868, IMG submission 64660) | Miscanthus rhizosphere microbial communities from Kellogg Biological Station, Michigan, USA - KBS Miscanthus M4-2 | ecosystem: Host-associated > Plants > Roots > Rhizosphere > Soil ...
TCGAAGAGAGCTCGGCTTGCCCGAGGCGCAATGCCTCGCGGCAGACTCGCGCTACGCGCTCGTCGAGGAAGCGTAGGCGCTTCGAGTGGTCGGTGTGCCCGAGCGGGACTGGCGCTCGAGCGGCGCGGCTTGGGCTAGCGCGAACGAACCGAAAGCTCGACCGCGTCGCCTTCTGGAAACGTGACCGACACGTAACCGTTCTTGGGCTCGCGGACGTAATCGAGATACGCCTTCAGCGCGTCGGGGAACAGATGGATGTCGTCGGCTGCGACGAACGCGCCTGGCGCGAGCTTCGGCTCGAGCTGCTTCAGCAGCGGCAGGTAGAGATCCTTCCAGCCGTCGAGAAACAACACCGTCACGTCGGCGTCGAGATCCTTCAACGTCTCGAGCGCATCGCCGACGCGCAAATCGACGACGTCCAGCAGCCCCGCCTCGCGGATGTATTCGCGCGCGCGGTCCGCCTTGCTCTGCAATAGCTCGGTCGTAATTACCCGACCCGCGCCGCGGTCGCGCATGGCCGCGGCCATGTAGATCGTCGAGATGCCGAACGACGTGCCGAACTCGACGGTCGTGCCGGGCGATGCGCCGCGCACGAGCGTGTAGACGAGCCGGCCGCCGTCGCGCGACACAGGGATGAACGCTTCGCCGAGAATCGACGTTCGCGCCGTCCCTTCTTTGCCTCGTGCCCGCGCGAGCAGCGGCGGGTCGTTCTCGTCGGCGGCGTTGTGCATCGCGTCGAGCACGCGTTTCACTTTCGGATCGAAGAGCGTGGATGGCATCGGACTTGTTCTCGTTCTGAGAGCGGCTGGCGTCCCCGACAGGAATCGAACCTGTATCTGGGTCTTAGGAGGACCCCATTCTATCCATTGAACTACGGGGACGTGTGGACCGCGGATTATACGGCAGCAGTGCTGCGCCACCGGCGAGCTCGCGCCCCGCGTAGCGTGCTCGGGCCGTAGTGATGTCCTTGTGAGCCGCTACGACCCCGGCCCGTCGCCCCAGCCCGACGCGGCCTGACCATTGCCGCGGAAGAACGCGTGGATCTGGCGGATGAGCCCGTCCTGCACCTTGAAAACCTCGAACACGACCGAGCCGTTGTTGTTCGGATATTCGGGCGGCGTCATGAAGTTGCCGATCGCGAGCACGACGCCCCGCTCGACGTCGGCAATGTAGAAACGCCGGTTCTGGACGTTCCACTTCACGGATGGCGTCTGGAACTCGCCGCCGCAGCTTCCGGGAGAGCGCTCCGAGTTGACGGTGAATACGCCGAGCTCGATTCGCTGACACTCCGGATGCCACGGCACGTCGTGGTAGTCGATCTTGTGCGAGACCGCGTCGAAGTACTTGTTCGCGATATCGAAAAGTTGTTGGCGCGAGACGCGCTCGGGCTGCGGGAGCCAAGCGTCGAAGATCCGGTCGGGAAGGCTCAACGACGACGGGCTTGCGCCAAAGCCTCCTTGCGGCGGCTCGTATGACACTTCCTCGACCTCGGTGATGCGCTGCAGCTCGACGCGCAAACGAACGACGTAGAACCACGAATGCTCTGGCGGTGCGTCGCCGGCGGGCCGTGCGGCGCCGCGCGCCGGCCGACTCGTCGTTGTCACGATGCCGTAGAAAACCGCCGCGCCACTCAGCGGATCGACGAAGGTTTGGCGATACGGAAGCCGGCGGCTCGCTCCCCAGACCTGGCCCTTGCCGAGCTCGGCGACCTGGCCATTGCTCGTGACACGCACCGTCGGCGCGAGGGCGAGCCGCGCGACGTTGTTGTCCGTGAGTGCCTCGGTGTACTCGGTCAAGAAAACGAGGAGGCAATGCCGATCGCAGTCGCCGGCGCGCTTCGGTTGTGCCGACGCCGTCGCGGCGGCAAGCGTCAGAAGGAAAATGGGGAGCGAGAATCGAAGCCGCATGCTGTTCCTTTCGTCCGCGGCGTCGCGGCGCTCGTTACTGGAAGTCGTCGATGAAGCTCATGTCCATCGTCGTGCCGTTTGGATCGTCCGTCAGAATGATCCCGTGGATCCCGCCGTCTTTCAGCGTGATCCGTGTCGGGCCCGCGACGACGGTAAGCGTGCCCTGGGGTCGGATCACGACGTCGAAATCGTCTGCCCATTGTGTTATTGGAACGATCGACAGCGGGGTGATCGGCACGTGCGGATCCGTTCCGAACACGTCCACCGCGGGGATCGTGTTCGGATCGGTGCCGGGCGCCAGAAGCAGCACGTCACAGACCGGGCACGAACCGGCTGCATCGTAGAAGACGAGCTTCGATTGACCCTTCACGCGACGGCGATCGTCCTGGACCGGGTTGATGAGCACCGAGCCCGCAACATCGGCAAAGAACACCGTGTACTTCGTGCCGGGCTGTGGGCTGAGCGTGCTCGTGGCCTCGAGCACTCCGGGATTGCCGGCCGGCGTCACGTTGACCGGGATATCCGTGCCCGCAGGGGTCGGCGAATACGGTGTCGCCTTCGCAAACGGCGCGCCCGAGAACAGCGGCGGCGTGAACTCGTTGTTGAACGCTACGTCGCGCGGCTGCCGATCGCTCGCGCCATTGATCGCGCGAACGCTGGCCTGCACGCTCGGGTCACCGAACACCGCGGCCGTGTCGTTCAGCACGGTCATGCTGAAGGGCTCGATCCCCTCCCCGGAGTCGGGCGTCAGCGCGAACGTCAGGCCGACGCCTGCGGATAGAGTGAAGCTGGGCGACGTGTACAGCACGTGCGCGGGGTTCCCCCGCTCGGTGGCGATCACGTCGTAGTCGCCGGGCGCAATGGTCCGGTAGGGCAGTGTGCCCTCGAATGCGAGCGACCCCCACGGCGTGCCCGAAACGCCCGCGCCTGCGGGGACGATGTAGAGGTCAACGCTCGGCGCGCCTTCGAAGGCGTGGATCGCCTGAATCTGCACGTCCGTTGCGCTCGGCGCAACTGGCGGCGACTCGAGGATCTTGTGCGTCACGGCCCCGGCCTTCTCGTACAGCACGATCGTGTACAAAGTGCCGGCCGAGATTTGCTTCTGGAAGGTTTCGGCCTCGACTATCGAGTTCGACTTGAGGTCGCTGTAGGTCACGTGAAAGGTGTAGGTGTCCTCGTCCCAAGGAGCTTGCGCGCCTCCGAGGAAGCCCAATTGCATCGGGTTGAGCTCGAGCGGGCCGCGCCGGAGCACGATGGGCTCGGGGAAATGCGCCGTGGCGTTCAAGCCCCTGACCAGCACGTCCGCGGGGTTCTTGCGGCCCGAGTCGCATCCGGTCGAAGCGAGCGCGAGCGCGAGGAGGCCAAGCGGCCAGAGTCTGCGGAATCTCATGCGGAAGGGTTGCGTAGGGACTCGAGCGGGACGCACATGTTACAGCCTCGCTGGCATCGAGAGAAATCTGAAGACCTGCGCACCTCGGCTGATTACAATTCCCGCCCTTTCCGCCGGGACCTCGAGACCACGATGAGCGCGCACGCCCGACTCAGACCGCGAGCGACGCCAAAAGATTCCGGCGGAGCCCCGTGCCGGTGCAGATGAGAGGGTGGGCCATCGGTCTGATCGCCGTGGTTGCGCTCGTGGGTCGCCCCGCCGCGGCGCAGCTTGCCGAGCCGATGCAGATCCGCAATCTCAATCCTCTCGTGGCGATCTTCGGTTTGCCTGCCTGGGACACCGTAGCGCCCGGTAACCGCTTCTCCGCGAGCCTCGAGGTCGCCAACCACTTCGAATTCGCTTCCGCTGGCGGCGAGGCCCTCGGGCTCGACGGTGAAACCGCGCGCACGACCCTCGGCTTCTCCCACGGCTTCGCGTCGGGGTGGCAGGTCGGCGTCGAGCTGCCGGTGTTCCATCTCGGCGGCGGCGTGCTCGACAACCCGATCGACGCCTGGCATTCGGCGTTCAATCTGCCCGACGGCGGTCGGAACATGCGGCCCAACAACCAGCTGAGCTTTGTGCTCCGCCACTCGGGGCTGACGTTCTTTCGGCTCGATGAGCCTCAGAGCGGGCTCGGAGATCTAGAGATCAAAGGCGCGCGCGGGTTCGGACCGGATCACGGCTTCGTCGTCGAGGCCGGCGTGAAGCTCGCGACCGGCGACACGGAGATGCTGGCGGGTAGCGGCTCGACCGACGAATGGCTCACGTTGCTTCGGAGCCGGCCGCTGACGGACAGGCGCTACGCCGCGGGCTATTACTGGGGCTTCGGCGTCGTGCACGTAGGTCGACCCGAAATCGTCACGTTCAACTCCAACGAGTGGGTGTACACGGGAATTCTCGGCGGCAGCTGGCAGCGATGGCCGCGCTTCGGCCTCAAAGCCCAGCTCGACGTGCATGCGGCGTTCTACGACTCGCGACTCGAGGAGATCGGCGACACGGCGATCGAGGCGACATTCGGCGCGTGGATGCAGCGGCGCAAAGACGCTCGGCTCGAGTTCGCGATCGTCGAAGATTTGCGCGTCCGCACCGCCCCCGACGTGGTGTTCAAGATCGCGGCCCACTGGTCGTGGTGATCGGGGCTACCGCTCTGTTCCGCCGGTGCGCGACGCCCACGCTTTGCGCGCTGCTCGTGGCTGGATGCGGCGCCCCGCCACCGGCGGTGCCCGCTTCACCGGCCACCGCGGAAGCCCAGCCGGGTGGACCACTGGCCGAGCGCACGGACGGGCCCCAAGCCCCGATTCGGGCTGCCGCGTTCGATGTCGGCGAAATCAAGACTGCCGCCGAGTACCTTCGCGAGCCGGAGTTCGCCGCGGCCGATATGAAGCGGGGCCAGCTTCTGAGCCTCGCCTGTGCCGCGTGCCATTCGTTCGGCGCAGGCGAGAAGACCATCGTCGGGCCGAACCTGCACGGCGTGTTCGGCCGGCCAGCCGGCGTGCTCGAGGGCTTCGACTACTCTCCTGGGCTCAAGTCGTCGGGCCTCGTCTGGACGCCGCGCGCTCTCGATGCGTGGTTGGTCGACCCCGCCAGCTTCGTCGCCGGCACGAAGATGACGTTCACCGGCTACCGCTCCGCCGACGACCGGCGCGACCTGATCGCGTATTTGCTGCAAGCGACTCAATGACGGCGCGTTCCGCGCCACGCGCTGCTGCGAGCCCGCAACGACCTTTAGGTGTCGAATTGGTTTACGATCTGCTCCGCGGAGCCGTCGTTCGGACCGAGCTATGCCAATTGCGGCCTCGCAGGCCTGCTTCTTGCATCGATTGGCTGCGTAGAACAGGGGTTTTGACTTTGCAACACGGACTTACGAACAGACCGGCGGGGTTGGTCGGCTCTGACAGCCCGCAGAGAGAGCGCCGGATCGACGGCGATCGACGGCACACCACGATCAGGACGTTCGTTCAGAGCGGCTTCACACCCCGACGCCGCGGCGCTCGGCGCGCGGACGAGCGCCACATGCCGGTCGACTGGCATGAGCCGTATTTGCTCGCGCTCGCCGTCACGATCTTGTTACTCAACGTCGTCGACGCGTTCCTTACGCTGACCTTGCTTACGAGCGGAGCGAGAGAGGTGAACCCCTTCGTGGCGTTCATTCTGGACGCTCATCCCCGGCTGTTCGCGCTCACCAAAATGGGGCTCACCGGCTGCGGCGTGCTGATTCTCGTCGCCGTCGCCCGGATTCGACTGTTCAACATCATGCGAGTCGGCAACCTGCTGCACGCGGTGCTCGCAGGCTACGTGACCTTGATCGCCTACGAGTGGTGGCTATTGCACGCCGCTCTGTGAACTCGCGCGTTTGAACTTAATAGCTGTTTGGCTACACTAGCCCGCCTTCGGCTTTGGGCTGGGCCTTTCCTTTCGGCCACTCTCTCCCCGGCCGGCGCTCATGAGCACCGTATTCAAGGATCAGTACGATTCGACGCCATTGCAGGGAGCCAATGCGACCTACGTCGAATGGCTCTACGAGCAATTTCTCGCCGAGCCGGGCAGCGTGCCGACCGAATGGCGGCGATACTTCGGCTCCCTCGGCGGCGACGGCGCCGAGATCGCTCATAGCCCGATCGTCCAGGCCGTAGGCCGACGCCTGCAAAGCGGCGGCGGGGGCGCGGCGCCGACCACCTTGCCGCGTACAGACGCGGCCGCGAGCGAGAAGCAAGCCGCCGTGTCGCGGTTGATTCAGGTCTATAGCCTCCGCGGCCACCAGATCGCCGACCTCGACCCGCTCGGATTGTGGGACCGGCCCGTGCCGACGGTGCTCTCGTTCGACTACCTCGGCCTCGACGAGTCCGACCTGTCGCGCGAGTTCTACACGGGCAACCTCGGCGGCACCGGTCAGCAGCGGATGAAGCTGCAGGACATCCTCGTGCTGTTGAAGCAGATCTACTGCGGCAAGCTCGCGGCGGAGTTCGCGCACATCTCTCGCGCCCGCGAGCGCCTATGGCTCCGCGAGCAGTTCGAGGCGTGCCGCGTGCACTGGGAGTTCCCGAGCGCGGAGCAGACGACGATCTTGGACAGCCTCACGCGCGCCGAAGGTATCGAGCGTTATCTGAACACGCGGTTCGTCGGTCAGAAGCGCTTCTCGCTCGAGGGCAGCGAGACGCTGATCCCGATGCTCGACGATCTCATTCAGCGCGCGGGCGAGCACGGCGTGCAGGAAATCGTGATCGGCATGGCGCATCGCGGGCGGCTGAACGTGCTCGTGAACGTGCTCGGCAAATCGCCGAAGGATCTCTTCTCCGAGTTCGAAGGCGCATACGATCTCGCGCGGCTCAAGGGCTCGGGCGACGTGAAGTATCACAAGGGCTACTCGGCCGACGTGCGGACGTCGAGCGGCAACGTGCACATCGCGCTCGCGTTCAATCCGTCGCATCTCGAGATCGTGGATCCGGTCGTCGAGGGCTCGGTGCGAGCTCGCCAAGACCGGCGCGGCGATTCGCTGGGCGAAAAAGTGCTGCCGGTGTTGATCCACGGCGACGCGGCGTTCGCGGGACAAGGCGTCGTCGCGGAGACGTTCCAGCTCTCGCAGACGCGCGCGTTCTACACGGGCGGCACCGTGCATCTCGTGATCAACAACCAGATCGGCTTCACGACGAGCGACCCTCGCGACAGCCGCTCGACGACGTATTGCTCCGACGTCGCGAAGATGGTCGAGGCGCCGGTGTTCCACGTGAACGGCGACGACCCCGAGGCCGCGGTCGCCGCGATCCGGCTCGCGCTGCGTTACCGGCAGGTGTTCCACAAGGACGTCGTCATCGATCTCGTCGCGTATCGACGGCTCGGCCACAACGAGGCCGATGAGCCGGCCGCGACGCAACCCGTCATGTACAACGCGATCCGCGAGCACCCGAGCGTGCGCACGCTCTATGGCCGCAAGCTCGCCGAAGCGGGAGTCATCACGCCGGACGCGATCGAGCAGCTCGCCGACGGCTATCGCAACGCGCTCGACGAGGGCCGCAACCCGAACCAGGCCGCGCTCGGCATGATCGGCAACCAGTACACCGTCGACTGGAGCCGCTACACGCATCAGGCCGCGCTCGTCGACTCGGTCGCAACCGGGTTGCCCGAAGCGGAGATTCGCAGGCTCGCCGCGCTCGCGAACACGGTGCCGGCGGACTTGAAGCTGCACCCGCGCGTGCAGAGGATCGTCGACGACCGGCGCAAGATGGCGGCGGGCGAGGTCGGCTGCGACTGGGGTTTCGCCGAGACGCTAGCCTATGCGTCGCTGCTGTCCGCGAGCTTCAACGTGCGGCTCGTCGGCCAAGACAGCCGGCGCGGTACGTTCTTCCATCGGCATGCGGCTCTCGTCGATCAGACGACGGGCGAAGCGTACGTGCCGCTGGCGCATGTGGGCGCCGATCCGCACGCGCTCACGATCACGGACTCGCTGTTGTCCGAAGAAGCCGTGCTCGGCTTCGAGTACGGCTACAGCACCACGGCGCCCGACACGCTCGTGATCTGGGAGGCGCAGTTCGGCGACTTCGTGAACGGCGCCCAGGTCGTGATCGATCAGTTCATCAGCTCGGGCGAGGCGAAGTGGGGCCGCCTGAGCGCGCTCACGATGTTCTTGCCGCACGGATACGAAGGCCAAGGCCCGGAGCATTCCTCCGCGCGTCTCGAGCGCTTCCTCCAGCTCTGCGCCGAGCACAACATGCAGGTCGTCGTGCCGTCGACGCCGGCGCAGATGTTCCACATGCTCCGCCGCCAGATGGTGCGACAGGCGCGCAAGCCTCTCGTCGTGTTCACGCCGAAGAGCTTGCTGCGCCACAAGCTGTCGGTTTCGTCCCTCGCGGAGTTCGCGAACGGCCGCTTCATGCCCGTGATCGAGGATCCGGAGGGGCCCGCCGACGAGTCGGTGACCCGGATCGTGTTCTGCAGCGGCAAAGTCTATTTCGATCTCGCCGAATTTCGACGAGCCGAGCACATTGCCGGCGTCGCGATCGTGCGGATCGAGGAACTGTATCCATTCCCGATCGACGAGTACGCCAGGGTCATCGGCCGTTACCGAAACGCGAAAGAGATCGTCTGGTGCCAGGAAGAGCCTCAGAATCAGGGGGCGTGGTACCAGATTCGTCATCGTCTGCAGGAACCGCTGTCGAGCCAGCAGCAGTTGTTCTACGCGGGTCGGCCGGGCGCGGCGGCGCCGGCGTCGGGTATCCACGCGTTGCACGTCCGGCAGCAGCAAGCGCTCGTTTCCGCCGCCCTATCGTCGTCGAGCCGCGAGCGCGCGGCGTTGTCGACCGTGGGCAAGCGCGCATAGAGTCGACACCGAGGGCAGCAAGAGGTAGTCGTCCGTGAGCATCGAGGTCAAGGTTCCACAGCTGCCCGAGTCCGTCGCCGACGCGACCCTCGTCGCCTGGCACAAGAAAGCCGGCGAGACGGTGCGTCGCGAAGAGAATCTGGTCGATCTCGAGACCGACAAAGTCGTGCTCGAGGTGCCTGCGCCGGTCGACGGCGTGCTGAAGCAAATCGTCGCGGCCGATGGCGCGGTGGTCACGAGCGGTCAGGTCCTCGCGCTGCTCGAGCCCGGCGAGGTCGCGTCCGCTGCGGCGCCGAAACCCGCGGCCGCGAAGGCCGCACCCGCGCCCGCCGCGAAGCCGGCTTCGACTCCAGCTCCTGCGCCCGCGAAGCCCGCTCCGAGCGTCGTGCCGGCGCCGCCCGCCGCCGCCGGGGCCGCAGCCCAGCCCGGCGCGGCGAACCGCATGGGCCCCGCGGTCCGCAAGCTCGTCGAGGAGCACGATCTAGATCCCGCTTCGATCGCGGGCTCGGGACGCGAAGGGCGGATCTCGAAGGGCGACGTGTTGAACTACATCGCCGACCACCAAGCGACCACGGTGGGCCTCGATCCAGAGGCGGCCAAGGCGGCGGTCCGACAGCCGCAGCCTGCCGGCGGGCTCGTGCGCGCCGAGCAGCGCGTCGCGATGACGCGGCTGCGTGCGCGAATCGCCGAGCGCCTCGTCCACGCGCAGCAGACGGCCGCGATGCTGACGACCTTCAACGAGTGCGACATGACGGCCGTCATGGCGCTGCGTCAGCGTTATCAGGAGCCGTTCCAGGCGCGCCATGGCATCAAGCTCGGGTTCATGTCGTTCTTCGTGAAGGCGTGCATCGAGGCGTTGCGCCGTTTCCCTCTGCTCAACGCTGCGATCGACGGCAACGACGTCGTCTATCACGAGTTCTTCGACATCGGTGTCGCGGTGTCGACCGATCGCGGCCTCATCGTTCCGGTGCTCCGCAATGCCGAGTTGCTGGGCTTGGGTCAGATCGAGCACGCGATCCGTGACTACGGCGAGCGCGCGCGCAGCGGCGGGCTGCAGATGGAAGAGCTCACGGGCGGCACGTTCACGATCACCAACGGCGGGATCTTCGGCTCGCTGATGTCGACGCCGATCTTGAACCCGCCGCAGAGCGGCATCCTCGGCATGCACAAGATCCAAGAGCGGCCCGTCGTCGTGAACGGCAAGATCGAGCCGCGGCCGATGATGTACCTCGCGTTGACGTACGATCACCGCATCGTCGACGGACGCGAGGCCGTGCAGTTCCTCGTCGCCGTGAAGGACCACATCGAGGACCCGGCGCGCCTCTTGCTTCAGATCTAATCATCCTCATCTTTTCGCATTGCCATGAATGACAAGCAGTACGACGTCGCCGTGATCGGCGGCGGACCGGCCGGCTACCCGGCCGCGATTCGCGCAGCACAACTCGGCCTTTCCGCCGTCTGCATCGACGACTGGAAGAACGAGCAGGGCGTGCGCCTGTTCGGCGGCACGTGCCTCAACGTCGGCTGCATCCCGTCGAAGGCGCTGCTCGAGTCGTCCGAGCTCTTTCATCGCGCGGAGACGGAGTTCTCCGTCCACGGCATCAAAGTCGGCGGGCTCGGGCTCGACGTCGCCGCGATGCAGAGCCGCAAGGCCGGGATCGTCCAGCAGCTGACCTCCGGCATCGAGGCGCTATTCAAGGCGGCAGGCGTCACCGGGATCAAGGGCCGCGGCAAGCTGCTCGCGGGCAACAAGATCGAAGTGAAAACGGACGGCGGGGTCGAGACGATCTCGGCAACGCACGTCGTGCTCGCGACGGGGTCGGTGCCGGTCGAGCTGCCGATGGCGAAGTTCGACGGCAAGCGCATCGTCGACTCGACGGGCGCGCTCGCCTTCACGTCGGTGCCGAAGCGGCTCGGTGTGATCGGCGCCGGCGTGATCGGGCTCGAGCTCGGCAGCGTCTGGGGCCGGCTCGGCTCTGAGGTCGTGATCCTCGAGGCGCTCGACACCTTCTTATATATGGTGGATCAACAGATCGCGAAGGAAGCGCTGCGCCATCTGAAGAAGCAAGGCCTCGATATCCGGCTCGGCGCGAAGGTCACGGCCGCGACCGTGCAGGGCGACGTCGTCAAAGTCGGCTACGAAAGCGGCGGCGCGGCGCAGGCGCTCGAGTTCGACGCGCTCGTCGTCGCGGTCGGGCGCAGGCCGTATACCACGGGTGCGTTCGCGCCTGACGTGCCGCTGCAGCTCGACAAGCGGGGCTTCATCGACGTCGACGCGCATTGCCGCACGTCGGTGCCGAACGTCTGGGCGATCGGCGACGTCGTGCGCGGCCCGATGCTCGCGCACAAGGGCACGGAAGAGGGCGTGATGGTCGCGGAGCTCATCGCGGGCCATGTGGCCGAGATGAACTACAAGACGGTTCCGTCCGTCATCTACACGGCGCCCGAGATCGCGTGGGTCGGCCAGACCGAGGCGGAGGTCCAAAAGACCGGCCGGCCGTACAAGGTCGGGACGTTTCCGTTCGCAGTGAACGGCCGCGCGAAGGGCATGCAGCAGGCGATCGGCCTCGTGAAGCTGATCGCGGACAGCGAGCACGACGACATCCTCGGCGTGCACATCGTCGGTCCCGTCGCGGGCGAGCTGATCGCCGAGGCCGTGCTCGCGATGGAGTTCCAGGCGTCCGCAGAGGATCTGCAGCGAACCATCCACGCGCACCCTACGCTCTCCGAAGCGCTGCACGAAGCTGCGCTCGCCGCCGACAAGCGCGCGATACACGCCATCAATCGTTGACCGTCGGGCTAACGCTCGCGCGCGTCTGCCGCTATGATAGGCCGCGGTGGCGTGGGGCCACCTCGGAGTCCAGTGGGTTTCAGGGAGCTTCCGGACGACCTCGAGTAGAGGCCGCCCGGTTCGCATTCGTCGATGCGGCGAGGAGCGCAGCGACATGGCGGCTGAGAGCGTGCGCATCCTCGGAATTGATCCCGGCTCGCAGATCACCGGGTTCGGCGTCGTCGAGGCTGCCGGCAACCGCACGACCGCCGTCGAGTGGGGCAGCATCCGCAGCGAGGGCGAGCACAGCGCGCGGCTGCGCAACATTTTCCACACGCTCGGCCGAATCGTGCGCGAGCTCAAGCCCACGGAGATCGCGATCGAGCGCGTGTTCCTGCATCGCAACGCCGACAGCGCGCTGAAGCTAGGCCAGGCGCGGGCGGCCGCGATCTGCGCGACCTTCGAATCCGACGTGCCGATCTACGAGTACAGCGCACGCCACATCAAGCAGGCCGTCGTCGGCCGCGGCGGCGCGGAGAAGCAGCAAGTGCAGCGCATGGTGCAGATGATCCTCGGGCTTAGAGCCGAGATTCAGGCCGACGCGGCGGACGCGCTCGCGGCCGCGATCTGTCGCGCGAACGAGCGCAGCGCGCGCGACTGGCTGCGAGCGGTCAAGATATGAGCGGGCGCGAGGCGTGATCGGCAGCCTGCGCGGAACGCTCGTCAGCAAACGGCCGCCGTGGCTCACGCTCGACGTCGGCGGCGTCGGCTATGAGCTCGAGGCGCCGATGTCGACGTTCTATCGGCTACCGGACACGGGTCGCGAGCTCATGCTCGTTACGCACCTCGTCGTGCGGGAGGACGCGCATGCGCTCTACGGGTTCTTCACCGAGGGCGAGCGAGCGCTGTTCCGGAGCCTGCTCAAGATCTCAGGCATTGGGCCGCGGATCGGGCTCGGCGTGCTCTCCGGCATGACGGTCGAGGGCTTCTACCAGTGCATCCGCGACAAGAACATCGCGAGCCTCGTGAAGATCCCCGGCGTCGGCAAGGTTACGGCCGAACTGTTGGTGCTCAAGATGAAGGACCGTTTACCCGAGTCGATCGAGCCCGAGCGCGCCGCGTTGCCCGCGCGCTCACCGGCCGAAGGCGAGGCGAGCGGCGCGCTGATCGCGCTCGGCTACAAGCCGGGCGAGGTGATGAAGATGCTCAAGGATCTCGACGGCGTGAAGCTCACGACGGAGGAAATGATCCGCGAGGCGCTGCGGCGCGTGCATCGGGTGGCCGAACGATGAGCGGGGCGCGTGCGCATGGCTGAAGAGCTTCGGGTCATCACGCCGATCGGCAACAAGGAAGACGAGGCGTTCGATCGCGCCGTGCGGCCGCGGCGGCTTGTCGAGTACATCGGCCAGCCGCGCGTGAAGGCGCAGATGGAAATCTTCATCGCGGCCGCGCGTCAGCGCAAAGAGGCGCTCGACCACACGCTGCTGTTCGGTCCGCCGGGGCTCGGCAAGACGACGCTCGCGCACATCATCGCGAACGAGCTCGGCGTGAATCTGCAGCAGACGTCCGGCCCCGTGCTCGAGCGGCCCGGCGATCTCGCCGCGCTGCTCACGAACCTCGAAGCAAACGACGTGCTGTTCGTCGACGAGATCCATCGCTTGAGCCCCGTCGTCGAGGAGTCGCTCTATCCGGCCCTCGAAGATTTCGAGCTCGACATCATGATCGGCGAGGGCCCGGGCGCTCGCTCGCTCAAGCTGCCGTTGAAGCCGTTCACGCTCGTCGGCGCGACGACGCGCGCTGGCTTGCTCACGTCGCCGCTGCGCGACCGTTTCGGCATCACGCAGCATCTCGAGTTCTATGCTAGCGCGGAGCTTACGCAGATCGTGCACCGCACCGCCGGTATTCTGGATCTCGCGATCGACGACGCGGGTGCGCGCGAGATCGCGGCGCGTTCGCGCGGCACGCCGCGGATCGCGAACCGACTTTTGCGCCGCGTGCGCGACTACGCGCAGGTGAAAGGCGACGGCACCGTCGACGAGCGCGTCGCGAAGGCCGCGATGGACCTGCTCGAGGTGGATCCGCACGGCTTCGACACGATGGACCGAAGGCTCTTGCTCACGGTGATCGAGAAGTTCGACGGCGGCCCGGTAGGCGTCGACAGCCTCGCCGCCGCGGTAGGCGAGGAGCGCGGCACGCTCGAGGACGTGGTCGAGCCGTACCTGATCCAAGAAGGTTTCCTGCAGCGCACCTCGCGTGGCCGCATCGCGACGCGCTCGGCATACGAGCATTTCAAAGTCGCCCTGCCGGCAGGCCGTGACCGGCCGGATACCCCGACGTTGTTCGATTGATCATGACGTTACGAAGCGATGCAACTCCGAACGGCGGGACGCGTCATATCCACAAGAGCGTGGCATGAAGGAGCTCGTATTGCCGGTTCGCGTGTATCTCGAAGACACGGACGCGCAGGGCGTCGTCTACAACGCGAGCTACTTCCGCTTCATGGAGCGTGCGCGGACCGAATGGCTCCGCGCGCAAGGCGTCGATCATGACGAGCTGCGCGAGACGCACGGCGTGATGCTCGTGCTCGCGAGCGTAGAGGCGCAATTCCGCGCGCCCGCGCGGCTCAGCGATCTCCTCTACGTGCGCGCCGCCATCGCCGAGACGCGCGGCGCGCGCATCCGCTTCGCACAGGACATTCGCCGCGGCGATCCGGGCGGCGAGGTCGTGTGCGAAGGCGTCGCGGAAGTCGCGTGCATCGACGCGACCGCGGGCCGGCCGCGGCGTTTTCCGCCCACACTCGTGAGTGAGCTGCAAGCATGAACAATGAGTTTTCAGTCATCCGCCTGATCCTCGACGCGAGCATTCCGGTGCAGATCGTGCTCGCGCTGCTGTTGATCGCGTCGATCGCGTCGTGGGCCGTGATCTTCGAGAAGCGCCGGCTGGTGAAGCAGGCCATGAAGTCCGCGGGCGAGTTCGAGTCGTCGTTCTGGTCGGGCGGCGACCTGAACAACCTCTACCGCGATCTCGCGCGCACGGACGCAACGCCTCACGGCATGGCCGGGATCTTCGAGGCGGGCTTCCGCGAGTTCGGCCGGCTCAAGCAGGAGTCGGGGATGAGCAACGAGCAGCTGATCGAAGCCGCGCGCCGCGCGATGCGCGTCTCGCACCTGCGCGAGATGGATCGCCTCGAGAACAGCCTCGCGTTCCTCGCGACGGTGAGCAACACGAGCCCCTATGTCGGCCTGTTCGGCACGGTCTGGGGCATCATGATCGCGTTCTACTCCTTGAGCGGCATGCAGAGCGCGACGATCGCGGTCGTTGCGCCGCACATTTCCGAGGCGCTGATCGCGACCGCGATGGGTTTGTTCGCCGCGATCCCGGCCGGCATCGCGTTCAACCGTTACGCCGATCAAGTCGGCCGCCTCGAAGTTCGCTACGACACGTTCATGGAGGAGCTGTCCGCGATCTTCCAGCGCAATGCCGCACGCCGCGAGTCCGGGTTCGCGGATGCGTCCGCGCCGGCCGCGCGCACGGCAAGCCGCCACGCGCCGGCGTCGCGCGAGCTCGAGTAACCCATAGGAGCCGGCCATGGCGAGGATGAAAAAGCACCGGTTGATGAGCGAGATCAACGTCGTGCCGTACATCGACGTGATGCTCGTGCTGCTGATCATCTTCATGATCACGGCGCCGCTCCTCACTCAGGGCATTCAGGTCGACTTGCCGAAAGCCGTCGCGCAGCCGATCGAGAACCAGAAGGATGAGCCGCTCGTGCTCAGCATCGACAAGGAGGGCCGCTTCTTCTTGAACATCGGCGACAAGCCCGAAGCGCCGGTCGAGGACTCGGTCGTGCTCGAGCGCGTGTCGGCGGTGCTGCGCCGCAACCCGGAGACGCCCGTGCTCGTGAAGGGCGACCAGAACGTGCCGTACGGTCGCGTCGTGATCGGCGCGTCGCTGCTCCAGCAAGCCGGCGCGCCGAAGGTCGGGTTCTTGACGGATCCGAAAGGACTCGAGGACAACGACCGAGGGCGGCGCCCGCGTCGATAGTCGCGATGCTGGGGCAGCACACTGGATCGACTTTTTTTGCCGTCGCGCTGCACGCCGCGATCCTCGTGGCGCTCACGCTCACGTTCCATTGGCCGAGCACGCGCGTCGCTATCGCGCCCGCGCCGATCCAAGGCACGATCGTCGATCAGTCGGTGCTCAGGGCGGAGCAGCAGCGCCGCGATCAAGAGGTGCAGCGCAAGCAGCGCGAGGAGCGGCAGAAGCGCGAAGCTGTCGAGCAGCAGCAGCGCGAGAAGGAGGCGGCCGACAAGCGCGCGGCCGAGCAGGTGCGCTTGAAGGAGCAGGCCGACCGCGAGAAGGCCGAGGCCGTGAAACGCGAGCAGGAGAAGGTCGCGCAGGAAAAGGCGGCGAAGGCCGCGCAAGAGAAGGCCGCGCAGGAGGCGCGTGACAAGCAGGCGAAAGAGGACGCAGCCCGCAAGCAGAAGGAAGCGCTCGCGGCGAAGCAGAAAGCGCAGCTCGATGCCGAGACGCAGCGGGAAGCCGCGCAAGAGGCGGCGCGAATGGAGGCAGAGCGCACCGGCGTGATGGACGAGTACATTCGCCAGATTCAAGACAAGATCGCGCGCAACTGGAATCAGCCGCTGAGCGCGAAGCCGGGGCTCGAGTGCGTGATCAGGGTCGTGCAGCTGCCGACCGGCGACGTGGCCGACGCCAAGGTCGACCCGAGCCACTGCAACGGCGACGACGCGGTGAAGCGGTCGATCGAGGCCGCCGTGCAACGGGCATCGCCGCTGCCGAGACCGCCGTCGCAGGCCGTGTTCGATCGGAACTTGATTGTGACGTTCAGGCCCGACATTCAGTAGGCTTCGAACGAAGTCGCCGCGCAATGCGCGCGAACGAATGAAGAGGACGTAGTCGATAGGAGTTGTGATGCTGGGAGCGGTGAGGACAGTGGCATTCTCGTGGCGACGCGGCGGTCTCGCGCTGATCGCGTTGCTTGGACTTTCGACCGGCGGCACAGCGAGCGCGCAGCTCAACGTGCTGATCACGAAAGGCATCGAGCGGCCGACGCCGATGGCGATCGTGCCGTTCGGCTGGAGCGGCAGCGGGCCGGTCGCTTACGACATCGCGGGCGTGGTGTCGGCCGACCTCAAGAGCTCGGGCCGTTTCGCGCCAATCTCCGAGTCCGACATGGTCTCGAAGCCGACGCAGCCAGACCGGATCAATTTCGCCGACTGGCGGCTGCTCAAGGTCGACTACATCGCGATCGGCACGTTGACCGAGACCGCGCCCGACCAGTTCACGACCGTGTTCCAGCTGTTCGACGTGCTTCGCGGCGAGCAGATCTTGGGCTACCGATTCATGTCGGGGCGAGCCGATCTGCGCGCGACCGCGCACAGAGTCTCCGACATGATCTTCGAGAAGCTCGTCGGCGTTCCGGGCGTGTTCAGCACGCAAATCGCTTACGTGAGCGAGGAGAAGCGCGCCGACGGAGGCAAGCGCTTTCGGTTGATCGTGTCGGACGCCGACGGCGAGAACGCGCACATCGTCGCGGACTCGCCGCAGCCGCTGCTGTCGCCGTCGTGGTCGCCGGACGGTCGCCGCCTCGCATACGCGTCGTTCGAAGGAGATCAGCAGGCGGTCTTCTTGCAGACGCTGAAGACGGGCGCGCGCGAGCGCATCTCGGCGCGCAAGGGTGTGAACAGCTCGCCCGCGTTTTCGCCGGACGGGCGGCAGCTCGCGCTCACGCTGTCGAACGATCAGGGCAACCTCGACATCTTCATGCTCGACGTCGGGACGCAGGTGCTGCGGCAGCTCACGACCGACGCGGCGATCGACACCGAGGCCACATGGTCGCCGGATGGCCGCACGCTTTACTTCAACTCGGACCGCTCGGGCGGTCCGCAGATCTATCGTGTCGGCGCCGAGCCGGGCGCGCGCGCGCAGCGCGTGACGTTCGAAGGCATCTACAACGCTCGGCCGCGCGTGTCGCCGGACGGCAAGAAGGTCGCGGTCGTATACGGCGCGAACAACCAATATCGGATCGGCGTGATCGACGCCGCGAGCGGCGCGCTGCAGATACTCACGAATGGTAGGCTCGACGAATCGCCGAGCTTCGCGCCGAACGGCGCGCAGATCATCTACGCGACGAAGAACAACGGGCGCGGCGTGCTCGCGTCGGTGACGACCGATGGTCGGATTCAGCAAGAGATAGCATCGGTGGCGGGTGACGTGCGCGAGCCCGTCTGGGGACCGTACCCGCGGCCCTGAGCCCAAGCGCACGACGTTGCAGTATTCTAGGTATGACGGTTTGTTTGCGGACTGATTGAGGACTACCCATGAAGAGTTGGTTGAGAGTTTTGGTTCCGGTGGTTGTGTTCTTCGCTCTTGCGGCGTGCAAGAAGGGAGACACGCTGCCCGATTCGTCGACCGCGGAAGCCGTCGGCGCCGGCGCCGGGGGCGCTAATACGACGAGCTCGAGCGGCAGCTCCGGCATCACGGGCTCGCCGCTGGAGCAAGCGCAGGCGCGACTGCTGCAAACGCTCGTGATCTACTTCGACTACGATCAGGCTGAGATCAAGCCCGAATTCACGCAAGTGGTCCAAGCCCACGGCCAGAAACTCGCGAGCAGCGCGAGCATGCAAGTGCGTCTCGAGGGCCATACTGACGAGCGCGGCAGCCGTGAGTACAACATCGGCCTCGGCGAGCGCCGCGCGCAAGCGGTGCGTCGCGCGCTCATGTTGGCTGGCGCGCAAGCCGGCCAGATCACGACCGTGAGCTACGGCGAGGAGCGGCCCGCGGCGAGCGGCAGCGACGAGGAGTCTTGGCGGCTCAATAGGCGCGTCGAGATCGTCTACCGCTGAGCGCTTCGGGCGCGGTTCATTGACGAGCGGCGGGTACGCCCGCCGGCTCGAACGAGGAGACGACGATGAGAACTTCGTGGTTGCCCTTTGCGATTGGCGCTGCGGCCGTCGCCGCAGTCGTCGGCTCGAGCTCGTTGTCTGCGCGTGACGATCCCGTGGAGCTGAAGCTCACGGATCTCGAGGCCCGGATGATCCGGATCGAGAAGATCGTCAACAACCAAAGCCTCATCGAGCTCGCGAATCAGCTCGATCAACTGCGTTCCGAGACGGCGGCGTTGCGCGGCGACATCGAGCAGCTGCGACACGACACCGACAGCAGCGCGAGCCGCCAAAAAGAGCTCTACGTCGACGTCGACAAGCGGCTCCAGTCGCTCGAGCAGGCGGAGCGCGGGGCGGCCCTCGCGCCTCCGCCGCTGTCGACGCCGTCCCTGCCGCCGGCGTCGTCCGCGCCGCCACCGCGTTCGGCGGCGGCTGCTGCCGGCGGCGCCGCTGCGGCCGCGCCGAAGCCGAGCGTCTCGGACAAGCAGGCCTATCAGACGGCGTTCGATCTTTTACAAGCGCGCAAGTACGACGAGGCGGCGAAAGCGTTCACTCAGTTCTTGTCGGGCTATGCGAGCAGCCCGCTCGCGGACAAC
>Ga0068868_100001049_pt1 | contig 18887 bp, 20 predicted proteins | sample KBSMisM42_FD_64660 | JGI IMG/M metagenome (GOLD analysis project Ga0068868, IMG submission 64660) | Miscanthus rhizosphere microbial communities from Kellogg Biological Station, Michigan, USA - KBS Miscanthus M4-2 | ecosystem: Host-associated > Plants > Roots > Rhizosphere > Soil ...
ACGCTCTATCTCGTCGGCGACATCATCGACATCGAAAGCCTGCGGCGTAGCTTCTACTGGCCCGAGACCCACACCGAAGCGCTGCGCCTGCTCTTGAAGAAGAGTCAGGAAGGGACGCGCGTGATCTACGTGCCGGGGAACCACGACGAGGACCTGCGTGCGCTTGTCGGCGTTCGTTTCGGCAACATCGAGGTCCACCGTTGTATCGTGCACACGACGCGGGCCGGACGTCGGTTGCTCGTGCTGCACGGCGATGAGTTCGACGCAGTGCTCAAGTGTAGTGCACTCGCGGTGATGTTCGGCGGCGCGGCGTGTCGGACACTCCTCGTGCTCAATCGGCTCGTCCACTGGATTCACGAGCTGCGTCGCCGGCCCTACTGGTCGCTCGCGCAGCACATCAAGGCGCGGCTCGGCAACGCGGTCCGCTACGTCGAGCGATTTCAGCGCGCCTCGCTGCGGGCAGCGGCGGACGGCGACTTCGACGGCGTCGTCTGCGGCCATATCCATAAGGCAGACCTCGTCGAGCGCGACGGCCTCGTCTACTGCAACGACGGCGACTGGGTCGAAAGCTGTACGGCACTCGTCGAGGACCTGCAAGGCAAGCTGCGGCTGCTGAGCTGGCGTCCCGCGGTAGCGGTCGACGCGATCTCGGTGCCGCTTCGCGACGCCGCGTGAAGCTCGTACGACGGATCCAAGTCGTCTCGCTGTATTCTGCTAGCATTCACGCGGTCGCGCGCCACTCGAGCCCCGATGGCCAAGTCAGGCAACACCGGCTTTCGCCGAATCGTGAATGCAACGTTCTATTCGATCGCCGGCCTGCGCAGCGCTTGGCGGAGCGAGGCGGCGTTTCGGCAGGAGTGCGTGGGCGTCGTCGTGCTGATTCCCTTCGCCCTGTGGCTGGGGCAGAACGCCGTCGAGCGCGCGCTGCTCCTGAGCTCGTGCGGGCTCGTCGTGATCGTCGAGCTGTTGAACACCGCGGTCGAGTTCGTCGTCGATCGCGTCGGTACGGATCACCACGAGCTGTCGGGCCGCGCGAAGGATGCGGGCTCCGCTGCGGTGTTCATGAGCATCGCGCTCGCGATGCTCGTCTGGGGCTTGGTCGCCTGGGAGCGGTTCGGTCCCCGTTAGCGCGAAATCGACTAGAGCGCGCCCACGAGCGTCAGGCTGCCCATCGCGAGCGCTCCACCGAGCAACGCGCCGGCCGCGACGTCGGTCGGATAGTGCAAGCCGAGCACCACGCGCGACAGCGCGATCAGGAACGCGAGCGCCGTGAGCGCGGCGGTCCAGGCGGGGAAATACGCCGCGAACAGCAGCGTGAACGAAATCGCGTGCAGCGTGTGCCCGGAGGGGAAGCTGTAGCGATCGAGCGGAACCGAGGCGCAGTGGATGACGGAGTGCGTGATGTACGGGCGCTCGCGCACGGCGCGCGTTTTCACCAGCTTGTAGATCACGATGCCGACGAGCGCCGTCAGCCCCATGTGTGCGGCGGCGACGCCGCCTCGAGCGCCATAGATCAGCGGGAGCGCGAGCAGCAGGCCGTACCAAACCCACCCGTCACCGAGCCAACTGATCCCGCGGAACAGTTGCCGGACGAGCCTCGAGCTACTGGAGCGATTCAGGTACCGGCAGAGGCGAAGCTCCGCTTGATCGAACCGCTCGAATGCGAGTCGTCGCGCCATGCCGCCACCTCACGTCCCTGAGTTGCCTCAGCATCGGTTCGGCAAATGAAGGGGTAGTGGCGGAATTGTGAATTTTTTCTTGCTCCGCGTGAAGTTACATAGTCCTTAGGAACCAAATTGTCATCAACGGCCGTTAACATTTTGCAACGATGTTTCACGAGGACACCTTATGAAACTCGCAATCGTCACCGATGCATGGGAGCCGCAAGTCAACGGCGTCGTCACGACCTTGGGTCGAACGCGCCGCGAGCTCGAGCGACTCGGCCACGACGTGACGGTAATTGCGCCGCCCGACTTTCGAACCATTCCTTGTCCGACCTACCCCGAGATCAGGCTCGCGCTGCTTCCGGGTCGTAAGCTCGCCGCGGCGATCGACCGCTTCGAGCCGGATGCGATCCATGTCGCGACCGAGGGGCCGCTCGGAATTGCGGCGCGCCGCCATTGCGTCCGCAACGGACTTTCGTTCACCGCTTCGTATCACACGCAGTTCCCGCAATACGTTCGCAAGCGTGCGCCGATTCCGGAAACATGGTCGTACGCGTTCTTGCGACACCATCATCGTCATGCGCGCCGCACGCTCGTGGCGACCGAGCATCAGCGTCGCGATTTGGTCGCGCACGGCTTCGCGAACGTAGTGATCTGGTCGCGCGGAGTCGACGCCGAGCTCTTCAAGCCATGCGGTCGCGGCGCTCTCGCGGTGCCTCGCCCGATCTGGATGTACGCGGGCCGCGTCGCCGTGGAGAAGAATCTCGACGCGTTCCTGTCGCTCGATCTTCCGGGCACGAAGGTGGTCGTCGGCGACGGGCCGGATCGCGCCGACCTCGCACGCCGGTATCCGAACGCGCTGTTCCCGGGCTACCGCTTCGGCGCCGAGCTCGCGGCACACCTGTCGGCGGCCGACGTGTTCGTGTTCCCGAGCCGCACGGACACCTTCGGCCTGGTGATGCTCGAGGCCATGGCCTGCGGCACGCCCGTCGCCGCGTTCCCAGTCACCGGTCCTATCGACGTCGTAACACGCGGAGTCGACGGGGCACTGAACGACGATCTCGCCGCCGCCGCCCACGAGGCGCTGACGATCGACCGTGATGCGTGCCGGCGGTCGGCGCTCGCTCGCACCTGGGCCCGCGCATCCTCGCAGTTCTTGTCTCACCTCGTGCGCGCGAACGACGGCGTCGATCTCGTTGCGGCGCAGGCCGCCTGACGCCGAAACCTTCGGCGCTGCCGAAGCCGGCTGAAGTTCTTTCGAGGTGCAAAGCATCGCGCCGAGCGCCCGGAAACGGTGCGCGCAGACCGTCTAGGCGGTCCATCGGCCGCGTAAACACGCCGTTTTCGCGTTGGCATGCGCCTTGCTAATAGCTTCCCGGGCAGGGTCGGATCGCGTCAGCCGCACAAATCGCGCCCCCCTTCGATTTTTCCGCTACGCATCCGGCTCCGCCCACTAACTTCCTCTACTCCGGTGCCTCGACGCGAGGGCGAGGCACCGGCTCCTCACTGAACCCCGCGACGATCGCGCGCCGTTCCAGCACAATGCACGCTTGGACGCTGCTCCCGACCAAGCTCTCGCGTGGGCTCGCGAGGTTCGCGCTCAACTCCAACGCCATCCGCGCGCGGCGTGGCGGATGGATCCGTCGCCGGCGGCCCGATTCTGGCTGGAGATCCACGACGGCTTTCGGCGCGAGTCGGACGGCCTCGTTGCGTTGCTCGAGGAGCACCGCGGACGGCGTGACGCCGCCGAGCTCGCGATCGTCTCGGGGCGGCGTCTCGAGAGCATGATCGCGCGCTTGCGCGGCCACCACGAAATCGAGGAGTTCGAATACTTTCCGGCGTTCCGAGCGCTCGAGCCGAAGCTCGCGCCTGGCCTCGACGTGCTCGCGAGCGATCACGCCCGGCTGCAACGTCATGTCGAGCAGGCGCTCGCGGCACTCTCCGAGCTAATCGCGGCGGTCGAGAACGACGCGGCCGCCACGCCGTGGGCCACCGACCGTTATGCCGCCCGAACCGGCGAGCTGTGTCGCGCGCTCGCTCGTCATTTGGACGACGAGGAGGAGTTGATCATCCCGCTGCTGCTCGAGCGCCGTTGATCGAAGCGCGCCTATTTCAGCGGCGGCCCGCGCAAGTCCTCGGCTCGTTCGACCTTGTGGCTCCCGAAGAGTCAGCCGGTGCGTTCGAATGTGACGGTGAGGTTGTTCGCCGGCATCGCGACGACATCGACCAGCGCGAAGCCGTGTCGCTTGGCGCAGCGCTCGACGTCGTCGAGGTCGCGTACGCCCCAGTCGGGATTGCGTGCGCGCAGGCTCTCGTCGAACGCCTCGTTGCTCGGCGCCGTGTGACGGCCGCCGCGCTTGTAGGGACCATAGAGGAACAGCGGAGATGCGGGCCGCAGCAAGCGCGCCGCCCCCTCCATCAGCCCCTTGGTCGCCGACCACGGCGCGATGTGGATCATGTTGATGCAGACGATCGCATCGGCCTCCGCCGGCGGCCAATCCGCCGCGAGCGCGTCGAGCCGCAGCGGCGCGCGAACGTTGCTCAAGCCTGCGGCGCGGATGCGCTCCGTCGCGGCGGCGCGCAAGTCGTCGTCGGCATCGGTCGGCTGCCAAGTGAGCGCAGGCACGGCACGCGCGAAATGAACGATGTGCTGACCCGTTCCGCTCGCAATCTCGAGCACGACGCCGGCGTGCGGCAAGCGCGCGCGGATCGCGTCGAGAATCGGCTCCTTGTTGCGCTCGGCTGCGGGGCTCTCGAGGAGCCCTTCGGCCATCGTCTCGCCGTAGCGGCCGCGCGCGGAGGTTGGTGTCGTCATCGTTGGATCGTAGAAAAACGCCGCGACGGCAACAAGCGGGCAGGCACGATGTCCTAACAGAACGAGCGCCGCCGCTGGCCAAGGGCGGCGCGGTCCAGCCATAATCCGGCCCCCCTCCGGCCGAGCGAGAAACACGATGGGCCCGCAAGATTTCTCGATTGCGCTGCGCGTTCGTCATCCGAGCATCGATCCTGCCGAGGTCACGAGCAAGCTGGGCATCGAGCCGCAGCATGCGTGGCGGGCCGGGGAGCCTCGGCGCAGGGACGACGACGACGCGGGCAGCGCCGTTCACCGCGACACGTATTGGCTCGGGCTTCTACCGCCGCCTCGGTTCGGGCCGGCGCTCGCACTCGGCCACCTGGCCGAGCGTGTCGAAGAAGGCCTGCGCAGCGCGGCCGATCATCCGCAGATCTCTTTGTACTTCACGCTGCTGAAGATGAAGCGCTCGACGGCCTTTTGGCGCGAGTTCGCCGAGCAGGGCGGCACCGTCGAATGCCTTCTCCAGGTCCACAAGGCGGACCGCTTTCAGCTCGACCTGTCGCAAGCCCTGCTCCTCGCCTTAGTCGACTTGAGGATCACTTTGTCGATCGAGGTCGAGGGGGCGCTGCGGGCGGCGGCCTGAGGGCACTGCGAAACGTCGACCCGAGCCGGCCGGACGCCACGCGTAGGGCGCCGACCCCGATTTGACAGCCGTGGCGCGTTCACATAGAACCACCGCTACAACAAGGCGGAGCCAACTCGTGAGCACACCGACTAGACCCCGACTGCTTAACCGCCGCGCAACGCTGTTCGCCGCGATCGCGGCCGGCGCCGCGGCCATCGCCGGCCTCGCGACGCTCGGGGCGAGTGCCGCCGACAACCCAGCGAAGATAGGCGGCAAGCCGAACATGAACGGAATCTGGCAAGCGGTGGGCAGCGCCTATTGGAATCTCGAGGACCACTCCGCTTCGGGCCTGAGCAACTTCTGGCAGCTCGGCGCGATCGCCGCGATCCCCGCGGGTCAGAGCGTCGTCCAAGGCGGCACGATTCCTTACAAGCCCGAGGCGCTCGCTCAACGCGAAGAGAATCGTAAGGGCTGGCCGAAGACGGATCCCGAGGCCAAGTGCTACATGCCGGGGATTCCGCGCGCGACGTACATGCCGTATCCGTTCCAGATCGTGCAAGGCGACGGCGACATCCTGTTCGTCTACGAATTCGCGAGCGCGAATCGCGTCGTGCACATGGCGAAGCACGAAGAGTCGCCCGTCGACAGCTGGATGGGTTGGTCGAACGGACATTGGGAAGGCGACACGCTCGTAATCGAGGTCTCGGGTTTCAACGACGGCAGCTGGTTCGACCGTGCCGGCAACTACCACAGCACGTCGCTCAAGGTCACCGAGCGCTACACGCTCAAGGACAAGGACCATATCCAGTACGAGGCGACGATAGACGATCCGGAAACCTACTCGAAGCCGTGGAAGATCTCGCTGCCGCTTTACAGATTGGTCGAGCCGAACGCGCAGCTGCTCGAGTTCAAGTGCGTCGAGTTCTCTGAAGAGCTGCTGTACGGCGATTTGACGAAGAAAACCAAGTAAAATTGGTCCAGCAAACATGGAGATCATCGCGATGCGTAAAGTCCTGAGCGTTGTCGCCGGAGTGCTCGCCGCAGCCGCCGCGCTGCCGGCGCTCGCACATCACTCGTTCGCGGCGGAGTTCGATGCAGCCAAGCCCGTTCAGCTGGAAGGGGTTGTGACGAACATGGAGTGGATCAACCCGCATTCGTGGATTCATCTCGACGTCACGACGCCGAGCGGAGAGGTCCAGCATTGGATGGTCGAGGGCGGCGCGCCGAATGCGCTGCTGCGTCGCGGCTGGAACCGGAACTCCCTGCCGAAGGGCACGAAGATCAAGGTGCAGGGTTTCCAGGCGAAGGACGGCTCGATGCGAGCGAACGGCCGCGACATCACGTTTGCGGACGGCTCGAAGCTGTTCGTCGGGTCGTCGGGCACCGGCGCACCGGACGAGCGGCCGGAGCAATAGCCACGCGCGCCTAGCCCCGAGCGAAACACTCGGGAGCCAAGCGAAGCCTAGAAAGAAAGAGGCCGCGGTTCCTGCGAACCGCGGCCTTTTCGTTTGTGACTCGCGCGCCGCTCAGCGGCCGCGATCAAAGCGAGATCAATTCGTCGCGAAGCAATAGAGCAAGCCCGCTCCGCCGGTCGGCGCGAGCTCCGCCAAGCCGCAGCCCTGCGACGGATGGATGGCCGTCCACGAGTTCAACCCCTCGTTGCGCCCCAAACGATCCGCGTGGCCGAGCATCGCCTTCGCACTCGCGTCGCCGACCGTCCAGTCCTTGCACGTGTTCTCGTCCTTCGTGCCGTCGTCCTTCGTGCCGGTCAGGATGTCGTGCTGGAGCGGCTGCGCGACCGGGGCCGCCTTGCCGTCCGCGCCGAGCGCGAGGTAGTTCGGCGTGGTGCCCTTCTCGGTGAGTGCCGTCTTCGCGGAGATCTTGTTCTTATCGGCCGTCAACAGGTCGTTGACGTTCTGCGCGATCAGGTCGCCCTTGAAGTTGTACCAGGGGCCTTTGCCGATCCGAGTCTTCGCGTCGACCGTGCTCGTGCTGAGATACGCGTGCCAGGTCTTCCCGCCAGCGCCCGCCGCCTGCGCGAGCGACTGGCAGAGCGCGTCCCCACCCGCGAGGCCGCCGAGATTGCCGCCCTTCGGGTTCGCGCTCGTGACGAAGAAACCCATGTTCGCCGCCGGCTTCTGCGCCACGGCCGTCAAAGTGCCGAGCGCGAGAACCGCGACTCCCGCCGCTGCGATAGCTTTCTTGTTGATCATCGTTCAATGCTCCTGTGGTGGTGCCTCTGGTGATGAAATCGGGCGCGACGACCACCGCGCCAAGTGGTTCTTCCTCAAAGCGGCGCGGGCTCGATGCGAATCAGCGCGCCGTCGTCCTCGTCGGTGATCACGTAAATGAGCCCGTCGGGTCCCTGTCGAACGTCGCGAATCCTCTGGTGCAAATCCGACAGCAGCCGCTCGCGGCGCAGCTCCTCGAGCTTGTCGTTGACGACCACGCGCTCGAGCGCGCCCGTGCGCGGAATCTCCCCGACGCGAGCGCTGCCGACGAACAGGTTGCCCTTCCACGTCGGGAAGCGGTCGCCCGTATAGAAGGTGAGCCCGGTCGGGGCAATCGACGGCAACCAGAGGATTAGCGGCTGCTCGATCCCCTCGCCGAGCGGCGCGGGCGAAATTCGCGCGCCGTCGTAGTTGCGGCCGAAGCTGAACTTCGGCCAGCCGTAGTTGCGGCCGGGCAGCAGCAGGTTCACCTCGTCGCCGCCGTTCGGTCCGTGCTCGGCGTTCAGCACGCTGCCCGTCGCCGGGTGGACGGTGAGGCCGAGCTGATCGCGGTGGCCGTAAGTGAAGATCTCGGCGCGCGCGCCCGGCTTACCGACGAACGGATTGTCGGGCGCGGGCTTGCCGTCGTCGCGCATCCTCAAGACCTTGCCGTAGACGTTGCCAAGGTTCTGCGCCGAGTCGTCGAACGGCGCGCCGGTCGTCATGTAGAGCAAGCCGTCTTTGCCGAACGCGAGCCGCGAGCCGCTGTTGCCGTTTTCCCATTCGCCGACGAACAGCTCCTGCACGCCGGTGAGCTTCTTGCCCTCGAGCTTGCCGCGGCCGAGCGCGACCGCCGCCTGGCGTCGGCCCGGGGGATTCGAGTTCGGTATCTCCCCGCCGGGCTTGTTATAGGTGAAGTAGAGCCACTGGTTCTCGGCGAACTTCGGATGCAGCGCAATCTCGGCGATCCCCGCGCCGCGAAACGCGCCGGGCTCCGGCACGCCCGCGATCGCTTCGGGGTCGAGCGCAGCGGCACCCTTCCCGCTCGCGACGCCCCGCACGAGCCGCAGCTTCGCGCCGCGCTCCGTGACGAGAGCGTCACCATTCGGCAGGAATGCGAGGCTGAACGGATGCGCGAGCCCGTGCACCACGACCGACACCTTGATGCCGTGCTGCTCCGCCGTGTCGAACGTATACGGCTCCGCGCGCAGCGTGACCGGCTTGATGCCGAGGTCCGGTTGCTGCTGTGCGCCCGCAAGGAACGCGAACGCCGCCGCGACGCCCGCGACAACTGCTTGCCTAGTGACCTGCATGTGTTTCCCAACCCGTCGGTGATTGATAGTCGGTCCTGAAGCCCATCGCCTCGATCTCGTGAATCTTGCCGCCGCTTACTTTGAAGATGTGGGCCGCGGGGAGATCGAACGCGTCGAACGGCATGTCGATCTTGTCGACGCCCGGCACGCCCTTGATCGTGACGAACTTCTGCTTCATCGAGTGGTGGAAGTGCGAGAGTCCCATCACGAGCCCCGTCTCGGGATCGGCCATCGTGACGCGCCGGTCGTCGATCTTGTCGATGTACTGGAACGTGCCCGTGTCGAGCTGCGCCTTGCAGCCGAGCGCGCCCGCCGACGCGATTCCGCCGGGCGTCGCCGGCGGCGGGTTGCCCGTGGTCTGCATGCCGTTCTCTCGGCGCACGCAGTCGTCGGCGAACGGCGCCTTCGAGCCGTCGTTGTCGTCGAGCGCGTCGTAATACGATGCGCCGATCTTCAACATCTCGTCGCGAGCGTTGCGCGCCGCGGCCGGCACGGCCGTCGTGAACGCGGCGCGAGGAGCTTCGAGGTTCCGCAGGTTGCGATCGCCCAAGCCCCGCGCGACGAGATGCTCCATCTCGGTGATTCGGCCGTTCTCGAGCTTCAGCCGCACCGCGACCTCGACCGGCCTGCCGCTCTCCTCCATTACGCCGAGGAAGCCGACCTGCTGCGACACGGGATCGGGCACATAGATCTTGAACGTGGTCGGCACGGCAGAAGCGCTCTTCCAGAGACCCTCGCCGGGCTTGATCGGTGTAATGTTCTCGACGAGCCGCGCGTTCGCGGCGATCGGCACCTTGGTCGCGTCGTGCGCGACGAGCGCGGCGAGATAGGAGTCGAGGAGCTTAACCAAGCAGTTTCGGTCACACGCTGCGCCGGCCTTCGGCGTCGGATACTTCTGCTGCGCGCCGGCCGACGCGACAGCAAGCGAGGCGCCTAGCGAAGCGAGCATCGCGACGTAGCTACTTCTCATGACGTTCCGACTCCGTGGCGATCGCGCGTAGCGAAGATCATCAAGGCAGCGTCGCGAGCGCCGCTTGCGCGCATTCGTTCGCAACCGTGAGGTAGCGGCGCACCGAGTCGCCGCCGACGACGTAGGGATTCGGCGCGCCTGGCGCCCGTTGCGCGAGCGCGGGCAGCTTGATCTTCGAGCCGTCGTAGTCGGTGTGATTCGAGAGCAGCACGTCGGCGCCCGCGTTCGCGGCGAGCGTGCGCATTCGCGCGGCCGAGTCCGCATACGCTTTGAACCGGGCAGCGTCGGGCGCGAAGTTGAACAGCGTGCCGCCCCAGAGCGCCGCGACGTGCTTCTCTCCGCCGTCGGTCAGCGGGATCAAGGTCGACACCGTGCCGTTCGTGTGGCCCGGGGTGAGGTACATCGTGAGCGTCGTGCTGCCCAGCGTGAGCTTCTGGCCGTCGGTGACCACGAGATCGCGCGTCGGCTTCCAGCGCGGGTTGTCGCGATCTAGCAGGTCCCAATCCGCCGCGCTCATCAGCAGCCGCGCACCGAAACGCTGCTGCAACAGCTTCGCGCCGCCCGCGTGATCGAGGTGGCCGTGACTGATCAGCACGTAGCGGATGTCGGCGGGATCGAAGCCGAGCTTGCGCAATCCGCCGACGACCTCGTCCTCGACCGAGTAGTCGAACAGCGGATCGATCACGATGATGCCGTCGGTCGTCGTCACGGCCCACGACGCGAATTCCGTCATGCCGACGAAGTAGAGATTGTCGAAGACCTTCTGCGGCTCGGCATGCCAGCGCTCGCGCGGGGGATCCGGCGGCGACGGTGCGTTTGCGCGCGCTACGGTCGGCGCCACCGGCGGCGGCGCGCCCGGGCACAACCGATCGACCATCCCGGCGTGCTCCGCGCCAGCCGCCTGTCGCGCCGCGGCGATATGGCGGTCGACGTCCGCCGGCGCGGCGGCGGCGTGAGCGATGGCGGCTGCCGCAATCAGCATCGCCGCCCCGCTCCCTCCCCAACCTGCCCGCACGCGGTGTCGTCCGCTACGGCAACGCGAACACGACGACGCGCGCGCCGCCTGAATCGGCCGCGAGCTCCGGCGTGACCCGACGCGAAGTCGCCGCGACCAGCGACGGCCCGGTGTTGACCGCGATGTACTGCTTGCCGCCGGCGGTGTACGTGATCGGGTAGCCGCTCACCGGCGCGCCGAGATCGGCCTCCCAGAGGACCTTGCCCGTCGTATCGTCGTACGCCTTGAACTTGCCTTCGACGTCGCCGCCGAAAACGAGACCGCCGCCGGTCGCCACGAGCGACATCACGCCGGTGTGTTGCTCGTGCTTCCAGACCGTCTTGCCCTTGTCTGCCGAGATCGCCCAGACGACGCCGACGTCCTTCGCGCCCGGCGCGAGCACTTGCTCCGCCTGAAAACCGTAGACGAGCTTCGGGTCGCGCTGATCCGTCTGCGTCGTCTCGTTCATGCAGAGGTTCTGCATCGGCATGTACATCGCATTCGTGCGCGGGCTGTACGCGCCGGCAGGAAAGTTCTTGCCGCCGTTCGTGCCGGGGCAGACGAGCAGCTTCTGATCCTTGTGAGTCGGCACGACCTCGGGGTTGTCCGTGACCTTGCCGGTCGCACCGTCGATGGTCTTGACGACGTTCTGATACACGGTCGGCCGCGCCCAGAGGAACTCGCCCGTCGCACGGTCGAGCGTGTAGACGATGCCGGTCTTGCCCGGGATACCCGTGATCACCTTGCGCGTCTCGCCGGGCTTCACGCGCGGATTGATCCACGCGACCTCGCTCGGATCGGGCGCGACCGCCGTGTCGACGAGCAACCGCTCGAACGGATGATCGAGATCCCAGTGATCGATCAGATGCTGGTAGTACCAGACGATCTTGCCGGTCGCGGGATCGAGCGCGAGCGTCGAATCGTGATAGAGGTGCTGCTTGTCGACGCCGCCGAGGATGAACTTCGCGGCCGGTATCGTGACCGACGTGCCGATGTAGATCTTGTCGAGCTCGGGGTCGTAGCTCGGCACCATCCACGTGCCGACGTGCCAGCGCTGCTCCATCGGCACGTCGCCCCAAGTCTCGTCGCCGGGCTCGCCCTTGCGCGGGATCGTGCGCGTGCGCCAGAGCTCCTTGCCGGTCTTCGCATCGTGCGCCGTGATCACGCACGAGTCGCTGGTCGCGGCAGGCTGGCATTGCCGGCCCGTGATGACCTTGCCGTTCACGACGATCGGGCCCGACGACGGCCTCGCGGGCAGCGTCGGCTCGAGCACCTTCGTCTCCCAGACGAGCTTGCCGGTGCGAGCGTCGATCGCGTACATCATGTTGTCCGCGCTCGCGTCGATCAGCGTCGTGCCCCAGATCGCAATCGCGCGGTTCGTGCCGCCGTTCACGCCTTCCGGATACTTACGCTTGTACTCCCAGAGCGGCGCGCCGGTCTTGCCGTCGAACGCCTGCACGTAGTCGCCGTTGTTCGGCACGTAGATGTTTCCGGCATAGGCGATCGGCGTCGCCTCTTGGACGCCCGTGCCCATCGGCTGGCTCCAGACCTCCTTCAGCTTCGCGACATTGCTCTTGTCGACCTGCTTGAGCGGGCTGTAGCCCCAGCCGTTGAACGTCCGGCGCCACATCAGCCAGTCGCCGTCGCTCGGATGCTGGAGCATCTGATCCGTGACCGGCGTGAACTGCTTTTCCTCGGCGGCCGCGGCTGTGAACGCGCAGCCCACCGCGAGGGCGAGCGGCAAGAGTCGAAGTCCGACGATCGACATGAATTCCCCCGGCGTCTTTTTTTCGGTCGCCCGCGCGTTTATTGGCTCGCGCTCTGGCGAACGCTCGTTATATCACCGCTCGACCGTGGAGTCAGGAGAGCCGTTCGGCGCCATTTCTACTACCGGGGCGGGGCTCCGGGCGGCGGCGCACCCGGTGGCGGTCCGGGCGGCGGCGTCGGCGTGTGCGAGTGGTCGGTGAGCTCTGCGCACTTGTCGGGCGCGTACGGCACGTCCGCGACCCCGATGGTGTCGGAGCCCGTGTATTCGCCGGTGAAAATCACCGGATCGGTCGCCGTATAGCTCCTCTTGATCTTCATCGCGGCCGCGTCGTACTCGAAACGCTCGATCACGTGCAGTTGAGCGCTGTTCATGATCGGGGGGTTCAGAACACCCGGCGCGAAGCCGACCGTGTCGACGACGAGCACGTCGTTCTCCCAACGGCCGGTCGAATGTCCCGCCCGGCTCGGCTCGATCTTCGCGGGATGCGTCGCGTTCAGATGGATCGTGCGCGTGAACCCGTATTGACCGTATTGCAGCGTGATCGTGTTGCCGCTCTGCGTGATTCGGTCCACCGGTCCGTCGAACGTCCAATCGAAAAGGATGCTCGTCGTCTCGCAGCGCATCCGCGGATTGTCCTCAGGGGAGAAGTTGCGGAACTTGTCCGCCGCTTCCTTGCCGGCCGGCGTGAAGTCGACGCGCGGCCGTCCGAAACCGCCGCCGCCGGGCGGCGGCGCGGGCCGCTCGCCGGGCTTGTAGTTCCCGGCCTGGCTCACGGGCACGAGCGCTCCGCTCTTGCCGCGCGGGTCCGTCATGACGACCTGCTCCGGTGCCCAGTCGCCCGAGATGTTCGGCTCGCCGCTCGGCAACCGCGCGGGCCGAGCGCTCGCGGCCGGCGCGGTCGACTGCGCGGGCTTCGAGAGCTGCGCGTAACGGTCCGCCTTCGTGCCGTCGGCGAACGCGATCGTGTTCACGTAGCACGAGTGCGCGTCGAAACGGTCCGGCGCGCCGGTGATCGTGATCGGGTCGCCGGCCTTGAACATCTGCTCCGACCAGCCCGAGCGACGTAGAACCGTCGCCGCACGCATCTCGCATCGATACGGCGCATTCGCGCCGTCCTTGCCTGTCACCGAGAAGTAGACATAGGCGTGCGGATTCACGAAGTCGATCTTGGTCACCGTACCTGTGAGCGTGACCTCTTGGTTCGTGTCGAAGTTGCCGAAACCATGGTGCGCCGACGCTGCGCCGGTCAACGCCACACCGAGCAGCAACGCCGGTGCAGCGGATAACGGCAAGGTTGGAATTCTTGGGGCCGAGCGGCGGGACGAATGCCGAGCCATGTGCGCTCCGGATGATGGAAAGGGTGCGGCGTATTAATCCCGAGTTCGGCCCCCACTTCAACCGCCGGCTTAGGCCGCCCGGCCCCCAGTGCTAGCCCTTCAGGGGCTTGAATCGAAACGTACCGTGCTTATAATAAGCATGCTTACTATTTCAGGTGGCTCATAGCGTGACCAAACTATTCGATCCAGACAGGAGCCTTGGCGTGTTGATCACTGACGTCGCTCGCATGCTGCGGCGCAGCTTCGATCGCCGGCTGGAGTCGCTCAGCCTCACCCAGGCGCAGTGGCGCGCGCTCGTGAACATCGCGCGCACCGAGGGCCTGAGCCAGACGGCGCTCGCCGAATGCCTCGAGATCCAGCCGATCACGGTCGGCCGGCTCATCGACCGCATGGAGAGCGCCGGCTGGGTCGAGCGGCGTAGCCACCCGGCCGACCGGCGAGCCGTGCAGCTTTACCTCACGCCGAAGTCGCAGCCGATCATCGAAGAGATCCACTCGCGCGCGAACGACATGATGGCCGAGTGCGTGGCGGGCCTGTCTTCGGCCGCGCAGAAGCAGCTTTTCGAGCACTTGCAACGCATCAAGCAAAACCTCGGGTCCGCGGAAGCGAAGTCCGAGGAGACCGAAGCCAACGGAAGGACGAACGATGTCGGACGTACCCGAACTCCCCGCTTCCGCGCCGCGCGCTGAGGAAGCGCCGGCAGCCGCAGCCGCGCCAAGCGCCTCCCCCGCGTCTGGCACGTCGGCGAGCGGCACTCAAGCCGCCGCCGTATCCTCGCCCGCGACGATGGCCGGCAGGCCCGCGCCGCGGCCGCGCCGTCGGCTCGTGCGCAGGACGCTGCTCGTGCTCGGCCCGCTCGTCGTGATCGTCGCCGCCGTGTACGTCTATCTGACGACCGGCCGCTACGTGAGCACGGACAACGCTTACGTGAAGTCCGACGTCGGCATCGTGAGCGCGCAGATCTCGGGGCCGATCGTCGAGGTCGCGGTGCGCGAGAACCAGCCAGTCGCACAGGGCGACGTGCTGTTCAAGGTCGATGACGAGCCGTTTCGCGTGAAGATGCAGCAGGTCGACGCGGAGCTCGGCGCGGTGCGCGACTACGTCGAGGGCATCCGTGCGTCCTACCGCCAGAAGCTGTCGCAGCTCGAGCTCGATAAGACGAACGCGGTGTATCAGAAGCGCGACTACGAACGCCTGCAGGCGCTCGCATCGAAACAGCTCGCGTCGCAGCAGGCAGTCGACGACGCGCGGCAGAAGAGCGACGTCGCGAACCAGACGGTCGTCGTCAGCGAGCGCTCGCTCGATCAGGTCCGCGCGCAGCTCGGCGGCGATGCCGACAAGCCGCTCACGGAGCAAGCGGCCTACCTCGCGCTCAAGGCCATGCGGGACACCGCTGTGCTCGATCTCGAGCGCACCGTCGTGCGCGCGAAGCTCGACGGCGTCGCGAGCAAGGTGCCCGTCGTCGGCCAATACGTCGCGCCGGGCACGCCGATCATGAGCGTCGTCTCGAACCAGGAGAAGTGGATCGAGGCGAACTTCAAGGAGACGGATCTCACGCACGTCGTCGTCGGCCAGCGCGTCACGATCAAGCTCGACACGTATCCCGACCGTGAATGGCACGGCCGCGTGCAGAGCATCAGCCAAGCGACCGGCGCCGAGTTCTCCGTGATCCCGGCGCAGAACGCGACCGGCAACTGGGTGAAGGTCACGCAGCGTATTCCTGTGCGAATCTCGATCGACATGCGCTCGGGCGATCCCGAGCTGCGCGTCGGCATGAGTGCCGACGTCAGCATCGACACGGGTTACGAGCGCCCGGCGCCCGGCTTCCTGACGATGTTGCGCCCCGCGCGCGTCGCGGAGGCCGCGCCGTCAAGAGAGCCGAGATGAACGCCGCGAGCGGCACGAACGCGCCGCTCAATCGCGGCATGATCACCGTTTCGATCATGCTCGCGACGATCATGCAGGTCGTCGACATGACGATCGTGAACGTCGCGCTGCCGCACATGCAGGGCAGCATGTCGGCGACCCAGGATCAGATCTCCTGGGTGCTGACTTCGTACATCGTGTCCGCCGCGATCATGACGCCGCTGACCGGCCCGCTCGCGGAGCGTTTCGGACGCAAGACGCTGTTCGTCGGCGCGGTCATCGGCTTCACGCTCGCATCGATGCTCTGCGGCATGGCGACGTCGCTCGAGCAAATCGTCGCGTTCCGGATCCTGCAGGGCGCGTTCGGCGCGCCGCTCGTGCCGCTGTCGCAGGCCGTGATACTCGACATCAACCCGCGCGAGAAGCACGGCTCCGCGATGGCGCTCTGGGGCATCGGCGTGATGGTCGGCCCGATACTCGGCCCGACGATCGGCGGTTATCTCACCGAGTATCAGTCGTGGCGTTGGGCGTTCTACATCAACGTGCCTGTCGGCATCCTCGCGTTGCTTGGCATGCTCGCGTTCATGCCTCAAACCGAGCGCAGCTCGCGGCGCGGCTTCGACTTCTTCGGCTTCGCGCTGCTCAGCATCGCAGTCGGCAGCTTGCAGCTCATGCTCGACCGAGGCGACGCGGCGGACTGGTTCTCGTCGACCGAGATCATCATCGAAACCGTGATCGCGGGCCTGGCCGGGTATCTTTTCCTCGTGCAGATGTTCACGGCCGAGAAGCCGTTCATCGAGCCGGGGCTGTTCAAGGATCGCAACTTCACGGCCGGCGTGATGCTGATCTTTTCGATGGGCGTGATGATGTTCTCGACGATGGCGCTGCTGCCGCCGTTCCTTCAGAACCTGCTCGGCTTCCCGGTGATCACGACGGGATTGCTGCTCGCGCCGCGCGGCATCGGCACGATGCTCGCGATGTTCGTCGTCGGCCGCCTCGTCGGCAAAGTCGACACCCGAGCGCTCGTTCTGTTCGGCCTCGCGCTGATGGCCTACTCGATGTGGGAGATGGCGAAGTTCACCGACCAGATCGGCCTCTACGAGATCGTCTATACGGGCGTCATGCAGGGAGTCGGGATGGGCTTCGTCTTCGTGCCGCTGAGCGCGGCCGCGTTCGCGACGCTGCCGCAGCGCTACCGCAACGAAGGCACCGCGATGTTCAGCCTCATGCGCAACATCGGCAGCAGTATCGGCATCTCGATCGTGGTGACGATCCTTGGTCACGAGACGCAGGTGAGCCACGCGGCGCTCGCGGAGAACATCACGCACTTCAACCAGGCGCTGCACATGCCCGGCATCCCATCGATCTGGAATCTCTCGACGAGCCTCAGCCTCGCCGCGATGAACGCCACCGTGACGAAGCAGGCCGCGACGATCGCGTACATCAACGACTTCCGTCTGATGATGTACCTCACGCTGCTCGCGACGCCGCTGCTGCTGTTGATCAAGCCGCCGAAACGAGCCGCCGCGGCGTAACCGCTTCACGAGCGTCGCAAAATCCGCGATGAATAAGAAGCAGAAGAAGCGGAGCGGGACGACGCTCCGCAAGTCGCTCACCGCCCGCGAAGCTAACGCGCATATCCGTGGTCTGCTCGCGGACTGTGCGCCGGAAATCTCACGGCGAATGGTGGCCGCCCGGCGCAAGCTGCGCGCACGAATTCCGCGCGGCTTTGAGCTCCTCTATGACAACTACAACGGTGTCGGAATCGGCTACGGCGCGACGCAGAAGTATTCGTCACCCGTCGTGTCGATATTCGCTTTCCCTCGTTGGGTCACGCTGTTTTTCTTGTACGGAGCCGCGCTCGACGATCCGCACCACCTCTTACAAGGCACTGGTAGCCGAGTGCGTAGCATCCGTCTCGAGAGCGCCGCCTTCCTCGACGACCCACGCGTCGGCGCGCTGCTAAAGCAGACGCTGCTCCGCGATGAAACCGCGTTCGCTGCGGCACCGCGGCTGAGCACATGCCTTCAGTCGGTTGCGCGCGTGCGCAAGCCTCGCGCGCCAGCCTAATCTCTGCCCTGGCTTTGGCTGAACGAACTTCAAGTAACTTCTAGAAACGCTTCCGCGGAAGCATGGAACGCGCCGTTTCGCCCCTACGTACTATCGCTAATGGCCACCCTGCGCGCCGGTGACCGACAATGCGCGCGGTCCCACCCGCTTCGAGGAGTCGTCTTGGCTAAGGTAGATCACTTCGACTCAACGGCAGTCGCGCTGCATTGGACGACTGCAGGGCTGATCGTAGTCGCGTTTGGCCTTGGCCTGGCGGTCGATGCCTTTCCTAAGGATTGGGAGCACGCCGTCGTCAACACTCATTCGCTGCTCGGCCTCGCGGTCCTCGCTTTGACCGCCGCGCGCATCGCGTGGCGTCTCGGTCATGCGCCGCCGCCGCTTCCCGAGGAGTTCGGCGGCCCGCTCGTCCGGCGGGCCGCCGCGATAGTGCACTTCCTTCTCTATGCGTTGATGGTTGCGGTGCCGCTGATCGGCATTCCGGTGCTCCTCTACCGCGGCCGCGGGCTCGACTTCGGGCTTTTTCAGCTGCCTTCACCGTTCACGAGGACGCCCGAGATTTTTCGTCCGTTACAGGAAACGCACGAGCTCGCTGCTTACGCACTCATCGGCCTTGCGGCAGCCCATATGCTGGCCGCGCTGTATCACCACTTCATTCGGCGCGACGAAGTGCTATTGCAGATGCTCATCCCGACGCGGCGATGAACCCGCGGCGTAAGCAATCGTGGCGCACGGCCGAGGCTCGACTAGTGTGCGCTCAGCGCAGGTGCAGATCGGCCGGCGGTTCCGATATCGCGCGCACGTAGCGATAGAGCGCCTGCAGGTCCGCGTCGCTAAGCACCTCGGGCGCGTACGCGGGCATCTCGTTCGCCGGCTTGCGCACCTTCGCCGCGAACGCGTCGAACGGATACGGGCTCGGCGCGATTCGCAACGCTTCGCCGCCCTGCCCTTCATAGCCGTGACATTGATAACAGCCGTAGCGCACGAACAACGCGCGATCGGCGGCCGCGGGCTCGGCACGCGCGAGCGTGGTGGTAAGTAACACGGCGGCGACGAGAGCGAGGCCGCGAGCTCGCGCTGACAAGCGATTCGTTGCTGCTGCGATTCGAATGGTCTGCATCGCTGCGTCCTCAGCGCGGCTGACACACGACGTCGACGAACGCCGGCTTGCCGCTCGCGACGACCGCGACCGCTTCGCGCAACACGGGCGCGAGCTTCGCCGGATCCTCGATCGGCCCCGCGGACCACATACCCATACCTTTCGCGAGCGTCGCGTAGT
>Ga0068868_100001058_pt1 | contig 18844 bp, 17 predicted proteins | sample KBSMisM42_FD_64660 | JGI IMG/M metagenome (GOLD analysis project Ga0068868, IMG submission 64660) | Miscanthus rhizosphere microbial communities from Kellogg Biological Station, Michigan, USA - KBS Miscanthus M4-2 | ecosystem: Host-associated > Plants > Roots > Rhizosphere > Soil ...
TTGCGCAAGTGGCTGACGATTTATCGCGATTCATTGGCGGTGGATGAATACACTCCGCTGTTCTCCAGCCGGCCGTCGCTCAATATGGGCTTGTATATGCCAAGATTGCCCATGCTGCCTAAGATTGACTTTCGCGCCGAAATCATCGGCACTCCGCATACCAAAGAATTTCCTCCCGGCTTCGTTTATTGGGATTTCCGGCGATATCGTGACGGCTATACCAACGACCGCAATCTGCTCGCTAGCTGGATGGGGCGCGCCGGACGCGGGGGGCAAGGATGGTTCACCTACTGGTTCTCGCCGCGTTCCACGTTGCAATTCGGGTATCGTTATCAAAAAGTGGATCGTGATTTTCTCCAAGGCGGCCTTCTCAATGACTTTAGCCTCAAGCCGACGTTCATGCTGAACCATGAACTCAGTCTTTCAGGGATGCTACAAGTGGAACACTGGAACTTCCCTCTACTGTCGAGTTCGGGCCAGACCAATACCACTGCTCAGCTGCAGCTCACGTATTTTCCGCACCTTAACGTCCGCAAGTAATGGGCTACTCTCGTTCTTTTTGAACTCAGGGCAACCCTGACTATCTTCCCCCCCGTCTTCTTGTGGTGAAATCCATAAGCCGCTGCCGCCCGTATTTTGATCTGCTCTCGCAGAGCATTCAATCCATGCCGTTCGAAGATGTGGACCGGGTGGCCAGCTTGCTAGTAGAAGCTTACGAGCAAGAACGCTCCATCTTCCTTTTTGGAAATGGAGGCAGTGCTGCTTTGGCCTCGCACTTTGCCTGCGATCTGGGCAAGGGAGCGGCAAATGGATCGAAGAAGCGCTTTCGTGTGATGGCCCTTACCGACAACGTGCCTCTGATGACCGCCTGGGCAAACGATTCCAAGTACGAAGACATCTTTGCCGAACAATTGGCAAACTTTGCTCGCCCCGGAGACATTGCATTCGCCATTAGTGGGAGCGGGAATTCGCCTAACGTGCTCCTCGCCCTGCGCTCCGCGAAAGCCATCGGCAGCACCACGGTTGGTCTGGGAGGATTCGCCGGGGGACGAATGCGTGCCTTATGCGACCTGTGCATTGTGGTTCCTTGTGACAACATGCAGATTATTGAAGACCTGCACCTGTGCATAGCCCATTCGCTGTTCACTTGCGTTCGGTCGAAGATCAGTCACGCTGATCGTGCGATTCAAGCGGTCGGTCCGAGGTTGGTGAGTCGAACAGGGACGCGATGAACACTCGAAGGTTGGAACTGTGGATCCTGCTCGCGGATCTCACGTGGATAGCTGGGGCGGTTTTTATTTCGGACCTGTTACGGTTCGGTCTGACCTGGACGCCGATTGAGCGGGTTTCCATTCAAGCCCTTTTGCCGTTCGGGGCAGCCGCGGCCGTCTTCTGGGCAGCCCTTTCTTTCTTCATGCAGATGGACGGATTCCGCGGGGGCTGGAAGTTTTCTGTGGTCTTCTCCCATCTGCTATTCGGGAGTATCTGCACCATTGCCGTGCTGCTCGCCCTCGGGTACCTGACACGGACCTATGTTTCGCGTCTGGCCCTTGCTTATTTCATCGTGCTTTTGTTTGCCGGGTGTCTCTGGATCCGGGTAGCGGCCCGTTCGGTTTTGAGGTGGAGGCACAAAAATGGTGACGTATGGCGCGTTGTGATACTGGGTGGGGGACGCGTTGCCCAGGAGGTCGCGACAAAGATCCAACAGCATCCCGAGATGTTGTGCAAGGTAGTTGGTCTTTTGTTTCCCTCAGAACCAGTAGAAGAGATCATACTGCCGGCTTGCGGCACCGAATCGGTGCCATCTCCCTCCCAATTTTCAACCCTCGAGATCCAAGACTTTCTCCGCCGGGCTCATGTAAACGAAGTCATCGTGGCGCTCTCCCATGCCCCTACGCCGGAGATTCGAACCTTGATGACTCGCATCCGCGATATCGGCATCGCAACCACCTTGGTTCCGCAATCCTACGAGCTCTATGCCTCGCAACCGAAACTCATCACCTTGGATGGGCTTCCCTTGGTGCAGCTTCGTGATGTTGGTCTTCGCAGACGCTATGTGCTGTTGAAGCGTCTCCTGGATGTTACCGGCGCTTTGTGCCTGGTCCTTCCTGCTGCTTTCATTGTCATCCCGGTTGCGGTCCTCCTCCTCATCAAGAAGAGGCATGCCCTCCGTTGGGAAACCAGATCCGGCCAGTTTGGAGCGCCTTTTGAAATGCTGCGGCTCAACGTGGATCGCCCGGTCCGCTCAAACTCGCGTTTCGAATCGCTTCTGGAATACCTGAGCATCACGGAACTGCCGCAACTATGGAATGTCTTGTGCGGGCAGATGAGCTTGGTCGGACCGCGTCCCGATCCCATTTCTTCACTTGGGCGCTACTCCGAGTGGCGACAACGCCGGCTCAAGGTGAAGCCAGGACTCACCGGCTTGGCCCAGGTGCACGGCTTGCGTGAGTTCCATTCTGCCGAGCAGAAGACCCGGTTTGATTTGCAGTATGTCATGGATCCTTACCTGCTCAGGGACATATCCCTCCTTTTGCAGACCGTCTGGACTCTACTACTGAGACTCTTCCCGCCAACCTCGCCCGCGGTAACGTTTAGCGTCGATTGGGATAGGAATTTAAACGAGGAGATGATCTCCAATGCTCATCGTGCGCAGCCCAGTACGGATTAGCTTCGGGGGTGGGGGTACGGACTTGCCCGCCTACTACCAGCAATATGGCGGGGCCGTCCTAAGCACTGCGATCAATAAATACTTTTACACGGTACTTGGCACTCGATCCGACCAAAGCATTCAGATCATTTCTTCCGACCTGCGGATCTGCGAAGCTTGGTCGGATTTCGCCTCCTTGCAAATGCAGGAAAGCGGGCTGGAAATCCCCGTGGCTGTACTCAAGGATCTGGACCGGGAAGTCTGCGTTGACTTGTTTCTGGCTTCAGAAATTCCGCCGGGAACCGGCTTGGGCTCGTCCGCCAGCGTGTGCGTCAATGTTCTGAAGACTCTATCCAGTTACGTTCACATGCCGCTCTCCAAACATGAACTCGCTGAACGCGCCTTCCACGTCGCCCGCAATGTGTTGCATCGCCATGTCGGAAAACAGGACGAATACGCGGCAGCCTTCGGCGGATTGAACTTCATCGAGTTTCTGCCCGATGGCGCTACGCAAATTCAGCCGATTGATCCAGGTCCAGCGGTGATGACGGAATTGCAGAACAGCCTCATGCTTTTTTTTACGGGCGCCGCGCATCACTCGTGGAACATCCTCGCCGAGCAGGAAAAATCAACCGAGCAGGGAAGCCGCAAACCCCTCGATGCCTTGCATGAAATCAAGGACCTCGCTTACCGGATGCGCAATGCGCTGCAGGCGGGCGAGCTGCGCGAGTTCGCGGCCAGGCTCGACGAGAGTTGGCGGGCAAAGAAAAGAGTATCGTCCCGCATCTCGACATCGAGAATCGATACCTTATATGAAGTTGCGCTGCACAATGGGGCCCTGGGGGGAAAGATCACCGGGGCGGGTGGCGGAGGCTTTCTGCTGCTCTTTTGCGAGCCGCAGCGGCAAGACGACGTCCGAGCCGCCATGGCCTCCGAAGGCCTGAAGGAAATGACCTTTCATTTTGATTTTCAGGGAGCTCAGGTATTGGTGAACGACCCATTCATCGATAACGACGAGCACAGCGCTTCGCGTTGGACATTCATTCCGGTAGCCTCCTCTGCATGAAAGCCTTTTTGCTTGCTGCTGGTCACGGCACAAGACTGCGGCCCTATACGGACAGCACTCCGAAATGTTTGCTCCCAGTGCGCGGCATGCCCATGCTTGAGATTTGGTTTGCGCTCAGCCGCCGCTTCGGAATTTCCGACATCCTGGTCAATACCCACGCCCACGCGTCTGAAGTGAACCAGTTTGTGCGCAAATGGCGGGACGGTGTGCGGGTCACGGTCGTCGAAGAGCCAGAACTTCACGGAAGCGCCGGAACCCTGCTCGTGAATCGCGATTGGGTCCAAGGAGAAGACAAGTTCTGGGTTTTCTATGCCGACGTGCTCACCAACGTCAATCTGGGAGCGATGCTCGGCTCCCATGTTCCTCGCCGAGTGGCAACTCTCGGTCTCTATTCCGTTCCCGACCCAGAACGTTGTGGAATCGCGACGTTGGCCGCGGATGGCACGGTGATGGAATTTGTCGAAAAATCTCCTCACCCGAAGGGCAATCTGGCGTTTGCAGGGCTCATGCTGGCCACTCCGGAGTTGTTAGGTGCTATCCCGCAAAGGGCCGGGGCTGACATTGCCTTTGACGTGATTCCGCGTTTGCTCGGCCGCATACACGGATATCAGATTCCCGAGTTCGTCATGGATATTGGAACCATCGAAAACTATCATCTGGCCCAGAAGATATGGCCGGGCATCCAAGATCCTGTTGCTGTGAACCATGACCCTGCCCATTGACAAGTTGGGCGCCGCAATTCGTGCCGTCGTCTTCGACATGGATGGCGTTCTGATCGACAGCCATCCGGCACACCTCGCCGCCTGGCAGGAGTTTCTCTGCTCGGTAGGAGTCCAGGCCCCGCATTCCGAGCTTTTGTTCATCCTGGAAGGCCGCACCCGAGGCGAAATATTACGTCACTTCCTCGGCGAATTGCCTGAGCCCGAGTTGTCGCAATTGGGCCGGCGCAAAGACGAAATCTTTCGCGCTCTTGAAAGCAGCATCGGATCCTTTCCCGGGGTTCTCGGATTCCTTCGAGAGTTACAGCGGCTGGGCATTGATTGCGGAATTGCCACCTCGGCCAGTGAAATTCGAACCGCTTCCACCATCGAGCGTCTGGGCCTAGGCGGCTTCTTCGATACGGTCATCACGGCCGCCGATGTTGTCGCGGGAAAGCCTCACCCGCACGTCTATCAACTTGCTTGCCAGAAGATGAGCGTTCCGCCCAGTCGGGCGCTGGCATTCGACGATGCTCCGGCTGGCGTCTTGGCAGCTCGTATGGCAGGTTTGCGCTGCGTGGGAGTTTCCTCGAATGCCATGACACAAGCTCTCCTCGACGCCGGCGCCGAACAGGTGATCCCGAACTTCGTCGATCTCCAGCCGCAAGCTATTCTCTCCTCCCCTCCGCCAATCACCTGTAGCCACCTTTCTAACTGCCAAATCGAACCTTTCTCCAACCAGGGATAACAAATCTCTCCCTGGCTCCATCCAACTAAGGAGTTCCCGGACCAACGGGGGCCCGTTGCGCGCAACTATAGTCCATAATAAGGGTTTGATCTTGGTTCACACATATTGCGGTTGAGGAGATTTCACTTGAGAAAGTCCTTTGTCTTGTTTGCCTTGGTGCTGATGCTTATGGGTGCGGCCAGCCTTCAGGCGCAGCAAGTTGACGCAGCGTTGGGCTTTGGAACCGTCACTGCTCCGGGAAGCACGAACGGAATCCCATCTGAAAGTGGGGGCCTGTATGTGAGCTTTAGCGGAAACGTCATCTTGAAGCACCACCTCGGTTTCGGTGGCGACGTGGCGCCGCGTGTTAGCCGGGCGTTGTACGGAGTTACCAATGGCAGTGTGTTCCTCGGTGCCATTCCTTATCGCCCGATCTTCTACAGCTTCAATTTTGTCTACGGTGTGACATCCGTGAAGAAGAAAATCGGCGGGGATCTCATGGCTGGAATCGGCGGCCAAGATGTGCGTTTTTACAGTGGCAACTACACCTGCGGGTTCACGGGCTGCACCAACTACACCAGCAGCAATCATTTCGCCTGGCATTTCGGTGGCGCCTTCCGTTACTACTTCTGGGGGCATGCCTTTATCCGGCCTGAGGCGCACTATTACATTGTTCACAACAATTGGGAATTCAATAACGTAAATCCTGCGCGTTTCGCGGTCTCCATTGGTTACTCGTTTACGCCCGGATTTTGAACCCGTCCATACAGGAAGGGAAAATACAAGAGAGCCTAAAGCGGCTCTCTTTTTTTCTGCGCGGACATGTCAAAATACAGCCCGTGTGAGCGAGCATCCTGACACCCTTGGCTCGATACCTGCCGCCACGCAGGCATCCGGGAAGCAAACCGCTGCCGATCCGTCGCAGTATTGCCCAAACTGCTCATCCGCGCTGAAGGAAAACCGATGCAAGCTGAACTGCCCGCAATGCGGCTTCTACCTAAGCTGTTCGGACTTCTATTGATCTCAAAGCTCGCTTGAGTTCTCCGTTCAAGAACGAGGATCTGATTTACCGCTCGAGCACCGCGCTCATCGAGATCTTCGCCTTGAGAACCTTCGAGACCGGGCATCCAGACTTCGCATTCTCCGCCAGCTCCTGAAAAGCCGCGTCGTCCGCGCCCGGGACTTTGGCCTTTACGTCGAGGTGAATGGTCGTTATTTCCCAGCCTGACGGTAGCTTTTCCATCTTTAAATTTGCCGTAGTGTTGATGCTTTCCGGCGTGAGGTTTGCGTTGCCAAGCTGCGCCGAAAGGGCCATCGAAAAACACGATGCATGGGCTGCGGCGATCAATTCCTCGGGATTTGTTCCTGGGGCACCTTCGAAGCGAGTCGTGAAAGAGTAGGGCACATGAGAAAAAACTCCGCTCGTTCCCGAGAATTCACCTTTGCCATCCTTGAGGCCGCCCTTCCAGACTGCGCTAGCTTTCCTTTCCATCATTGCTCTCCTTGCTGGGGATTCTTGCTGCGAATGGCAATTGTAGACGAAGGCCCTGCCGAGTGCGTTGCGCTACTCACTCGAGAGAGCGCGCAAAGACGTCCTGATCTCGCGATTGATACGCGCCGCATCTTGTGACGAAGTATCGATCAGCTGCACCCAACGGCGATTGTCGGCGTTGAGTTCAGCATGGCTCAGGAGATAGCAAGCCTGCAAGATTGCCTCGAGAGAATTGCTCAAGTCGTGCGCCAGCGTTCGCAACTGCTTTACTTTCTCGTGGTCAATGCCAGGTTTCGGCGGTTTCGAGGCCGCTGCAGATGGATGAGTCGTTTTCTTGCGTTGCGAGGATCGCATATCGTCGAATGCCTCCGCTCGAGGTTTGACACCCCTCGCTTGCCCTGTAGAATAGATGGCGTAGTCTCTTCCATCAAGGCGGCTTCAAGCCGCCCCGCAACGCAGTGACTTGCCGAAGTGGCGGAATTGGCAGACGCGCATGGTTCAGGTCCATGTACCCGCAAGGGTGTGGGGGTTCGAGTCCCTTCTTCGGCACCACTACTTTTGGAATCTTAGCGGCCTGCGCGCTCTCTGACAAACTCGCTCCGGGAGGCGCATCGTGAGGTTCTGCGAAGGCACCCCCACGCCTGCCGCCTGACGATCAACCGAAGCGACAGCGTCTGTTTCCTTTGATGAGAAGGTTCCGACCTAGCAAAAGTTAACAATCATTCAAGCTGGCGTGACGTCTCGTGTTTGTAGGTGGGACTAGAAAGCTGAGGCGAAGGGTATGTGGCTTTGCGGTTCCGGCGCGAGCGGTAAGTGAATTTCGAGGGTCCCAAGCAAGTCCTTGGACGTATTCCAGACTCCTAGGCGCAGCCACGCGGCATTTACAGGCACATCCAGTTCCTGCATGGCAAGGTAAGCTCTATCCCGCCCAGGTCCGGCATCCTCGGTTCCGATCCGTATGCCGGTTTCCTTCTCAGAATCCTGCCTATCCGCCCGTTGGAGAATTCCATTCATCGGAACTCCGTCTACGTCGAAAGCCACGGCATGAAACGCCAACGGAAGCGGCTCTCCTTTTCGTGCTTGGACTTGTCGAGCTGCGACAAGATAGTAGATCTGGTAGTGCTGCACTTTGATGGCAGCCAGTTCCTTGGCCCGTTCCTTGGTTTGCTTGTGAGAATAAGCAGGCTGCTCTGCGAATTGGGCAATCCGTTCGGCGGTAGGCGCTTCCGGAGAGCCGATGGCACGAATCCGAGCCTTAAAGATCAGATCATGTGCCTCCGGTGCGCCGTGCCACATATTGTCCCGAAGGGTGGACTTCGGAAGGATCGCGTCCCCAGGTTCTTGCAGAACATCGGCAGGAGAAACAATCGGGTCGATCGACTGGGCAGAGTGATGCGTCACGCTAAAGTAGCTATCGTAGAACTTCCGATAAGAAAGGTAATACCGCTGCTTCGAACACGTCACTTCTATGTAATGCCGGCGGTTGTCATCTTCTTTGTTGCTTGGGGCGTAGCTCAGCGTGTAATAGTTGGAACCGTGTTCTGCAGATATCGCGATTCCTTCATGAATATAGTTTCCGCTGTAATACGCGTGTCCGCCCGTGAGGGATGCCACTGAATCTTCCGCTGCATACTGAAACGGGAGAAGCGAATTCGATGGAGGATGCATCCACATGGGCAATCCCGCAAGCGGTGGTGCAATGACTACGCTGGCACCAACTACCACCCCTCGTACATCGACCGGATAGAGCGCGATTTGCGCGCGCGTGACATCCGCCAGCATCCTTTTACTGACCTCCACATCCGCGGGTGTCGCGTACGCCGCCGGATAAATCGGTACCGGAAACCACCCACATAGCCAGATCAGGTTCTTCCTGCCCGGTATGCCTTCTAGGTACTGAGATAATGTGTCCAGCACCTCTGCCCCACTCGGCCCGCCCAAAAACCGGTTTAGGAACAACCTTGGAAGATGAGGACGCCCAGGCCTATCCCAGGTCACTGCCTCCCGCAGGGTGTTCCTGTCGGCGGTAAAACCTTGCACCATATAGAGTCGGTCGCTATTAACAAAGATCGCGAACCGGGAGCCTTCGGGTTTTGAATCGATAAACTTTAGGACCTCCTGACGCGCATACATCCAATCTTCGCCCCCCATATTCATGGCATCGAGAAGAAGCACGTTGAGCGGTCCTCGCTCAGGTGTCCTTGGAACATTCATGAAGGTATTCGGGGGTAAGGGCGGAGAATTGGGTGGAAGGGAAATGGATGGCTCAAAGTTATGGACATCGAAGGAAAGGATGGTCTGTTGTTTCTTGTCCTCAAAGATGGAAAAATCCTTCGCCGTCAATCCTGGCACATGGCGCCCGTGCGCGTCCTCTACCACAACATCAACCAGAACCCGGCGAACCATCTTCTTGAATATGAGAGTCTCTGAATTCGACCGCTGTTTCAGTTTTGGGCGGCGGTCGGATACTTGTCCCACCAACGGAGCGCTCAGCAGGAATCCACCACAAATCACCATCGCCAGCGTTCGAACAAAGCGGCATCCTGCCATATGTAAGCCCTGTTAACTGGTCAGTAAGACCCCAATTTCGATCCAGCCAGAAACCACCTCCAGGGCGGCGATGAATTCTACGATCGCCCTTTCCCTGTCAGCGGCGTGAGCCCCATCTTATGTGGTTATTGTGACTTTCTCTTTCCTTTCTTGAAATCGAGATTCGCAGAGTCCGTTCTCTTGGGCAGCGGAACTGACGAAGCCCTCGACTGATATCCGCTCGGAACATGCCACGTCCGGTCTGGAGGCAGACTCCGGGGCGTGGGCATGGTTCCGAGCAGCCGCGCCAAAGCGGGATCAGGGGGCCGCTCCCGCTCGAGCGTGAGAAGGACATCGCTTGTGTGTCCGCGGCGGCCCATTCCCGGCTGCTGCGAACAAGTCCCTTCGCCTTCTGCAACTGTTCGAGGGTAAGAGGTCCCTTCCTCATCGATGCCCTTTCCATACTTAAAGCGTAATTCTTCGACTCAACGGATCATCCATTCTGATCATGTCGAGGCCTTTTCGCCCCAAGCGGCATGAGTATCACCGATTGGGAGGACTCAGATGGCGGCGACTCAGCCTGTTTTAGCCCATTGGTTACAAGCCTTTACCGCCGAATTGCATCGCATGGCGGCTCGAACGTTTTATGGAGGAATGTGCACTGGCCTAAGGACGGCGTTCAGCGGTTCTCAGTCCACTGATGACCAGAGCTTCCTAAAGATTGGATGGGCCACCCTGGCCGTCTAGGGCAGGAATGCGCTTTGTAAAGATTGACAGGGGACAGTTGAAACAAGCAACTGCTATACCGCTTGGTAATGACCGAGACCGCACAAAAACTCCGTAGGCAAATTGAGCTCAAACGGGCAGAGAACAGGCTGCAGGAGTATGAGAGAGTGATCGAAGGTTCCGGAGAGATGATCGTCGTCGTAGACCGCGAATATCGCTACAGGATCGCGAATCGTCAGTTCTTGCATACACAAAGATTGAGGAGGGAGCAGGTCGTCGGCCACTTCGTTCATGAATTCATCAGTCGCGATTTCTTCGAGGGAGTAGTCAAGCCGAAACTGGAGGAGTGTTTCCGAGGCAAGGTCGTTCGGTTTGAAATGAAAGATGGACATCCTGAGGGAGACGAGTTGAATTTGTTGGCGTCCTACTTTCCGATCAAAGGCCCGAATGGCATTGACCGAGCCGCATGCATCGTGCGGGACATCACCGACCGTAGGCGGGCGGAGCAGGCTGTTGCAGACATGACTAGAAAGCTGATTGCGGTACAGGAAGAAGAACGAGCGAGAATCGCGAGAGAGCTTCACGACGACGTTGCCCAGCAGCTTGCTTTGCTCTCTGTCGAGCTGGATCGCTGGAGTCATGCGCTTTCTGGCAAGCCTGAAATTCAAGACCCACTGGCGCATGCCCGACAGCGCCTCGCTGAGATTGTCAAGGATGTGCAGGCGCTTTCTCATCAACTCCATTCGTCCAAACTGGAATATTTGGGCTTGGCCACCGCCGCGAAAGGCTTGTGCAGAGAGATCGCAGAGAAAAACAACGTACAAGTTGATTTCAGAGAGCGTGGGAGTGTACGCCGTAAGCTGCCAAACCAGGTCTCGATTTCTTTATTTCGAATACTTCAAGAAAGCCTACATAACGCGATCCGTCACAGTGGGGCGACTCAGCTGGAAGTGCAGCTCTTTGAACAATCAAACCAAATGCATCTCCTGGTGAAAGACAGGGGGAAGGGCTTCGACGTAGAAACGGCCAAGCGACAAGGAGGCTTAGGCCTGATCAGTATGCAGGAACGAGCTCGTCTACTAAATGGAGCAATTCTCATTCATTCCAAACCCAACCGGGGAACTACCATTGATGTTCGGGTACCGATTGAGTCAGAGTACGAATCCAAACGGCTTGCTGCCTAACTCCTCGGTCTTTTGACATACCTTGATATAACTTCGTTGGAACCATAGATCGGGTTCGGGCCATGGACCAACGAGAGCGCCTGGCTTCGCGCCTCGAGGATTTTCTGTGCCTAAACAGACTACTATTCGCATCTGATATCTATTCCCTAAACCCATCGGCGTCGAGCCGGAATATAAGGCGAGGAACTCATGACCTTACCAACGCAGCGAATTGGCCGTACTGACCTCAACATTACCCGCCTCGGTTTTGGCGCATGGGCGATTGGCGGAGGCGGCTGGTACTTCGGTTGGGGACCACAGGACGACGAGCAGTCTCTGGCCGCGATGCGCCGTGCCCTGGAGTTGGGCATCAATTGGATCGACACGGCTGCCGCCTATGGCCTGGGCCACTCCGAGGAACTCGTCGGTCGTTTGCTGCGCGAACTCCCGGCGGGTCAGCGCCCGTTTGTTTTCACGAAATGCGGAGTTGTATACGAAGGAAGAGATCCCATGGGGCCGCCTTTGCGCTCTTTGCGCCCTGAGTCCATCCGTCGTGAATGTGAAGCCTCCCTTCGCCGTCTAGGCGTGGAAAGGATTGATCTCTACCAGTTTCACTGGCCTGACCAGACAGGAGTCCCCATCGAAGATTCCTGGACCACGATGGTGAGGCTCGTCGAAGAAGGCAAGGTCCGCGCCGCCGGCGTGTCGAACTTCAATGTTGAGTTGCTCGGCCGCTGCGAAGCAATCCGCCATGTGGATTCCCTCCAGCCACCGTTTTCGTTGATCAATCGTGCGGTTGGTGACGGGGAGATTCCTTGGTGCGAGGAGCATGGAACAGGCGTCATCTGTTACAGCCCGATGCAGTCCGGACTTCTCACCGATACCTTTGCCGCCTCTCGTATGGTTTCCATGGCGGCGGATGACTGGCGCCGTCGCTCACCGGAGTTTAACGAGCCGAACCTGAGTCGGAATCTTGCCCTCCGGGACTGCTTGCGTCCGGTCGCAAAGCGCCACAACACCTCGGTTTCCTCTATCGCGCTCGGGTGGGTGCTGGCATGGCAGGGGGTGACTGGGGCCATCGTTGGCGCGCGCAGTCCGCAGCAAGTGGAAGGCTGGATTGATGCTGCCCGTTTGAAACTCACCGCACAGGATCTGAACGAAATCGCCGCCGCAGTCCAGCAAACGCAAGCGGGAAATGGACCGGCGAGTCGGGCAGAAATCTCTGCGGAAAAGGCCTCTTAGCGTCCCTTCAACCTTCGACAGGCGGAGCCGAGGCTTGGTCTCGCAGCCAAGCCATCAAATCGTCTCTGCTTTTGGCTGGAAGGATTCTGAACTCCATGCCTGTGAGTCCGTCCGGACTTGCCCACCTGAGCTGTGCGCAGCCCTCGATCGTCGTTCCTGAATCGAGATCGAACGAAAATTCCACCAATGAGTCGGACGGGAGCAGGCAAGGAAGTCGGACGGCAACGCCGCCTTGGCTAATGTTTTCGACGAGGCCGGGATAGCCTATGTCTCCTAAGGTGACAACCACCGGCAACGTCACATCGAAGCGCTGGTAGCGACGCCTCTCGGTAAGAATGATCGACTTGAACGAGCTGATCTTCGCGGCAATCGCCTTGACATTGAGTGGCTTCGTGAAAAACGCCGTTGCGCCACCCTTGAGAGCAACTGCCGCTTCGGCCTCGTTGTTCGTGCAGACGAAGGCAAAAGCTCGCGCATTCTTGGTGCGCCGCATGCGCCTGATCAGGTCAACGGCGGTCTTGATGTCCACGTCCAGAATGACGCCATCGACTTTGCAGCTTACGATAAGCTCGCGAGCGGCCTCAGGAGAAGGAGGGCACTCAGCCTCTCCTCCAACTTCCTCGAGCGCAGCTTGAACGACGCCGGCGGCCGAGGGATCATTCGACACCAGAAGGAATTCGAGCGTTGCGGCTGTAGCTGTGGGCATCTGTCGGACAATTCTCCCTATCTCGATTTCAGGGGGAAAATCGATTTTATTCGCCCACGGACACGGTTGACAGCAGGGTGGGAAGTACTTTGGTACGAGCACCGTTTTGTGAGTAACTACAGTTCCGCAGTTGACATTGATTCTATTGATCTCCGTTTTAGCGGGCTGCGGTTACTAAGATGACCAAAGATATATTTCCCCGGGTTGTTCGGCTTAGGGAGCAGGCTTCGAGAAGGGTGAGTTCGGATTCCTCAACGCCAAGCTTCAAGTTCCGGGTTTCACGGCTGGTCGCGGCCGGTGCTCACATGCGGCACTGTTCAGACACTCGTCTTTTAGGAGCAATCTTTGGACGGGTTGGCCGGCGACGATGTGGGAGTCTACAATCTCGTCCACATCGGCCAGGGTCACGCAGCCATACCACACCGCTTCGGGATAAATGACAAGGTTCGGTCCGTGCTCGCATTGGTCTAGACAACCGGCCTGGTTGGCTCGGACTTTTCCTTTGAGCCCAAGCGCAGAAAGCTTCTGCTTGAAGCGCTTTTGTAGCTCTGCATTCCCGCTTGGATCGCAGCACCCGCGCGGATGCCCCGCGGGCCGCACGTTCCCGCAAATGAAGATGTGCCGCTCAAATTTCGGCATAGAGGTACATTACCAAATCTCGATCTGGGACACGAAGAATCGCGAGGTCACGCCTTTAGAGCGGATTCTTTGACGCCACGGCTCTCCCGCCCCCCAACCCGCAGGCAATCTGCAGATTCACTCGTGAGCACGCTTGAGCGCCGCCCGTGCCAGCAGCCGTGTCGAATCGAGGGTTGGTAGTGGCGAATTGCTGTCGTTCATGATGAGCGGGATTTCGGTGCAGCCGAGGACGACAGCATCGCATCCCGCCTTTTCCATCCGCGAGATCACGCGCTGGTGATAGGCGATTGCCTGCGGCTGAAACACGCCGCAAACCAGCTCCTCGAAGATAATACGGTTGATCTCCTCCTGCTCGATCGCATCCGGTCGCACAAACTCGAGCCCGTGGGCTGCGAGCGCCTGGGGATAAACGTCGCTCTCCACTAGCCAGCGAGTTCCAAGCAGGCCCAGGCAACGGAAGCCGCGACCGAGCGCCGCCTCCGCCACCACCTCGGCAATGTGCAGCCATGGCAGCGGTAATCGGGATTGAATGAACGGAAGCGCCTGATGAATGGTATTGTCGGGACAAATCAGGAACTCAGAACCTGCCTTCTTGAGCTTGTTCGCCGACGACAGCATGATTTCTCCGACGCCGCGCCAGTCGTGCCGCTCGATTGCAGCCATGTAGTCGGCAAAGGAGTGCGTGTGCATCGAGATCTCGGGATGCCCATACCGCCCCCAGAACTGCTCGCCTTCCAGACACAGGGTCCGGTAACACAAAGCCGCTCCCTCCCCCGAACACCCCACAATGCCGATGTGTTGAGACATAGAAAGATTCTACAGGCGGATAGTTTTTGGACCGCGTAGTGCGGAGGGAGGGAACCCGACTCTCCTCCTCGGGAAACAGAATCGCATCGCAAGTTGGTGGGAGGGGAATCTCGAGGAAATAGGGCCGGGACTTTGTCCCGACCCTGAGGAGGAATCGCAGCAGCGGTCTTCCTACTTCGTTCTTCCGCCTTCTACGCCGAGTTTGTCTACGGCTGCAGCTTGCGCTGCCGCCAAACGCGCTGTGAGCACGCGGAACGGTGAGCATGAAACGTAATTGAGCCCGATCTGGTGGCAAAACTCGACCGACGACGGTTCTCCGCCATGCTCGCCACAGATGCCGACCTTCAACTCGGGGCGAGTCTTGCGCCCGCGCTCGGTCGCCATCTTTACCAGTTGGCCGACGCCCTCGCGGTCCAGCACAGCAAACGGATCCTGCTTCAGAATGCCTTCCGCAAGATAGGTGGGCAGCACCTTGTTGATATCGTCACGCGAGAAACCGAACGTGGTTTGCGTAAGGTCGTTGGTGCCGAAGGAGAAAAACTGCGCTTCCTTCGCGATCTCGTCCGCCACCAGAGCGGCGCGCGGCAATTCGATCATGGTACCCACCATGTAATCGACCTTGCGCTGCTTTTCCTTGAACACCTCATTCGCCACGCGGTTCACGATGGCCGCCTGGTTCGCCATTTCCTTCAACGTGGCGGTCAGGGGAATCATGACCTCGGGGTGGACCTTTACCCCGTCTTTCGCCACCGCTACAGCCGCCTCGAAGATGGCGCGCGCCTGCATCTCGCTGATCTCGGGATAGGTGATTCCCAGGCGACATCCGCGATGGCCGAGCATAGGATTAAACTCGTGCAGCTCCTCCACGCGCCGGAGCAAGGTCGGCAGGACCTTCTTCAAATCCCCGGCTCCCTTTGCCCCGAAGCGGCCATACTTCTCGACCATTGCCTTCTTTTCCTTGGCGCCGGCGTTGGGAAGAACGGCGATGTCGACCATCAGGTCTTCGCGACGCGGCAGGAACTCATGCAGCGGCGGATCGAGCAAGCGGATGGTGACGGCGAATCCGTCCATGGCTTTAAAAACTCCGATAAAGTCCGAACGCTGCATCGGAAGCAGCTTCTTCAGAGCCTGGCGGCGATCCTTTTCGTTGTTGGCGAGAATCATCGCCTGCATGTGGGGAATGCGGTCTTCGGCGAAGAACATGTGCTCTGTGCGGCACAGGCCGATGCCTTCCGCTCCAAACGCACGCGCCTGAATCGCATCGCGTGGAATGTCGGCATTCGCTCGGACGCGTAGCTTTCGGAACGGCTCCGCCCAGCCCATCAACTTGAGCAGTTCGGGGTCGTCGGCCTTGGGCGGGATGGCGTCCAGCTTGCCTTTGATGACACGGCCGGTGGTGCCGTCGAGCGAGATCCAGTCGCCATCACGGAATCTCTGGCCTTTCACCGTCATGGTACGTGCCTTCTCGTCGACGTGAATGTCGCCAGCGCCGGCAACGCAACATTTACCCATGCCGCGCGTAACCACCGCGGCGTGGCTGGTCATACCGCCGCGGGAAGTCAAAATGCCGGCGGCGACTTCCATGCCGTGAATATCCTCGGGCGTGGTTTCGGCCCGAACCAGGATGACGGGGTTCTTCTTGGCCCCGTGTCCGGCCTTCTCAACCGCTTCGTCGGCGGTGAACACGATCTGCCCGACCGCCGCGCCCGGCGATGCCGGAAGTCCAGTGGCGAGCACTTCTACTTTTGCCTTCTTCTCGTCCAGACGCGGAACCAAAAAGTCATAGAGCTGGTTCGGTTCCACGCGGAAGATGGCTTCTTCCTTCGTGATCAGGCCTTCCTCCACCATCTGGATGGCCACGCGCACGGCCGCGATGCCGGTCCGCTTCCCGTTGCGGGTCTGCAGCATGTAGAGCTTGCCTTCTTGAATGGTGAACTCGAAGTCCTGCATGTCGCGGTAGTGCTGCTCCAGGCGAGTGGTGATCTCGTGCAACTGGCGATAAACGTCGGGCATGATCTTTTCGAGCTCGGAGATGTGAACCGGCGTGCGGATGCCGGCGACCACGTCTTCGCCCTGGGCGTTCATCAGGAACTCGCCATAAAACTCTTTCGTGCCAATTGCGGGGTTGCGGGTGAAGCCGACGCCGGTGCCGCTGGTCTCGCCCAGGTTGCCGAAGACCATGGCCTGCACGTTGACGGCGGTGCCGAGCATGTCGTCGATGTTATTGATACGGCGATAGTGCTTGGCGCGCTCGTTCTGCCAGGAGCGGAACACGGCGTCACGCGCCATGACGAGTTGCTCGTGTGGATCTTGCGGGAAGTCGCGCTTGGCTTCTTTCTTTACCACCTTCTTGTATTCGCCGATGACTTCTTTGAGCGCCTTGGCGTCGAGTTCGGTATCGAGCTTCACCTTGCGCTGTTTCTTCTTGCCATCAAAAACCTCGTCGAACGCGTGCTTCTCGATATCGAGCACCACGTTCCCGAACATCTGAATGAGGCGGCGATAAGAGTCGTAGGCAAAACGCGGATTATTGCTCTTCTTCGCCAGCGCCTCGACGCTCTCGTCGTTGAGGCCCAGGTTGAGAATGGTGTCCATCATCCCGGGCATGGAAAACTTCGCTCCCGAACGCACGCTCACCAGCAGCGGGTTGTCACCCTTGCCGAGCTTCTGGCCCTGCAGGGACTCCAGTCGAGCCAGCGCCGCGTCCATTTGACGATCCACTTCCTCGGAGACGCCGCCCTGGCGCATGTACTCGCGGCAGGCTTCGGTCTGGATGGTAAAGCCCGGAGGCACCGGAAGGCCGGCATTGGTCATTTCGGCGAGGCCGGCGCCCTTACCGCCAAGAACGTCTTTCATCTTGCCATTGCCGTCCGCCTTGCCGCCGCCGAAGGAATAAACGTACTTGGTTGATGATTTCGATTTGCCGACTTCCTGGACTTCTGGTTCTACCAGTGTTGTAGCCATGATTGCGTTTTGTCCTTTGTACGAAGTTTAGAAAGCTCGAAGCCGAATCCTTGTCCAACAATTACAACGGGCCCCATTCCGCAGAGCCTGCCAGCCAGGCGACGAGCAACCTGCCGGTCCGGGCTAACCCAGATTCCTATGGCTAATTTGCCCTTCGGAATGACATCGGCAAGATGAACTATGCCTTACCCTCGGTCACAATCTCGGAAAAATCAGCGATCGTGGAAAACTCCTTTGCCAGTCTCTGAAGAAGCGCCAGCCGGTTGGCCCGCATTAACTCATTCTCGACCATAACCATCACCTTGTCGAAAAACGCATCTACCGTGTCCCGCGCCGTGGCCAAAAGATGCAGAGCGCCGCTGTAATCCTTGGCCCGTCGAAACTGCTCGATACGCGCCGAGTTCCGCTCAACATACGCCCCGAGCAACTTCTCTTCCTGGGGCGACTCCGGCAGATCGCGGAAATGGGTCGCGATCGCGAATTTCTTTTCCGCCGCCTGCTTCAGGATGTTGCGAATGCGTTTCGACGCGGCGGCAACGGCAAGAAACTCCGGCAATTTTAGAACGCTCTTGACGGCTTCGGCGCGAGCAATGGCGTCAACGACGTCGTCGCCGCCGGCCGCAAGCACGGCGTTGACCACGTCATAGCTGAACCCAAGCTGATCGCGAAGATAGAACTCCAGCCGCTCGCGGAAAAATGCGCGAATCGACTCGTCGTAGTTGGCAGCCTTAAATCTCTTCTCAGCAGAGGAGCCCCGATAGGTGTCGCGGGCTACGCCGACTAGGGCCGGGAGGCTTAGAGGCAGCTTATGCTCGGCGATGGTCTTTACGATTCCATTGGCCTGACGGCGCAAGGCAAACGGATCCTTGGAACTCGTGGGCTGGAGGCCGAGGGCAAACATCCCGGCAATCGTGTCTGCCTTGTCGCCGATCGACAACAGGGCTCCCTCAATCGTGCTCGGGGAAGAATCTTCCGCAGACTCCGGCTTGTATTGGTCGTAAATGACTTGCGCGATGAGCTGCTGCGTAGCTTCTGGCATGCCCTTGTCGAGAACCTGCACGCGCGCGTAGAGTCCTCCGACGATTCCCTGCAGTTCGGTGAACTCCTTCACTAGCTCGCAGGTGAGATCGGTTTTTGCCAGGCACGCCGCTTTGTGCACCACTCCCGGGCGGACATTGACTCCGCCTTGCTTGACCGTCTCGCATGCCCAACTGCACAGGCGCTGCACGCGAAGCGTCTTTTCGTAGTAACTGCCAAGATCTTTCTGAAATGTGACTTGCTTAAGCCACGAGAGCCGCTGCCGCAGGGGATGCTTCTGGTCCGTCTGCCAGAAGAAGCGGGCGTCGTTGAAGCGGGCGCGCAGTACGCGTTCGTTGCCGTGCCGGATGAGTCCTTGCGGATCGCCCTCGGTGTTCAGCACGGCAAGAAAATACGG
>Ga0068868_100001061_pt1 | contig 18836 bp, 13 predicted proteins | sample KBSMisM42_FD_64660 | JGI IMG/M metagenome (GOLD analysis project Ga0068868, IMG submission 64660) | Miscanthus rhizosphere microbial communities from Kellogg Biological Station, Michigan, USA - KBS Miscanthus M4-2 | ecosystem: Host-associated > Plants > Roots > Rhizosphere > Soil ...
CCGCGGGTACGGCGCAGGACAGCCTGGATGCGCTGCGCAAAGCCACCGACACCTCGTACTACAAAGGCAACGGTTCGCTTTGGGTCAAGCTTGTCTCCAGCGGTGACGTCCTTGGCACCCAGGCCAGCCCCGCAAGTGGAGGAGCCAACCTCCAGGTCAGCAAATAAGCAGCAACCCTGCTGCACGAGAAAAAGCCCCCGGCCCAGGCCGGGGGCTTTTCAGTGTGAGGGCTCGCCCATGCGATCGATTCTCGGAACCGGCCCTCCAGATACCATGCATTGCTTACGGCTGCATGACACGCCAGCAGTTGCTGTGCGCGGTCATTTCCCGCAACAACGACAACGCCTTCCGGCTTCAGTCCTGTCTGGGAATGAGTGCGACTGAAAACCGCAGTGACCGCGCAGTCGTTATCTCGGGCAAGCGCCTTTCGCCAGAGTCGACTGCAATCAACTGACGATTTCAAGTTTCCGACATGCCGGTAACTCGACAATTTGAACTTCATTGTGTCACTTGTCTCAGTTCCATAGAATGGCACTCAACCATATTTGAGGACCTTCGATGAAAGACCATACGGCCCGAGACGTGGGCCCCGAGTTCCAACTCTTCCATGATGCTTTGAATGCAACTGCGATCGGCATTCTACTGGCAGAGTTAGAAGGCCGTTTACTTTTCGCGAACCCGGCCCTTTGCTCGATGTTGGGTTTCAGTGAAGAGGAGATATGTAACAGGAGCTGGATCGAACTTTCTCCTCCCGAAGATGCAGCGAGGGACGAGGCCCTCCTTGGGCAATTGCGAGCGGGCTCTATACATCACTATCACCTGGACAGACGTTGTTTTCGCCGCGACGGATCCATTTTCGCGGCGCACTGGAGCGTTTGGGCGTTAGGTAATGGCACTTCCGCTGTCCTCCTCGCAATGATCACGGAGAAAGGACAGGCAGAGTTCGCTCTGCGCGAGAGCGAACAACACTTTCGCAGCCTGGCAAACACGGTTCCCGCCATGATCTGGACGGCGGAAGCGGGCAGGCTATGCACTTACACCAATGAGCGCTGGCTGCAATTTACCGGGAGGTCGCTCCAAGAGCAGTTAGGAAGTGGTTGGGCAGAAGGAGTCCATCCAGAAGACTTCGAGCGCTGCCTGGAAATCTACACGAAATCGTTCTGTCTTCGAGAGCCGTTCCAGATGGAGTATCGACTCCGACGGCATGACGGAGAATACCGCTGGATTCTGGATCAGGGAGTACCGAGATTCAATTCAGACAAATCCTTTGCCGGTTACATCGGCTCAGCTATTGACGTCACCGAACGGAAGCATGCCGAAGAGGCGCTTTCCGGGTTGAGTCAACGGTTGATCGAAACGCAAGAAAAGGAACGCGCACGGGTTGCACGAGAACTGCACGATGATATAAATCAGCGAATCGCCTTACTTGCGGTCAATCTAGATCGCTTGAAGCACCATCTTCCCCCTTCGGCGGCTGAGCTCACAAAAAAGTTCGAGGCGGCAAGTAGGCAGGCCGAGGAGATTGGGAATGATGTTCAGGCGTTGTCGCACCGCCTGCATTCCTCAAAGCTGAAGTTTGTGGGGCTTGAAGCGGCCGTTGCCGGCTTTTGCAGCGAACTCTCCGATCTGCGAGGAGTAGAGATTGATTTTCGTGCCGAGGGCATCACGAAAGACCTGCCGGATGACATTTCCCTGTGCATCTTCCGCGTTTTGCAGGAAGCTCTGCAGAATGCCGCCAAGCACAGCGGCTCGCGACGTTTCCAGGTTTTGATCATGGCAGAAGCAAGCGAGATCTGTATGACTGTGCATGATTCTGGCGTCGGCTTTCAATCGGAAGAGGCAATCAAGGGACGCGGCGTCGGTCTCCTCAGCATGCAGGAAAGGTTGAAACTGGCGAAAGGGACGATTTCCATCGACTCGCAACTGGGGCGCGGAACAACGATTCGCGCTCGGATACCTCTCAACCCGAGGTCGCCACGGGCAGGCGCAGATAATCCATGACGCCTCGCGTCCACATGCCGGTATATCGGAAAATGAACGAGTATGCGATTCGATCCGTGGCCACTTCTACGGTTTGCCGGTTTATCAGGCACTGGGACGAAACGAATCGGTAAAGCAGGCGTAAGCAACACGCATGATTCCCCCCCCCACGAGAGACGATAGGCGAATCGAGGATGACGCGACTTTCACGCGCATGTAAGACGCGTCTAAGGCAATTTTCAGGCGTTTTTCCTGTATAACTTCAGAGCTTCTGGCGTACCGTTATGGCAAGGATTTCCCCATGAAAATAAGAGCGCTAATCTTCTCACTTCTGTTGTTGGGACTGGCGGACACCGCAGCAGCGCATCACTCCTTTGTGGCTTACTACGATGTGCAGCGTCCTATCTCCGTTACCGGCACAATCGCAAAGTTGGATTGGGCGGAACCCGCCGTGTTCGTACATCTCAAGGCCGAAGACAAGGCTACAGGAAAGATCACGACGTGGGCGTTTGAATCAGAATCGTTCAAGTATCTGGAGGGAGCAATCAAACTCTCGAAGGAAATGCTGAAAGAAGGTTCCACGATCACTATCGTCGGGTACCAGACGAGGCGCGGCGCCGACGTATCCGAAACGGTTTCCAATTCTGAACTCGCCGCTCGTGTTCGAGTGGAAACTCAGGCGGCCATTGCTCAAATCGAATTCGCGGACGGCCGCAAGATTGCTGTCCTCAACAATGTGCCGGAGATTCCGAAAAAGTAGCCCCGCCTCTTCAGTCGATAGATTTCAGCTCGTGGGATGCGGAAGAAAAAGTAGTCCTGCACCACGTCGTGGTCCGCACATTCAAACATCAGTTTCCGTTCCAGTGGACCTGTAGGCGGTAAATCGTATATGTGAGTTCCGCTCTTCGGATTGAATTTCGATCGGTGGTTTGCCGGTTACACGACCACTGACCGCCATATGCCTCCAAACGCTAACGACTTTCGGAGCGTAATCGGTCGACGCGGGGCTGGAACCTGAGCCTGGTGGAATGCGACCAACCGTTTACTCAATCACTGTGCTTTTAAAGGGTGGTGCCGGCCCACCTCGCAGATAACCAATGAGGCGGGTCATTTCTGCAATAACGACGTCGAGTCTGTCGTGCTGTACTCCATGTCCGGCGTCGCGCGCGACAACTCGCCAGTTCAGCGGTGAGAGCGACTTTAATGCCTCCTGCTCTTGGGCCCACACCTCATTTTCAGCAACGGCATCCGGGGTCATGCCTTCCCTTTGCCGATCAGTATCCTGCGAGATGATCAGAAGCGGTACATTGCCGAAACTCGTAAGCCGTTCCGCCTGCTTGCATGTCGTTTCGAAATATATGAGTTCGTTGTCCTCGCCGCCCACATACTCCGGTCTGCACATCTCGGCATTGTACTGACCAGCCAGGTGCTGCAGCTCCCTGGACGGCGTGTTGCGACAGTTGCCGATCAGGCGCTCCCATCCAGACCAAACTCGCAGCTTTTCCCACCAAAGCTGACGCACCATGCGGTACTTGTCGGCCTCATAGGATCGTCGAAAGCCGGGAAGCGCATCCAGCTGCTGGGGCGAACTCGAATCGATAAGTATCACGCCCGCGACTTCGCCTGGAAACTCACGAGCGTACTCGCGGACATAGAGTCCCCCAGCGGAATGGCCGGTCAGCACGAGCGGTCGCTGCACACCAGCCTGGTCAAGCAGCGCATGCAGTTCTCGAGTAATCGTTTCTGCATCCCGTGGACCAGAGCGAGGCTGGCTCCAACCATGTCCGGAGCGATCGTATGTGCAAACGCGTGTCAATTGCGATAGCTGCGGCTGCACTCCTTGCCAGCCCAGCCAATCGGCGCTGGCCGCAGCCTCGATGAGTATCGTAGGCGAGCCTGTGCCCGAGCAGAACAGGTGCATCTGCCGACCATCAACTGAGTAGAAGTCACCGGGCACCGGATTGTGGGCATGTTGCCACTTCGTCACAGCGAAATTCGTAAGCGAAAGTGCCAGCACAAAGAGAAAACAAACGCCCAAAAGCATTCCGATCATTCGCGCTAATTTTGAAGTACTCACGTCAGGATTTAAGTCGCAATGAGACTACAGATTTCGAAGTGTGCCACAAATGGGATCACATGGCCGTATTGTCGGTAAACCGGAAAAGTGATTGCCAAGCGATCAGTTTCCGGATTGCCGGTTATACGTCCAAGTGAACTGACTGGACCTCTAGTCGCAATTTCTCACGGTTTCGCCGCGGGTTGGCTTAATGCGGCAGATTTGCGGTATGCATTGCTTCGACCGTATTCATACTGAGTGAGGAGTGAAGAGCCAGCCGATTTGGGCGGCAGCTTAGCTGCGCATCAAACAGGTAAACATGGATAATTTCAATCTGCGTTCATCTGTGTTCATCTGCGCTCAGTTTCATCCCCGCACCTTCGACGATCTTGCGAGCCTCATCAAGCCGCGCTTTTCGGTAGGCATTGTCCGGACTCGTCGTCCCGAGATCAAAAACCGTCCCCTTGGGAAATTGCGCAATCTTGCTCTCGAACTGCTTGCGCCCGCGGACGATCACCGCGCCGACCATCGCATACCCGGACAGTACGGGATCTAGCGCGACCTTGATCGGCGGCTGTTGGCTCTGCCGGGCAGAGTCCAACCGCTTGCGGCAACTATCAGTCATGCAAGCAGCTCTCGCACGATCCGCCGTATCCTTCGAAGCCACCCAGCCGGCCGCATTCAGCAACGCCTCTAAAAACCCATCATCCAGACGTTCATCTTGCCGCCGTACGAAAGCGTCGAGCAGCGGCATCTCCGCCGCCGCCGAGCCTCCGTTTTGGAGCATCGTCAGTGCCAATCGCCGAATCATCAGGTCGGAATTCTCGAGATCCTCTATTGCCTGCCTCTCAAGCCCGGGACTCATCAGCAGATCCGCATTCGGACTTAAGTTTATGAAGCAAGATTCGGGACTCGCCGTGCGCAGCCGTACAACCTCCGAAGCGGCCCAGGTTGGATCGACCCGGAAAAAATACGCGGCCAGGGCGCTGTTGCAAATCCCGCCTGGAAAGCGATCCGCCCAGGCACGCAGAGCCCCGCTTGCCCGCTCCGACGCGTAGCGAGCAATTAAAGTGTCCACGCCTTTGTCCTGTTCCCAGGCCATGATGAGCGCATCGTCCATCTCAGGCAGAGTCGCTTCCGTCAAAGTGAGCAAGATCCGGTAATCGTTGTACGGACCCGGAACAATGTCCGCCTTCCGAATCCTGTCGAGCGTGACTGCACGCGCCGCGCCTGGATCGAACTCCCAAAGCCGCACCAGCGCCGAATCCCGCAGTGGGCTGTTTCCTCCCGCAAGCGACCGCACCACAGGCTCCATCGCCGGTGACGAAATGCTGGCCCATCCGTTCGTCAATAGGCTTTGCTGCGAAACCTGTGGGAGCGCCGCAAAGTTCTCGGCGATCGCTTTTTGCAAATCCGGCCCAGCGAATTGCGAACCGCGGTTGGTCAGAGTCTCCAGACTAATCGCGCGAGCCTGTCCTTCCTTCGTTCCAATCGCGTCCGCCAGTCTCTTGAAGTATTCCGGCTCCGTCGACTGAGACTTGTCACGATACGGCTTCTCGACTTCGTCCATCCACTTCCGGATCTCGTCTGGGCTCTTGGGTGTGTAATCCGGCGTTGGCCCATAGCGAGTCAGATTCACCAGTTGAATCAAAACGCCGAGATACGAATAGTTCACTGGCACATCCCGAGCTGAGATTGCCTCTTCCATCGCTGCGATTACATCGCTTCGATACGGCGATGCGAACAAACCCGCGCGCAGTTCCGATTGGGCCATCACCGGACCATGCTCATAGAACCGAGCCAGCGCTCTCGCTGCCTCTCTTGTTTCCAGGAACCTGAGCATTCGGGCCGCAGCCGCCGCATCGGCGTCATGCACCTCCCGCGGTCTGGGATCGAACTCCTCCCCGATCCTGGGTTCCGGTGGGTCGGGACGCTCAAGTGTTCTAACTGCCTGCCGCAGGGAGTTCTCCTTCCAACCAGGCGCGGGCTCTACCAAATCGATTTCGATAGTGTTGGAACTTAGAGTCACGGTTGTAGGTGGATTATCCGTGGTCACCACGCGCGTCGTTTCGGCAGAAACCCGATAATGTCCCGGATGTCGGATCGAGAGCCACTCATTCATGGGCACTCCAACCACCGTGGGTGTTCGAGACAAGGGAGCCGCTTCGGGCACACGTCCTACAAACCCGCCTCCGGACATCTGTGCAAAGCTATCGATCAAGGGATCGGCAACGCCCGCGCTGGGTTCAACGGTGAAGTGATCGAACTCCGGCCGCCTTACTAGTCTGACAAGAGAGGTAGTCCAGACTCCATATCCCGGTTCCGTCGCTTGAAACCTGAACTCAACCTCAATCGCCTCTCCGACACGAAATCTCGACTTCCCATCCTTAGTCGCAATCGTGAACGAGACCTGCGCGCAGGCGGTCGAGATCAGCCACAGATAAACACATATAAACAACAATAATCTCTTCGCTCCATGTCTATCTGTTTTCATTTGTGGCCTTCCAATTTCCTACCGCTATCACGCCTCAGGCATCCCCGTCCAACGAAATCACGGCGAACGTAAATTCATTTGGACGAAAAGTCGGTAAACCGGAAACTGAACGCGCTTGAGAATCGGACCGCGCCACTCTACTTGATGCCGGGTTATCAGGCATGTGACGTAGCTGGATCGGTGACGCTGTGCAACAATGCAAGACGTTGTCCGCGTGCAGCTCGGTGGAAAACCGAATACAGGTTGGACCGCTTTGAGTTTGCGTCCGAAGAGTCGCGGAAATTATGAGTAGCGAAAACCATCAGTCGGTTGTTGAGGCACTAGACGCCATCCATCGTAGTGCTCAGGCTGCATATATCCGAAGAGATTCGCGGGCATACATGGACGTTTTTAGCGCAGATCTCACTTACCGACGGGCTGATGGTAAAACTATCGGACGCGATGAGCTGGCGGAAAATGTGCGATCTCAGCTTTCGATGCTCGATTCGGCTGACACCTCGTTCATACGCGAGAAACTGGAAGTCGTAGGCCCCGAGGCAACAGAGTTCCTAAGACAGGTAGCGACAGTTACAACAAGGCATTTCGTGGTCATTCGCCGTACTTGGAATATCGAACGGGTAGGTAAATACGTTTGGCAAAATACGGATCAGGGGTGGCGGATCCAAGAAGTTGAAGTGCTGAAGGAAACAGTTACACCTGCCGGGACAAGATTAACCTGGACATGACAGGGGCTGTTCACGTTCGAGTAGTACATTTCGACTTGCGGCAGGACGTTAGTCCGTTCACCGCGACAGGAGCGTTGGCGATGACTGGACGTATTGTCGGTAAACCGGAAACATGAATTGTCGAATCCCATCGGATAATCAATCTACGGTTTGCCGGTAATACGTCCACTGAGGACGGCAACCCGTCGGTCATGGCAGCCTGGCGGGTTTGGCGACTTCTCCCTTCCTGACGGCATCTTTCATGCCCCGATGAATTAGCGATTCGTGGAGGTGATGCCGACTTGGCCGTACCGAGGTCGATGTCCACCACGAGGAGGCTCGAAGGGAGCCAGTTGGCGTAGAATGGGTGTCATCAAATCGTCCAACGGGAGGCATCACATGAATGTCCGCCACCTTGTTCCGTCCGTGAGCCGTCGGCTCCTGTCCGTGGGATACCTAATATTGGCGGCCAGCCTGCATTACGCGTCCGGCCAAGACCTCTCGAAGTTCAAGCGCATCGAGCCGCAGTTCATCGCGGCGCTGGGAGACCCCGGGGCCACCTCCGGCAATGGCGCGCAATCATGGGGCTTCTGGAACCAGGATCCGGGCCCGCGCGCTTGCAAGCTGGACCACTTCCCTCAATTGAAGGCGACCGGCGTGGCGCCGGCGCAGTGGAAATTCGACGCTTCGGATTGGTGGTTGGAAGAACACGGCCTGATAATGGAGAAGCCGACCTTTCCGCTGCCTGCTGGGAAATATCTTGTCACGGGTGACCGCAATGTGACGACCGTGCTGACAGTCCACCCCAAGGACAAAAACGGTAATCAGCGGTGGGAACTCGCCGCCGGCGCGACCCTCTACGATGTCACCCATCTCGGATGCCGCTCCGCACGCTACACGCCGTCGAACGCTGCCAACACGTGCTCGCCTGCGAACGCTCCCACGAAGAGTTTTCCTGTGAATCCGGGGGCGGCCATGCCTGCCGTGAACGGCTGCCAAAAGCAGGACTACGCGGTTCTCATCGTCATTGGGCTGGGTGACATTCACTGAGCGGCCGCACGGAAGGCGCGACCGCTCGCCACGCGACCAGGCCGACACCGGCGCTACTTCTCCACCGAGCGGCCGGAGCGCCTCTGGAACAGATTCATGGCGGATCAGACTACTGCTCCCGAGTAACGCCGCAGCATTTACCTATCCGCGCCTCAACTTCTGGTAAGTAAAGCGGACTTTGAGCAAATCGTGAATCCGCAGGATTCCATATTACGGTTAGCCGGTTACGCGGCCACTGGTTGGAATCTGGCGTTCCTAACAATACGCGACTTATGGGGATGAATTAGCACGGGGTCGGTTTCGGGCACTTGTCCGGAGTGCCGACTATGCCGGAGTTGGATATTTCCGGAATAGTCTGTTGCCATTGTACTGAGCGCAGGCTGTATTTCGATCGAAACAACTGATTTGAGTTGTGCGATAGTGATTCAGTTCGCAAACGCTCGCAGTAGCTTTGGTACGCTGCAATGATGCTTGCTTCATTCTTCACGTTCATCCTGGTCACGCAAAGCATCTCTGGCGGAGTAGGCGGCGGAGTAGTCCGGCCAAGCAATCCAGTGCCCGCAGATGTTGCAGCGCGGCGACAGGCGATAAGATCCGCCCCCACGAACCTCGACAAAGCGAGTCCCGATCTGCTCCCGCTAATCGAAAGAAGTCTGCAAGATCCTGACGCGCAGGTGCGTTTCTCGGCAATCGCGGCACTGACGCAGCTGAACATGAACATTCAGAATGTTGCCCGTGGCAGCCAAGCTATTCCAAGACAGATTGATCCAAGAGGCCGTTCATCACTGCAGTCGGTCCTTCTGAAAGCGCTCAATGACTCCGACTTCCGCATTCGGGGCGGCTCGGTAAAGGCCATCGTATTTGTGACAGACCCGCCCAGCACAAGCGTCCGCATGGCATTGATCGCAGCGTTTCAACGAGAGCGTGACCCGAGTGTCCGCGGGGCGATCGTCAGTGAGTTTGGGAAATTTAGTGACCCTGATTCGGCTGACCAGCAGGTGCTTGTTGATGCCATCGACGATGTATCTCCCCAAGTCAGGCGCGTAGCCGCGATGGGCCTTGCAAATTTCCATCCCGCCGTCGCATTGCCGAGAATAGTTGCCGAACTGCAAATGGGGCCGGCGGAGACGCGGTCGGAGTTCGTTCACGCGCTTGCAAGTTACGGGGTATTGGCAAAGCCGTATGTTCCGCTTTTGAAGACGGTACTCGAAAATGAGACCAGGGAATCCTATAAGGAGCAGATCCGCCGGGCCATAACTACGCTTGAGAACAGCCGTTAATAGTCGTGCCCAACCTCAAACATGCTCAGTTGGCAATGCTTCCGCGCACTGCGTCCGGAATTCGTCAATGCAATCCCCGACTTTATCGGGACAAACAGAACCAAACAGGGTGGGGCCTCTCAATCGGAGAATGGGACCTGTAATCGGAAAGTGAATTCGCGCACGAATAAAGAGGGGAAAACGCGGCCCTTGACCATTCCCCCTCAGTAACGGGCTTCTGTTTACCGATCGTGAATTCAGGTGGCCCGGATTGTCGGCATCTCGGACAAGTGCCTTTCGCCCGCATTTACCGCAATCAACTGAAGAGGCCAAGTTTCCGAGATGCCGGTTACCCGTCCGTTTGCCTTTATGCTGCAGGCTGAGGCATTTCTTCAAGCTCGCTATTCCACTCGAAGAAACCTCTCACCTCAAGAATGTGATCCGCGAGTTCATTAGCAAGATGGATGCGTCTTTTCCAATCGACGCTATCGAAAAACAGCCGCGCTTTGGTCGCTAGGTCAGGGTCCATAGTCATCAGAGTGTCCAACACGTCCTTATCGCGAGGGATAAACCGTCCGGCCTTCAGAAACGCAAAATGCAGCATCTGTCTAACCGCTTCTGAGGCCAACATAACCGCAGCTGCTGGATTTCGCTCGACGATATCCGCTGCGTCTTCCAACTTGGTAGCAGCAGCATATCTTGCCTGCGTGAGTGTCTCTGGAGTTAACGTTGGGGAAGATCTAAGTAAGGAAATTGCAGTTTGTCGAAGGTGCTCGACCACAGGATCGGTCGCCAAAACAACAATTCCTGTTGCCATCATGTGTGCCGATATGGGGCGTGCCTCCCTCTGATCCTGGACAAAGTATTTCTGAATAACCCATGGAGGGTTCACAAAGATCTCCGCCGGGACACCAACGAAAAACCTCTGAAGACGCTGCCGGACCGGCTCCATATGAATGACCCAGACATCAAGGTCACTGTTAGCGTCAGGCGTTCCTCGGACGACGGTTCCCGCAGCAATAATGCCGACTGGTTTAAATCGTTCAAGGACGAACGACACGGCCTCGTGTAAAGCCCGATCATATTTGTCGGGCAACTTTGGAAAGTTACATAGGTATTCCATCGCGGTATTCAATCACATCAGGGCCGTAGGCCACACACCGGATAATTGAAGAATCGTCGATACATGGGTAGTCGGCATCTCGGACAAGTGCCTTTCGCCTGCGTCGGCTCACGGAACTTAGGGAATGCTTCTGATCTGGACGGTCTCTTTCGACGACTCCGTTACACGGATTGGTTTGCCTTGCGACTCCGCCTGCCGAACAACTTCGGCATCGAAATACGCATAGGGTTCGATGGTCTCCCACGCAAACAATCGGTAACTGCCCGGAGGAATCCCCAGGATCGTGAAGCGGCCATTTTCGTCCGCAGTAGCCCGCTTGTACAGATCAAATCGGTCGCGTTGTGTTTCTGGTATAAGGACAGCTTCGATGTAGGCAGCGGGTACCTGTCGCGCGTCCACAACCGTCCCTTCGATCAGACCGGATCGATTGCTGATAAGCAGATCGAGTGTGCCGGACACGGGTCCGTTAAGCTCAATGGTCTGGCCCAGAATGTCTTGCTGTCCGAGCCGCGCTTCCTTCACGTAATAATCCGCAGGAAGCCGGGTGACGGAGAGTCTGTAGGAACCGGGAGAGAGGCGAAACAGCGGAAATGTCTCGGAAGCGATCGCATTCACCGGTGTCGCTTCATAGGGAGCGCGCGCACCAAACCATTCGAGTGCCACACGAATGCCTTTGTTATACAACGTCTCCACGGCAAAGCCTTCCGTGCGAATACGGGTATTCACATTGAACTGAGGAACAATCGTAAGCGTGATGCCGTCCACATCACGGTCGGATACCGTTACGGACGTTTGCGCGCTAACTCGATCGGCTGTACCCGGGCCAACTGTCCCGGCTCCAATCCAATACGTGCCAGTGGTTACATTTCGGACGTCGAAAGTGCCGTCGGAAGCGCGGTAAGCATCGGTGGTCGCAGACGACTTGCCAAAGCGCTTCGAGACCAGAATCGAAACAGACCTGGGAGACTGTCCAGTTCGAGAATCGATCACCCGCCCGCGGATATGGTAAGACGTCGCCGCCGCTCGGGCCGGCAGCAGAGACCAATCGATATTCCCCACGTCCAGGCCCGGCTTGACGTCGATAGGCTGCGCTTTGGATGAATCGGTTGTGCCGGGATAGTAGGAGCCCTCGTATCCCACGTTCTCCGTGCTGTTGGTGCTTACCGCGTCTCCTGGAACGCGCACAGGTGAAACACGCACAGGTTCGGCAATGATGGTGTATCGCCCAGGAGAAACCCAATAGAGCCTGTACTGGCCCCGATCGTTTGTTCGCGTGGTGCCGGCAGCCTCAAAGCCGACTTCGCCGTCTTCGCCATAGTACTGCTTCATGAGACGCACCTGTATGCCTTCCATGGGCTGTCCCTGCTCGTTCGTAATTCTTCCATCGACGCTTCCGGTGGACGTCATCGAAACGACCAGACCCTTCATTACCTGTCCTGCATCCAGGCGAAAAGAAATACCGCGGCCGAAAGCGGAACGCTGGCCGTATTCCTGGCGAACAAAACCATTCAGGGAGAATGAAATACGATAATTGGACCCGGCAGAGACGTTGGGAAAAACAAACTTACCGTCAGAATCCGCCAACGCCAGACTCTGATAGTTCACGCCAGTCAGCCTTACCTGAACTCCCGCGATAGGCACGCTCGTTCCAGCACGAACGACAATCCCCTCGACCGAAGCGGGGGCCTGTTGAAGCGGCGCCTGCATCGAAATGACTGCGATCATCGCGCTAAGAATAATGAGTCGCATACCTTGGTTATGGAATCGTACCGCACGTTGTACGGGGCTGAAAAGTATCGCCGAAGGGTTTGCGAATCTTACCTGAGTGGACATGAAGTCGGCATCCGTAGAAGTGAAACTCCGGCCGGATGGCGACCTGCAAGTGAAGGGTAGCCGGTATTCCGGACATGTGGCCATCATCGTATGGGAGTAAGAACGATGTATCGGAATTTCGGCGATTAAAGATGGCGCTCAACGCTTGGTCTTGGAAAAAGTTCTTCTCCGAATTGTCACGGTGCTCGTTTCTGTTGCCGTTGCACTATTCGCAGCGATTTATGCTTCTGCGCCCTTCGGTCTTGAAATATCGTCTGGTGTCCAGGAAGGCACGCCGATTACGCTAATCGTGTTCATATCCGTCTTCGTACCGCTGTTCATATTCCTGATTGCCACTGGAGCTTGGGTTATCAATCACAAATACAGAAATCCATCGCATTTAAATTGAGGAAACAAGCTGTTCTTAGCGGCTTGGATGAAAATTCAAGCGGTTACGTGCTGCATCTTCCCGCCGGTACCTGTCACTTCGTCACGATAGCGGCGATGAGCGAGGACCAGGAGTCCCCGCGGGCTTCCGCTTCCCTCAGGGCGGCGCGAACGGCCGGCATGCGCGATGCCGGAGTAGGTTCGTTCGCCGCCGTTTTGCCGCCGATGCGGTACGCCATTAGTCTCTCCGCCATGGTGCTGCGAAAAGCGTCGCGACGCTCCAGGAGCGCTCGACGGAGTTCCACTGGACCGCTAAACGTTGTTCCATCGACCATCACTCCGGAAGCATCGATCGGATCGGAACCGTAGTCGGAGCGCCAGCGTCCGAGGACGTCGAAATTCTCCAGGCCGTAGGACAGAGGGAAGAAACTCTGGTGACATGTCACACAGGGAGTGGCGGGAAAACCCCTGCTTTGCTTCACCAAAGGTGAGTGCTTCTCAAAAGGGAAATCCTTTGGCGGGATATTCGGCAGGGGCGTCGGCGGGTTCACGCCAAGGAAACGGGTGAGAATCCACTTTGCCCTCATGGCAGGCGACGTGGTGGGAATATCGACCGGGTAAGCGATGTACGCTCGGGAAGTCAACGTTAGGATACTGCCCTGCGCGAGCAATCCGGCACGTTCGGGACCCGGCCAGGTGACGCGGCGATACTCGGGCCCAGCCACATTAGCAATGCCGTAGTGCCGCGCGAGCCGTTCATTGAGAAACGTGTAGTTCGCAATCCACAAGTCCACCGGATTTCGGTCCTCACGAAGCTGGCTTTCGACGAACAGCTCGGTCTCGCGTTTGAAATTGCCCCGCAACTCGTCGTCGAATTCGGGGAAGAGCGTGCTGTCCGGCTTCGTCGTTGCCAACTGATCCAGTTGGAGCCAGGTGTCAAAGAATTCGGTGACCAATGCGGAAGACCGGATGTTGGAAAGCATCCGACGGACTTGTGCCTGCAAGGCCTGAGCCTGGTGCAACGTCCCCTGGACTGCGGCATCGCGGAGTTCCTCATCAGGCTCGCCGTTCCAAATTAGTTTGGCGAGTCGCAGCGCAAGCTCCGTATCGTTCAACGGTGCGGTAGTTGTTGCGGCACGATCCAGAGAGCTGGTCAATGCAACGATCGTCGATTCGTACGTTTTGCTGTCGGGCCTCGGTGCAGCCATGGGGGGCATCGTGCGCGCGCGCAGTTGCCGAACAATTCGCTCCCATGTTTCGGGGACCTCCGATGGCCGATCAGCATCGAGCCGGTCCAGAGACAGGCGACCTGCAGGGGCCTGACCGCTGTGACAGGATACGCAGTAGGTCTTGATCATGGCTGCCGGCGTGACGATGTTCTGAGCGGTGACCGCGGCGGGAATCGAGGCGAACGCTATTCCGAAGATCGATATACGCAGCACGTGCGTGAGTTTTACGAGTCTCATGATGCGCGAGAATAGTCGAGGGAGAGTGCATTGTTATCACGGTTCTGTCCGCCGAATGTAAAATTACCGTCACGGACGCAGGACCGTAAACCTTGTTGCAAGGAAGCGGGCCACAGAAATGGGATCCGGCGGTTCTTGTCACGTTGGCTAGGTGAGGTTGGCCCCAAGACACTTGCCGGTTCATCATGTGAACCGCCGTCGTCAACGTTCTTCTTCGCAGTATTTGTGTGCTCGAATTCATTTTTCCGGACAGCCGGTTGATCAGCACGCAAACTTCGGAGAAAGTGCATGACAACGTGGATGGCAGCGGTGGCAGTTGCCATAACACTTCCCAGAGTCATGGTGCAGGAATGGTAACTACGCGTCCTCGATGAGGTCGGAATTCCCTTCCCGGATGTTCGTCTTGAACGAACGTGGGACGATACACCTTCAGTGCGAGCGGTGGGACGAGTTGCGAACAAATCCAACTGGGTCTGCAGTCTTTCCTCGAAAGATTTCTACCGACCGACAATCGTGATGCCTCAGGGGAATCGAGTCTCGTGACCGTCACCCGAATTTCTGAAACACGGACCCGCCGAAGGATACTCTCGGTCTTCGATGAATTCTCTATGCGCCCTGGAACGGTTCGTCGGCACTGCCGCCATAGATCGCCGGCACTTTCGAACCCATCGACCGGAGGTAAGTCATCAATTGGCCGCGGTGATGGACGTTGTGATTGTTGGCCGCCCCAAGAAGCGATATCGATGCATTCTTCATTCCGAAGAAATCAATTTCCTTCGCGAGTTGCTCGCCGGGCGTCGAGCGGAGGCGTTGAATTCGCTTTGGATACTCGCGCGCGTAGAACGCGACAACTTCATCGATCGTGTGGAGCCCTGCAGTTCTCTTGCTCTCGGTTTCCGGATCGTAGATAAACACCGCGTCGCAGATGCTATCGAGAAACCAGAGGTCGGCGGCGGCGATGTGGGTCACCAGATCCCACGCCGTCCGAGACTTCTCATCCGGCTTGTAGTCGCGTCGATCGTTGGGAACCGCTCGCAGCACCTTCAAAGTATTTGCGCATTCGCGGTCGAACATTTCGGCGAAGTAATCGGCGATGGCTTTGGCGTGATCCGCAGTCATAGGCACCTCGTCCGCGTATTGTACGGTGTTTTTAGGTCATCGAGCCGAAACATCGCCAGAGAACAGGTCTCCGAAAACGCCCAGGTTTTACCGAATCGCATGTCAGTGGTCGCGTAGTCGGTTACTACTCGATTTTTTTCGAATCAGCCGACTCAGGACAGAATGAAAATCGACAAGCTTGCACCTGGCAAGCCGAGACGTCTACAGTCAGGTTTGATGTGATCCGCATGACAAGCAATCCATCACTGCACTGGAATGAGCAGCAGGAACTGCCGTCCATTTGGCATGAGATCGAACTGCCGCCGGTACTCGGCCTGAACGAACCCCTTAACCGGCAGTGGAGTTGGTTCAACACTGCTCGCCGGGTCTTTCGTATTCACTCCGAGCTGAAACATTTGGCGAGCGCGGTCGAAGTAAAGAGACTGACCGTCTGGCGCCCACAGCGGATGCGAGCCTCCGTTTTGCGTGAGTTGAAAACGTTTTCCGTTGGATGGCAATGGCTCGAGCCAGACCTCGTAACGCCCGGTCTCGTTGGACGCATAAGCCATCCAGCGGCCATCAGGCGAAACGTTACTGCTGTGCTGCGCGGATCCCGGAAGATCGATCAACTGCGTGGTTTTGCGTGTGGTCATGTCGAATGCCGAGATGCCGTAATCGCCGTTGCCGGTCAACGTGAGAAATCGCATCTGCGACCCACCGGCCATCCATCCTTCGGCGCTTCTTGTATCGAGCAGATGCTCGGGATTTCCCGTACCATCAGCAAGCCGCCAGTACACGGCGTCCGGCTTCTCACCGGAGACGATGTAGACAAGCCGCTCGCCGTCCGGAGTCCACATCGGCGCCCAATTCATCGGTCCTGGATTGGGAGAAAGCGGGCGGCGTCCGGCGAGATTGGAAAGCTCCGCTACCCACAGCCGCGGGCCGTCCGGTCCGGTCATATCGCGGGTCTCGAAGGCTACGCGTTTTCCGTCGGGGGACACTCGCGGTGCGTAGACTGTCTGCGGCAGGCGTCCAACCACTTTGGAAGTGCCGTCGAGATCGAACAGTGTCAGGTCGAATCCGCCAGCTCCCTGCCCACTCACCGTGATCCCGGCAAGAAGAAGGATCAGCGCGAAGAAGAATATTCGGATCTGCATTTTTTCACTCCAGTGTCCGTGTTATCAAAACTACATACACGCCATTCCCGGAATCGTCAAAGTAAACTGACGCAGTCACGTGGCGGTAGCAGGCGCAAGGGTCCATTTGTCTTTTCCTCACGGCTTAGGCACTCCGCTGTATGTCATCCTCGAATCCCTGACTGATTTGCGGAGCCTCTGATAAGATCCGCTCGGTCTTTGTCTGCACATCATGATCGGAACCAGGCTCGCACATTACGAAATCACCAGCCACCTGGGAACAGGCGGGATGGGTGAGGTGTATCAAGCTACCGATTCGAAACTGGGGCGTAGTGTCGCCATCAAACTCCTCCCGGAAGCGTTCACCCACGACCCTGATCGCTCTGCACGATTCGAGCGTGAATCACGCGTGCTGGCTTCACTCAATCATCCCAACATTGCGGCAATATACGGCATTGAAGAATCCGGTGGGCGGAAGTTCTTAGTGATGGAACTGGTGCCCGGAGAGACGCTGTCCGCTCGCATCAAGCGGGGTCCGATACCGGCAGCGGCGGCGCTCGAGATTGCCACGCAGATTGCGAACGCTTTGGAGGCGGCGCACGAGAAGGCTGTCGTGCACCGCGATCTGAAACCGGCAAATGTGAAGATCACGCCCGACGGCAAGGTGAAGGTGCTGGACTTCGGTCTTGCGAAGGCTTACACCCGTGACCCGGCAGACGGCGGTCTGTCGAATTCTCCGACACTCAGCGCGGCCGCAACCAACACCGGAGTGATTCTCGGCACGGCGGCATATATGTCGCCGGAACAGGCGAAAGGCCGTGAGGTGGACCGGCGCACGGACATCTTCGCGTTCGGATGCGTACTCTACGAAATGCTGACGGGACGGCCGGCGTTTGAAGGCGATGATGTACCGGAGATCCTCAGCGCAGTATTGAAGAGCGATCCGGACTGGACACGCCTGACATCGGACGTGCCGCCCCGCATTCGGGACCTGCTGCGAGTCTGCCTCCAAAAGGACGCAAAGAAGCGACGGCAGACTGCGACAGACGTGCGGATCGACATCGAATACGCGCAACGCGCCGCCTCAGATGGAAGAAGTCTGGTGGCTCCGATCGGTTCACGACGCCGGGAGCGCCTCGCACTGGTTGCCCTGGCGCTGGTCACGCTGATTGCTGCCGTGTTCGGTGCACAGGCTCTCCGTCCAGCAACTGCAGGTCCCGAAGCGCGGCTCGAAATCAGCACGCCTCCGACCAGGAATTCATCCCTGGCGATTTCGCCCAATGGACTCAGGATTGTCTTCGCGGTCGGGTCCGCAGGCCAGTCTCAGTTGTGGCTGCGATCGCTGGATTCTCTGTTAACGCGGCCGTTAAACGGGACGGAGGGCGCAACATCCCCGTTCTGGTCGCCCGACAACCGATCCATCGGATTCTTTGCGGATAACAAGCTCAAGCTCATGGATATCGACGGCGGATCATTGAAGACATTGGTATCTGTCGCTCCGGCGCCTCTTGGGGGCGCGTGGAACAGCGACGGCACGATAGTCTTTTCGACGAACCCCGGTGGACCGATTTTCCGCATCTCCGGTGAAGGGGGGGAAGCCTCAGCCGCAACCCGATTTGAATCGCAACAAAGCAGCCAGTCTTCACCGCAATTCCTCCCCGATGGCCGGCACTTTCTCTTCTTCGTGGTCGGCAGTCCTGAAGCCCGAGGGGTCTATATCGGCCAGCTCGACGGACTGGAGACGAAACGTTTATTCGACGCGGATGCACCCGCCGTGTATGCCGCCCCCGGGCATCTGCTTTTCATCCGTGAAGGAAAACTGCTGGCGCAAGACTTCGAACTGAAGCGGCTGGAAGTGACGGGAGACCCATTTCTTGTTGCCGAAAACGTGAACAGAGGCACGACACTGGCCGCATCCGCAGCGGGGCCTATCGTCTATCGCACGCGTTCAGCAGACAGCGGACAGCGGCAATTCGTGTGGGTTGATCGGTCCGGTATGGAAATCGATAAGGTGGTGTATCACGACACCAACTCACAAGGTCCGTCGTTGTCACGCGATGGCCGCCGTATCGCCGTGTTCCGGTATGCGAACGGCAATACGGACATCTGGTCGTACGAAACCGGCAGCCGCGCATGGGATCGAATCACGTTTGATTCGGGCGATGACATTTACCCCCTCTGGTCTCCAGATGGCAAGCGCATCGTGTTCGGTTCCCGGCGCGGCCAAATGAATCTCTACTGGAAGCTGCTGAATTCCCCGCCGGGAAGTGA